>Ga0210391_10002181_pt1 | contig 17132 bp, 14 predicted proteins | sample IncBWC12OmetaG_FD_160573 | JGI IMG/M metagenome (GOLD analysis project Ga0210391, IMG submission 160573) | Forest soil microbial communities from Barre Woods Harvard Forest LTER site, Petersham, Massachusetts, United States - Inc-BW-C-12-O ... | reverse complement strand
GGACGAGCTGCCACAGGATGCAAAGCTGCGCTTCTCCGTGCGCGCCCAGTCGCCCAAATCCTTCACGCGCAGCGAGCAGGTTGAAGTCGCCACCGAAGACGAAGCGTTTTCGACGACGCTGAGCCTGGACAACGGCGGCCTGACGCTTGAGAACAGCAAAGTGGCGCTGGCCACGCTCGATCCCGCCAAAGCTTTCGGCGGATCGGCGTTCGGTCCGCTGAAATTCCGGGTCCTGGCCAACGGCGCTGCCGGGGATTGGCAGCCGCTGGCGACGCTGGTGCGCCTACCCGTGCTGCAAACGCTTAAGTGCCCTGCGGGTGCAGAAGAGCAGTGCCGCCTGAGCGGGTCCAACCTGTTCCTGGTGGATTCCGTCGCGAGCGATCCGCAGTTTTCCAATGCAGTTGCCGTGCCGGACGGCTTTCCTGGCTACGTGCTTCCCGTGCCGCGGCCCCAGAGCGGTCAACTCTATGTCAAGCTGCGCGACGATCCTTCCGTCGTAAACCAGGTCACGCTGGCCGCTGAGAAGCTGCCGCCGCTGCCGGGCGAAGCTGCCGCACACCACGGCCCGCGGCCTGCCTATCACGGTGGAGAACCTGCCCCGGCACCCGGCGCAGGTGGAGCTGGCGCGCAGGGATCCACCCCCTCTGAAACTTCCCCGCCCCCTCAACCGTCTCCGAACAGTGAGCAGAAGCCGGCGGTCCCGCCGGTGCCGCCGCAGGGAATTGCTCCAACGCCCGCGCAGCCTCCGGCTACTGCTCCGCAAAGTCAGGGGGGACCAGGCCAGACCCCGGTTCCGCCATCCTCGGGCGGGAGCGCCCCGTCTTCCTCGCAGGGTGCAGCTTCGCCGAGCGGGCAGCAGCAAAGCCCATCGAATGTGCCGGCGCAGAGCCCCGCCCCCCAGCCATAGTTCGTTGTCAGCCGCCCGAGGCCCGGAGTATTCTCTGTTGGCTGTCAGGTTTGGAGGGACGCAATGAAATTGCGGGGAGTCCTTTATCTATTTCTGGCAGGTTTTGCCGGAGCCGCTGCGGCACAAAATCCGGTTCATGCACCGGCACTTGGACCTCCTCCTGCAGCCCAATCCGGTCCGATGGAACTGGACGTCGTCGTCACCGATAAGGCTGGCCATCCTGTTCCCGGTCTCCAGCAGAGCGACTTCACGCTGCTCGATGACAAACAGCCGGCCACCATCAAATCTTTCCACGCTTTCGACAGCACCGACCCGTCGACCAATCCCACCCAGGTGATTCTTCTCGTCGACGAGGTCAATACGACATTCTCCGCCATCAGCACCGAGCGCGACCAACTGCAAATCTTCCTGCTGCAGAATCAGGGACATCTCCAGTTTCCGGTGTCCATGATCTTCCTTACCGATACCGGAATGCAGACGTTGAATAAGCCCACCACCGACGGTAACGCCCTCAATGACCAGCTGAAACAGAAGCAAAGTCAGTTGCGCGCGATTACCAGGTCGAGTGGTTTCTACGGCGCGGCAGAGCGTATGCAACTCTCGCTGCAGGGACTGCAGACCGTCGCCACCGCAGCCGCCAATGTGCCGGGCCGCAAACTGCTGGTGTGGATCAGCCCTGGCTGGCCCATCATGAATAATCCTGATGTTTACGTTAGCGAGAAGCAACAGAAGTCCTTCTTCGGGGTGATTGTCGAACTTTCCAACTCGCTGCGCCAGTCGCACGTCACGCTCTATTCGGTCGATCCCCTCGGCGCCGCGGCTGCGGCACAGATTCGCAATGCTGAGTGGAGGGACTTCGTTAAGCCGGTGCGCAATGCAAATCATGCGGAGCCGGCCGATTTGGCGCTCCAGGCCATTGCCACGCAGAGCGGCGGTGAAGTCTTGTTCGGCAGCAACGATGTCGCATCCGAAATCTCAAAATTCGTTGAGGACGGAACCGCGTGGTACGCGCTGACCTTCGATTCGCAGCGCGCCGATGCGCCCAACACCTGGCATGACCTCGAAGTCAAACTCGACAAAGCCGGCCTCAAGGTGCGCACGCGCAACGGTTACTACGCCGGGCCGTAATTTGATAGACTCCGCGGATGATTGAGGGACGCCGCAGCGCAACGGCGGAGCGGGTGGCCATGCGCCGCGCCGCTCACCAACTCTACGACGAGCCGATCATCTTCGCCGATCCTCTTGCGTTTCGCATCCTCAGTGACGAGGCAGCCGAGCAGGTGCGCGCCGGCCTCGAACCCGAAAATCAAGTTCCCTGGGCGCGCGGACTGCGAGCCTTTGTTGCTGCCCGCAGCCGTTTTGCGGAGGACGAACTGGCGAAGGCGTATGCCGCTGGCGTGCGTCAATACGTTGTGCTCGGCGCGGGGCTGGACACCTTCGCTTACCGCAATCCTTTTGTGGACCTCGCCGTCTTCGAAGTGGATTTTCCCGATACCCAGGCGTGGAAACGCGCGCGGCTCGAGCATGCCGGGATTCAAATCCCGGAGTCGATGCGCTTCGCCGCGGTGGACTTCGAACAGCATTCCTTCAGCGACGGTCTGCGAGAAGGGGGCTTCCGCAGCGACGAACCAGCTCTTTTCGCGTGGCTCGGCGTGGTGCCCTACCTCACCCGCCCCGCGGCCTTCGCTACGCTTACCTTCATTGCCGGATTGCCGCAGGGCAGCGGCGTGGTCTTCGACTACAGCATTCCACGCGAGATGATGGGCGAGCGCGAGCGCGATGCTTTCGACAACCTGGCCGCGCGCGTAGCTCGCGCCGGGGAGCCGTTCCGCCTCTTCTTCGCCCCCAATCAACTCGCAATGGACCTGCGCGACCTGGGATTCAGTACCCTCGAAGATCTCGACGTCGAGGCCATCCGCGCGCGCTGGTTCAACGCCGGCCAGCCGGAGCAGCGCCTGCACGGACGCTCCGGACACCTGATCTGCGCGTGGGTTTGAGCGGCTTTCCCATCGTACGACCGCGGACTCAACGAATCATTGAACCGCTGAGCCCCCATCCCCGTATTACCCGGCCTACAGGAGAAATCCCCAATGGCAGCACTCCGCCAGGACCTTGCCTACACATTCCGGCGCATCATGCGCTCGCCGAGCCTCGCGCTCACCATCATGATGTCCATCGGCCTCGGCATCGCGGCCAATGCCACCATCTTCGCCATGGTTAGCCGCTTTGTGCTCAAGCCCCCGCCAGTGGGAGATCCCGGCACGTTGCTCTCTCTGCACATCCTGGAAGACGGCAACCGCTGCTGCAATCATTTCTCCTGGCCGGTCTACGCTGACGTACGCGACCAGGCCCATTCATTCTCCAGCCTTGCCGCTTATGACGAACTGATTCCCGCCTCCGTCGGCGGCCTCGGCGAGCCGGAACGCGCGTGGGGTCAGTCGACGACTGCGAATTTCTTTCACGTCGCGGAATTGCCCATGGCCCTCGGCCGCGGCTTTTCGCCCGATGAGGAAAACCAATCCGTCATCGTTCTCGGCTACCGTATGTGGCAGCGTCGTTTCGCCGGCGATCCCACGATTATCGGCAAATCCGTCACACTTTCCGGCAAGCCCTACACTGTCGTCGGCGTCACCCCGCCGGCCTTCCACGGCTTCGGCATCATCCTCGATCCGCAGTTTTGGATTCCTCTCGGCAACGTCGAGCAGTTAGCGCCCAGCGTTCCCAGCCGCACCGCGCGCGGGGAGCACTGGCTCGCCGTCATCGGCCGTCTGCAACCCGGCGTCACTCGCGCCCAGGCGCAGGCTGACCTCAACACGCTCGCCAAAAACTATGCGGTCGCCTTTCCCGCCACGGACAAAGCCATTGGCTTTCGCTTCGAACGGGCAGGTTCTTTGCCAGGACGTCAGAAGGCGACGGTCATGCTGTTCCTTGCGGCACTCTCCGTCGTGGTCCTGCTCGTGCTCGGCATCGCGTGCGCCAATGTTTCGAATCTCCTCCTCGCCCAGGCAGCAGCCCGCCAGCGCGAGATGGCCGTCCGCATCTCGCTCGGCGCGACGCGCGGCATGCTGCTGCGGCAAATGCTTCTGGAGAGTGTGATCCTTTCCATCGGCGGCGGCCTGATCGGCATGCTGCTCTCGCTCTGGGCGACTTCCGCGCTCGGCGCCTTCCATGTGCCCGCTCCTATCCCTCTCGACCTCAGCCTCAGCCTCGACTGGCGTGTCCTCACCTACACTCTCGCACTCAGCGTCGGCGCCGGGTTACTCTTTGGATTGCTGCCCGCGTGGATCGCCGCGCGTCCGGTACTCGCCAGCGCGCTCCGCGGTGAAGATGTGATGGCCCGCCCCGGCCGCCGCTTGACGCTGCGCAATGTCCTGGTCGTCGCGCAGATGGCCATGTGCATCGTGCTGCTTTGCGCCACCGGCCTCTTCCTGCGGAGCCTCCGGAACGCCTCCAGCATTGACATCGGCTTTCGTTCGCACGGCGTCCTCATGGCCTCCGTCGACCCGCCCATCCACGGATATACACCCGGGAAGACAACGCAGTTTCTCACGCAGGCCAGTGAGCGCATCGCTGCGCTTCCCGGCGTACTGTCCGTCGCCGCAACCGATGTTACTCCGCTCTCCGGCGGCGACCGCAGGGATGCCTTTGTCGTGGAGGGCAGCAAGCCCGCCACCGAACCGCCCAGTGTCGAAGAATTCATGGCCAGCCCTGGCTATTTCGCAACGCTGGGAATCCCGCGTCTGGCGGGGCGCGACTTTGCCCATGAGCCGGCCGAAGGAGCCAAAGTTGCCGTCGTGAATCAGGCTTTCGTCGACCGTCTGTTCGCCGGCCAGAATCCCATTGGTCAGCGTGTGACCGGCGGCGGCGTCACCTACGAAATCATTGGCGTGGTCGGCAACATCAAGTCCGCGACCCTCGGCGAAGAGTTGCGCCCCGTGCTCTTCCGTTCGCTGGCCCAGAGCACCGCAAGCGATCCGTCATTCATGGGATATACGCTGCTCGTGCGCACCGCGGGCGATAGCGCACCCATCAGCAATGCCGTGCGCCAGGCGATTCATTCGCTCGACCCGGCCATGGCGGTTTATAACGTCGAGACCATCGAACAGCACCTCAGCAAGGCCTTGTTCCTGCCCCGGCTCACCGGAACGCTCTTCGGTGTCTTTGGGGGCATCGGCCTCGTGCTCGCCACCATCGGCCTATACGGCGTCATGAGCTTTTCCGTCACGCGCCGCCGCCGCGAGATCGGCATCCGCATTGCTCTGGGATCACAAGTAGGTGCTGTGCAAAGGCTGATCGTGCGCCAGGGAATGCGGCTCACGCTCATCGCAGTGGGCCTTGGACTCCCCGCAGCGTGGGCTGTTGCCCGCTTTTCAGCCAGCTTCCTTTACGGCATTCACCCGCACGATGCGGTTACCTTTGCGGCTGTGCCGGTGTTCCTCACAGGCATCGGGCTCGTCGCCTGCTGGGTGCCGGCGCGCCGTGCCGCCAGGGTTGATCCGCAATCCATTCTGCGCTGCGAGTAAACGGAGTCCGTTCGCACAACTACATGTTCGTGTGGCCGGCCCGCATTTCTTCGTTGAAAGTCGGTCGCGTCGTCGCCAGCGCCGCGTCGAGTTTCGCGCGGTACTCTTCCGCATGACCCATCAGGATCGGCGTAGCCGTCGCGTATTCGCCATCCAGCGCGATCAGCCCCTGGCGCGACAAATCGGCGGCCATCCGTCCGAGTTCGTCAGCGGTGGTGTTCAGATACTGCGCGTCCCGCGGGTCGACCACCCACACTGGCTGGCTGCCGCCCAGCACCCCTGAGAGCCAGTACACTTTCAGCGCCAGGAAATCCATGCGGCTGCGATCGTCCGTGTCCGTGAAGAAAAATTTCTTCTGCCAGCGGCTGTAGTAGCGCGTGGTTACCGGAACCGGCTGCCGGTTGCCGCTCTTGAGCAGCTCCAGCTGCCCGCGGTCCAGCGTCTTGCGCACCGCGTTGTAGATGAACGTTTCGGCGTATGGCTGTTCCGGCGCGGGCACAATCTCGGCAAACGTCACTGTCATGCTGGCGGAAACCAGCGTGTGCAGCGGAGAACCGGTGCCGTCTTCCAGATGCGCGGTCCCGTGGACGATATAGCTGTCCGCTCCTGACGTCGACCGGTGAAACGGCCAGCCGAAGTGGCTGAAGCTCACCGGCAATCCTGCCAGAGTCACATAGGCGTCAGGCCGCGGATTGCGCAGGCGATGCGCCGCCTCGCGCAGATACGTGGTCATCTCCGGCAGCAGCTCGGGCCTATGGAAATCGAACGCCTCGCTCAACTCCAGCTGGAGCGTGCGGTCGGCCGGCGCATCGGGCGCCGTTCCCAGGCGAAACCGGGTCGTCGGGTGCCCGTTAAAGTCCGTGCCGGCATCGGCGGAAAGAACGCTCAGGCCAGCCTCACGCGCGGCGGTCTGCAGAGTGGCAGTCAAATTCGTTTGTACAGGAGTGCTCATAATGTTTTTAGGAAGACTTCCTTCATTGTAACGACGGATGACGGCTTGCGGGTGCGCAAGTGAACAGCGTTTGGCCCCATCGGGCCATCGCTGCGGGTCGTTTCGTTGGCCCACAGGGTGTTTACCACTTGTGTATCATGGACAGGAGAACAATTCCATAACTGTAAGCAGGCCAATCCGGCTGCAACTTTTGCTTCCGAGGGACCGTCTAGACATTTTCCTCGACAAACACATTACAGTTTCATGACAATGGTTGCAGGTTTATCAGTGAAAACACTCAGTCGCATTGCACTCGCAGGATTCGCGGTATTCGAGTTTCTCGTACTACTCGCAGCTTTCACCAAACCGGCCTACGGCTACGTAGATCCAGGTTCGGGTCTGCTGGCCGTCCAGGTGGGTGGTTCCATGCTGGCGGGCGGGCTGTTCATTCTGCGCACCAAAATTCGCAAGCTGCTTCGCATGGCGCCCAAGACCGAGCCGAAACCCGAGTCCGACAAGTAACCCCACTCTCGCAGTTTCTCCCCTGTAGAAGGCACGCCTCGGAATGACCTCGCTGCCGCGCACGCCCTGGTCACGCTCCTGGCTCGAAGGGGCAGGAGCCGCAATTCTGCTCGCTCCCGGCCTGCTCTGGCTTCAGCTTTCCCAATCCCACGTCGACGCTTTCCACCGGCTGCTGCCGCTTACGACGGTCACGCGCGCGCTCGCCGTCGATCTCGCGCTCCTGTCGCTGGCCTCCATGCTGGTCATCCGCGGATTGGAAGCGCAGGGGGCGCACTACACCACCATCGCCGCCCGGCGCAGCGTTCCCGTTCCCGTCTGGGCTATGTGGTTCGGCTTGCTGGCTGCGCGCGCAGTTGCGGGCATGATCGTCGCGCAAGTCCTTTGGTGGCAGCAGATTACCACCGCGCGCGCATTTCTGCTGGTCGCCATCCCGTTAACGATTCTGTGGCTTACGTCCGTCCGCGGCTACGACTATGCAGTTCGTGCGCTTCGCTTCGTAGTACTGCTCGCGGGCTTCTGCATTCTCTGGATGATCCCCGCCCTCATCGTCGCCAGCTTCGCGCATCAGCCGCACGATGAGGCGCAGTTCCGCAAGCCACTGCCCGCGGTTAACGCGCCGCATCGCCGCATTGTCTGGCTACTCTTCGACGAGATGTCGTACGACCAGACCTTCGCGCATCGCTGGCCGGGCCTCGATCTGCCCAATCTCGACGCCCTGCACGCCCAAAGCGTCACCTTCTCCGATGTGCAGCCCGATGGCTTCTACACCGAAGACGTGATCCCCTCCATGTTCCTCGGCAAGCCCATCAACGATGTGCGCGGCACGGCGGCAGGATGGATGATCTATCAATCGGTCCCGAACGGCTCGTGGCAGCCCTTCGACGGCAATCAAACTCTGTTCGCCGACGCGCAGCGCGATGGATGGACGACCGGCGCCCTCGGCGAATACAACCCCTACTGCCGCATCCTCAAAGATCAGCTGGACTCCTGCTGGATGGGCATGCCGCCGCTCCCGGATCACTTTTCGCGGGATAAGAGCACGCTGGGCAACGTCATCGCGCCCATCGCGGCGGACCTGGATCGCATCGCCGGGCACCGCGCCAGGCTGCAGGCTCCGGCCGCGTCCCCCGACGCTTCTCCTCTGGACGCGCTCGGCCCGGTCCGCCACGGCCGCGCGCTCATCGGCGACGAGGCGATCGACCTTTGCTTCCTGCATCTGCCTATGCCCCACCCGCCCGGAAGCTACGACCGCAAGACGGGGCGCATCGGAGCCAGCGGCAGCTACATCGACAACCTCGCGATGGCCGACCGGGTGCTGGGCCTTCTGATGGCCGACCTGGCGAAGACCGGCGACGCGCAGCAGACCACCGTCATCCTCTCGTCCGACCATAGCTGGCGCGTCTGGCTCTGGCGTAACACTTTTGGCTGGACGAGGGAAGACGAGCTGGCTTCAGGCCACGGCCATTTCGATCCGCGCCCTATGCTCATGATTCGCTTCCCCGGCCAGAACGCGCCGCAGGAGATCAGTCATCCCGTCCCCCTGCTTGGCATGCACGACCTGATCGAGCAAATGATGACCGGGCAGATCGAGAATCAGCAGCAGCTCGACGCGTGGGCCGCCCAGCAGCAGTAGTAGAACCTTCGCAGCATGGGGGGTGGGGGGATACCCCTCAATACCACTATGTGTATGTAAACAGAGGGCTTATATTTTGGCCTGTTCCGTATGCGTTGCAAAACAAAAGACTTATGGTGCTTTATCGCCGTATGGGCATAAATATACTTGACACACCACACGCTTTTCGATAGAGTGGTTTCATGCTCGATGACGCCAAATTCCCCAAAAGCCTCCTGGAAGCCAGCCGCTACTTCGATAACCCCGATGTGTGCGTAGAGTTTGTGGCTGCGATGCGTTGGCCTGAGGGTCCGGTCTGCCCACATTGCGGCGGCAAGGAACACTCGTTTCTGAAGACGCGCCGCATCTGGAAGTGCAAAGCGTGCCGCAAGCAATTCAGCGTGAAGACCGCTTCGATCTTCGAGGATTCGCCCATCGCGCTCGACAAATGGCTCATCGCGATCTGGCTGGTCGTGAACTGTAAGAATGGCGTGAGCAGCTACGAAATCATGCGCGATCTGAAGGTGACGCAGAAATCCGCGTGGTTCATGCTTCACCGTATCCGGTTGGCCCTGAAGAATAGCTCATTCGAGAAAATGGGCGGCAAGCGTGGCGGTGGCCCCGTTGAAATGGACGAGGCTTTCATCGGCGGCAATCCTCAGCGGATGCACGCAGCGCGGCGTAACAAGCTGCGCTTGGGCGAGAAGAGAACCAACAAGACCGCAGTGTTCGGGATGCTGGACCGTGACACGCGCCAAGTGCGTGCGAAGGTGGTTCCCGATGTGAAGCGCGACACCCTTATGAACGAGATTCTGGAAAACGTCGTCTGGGGTTCAACGGTCTACACCGATGATGCGCTCCAGTATCAGAGCCTCAAGGTGTGCCAGTTCGTTCGCGAAACCGTGAACCACGTTGAGGAGTATGTGCGCGGCGAAGTTCACACCCAAGGGATTGAGAACTTCTGGTCACTGCTGAAACGTGGGCTGCGCGGAACCTACGTTGCCGTAGAGCCGTTCCACTTGGACGCATACGTGGATGAGCAGGTTTTCCGCTTCAATAACCGGGCCACAAAAGACAATCCGCTGGACGATATGGACCGCTTCATGCTGGCAGTGTCGCAGATTTCCGGCAAGCGGCTCACCTATGCCGAACTGACTGGCAAAGCCGAACAGAATCAGCCGCTTTGAAAACCGCGACAGCAACGCGGGAAACGCCAAAATAACCCCCACTAATTGTGGGGGTTTCTACTTTGCCACCAGGTCTTGAAATAGTTATTGAACTGCGAGCCGCTTTCTGCCAATACTGGATCAGAATGACTTCGCCGTCTTTCTAAACATTGAGGTGAAACACAAACGCCCCGACTGCAATCGGGGCGAATGCCATTCCAGATTTGTCGGACCGGGGAAGAGGCCTGAACACCCTCAGATTAATTCTGTAGTGCCCCCGCGTCAACCCAAAAGTTCCCTACGGGGAATCTCTGTTCTAAACAGAGACAGCCCCTCTCCGGCATGGCTGACACCATGCCGGAGAGGCAACATCCACGCAGTCTAACCAAGGAGTAGCGCGAATGTTAACCGGAACACTCACAATCAACGGGATCGACGACAAGGAGCTGCGCACGCTGCTCACTGTCAAGATCGAGCATGAAGAATCGCTCGTCTTCAACCCTAACCAGTTGCAGCCGTTCACGCACCCACCGCAACAGCCATATCGTCCTGGTCAGCCTCCGCAGCCAGCGGCGCGCCAGGAACAGCGGTATAACAACGCAGTTGTCTCGTGGAATCAAGAAGCGGGACTGAAGGCCGTGAAAGAACTGTTACACCGTTTAACTGAACACGACGAGAAGCGCGAACAGGCAGTCTAAGCAAGTTCACTTCTCCTCATGATTCGCAGCGGAAGCCTTAATTGGCTTCCGCTTTTCTTCTTCCATCCGTCGCAGCAATTCAGTCTTCGACACCTTCATAATGTCCTGCATCGCGGCGGTGAAGCGTGCGAACTCTGGTGAATCCGGGGGTGTTTTCATCAGCTCACAAAATTGCGTCTTTAAAGTCAATGTACTTAAGTATCACGCGATCGGCGTCAAATGTGTAGATGGTTAGAATATCCGGAACGTCTTCGTCCGCGTCCCCGTCCTGTCGGTATACCCAGTTCACGTCATCCAATGCTTCCCCCCTCTCGGGGGCACGTGCGAGATACCACTTCATGCCTTCAAACACATCGCCCAGTCGCGGATAGCGATTTCTTGCCTTATCGACAGCTTCACTTACAGATTGCTCTTCGACAACCGTACGCATAGGTGACGCCTTACCTGCATTGAGCCGCTAACTGCTGATGCGCCCACTGACGGTCAGCGTCAGTAATCTTGCCGGGCCGCACAAACACAGTGTTATAGGGCAATGTCTCGCCATCTGCCGCCACCTCCCACACTTGGTCGTGGGTAGCCTTGCTAATCGACTTCGCAGTGTGATGCTCACAAACAAACGCGATTATGTCTTCGACCAGCTTGCGCTCTTCTTCGGACAAAAACGACGTATCCGCCGGCTCGTGAACGATGTACTCCTTCTTCACCATGCCGTGAAAAGTCGCGTCCTGTACGGTCAGTTTTCCCTCCTCTTCCAGTTCGCGCAAAACGGGCAGAATTGGGGCTGGAACTGGCCCATGCTGGCGGCGAACATAGCGCGCGCCAGTCAGAGGCTGTCCCGTTGAATAGTACCGTGTCGCATCTGCGATCCACAGAATCTTATTCAGTTTGACGGCTCCCAGCTTAGTGGGGTCGCTCGAACAACGCCAGCACACGTAGTGCACCAACTTCTTGAATTTTCCCAGATCCATCTTTCTCCACCCCTCCGCGTTCTAGCGAACGTGGCCGCCTCAAAGGGTGTTACGCCGGTAGCTATCCGGCAACCACTACATCTAGTGGTTGGACGCCACGATACCAGTGTCTGCGCATCGTGCGACACAATTATTTACGTGGCGCGCCCCACCCGTGTTCCTAGTTTAGCACACTGTTTCACCTTTTGTTCCCCAAAGAAACCTTGGGGTAAATAGCGTTAATTGGCTGTCTCTTGGGCGGGGACGTATAATTCCGCCACCATTCACATCGACACATTGGAGGGAGCGTATGGCGCTAACGACGCGGCAAAAAGTGGCATGTTTCGGTTGCTCCCTACTGCTTTTAGGCATCCTCGTTTTGAGTGGGAATGACTCTGGCGGTTGGTCGGGGATGATCGGGACGTGGTTCGCGTGCGCGTTTGTCTGCTTTGTACCTGTCTTCCTGTACAACGTAGCCACGAACCGCAAGCGCAAAAGTGAGTCGGCACCTGACGTCTAGGTGCGCCAAGTATATTTATGCCGCCGTATGTGTTGAGAAATACATGGGTTAGCGCACCTGTCAGCGAGCCGGATGCACCCCATCGCGCCCCTTGTTGACTCATCGACGGCCGCGAGGCCGTCAATCTTTCGAAAGCGACTGGAAGCTCAAGGAACGTTCATGCGCGCGATCAACGAGGCGCATGGGGTCCTGGGACCCGCAACGACGGACCGGGCAAAAAAGGACTCGCGTTGGCGAGTCCTCCTGGTTCAGGTTGCTGGTTTAGCTTGAGCGGGCCGGAGAGCCTGGGCAAGAAAAATCAGAGCCGCAAGGGAACTTTGGTCACGCGGGATCGATGAGACCGCTTCCGATTCGGCTCAATGCAGAATCGGCGTGTACCCGGCCGGCAGCTTCCACTGCGCCTTGGGCCGTGCCACGGCGTACATCTGCGCCGCGATCTCATCCATCATCGCCATGCGGTCGCCGTTCTCCTCATACAGATCGAAGTGCGTGCGGCCCTCGCGGAATGTGAAGTGCGGATCGCCATGCAGCCGGTTGAGTATCGCTTCGAAATCGTGCGCCGCTCCGTCCAGATAGAACGTGTCCGCGGTGCCGACCACCAGGTGAATCTTCCCCGTCAGATCCGCGCCTCGCGCCGCCCAGTTCTCCTCGGTGATATGCGCCAGATCGTAGTGGTCGTGCCAGTAGGCGACGACCTCCGGATGCACATCGCCTGTCGCGCGATCGAACATCTGCAGCGGGCGTCCATCGGTCCCACGCGGCGAAAAGACCCACTCGAACGAAGCCACCTGGCCTCCGTACGGCCCCAGCACAGCTTCCTGGCGTCCGAACTCTTCGAACGTCGCCATCACCTGGCCCTTGTCGCGCACAATCGGCCACGCCGTGCCGTCGGGACGCCGGTAAACATTGGCATGCGGCGCGTACAAATCGATCCCGCTGAAAGCGTGGAAATCGCTGGGATCCGGTGAAGTCGACCACGTTCCGCCAAAAATCTTCGGGTAATTCACCTGGAGCTGCAGCGTCGCCCATCCGCCCGACGAATGCCCGTTCAAGAAGCGTCCGTTGACCCGGGCGTCCATGCGGTACTTCGTCTCAATCCACGGAATGAACTCGGTGGTGAGCGCCTGGCCCCACGGACCGTTGTTCACGGAGTCCGCAAACTCATGCGTTCCCGTCGCCAGCGATTCGTCGAGAAAAACCCAGATCATCGGCGGAATCTTGCCCGCCGCCATCCGCCCGTAAATCATCAGCGCGGTGGGCCGAATCGTATCCAGCTTCGCGCCAAAGCCATGGGTCCAGTACACGGTGGGATAGCGTTCTTTCGGATGCTGCGCGTAATGCGGCGGCAGCACCACCCAGGCGCGAATGTGCGTCGGCCGTCCGGAAAATGCGGTTAGCGCCGGGCTCACAAAGTCCGCCGGCTCCGTCGCATGTTCGGCCGCGGCCAGCGCATCGGCGCTCAGCGGCATCGGGCGCATTGGCGGCGCGGGCGCGACTGAATCCAGCACAAACGTCGGCTCGTCTCCCGATCCCGGCGTCCAGTTCGGCAGTGCCACAACCTGGCTCTCCAGATCGCCGGCCTCCAGCCCGTCGTACGAATAGGTGTGGTTTACGTCGAGCACCGCCTGCGCCTGGTACGTTCCAGGTTTCAGCGAAGAGAAGGGCGCGGGAAAAGCAACGTTGTCGACGTCAATATCGATGGAAGCGCCCGGTTGCAGATCGGCCACTTCTTTCCCCGCGATCGAGGTCGCCGACGGCTGAAATTCATTGCCCTGCACGGCCTTCGCGCCGCTCCCTGCTTCGAGAAAAATCAGCACGCGGCCAGAGACCGGACCCGTCATGCCAGTTCCCAGCGTGACGCGAAAGAAGAGGTGAGGTGACGCAGTCTGCGCGCACGCGGCAGTGGCCAGCAGGAGGAGGGGGAAAACCAGTCGATTCAAGGTTCTGGCGATCATGCCGGCGAGTTTACCAGCCGCGTCCTCGGTCCGGCATCCACCCTGCGGTGGATTTACGGACGCAGGATGCGCGCCGGTCCGCCCGTGGCGTTCTGCACCTTGATGCGGCGCGCCAGGCCCATCCAGCCCAGCAGCCGAATGCCCCAGTAATTGATGTCTACTTCGTACCAGGCCATGCCGTGGCTCGCAGAGACAGGATGCGCGTGATGGTTGTTGTGCCATCCCTCGCCCCCGGTCAGCAGTGCCACCCACCAGTTATTGCGCGAGTCGTCGCGCGTCTGGAAGCGCCGGGCGCCCCAGATGTGCGTCGCGGAATTCACCAGCCAGGTTACGTGCAGGCCCAGCGTGATGCGCAGGAAGATGCCCCACAGAACCCAGGGCCATCCGCCCACCGCTAACAGACCAACGCCGACGACGATGATGGGAACCCAGTGCCAGCGGCTCAGCCACTGATAGAAGCGGTCGTAGGCCAGGTCTGGAACGTAGCGCTCCAGCAGCGGATTGCGATTGTGCAAAGAGCCGTGGAGGATCCAGCCCATATGCGACCACCACTTGCCGTCGCGCGGCGAGTGCGGATCGCCGGGGCGATCGGTGAGCTGGTGGTGCATGCGATGCACCGCGACCCAGTAAATTGGCCCGCCCTGCAGGGAGAGCGTGGAGCAAACCGCCATCGCGTACTCCACCCACTTGGGCGTGATAAAGCCGCGATGCGTCAGCAACCGGTGGTAGCACATGGCAATGCCCACGTTCTGCCCCAGCACCCAGAGCACCGCGAAGACCGCGAGCGCGCTCCAGCTGAAGCAAAACAGCGCAGCAATGGCGCCGATGTGAAACACCGTGAGGGTGATGACGAAAACCCAGTTCAGTGTTGTCGAGCGAGTCTGCTCAAGCGCCTCAGAATCGGCGCGGACCGTCTCAGCGGCGGGGGCAACGGGCATTTCAGCGGCAGCGGACATTAGCAAGTAGCACTCCATCTGCAAGGCTAATGGATCAGCCTCGCAGGGAGTGTAAGACTTGCGTAATGTTCCAGTTCGACGCTATTGGGCTGATCGCCTCAGGCCTGCGTGCTCGTAATCTCAATGGCCCGAATCGGCTCGGGTCGCGGTGTCTCATCCAGCTTTCCGAAGATCATTTTGCCGGAGGCTGTCTGCAGGACTGACGTCACCGAAATATCTACCGCGCGCCCAATCAGCCGCCGCGCATGGTCCACCACCACCATGGTGCCGTCGTCCAGATAGCCCACTCCCTGGTCGTATTCCTTGCCTTCCTTCATCACCAGGATGTGCATTTTCTCGCCCGGCAGAACCACCGGCCGCAGCGAGTTTGCCAGGTCGTTGATGTTCAGCACCGGCACGCCCCGCACCTGGGCGACCTTGTTCAGATTGAAATCGTTGGTCACAATCTTGGCGTCCAGATGGCGCGCCAGTTCGATCAGCTTCAGATCTACTTCACGAATCTGCGGATAGTCTTCCTCCGCGATCTGCACCGTGAGCTGCGGGTTCACGCGCATGGCCTGCAGCACGTCCAGGCCGCGCCGTCCGCGCTGCCGCTTCGACGAGTCCGACGAGTCGGCCACCATTTGTAACTCGCGCAGCACAAATTCCGGAATGATCAGCGTGCCTTCAAGAAAGCCGGTGTCGGCGATGTCGGCGATGCGGCCGTCGATAATCGCGCTGGTATCCAGCACCTTCGTGTTGCGCTTGGACGCGCGCTCGCCGCTAAACAGGCCGCCCAGCGCGGCCAGGTTGAGCAGGTCGCCCTTGCTGGCGCCCACCACCAGGCCGATATAGGTCATCAGCAGCAGCACGCCCAGCTGCAAAATGCTGCGCTCATGTCCCTCGGGAAGGCTGTTGCGCAGGACGAGCGAGAAAAGAAACGCCCCGCTGATGCCGAGCAGGCTGCCGATCACCGACCCAAAGAGCCGCCGGAGCGACAGGGCCCGCACGCGGATTTCAAAGAAAATAAACAGGGCAGCGGCAACAGCTCCGCCCACGGCGTCAACCCACGGTGGCAATCCGAACGGATGAAAAAACCACGAAGCGACGGCAAAAATGAGGACAAAAAGAAAACGCAGAGCAAATAAATCCAACATAATGTGGCCCCCGGATCAAACCCGGCCAGGCGGGGAAGGCTTGCCTGGAAAGCGATGATAAAGGCAGAATGCCGGGCACACGGAGTATACCCACGCCCCGTCGCGAGGGCAAAGGAGATTTTATGAAGGGTTAAACGCTCGGATTTTCGCGGCTGCGAACGGTCTTCAGTACTTCTTGACCGTTGGATCGATCTCGTTCGACCACGCCGTGATCCCGCCCGCCAGGTTGTGCACATTCGCAAACCCGTTCTTCGACAGAAACTCGGCGGCGCGCTGGCTCCGTCCTCCGGATTTGCAGTGGATCACGATTTCCTGCTCGGGGTTCAGTTCGCCCAGGCGCGCCGGCACCTCGCCCAGCGGGATCAGCTTGCCGCCGATCTGGGCGATCTGGTTTTCGAAGGGCTCGCGCACATCGAGGACGAAGACATTCTCTCCGGCATCGCGACGCCGCTTGAGTTCCTTCACGGTCATTTGCGGGATGCCGTTCACGACGGCAACAGGTGTAGTTGGCTCAGGCATAATTCCACAAAACTGCTCGTAATCGATGAGTTTAGTCACAGTGGGGTTCAGGCCGCAAACCGGGCACTCGGGGTTCCTGCGCAGCTTCAGCTCGCGGAAGCGCATATCGAGCGCATTCACCAGCAGCAGACGACCGATCAGCGGTTCGCCCTTGCCGATAATCAGCTTGATGACTTCTGTCGCCTGGATCACGCCGACCAGCCCCGGCAGAATGCCCAGCACCCCGCCTTCCGCGCACGAAGGAACCAGGCCTGGCGGCGGCGGTTCGGGATAAAGGCAGCGGTAGCACGGCCCTTCCTCCGTCGCGAAGACGCTGGCCTGCCCCTCAAACCGGAAAATCGACCCGTAGGCGTTCGGTTTGCCGGTCAGCACGCACGCGTCGTTCACCAGATACCGCGTGGGGAAATTGTCGGTCCCGTCGGCGACGACGTCGTACTGGCTGATGATCTCGAGAGCGTTCTTGCTGGTCAGCATCGTCTCGTGCTTCACGATGGTCATGAAGGGATTCAGGGCCTGGAGTTTCTCCGCCGCGGAATCGATCTTGGGCCGGCCAACATCCTTCGTGCTGTGAATGATTTGCCGCTGAAGATTACTGGAATCCACCACATCGAAGTCGACCAGGCCCAGCGTGCCGATGCCGGCCGCCGCCAGGTAGAGCGCCAGCGGCGATCCCAGCCCGCCCGTGCCCACGCAGAGCACCTTCGCCGCCTTCAGCTTCTGCTGGCCCTCCATGCCCACTT
>Ga0210391_10002179_pt1 | contig 17141 bp, 16 predicted proteins | sample IncBWC12OmetaG_FD_160573 | JGI IMG/M metagenome (GOLD analysis project Ga0210391, IMG submission 160573) | Forest soil microbial communities from Barre Woods Harvard Forest LTER site, Petersham, Massachusetts, United States - Inc-BW-C-12-O ... | reverse complement strand
GGAAGAGAAGAAGCAGGGCTTGATCATGGACTACAAGGTGTTCCTCAAAGAGACCAAGAACAACCCGGAGGATTGGGACATCTGCATAGCCGTCGAATATAAGAACCACGCCGCCATGGACGGCCTGACCGCAAAGACTGACGCGGTTCGCGACAAAATCCTGGGAGGCAAGGCACCAGCTCAGCAGCTTTCCGAAAAGCGCGCCGAGATCCGCGAGACCGTAAGTTCGGAGCTGCTCCAGGAAATCTACCTGAAATAGCGATAATCTGATTGTGTGGGGCGGGCGCCCTCGCCCGCCTCCGTCCGTCACTTTAATGCAGAATTTCTAGATCGTAAACTCTCCATTCGGGAAGCTTTGGACATGACGACCTGCACTCACCACGTTACCCGTTTCACGCTGCTGCTGATCTCTCTTTTCACGGTGCTAACGACGCCGAGCTTTATTCGAGCGCAATCAAATACAACGCAATCAAAGCTCTCCGTCCACTGGGAAGAACTGACCGCCGCCGACTTCCGCGAAGGCATCCACCGCTCCCAAGGCACATGCCTCCTGCCTTTCGGCATCCTGGAAAAACACGGACCGCATCTCCCGCTAGGCACCGATCTGCTCGACGTGCGTTACGCCGCCCTGCACGCCGCCGAGCAGGAATATGCCGTCGTCTTCCCCGAATATTATTTCGGACAGATTGCCGAAGCCCGCCACGAGCCCGGAACCGTCGCCTACAGCCGCGAAATGCAACTCGCCCTGCTGCAGGAAACCACCGACGAAATGGCCCGCAACGGCTGCAAGAAAGTAATCATCGTCAACGGCCACGGCGGCAATGAGCACCTGCTGCCGTTCTTCGCCCAATCACAATTGGATAAGCCCCACGACTACGTGGTCTACGTGTTCGACCGGCGAAGCCCGGAATCAGGAGGCCCGCCGAAGAAAACGATGATCGACATGCACGCCGGCGAAAGCGAAACGTCGAAGATGATGATTTCGCGACCCGACACCGTCCACCTCGACCGTGCCACCACCGAATCGGGAGCCGACCAGCACCGCCAGAATCTTCCTGAAGATGTCTACACCGGAATCTGGTGGTACGCGCGCTTCCCCAACCACTACTCCGGCGACGGCTCCGCCGCGACAAAAGAGTTAGGAAAATTTCAGATGGATTGGTGGATCGACGCGGTGGCAAAGGCAATCCGAGCCGTCAAAGCCGACGAAGCGAGCCTGAAGCTGCAAAACGAATTCTACGAAAAGAGCAAACACCCGCTGGACACCCAACCGTGAATGCAGTTGCCTCAGGATTTTCCAATCAGCACACCCGTGATAAACACCAACACTCCGCCGAGGCCCACCTGAAGCGCCGCCGAAACCCAAGGACTGTCCATATAGCGATGTCGCACCCAAGTGATCACGCCCAACTCGATCATCACCACCGCTCCCGCGGCCCACAACGCAGCTCGGAAGTCGCGCAGCAGGAACGGTAGCGTGTGTCCAATGCCTCCTAGTCCTGTCATCGCGCCACAAATCAAGCCGCGCACCCAGGGATGCCCGCGTCCGGTAAGGCTGCCGTCATCGGAAAGCGCCTCGGCAAATCCCATGCTGATGCCCGCTCCCGCCGAGGCGGCCAGGCCCACCAGGAACGCGTCGTTGGTGTTACGTGTCGCGAATGCCGCCGCGAAAACCGGCGCCAATGTGGAAACCGAACCATCCATCAACCCCGCCAAACCAGGCTGCACAATCTGCAGGACGAAAAGCCGGCGCTGCGCCAACTCTTCGTCGGCTTTCACGTTGGCGGGCAGCTTCTCCTTGTCCAGTTCCTGAGCGCGTTCTTCGTGCTCGCGTTCCTCATTGATGAGATCGTCGAGCAGTTGCCGGACGCTCGCGTCTTGAGTGCGCGCCGCAGCCTTTTCATAGAACCGTCGCGTCTCGACTTCCATTGTGCTGGCTTCCTTGCGCACCGCCTCGATGCGCAGCGGACGCATCAGCCAGAGCGCTGGACGCTCGACGAATCCGCGCACGTCCTGGCGCCGGATCAGGGGAATATGTTCGCCGAACCTCTGGCGGAAGAGTTCGATCAGCCGCCTGCGATGCCCTGATTCCTCTTCGCGCATGCCCTCGAACATGGCCGCCGAGGCCGGATAATCGGGCCGCAACCCTTCGGCAAAGTCGGCATATACCCGTTCGTCTTCTTCTTCCAGAGAAATGGCCAGAGCCAACACTTCCCGTTCTGTGAGTTCCTCAAACTTCTTCATGGCGACCTAGCTTACCTTTCCAAACGGGACTTAGACAAATCGGAAATGGGGTTTAGAAGACACGTCGCCTTCAGTGCTACTATCCAATTCATGACGCCTCGAAAATCGTCGGGGTCCCGCAAGCGCCCGAACCCGCCGCGCAAAGGCAAGAAAGCCACAAAAACCATCGACCGTAAACCGCACGCTCCGGAACTGGTCATCGTCACCGGGATGAGCGGTTCCGGCAAAGCGTCTGTACTCAAAGCATTCGAGGATCTGGGTTACTACTGCGTCGACAACCTTCCTGTTGAACTCATCCCCCGCTTCGCGGAGATGGCGTTGCAGTCGGCCGAGATCCGGCGCACCGCGCTGGTGGTGGATGTGCGCGAAGGCTCGCAGCTCGAGCAACTTCCCGGCATCCTGAAGGCAGTGCGGCGCATGATTCCGACCAAGGTTGCTTTCCTGGAAGCCTCCGATGCGGTACTGATGCGTCGCTTCAGCGAGACTCGCCGCCCGCATCCTCTGGGAACCGACACGCCGGTCAACGCCTCGCTTAAGGCCGAACGGCGCCACTTGGCGACCATCCGCGCGTTGGCCGACATCGTTATCGACACCTCGAAGTTCAACGTGCACGAATTGCGCGCCCACATCACCGAACGTTTCCGGGAACGGGCGACAGAGAAGAGCATTCTGGTTTCCTGCGTGAGCTTCGGCTACCGCCACGGCGTGCCGGAAGACGCCGACCTTGTGTTCGATGTACGCTTTCTGCCGAACCCGCACTACGTACCCGAATTCCGGCCTCTTACCGGCCGCGATCCGCGCGTGGCCAGGTACATTCGGTCGTTTCCGCAGGCGAAGAAGTTTATTCCCCGCATCTCAGATCTGCTGGTAGACCTGATGCCGCATTACATCCACGAAGGCAAGAGCTATCTAACCCTCGGCTTTGGCTGCACCGGCGGCCAGCACCGTTCCGTGATGATCGCCGAGGAGGTAAGTAAACGCCTGCACAAGGCCGGATACCGCGTGAAGGTGGTGCATCGGGATATGCCGAAGTGATTGCGAACTCGCCGGCTAGGGGCATGCCGCATACTGAGCAATGGACGCGACAAAGCCGCCTTCCTCGCTGACCGTATGATCGATGACCAGGTCCTGGAAGACTTTGCTGGGGATCGTGCCGCTTTTGGGTGCGTTAGGATCCGTCGGGGCGAGCGCGATGACGGAAGAGCCAGTCTGACACGCGATATCAAACGGCTGACTGGTTAGCGTGTAGACAGCTGCCGTTGCCTGAGGGACCACGTACCAGCTCACGGGCAAAGGATCGACCGCGGTGGGCGAGGCGTTGAAGGCGCCCGCCGCCACAAATTGGAGTTGTATCATGTTGCCCTCAATCACCCCGGTGGGGGTGATTGAAATCGACCGCAGTTGGCGGTTGCTGCCGCCGCATGCCAAAGTTGCTGCCAGAAACAACGAAGCGGAAAGAGTTGCGAAGATCGGAGCCCAGGATTTTGTCATGGCGGTCTCCGTTGGTGTTTGAACTCAGAAATTCTCCCGCAAGTTGCCTCCGGAAACAAGTATTTCTGCAAAGAGAGCCGGTGCGTGCGGCGGCAACTGCGCGATGCGGACACCTCCAGTCAACGACAAACTTGTCCCCGAGCGGTAGAATAGCGACCTATACCCATGCTAATGGCACAAGTAGCAAGCGACTGGGTCGGGCCGCGCCTGGGAGCGGTATGCGCCAGCTGACCCGCCTCGTCCGCTACGCGCTTCCTTATTGGTGGCAGATATTGTCATCCGTGCTGCTGATGGCTGCGGTGGGAGCCCTCGACGCCTTCAAGTTTTTGCTGATTCGTCCCATCTTTGACCGAGTATTGAATCCATCTACCGGATCGAAAGACATTCAGCTCTTTGTAATTCCCATAACCCATCATCCGGTTTACCTGCAGCAGTTGGTGCCTTCGCATTTCACGAATGCCTGGACGATGGTTGCAGTTGCGCTGGTCGGCTCGACTATCCTCAAAGGAATCTTCGACTATACCGGAACGTATCTAGTGAACCACGCCGGTTTCGGCATGATCACCGACCTGCGCGACGACCTCTACAACGCCATCCTGCGCCGCTCCGCCGCATTCTTTTCCAAACACACGACGGGAACCCTGCTTTCCACGATCGTCAACGACATCGAGCGCGTTCAGTACGCCATGTCAACCGTTCTGGCCGAGTTCCTGCAGCAGTTCTTCACTTTTCTAGCGGTGGCTGCCGTAGTGGTGGTGCTGGGCGGTAATCTTGCCTGGGTGCTGCTGCTATTTGTTCCAGTGATCGTCTATTCCTCGCGCAAGATCGGGTCTCGTGTGCGCAGCACCACACGGCACGGACAGGACAAGCTGGCGGAAATCCAGAATATCCTGCACGAAGCGATTACCGGCAATCGCGTCGTGAAGGCATTCAACAGTGAGAAATGGGAGATTGCACGCTTTCGCGGAGCTGCGCGGAGACTTTTCCGTGCGAACCTGCGCTCCGTAGCTGCGACCGCCATCAGTTCACCGTTAATGGATGTTTTTGGTGCTATCGGAATTGCTCTTCTGTTGATCTTAGGCCGCGAGGAGGTCAAGCACGGCGCCATGACCCCGGGAATTTCGTTGCCTTCATCACAGCTGTATTCAGCCTCTACAACCCAGTCCGCAAGTTCGCTCAGTTCAACAACAACTTTCAGCAGGCTCTGGGTGCATCGAGTGAGATTTTCAAGTTCATGGACATCGAGGACGATGTCCGCGAAAAGCCGCGCGCCAGTCGCTTGCCTGCTTTCGCGAAGACAGTTCAATTCGATCACGTGAGCTTCACCTACGGCAGCGAGGGCGAAGACGCCCGCGTCTTGCACGACATCAACCTCGAAGTTCGCCGCGGCGAAGTGGTCGCGATCGTCGGATCCAGCGGATCGGGCAAGAGCACGCTGGTTCATCTGATCCCGCGCTTCTTCGATGCTACGCAAGGCCGCCTGCTCATCGACGGCCACGATGTGCGCGACGTGACGCTGGCGTCTCTGAGAGAACAAGTCGGAATCGTCACGCAGGAAACTGTCTTATTCAACGACAGTGTCCGAAACAACATCGCCTACGGTCAGCCTCACGTCGCGCTGAAAGAGGTCGAGGCCGCGGCCCGGGCGGCCTTGGCGCACGACTTCATCCAAGCCTTGCCCGCGGGATACGATGAGGTGATCGGGGAGCGCGGCGTGCGCCTTTCCGGCGGAGAACGCCAGCGCATCGCTATCGCCCGCGCCATTCTGAAGAATGCGCCTATCCTGATTCTGGACGAGGCCACGTCAGCTCTGGACAGCGAGTCAGAAGCTCTGGTGCAATCGGCGTTGCACAATCTGATGAGCGGCCGCACCGTGTTTGTGATCGCGCACCGGCTCTCGACCGTGCGCCGCGCTGACCGGATTGTGGTGATCGAGAACGGCGCTATCGCTGACATTGGCGCTCACGAAGACTTAATGACGAAGTTGGGCACATACCGGCGCTTGTACGAGTTGCAGTTCGCTGACTTCGAGCCGAAACTTGAACCAGCACGACCCAGTTGATCCTGAGAATCGAAAGTTTGGGAGAGTTCGGGAAATCACAAATGCCTCTTCGCTCCATGACGGGTTTTGCGCAGATCAAAGGTGAACTCACCAGCCAGGCCGAAGGAACCGCCAGTCCTGCGCCCGCAGTTTCCCCCGCTTCCCAGAGCAACGGACATCTCGCCTTCGCGCTGTCGCTGAAATCGGTGAACCACCGTTTTCTCGACCTGCATTTTCGTCTGCCTTCTGGCTCCGACTCGCTCGAAATGCAGCTGCGCCGCCTGCTCAAAGAAAAGATTGCCCGCGGACACGTCGAAGTCACCCTCAGTCTGGAGCGCGGAGGCGGTGAGACCCTTGCCCTGAATCGCCCGCTGGTAAGCGCTTACATTGCGGCTTTTCGAGCGGCTGCTGGCGAGTTTGGCGTCCCGGCCCAACCTGATCTCAACGTCATCCTCCGCATTCCCGGTGCGCTCGATTCCGCGCGCGATCCTGAAGAGGGAGCGCTCGAATCGGCCGTGATGGCCAGGGCGGGAGAGGTGCTCGATCGCCTGAATCAAATGCGGGAGCAGGAAGGTGGAGGCATCGAGCGCGAACTTCGCCAGCGCATGATTCATCTGCGCGAAGCTGTCAAGACCGTGCAACTTCACCGGCGTACAGTGTTACAGAGCTATGTGGAACGCCTTCAATCGCGTTTGCAGGAACTGCTCGGCGCCAGCGCTGACAAGGAGAGAACGCTCCAGGAAGCGGCGCTTCTGGTCGACCGAAGTGACATTCAGGAAGAAATCGTGCGCCTCGAAAACCACGTCCAGCATTTCCTGGGGCTGCTTGACGGAGATGGAGAAGTCGGAAAGAAACTGGACTTCCTGCTCCAGGAAATGAATCGCGAGGCCAACACTCTGCTCTCGAAGACTTCCGGCCTGGCTGGCGAGGCGCTGAAAATCACGGAAGCTGGACTCATCATGAAAGCGGAGATCGAAAAATCACGCGAGCAGGTGCAGAACCTGGAATGAGTTCTCCGGCCCACAAGCTCATCGTCTATATCATTTCAGCCCCGTCGGGTTCGGGCAAATCGACCCTTGTCAACGAACTGTTGAAGAAGGTAAGTAATCTGGAGTTTTCCATTTCGTACACCACGCGAGCTCCGCGCGGCAGTGAGACCAATGGAAGGCAGTATTATTTTGTTTCCCGTCCTGAATTCGAGAAGATGATTCGCGACGGCGAGTTTCTCGAGCATGCCGAGGTCTTTGGCAATTATTACGGAACCGCGCGCCGCTTTCTGCACGAAGCGGAACAAAACGGCCGCGACCTCTTGCTCGACATTGACGTACAGGGCGCCGCACAGATTCAGCAGAAGCTTCCCGACGCCACCAGTATCTTCATCCTGCCCCCGGATCGTAAGACGCTGGAAGAACGCTTGCGCAAGCGCAGTGAAGATCGGGAGGAAGTGATTCAGCGCCGCCTGGTCACGGCCAGTCGTGAGATTGAGAATTACGACCGGTACAACTACATTCTCGTGAACGACCAACTTGAGGACTCAATCAAAGCCTTGCGAGCGATTGTCCGCGGCGAACGCCTGGTGCGAGCGGGGCAACCGCTGTCCCCTGAGGAAGCCAAGACGGTGGCTCTCGCCGACCGCTGTCGCCTGGCCAATGTCCGCGACCGTCTGAAGCCGATATTGACCTCGTTTAAGCCCCCGGGCGATTCCGGGAAGGGCTAGACCTCGGTAACATAATAGGGGGTTACCGGCCCCCGCAACCTTGAGTTTCGTGGGAAAATAGCAGGAGAAGTCTGTGGCGTCGCAGACGGAAGAACGAAGCGCAACAACTTTCGAGCAATCAACTTTCGGCAATCAAAATCTTGCATCCCGGTAGCAAGGGAGAGAATCCATGAAATTGATCGAAGGCTTCGACAGCAACTATCGCTACATTCTGGTCGCCGCCCGGCGCGCCCGGCAACTGCAATCGGGAGCCCCGCCGGTGGTTCAAACCAGCTCCCGCAAACCGTGCCGCATCGCGCAGGATGAAATTCGCGCAGGCAAAGTGAAGTGGGAGATCCCCGAAACTCGCAGCGCAGCCGAGCAGGCCGCAGAAGTTCTGGACAAGGCTTTCGGAGACGCCTAAGGCGTCGGCGTCGGAAACTATGAAGGTTGCTCTCGGAGTGACGGGCGGCATTGCGGCTTACAAGGCGGCGGAGATTGTGCGCCTCCTGCAAGACCGCGGCATTCGCGTGCAAGTCATCATGACGCGCGCGGCGCAGGAGTTTGTCCGGCCCCTCACCTTCGCTGCGCTCTCCGGCGAAAAAGTGATTACTGGAATGTTCTCGCCCGGCGAAGAGCACGCTGCCAACATCGATTCCGCCATCGAGCACATTGCCGTGGCACAGTCGATTGATGTTCTGCTGGTCGCTCCTGCAACCGCTGACGTGCTGGCGCAGTTCGCGCAAGGCATCGCCAGCGACTTCCTCACCACACTATATCTGGCAACCACTGCGCCGGTTGTGGTCGCTCCAGCAATGAACGTCAACATGTGGAATCATCCCGCGACGCAGGCGAATCTGGAAATCCTTCGGGGGCGCGCCGTGAAGATCGTCGATCCGGACTCGGGATATCTGGCTTGTGGCATGACCGGCTCCGGGCGGCTTGCCGAAAATGAAGTCATTGTGGCGGCGACCCTGGAAGCGCTGGGCGCATCGCAAGACCTTGCCGGTGAAACCGTGCTGATCACCGCCGGACCGACGCGGGAAAAGATTGACCCTGCTCGCTACCTGACCAACCGCTCCAGCGGACGCATGGGATACGCTATGGCCGAAGCTGCGCTGCGTCGTGGCGCTCGGGTTCTTCTGGTCAGTGGACCAACCGCGCTGACGCCCCCGGGAGCGGCCGAACTCACGCGCGTGGAATCGGCTGAACAAATGCACGATGCCGTGCTCACTCTTCTACCGCAGGCCACGATCATCATCAAGGCCGCCGCCGTCTCCGATTATCGCGCCAGGTCTGTGTCCCCCCAGAAAATAAAACGCAAAGGCCCGATCTCGCTGGAGCTCGAACCTACCGCAGATATTCTTAGGGAAGTTTCTCTTCGTAAGCAGTTGCAAATTGTTGTTGGCTTTGCCGCGGAAACTGAGAACGTCCTCGAAAACGCCCGCCAGAAGCTCGCCGCCAAACACCTCGACGCCATCGTGGTCAACGATGTTTCTCGCGAGGGCATCGGTTTTGACTCTGAACGCAATGAAGTCACGATCATTACTCACGACGAAATCGTCGAAGTGCCGGAAACCACCAAGTGGGAAGTGGCCCAGCGCGTCCTTGATCAAGTCGTCCGCCTGCTCCAGCGCCGCAAGTCGCCGGTGAAAGCCTGACAGGAATCCTGTCGCCCATTCGATAGCTCGCTAGCGTACAATTCCGTCGAACTTGTCTTTATCTCTCAGGAGTGTGCCATGACCCAGAAAGTGATCGAAGTGATCGGAACGTCGAAGGACAGCTTTGCCAAGGCTGCGACGAACGCCGTTGCAGAAGCGGGCAAGACCGTGCGCGGGATCAAGTGGGCGCATGTGGAGTCGCTCGATATGCAACTGGACGGAAAGAAAGTAGTGTATCGGGCAACGACGAAGATTTATTTTGATGTGGAGCACTGAGCGAGTGACCCGTACACTTGACCCGGAATTGCGGCGTGCCCTCGCCGAACGCGTGCGTTACTGCAACGAACTGGGCATTTACGATTTCTACCGGCGCGACGCCATTTCGGCTTCGGCCGAAGCCGCTCCCGTACCGTTGCCTGTAGCATCGTTTTCAGTAACCCAGTCAGAATTGCGAGAGGAAATGTCCGCCAGAAAATCCGCCGTCATCCCAGTCATTGCCGAAGACAACATTTTCGAAGTCGTGAATGCGAAGCCGGAGTATGGCGTGGCCGATCCGGTCGCGGCGCTTAAGCTGATTCGCGAAGACCTCGGCGATTGCACTCGCTGCAAACTGCACAAGCAAGGCCGCAAGCAGATCGTGTTCGGCGTGGGAAATCCGCGCGCCGAGCTGATGTTCGTGGGCGAAGGTCCCGGAGCCGACGAAGACGCGCAGGGAGAGCCTTTCGTCGGCCGCGCTGGCCAGTTGTTGAACAATATGATCAAGGCGATGGGCCTGCGACGCGAAGATGTGTACATCGCGAACGTCGTCAAATGCCGCCCACCAGGCAACCGCACACCGGAGCGCGACGAGTGTGAAACCTGCTCGCCTTTCCTGATGCGGCAGATCGCCGTGATCAAGCCCAAGGTTGTGGTTGCTTTGGGCGCGGTGTCAGCGAAGAATCTGCTGGCCATCAACGCCCCCATGTCCGAACTGCGCGGGCGCTTCTATGATTTCAAACCTGCGGGCGTTCGCAGCAGCGACCCCGCCTGGCCGGGCGCGCGCCTGGCTGTGACCTACCATCCCGCATTCCTGTTGCGTGATCCGCGGCAGAAGGGCGAGGCGTGGAAGGATCTGCAAATGGTGATGAAGTATCTGGGAATCGAGCCGTCGAAAAAAGCTGCCGAGTAGCCGAGCAAGGTGTCCTCCCTCACTTCGCTCTCGACGACAGTGCGCGATCATGTATTCGCAGTAGTTTATCCTCCAATCAATGCCTGAGTTCAGCGACGTCGCCCTGCCCGTGCCGCTCGACATGGTTTTCACCTACCGTGTCCCCGCCGAAGTCAGTCCCGTCGTCGGCGGCCGCGTGCTCGTACCCTTTCGCCAGCAGCGCCTGACGGGCATCGTGGTTGAACTGCACGACCGCAAGCCTTCGGTTACAACCAAGACGATCCAGAGCGTGCTCGATGTCTCTCCGGTGCTCGACGAGCAGCTTCTGCGGCTCGGCCGCTGGATCGCCGACTACTATCTCGCCCCGATTGGCGAAGTCTTCCGCACCATGCTGCCTCTGAACGCGGAGTTCAAACGCGCCGTCGCCTACCGCATCACCGAAGAAGGCCAACTGGCACTGCATTTGGCGGGCACGTTAGGATCGTCCGCGCGCTCGCGCCGCACTCCGGAAGAACAAGCCGCCGAATTGCGCGTACTCGACTATCTTGCAGCGCAGGACCCGGCTCCGGGGGAAACCCTGCAAGTCCGTGAAGAAAGCCTGCGATCCACCACTCGCGTCTCCAAATTAGTCCTGAGCGGAATGGTGCGAAAAAAGTGGCTCGTGCGAGAGGACGTCTCGGCCGTGCGGGACGCTACACGGACGATCAAGATCGCATATCTCAAATCCGCTGAGGGCAAACTGAACGACAACCAGCGGCGGCTCATCGAGATGCTCGCGGCTTCTGGAGGCCAGGTTCCCGTGCAAACGCTACAAGCGCTCGAAGTCCCACGAACAACCCTAAGCACGCTCGTCAAGCGTGGCCTGGTTGAAATGATCGAAGAGCCGGCGGCTTTTGCCGTCTCGCACGGAAAGCCGCGGTCCTCTCCTTTCGCATTTGATTTCAATGCAGCGCAGCAAGCCGCACTGAAACGTCTGCGCGACGCCGTTGAGGCCCGAAAGTTTTCCGGTATCCTTCTGCACGGAGTCACGGGCTCCGGCAAAACCGCCGTCTACCTCGCGGGCATGCGCGCCGTGCTCGAAGCCGGACGCTCCGCCATCCTTCTCGTGCCTGAAATCGGGCTCACGCCGGCGGTAGCTGCGGATTTGCACCAGATCTTCGGCGACGAGGTTGCCATCCTGCACTCCGCGCTCTCCGACAAGGAGCGCGCCCAGCAGTGGCACCGCATCAAGAGTGGGGACGCGCGCATGGTCGTCGGCACTCGTTCCGCGGTTTTCGCGCCGGTTGCTGATCTTGCGCTGATCATCGTCGACGAAGAACACGATTCCTCCTACAAGCAGGAGGAGACCCCGCGCTACCACGCCCGCGACATTGCCGTGATGCGCGCCAAGATGGCAAACGCCGTTGTAGTCCTGGGTTCGGCGACGCCGTCGCTGGAATCGTATTTCAACGCGAAGAGAAATAAATACGCTTTAGTCGAGTTGCCCGACCGCGTGGAGCAGCGTCCTTTGCCGGAAGTTGAAATCATCGATATGCGGCAGGAATTCCAGGAAACCGGTCATGAGCAGGTCATCTCACGCAAACTTGCCGCAGAGATCGAAGAACGGTTCGACCGCAAAGAGCAGGTGATGATCCTGCTCAATCGCCGTGGATATTCTCCTGTCGTGCTGTGCCGCACTTGCGGCAAGACTCTTGAATGCCAGAACTGCGCGATTGCCCTTACTCATCACAAGCGCGAACACAAAATGGTTTGCCACTATTGTGGCTTCACCGCACCCGTGCCCAAGGCCTGCGTGCATTGCGGAAGCGAATATGTATATTTCCTAGGCACCGGATCGGAGAAGCTGGAAGAATTGCTGCACGGCATGTTTCCGCAGGCGCGCATCGCTCGCCTCGATCGCGACACGGTCAGGGGACACGAAGATTTCGAGCGCACTCTGAACGCGCTTAGCGAAGGCGAACTCGACCTGCTCGTCGGCACGCAGATGATCGCCAAGGGCCACGACATTCACGGCGTGACGCTAGTCGGTGTGGTGGGCGCCGACAGTGCGCTGGGGCTGCCGGACTTCCGGGCCGCCGAGCGCACCTTTCAATTGCTGACCCAGGTTGCGGGACGCGCCGGTCGCGGACAGTCTCCCGGCAAAGTGATTCTGCAAACTTATTTTCAGGACCACTATGCCGTGCAGTACGCGGCCCGCCACGACTTCGCCGGATTTTACGACAAAGAATTGCGCTTCCGCAGTTGGATGCACTATCCGCCATATTCTGCGCTGGCGAACGTCATTATCCGCAGCAACCAGCTCGACGAAGCTCTGCAGTGGTCGGGTACGCTCGGAAAATGGTTTGAGCAAAACCGCCATGAAGCCGTGCGCGTGCTCGGTCCAGCCGCCGCGCCAATCCTGCGGCTGAAGCGAGATTACCGTTATCACTTCGTGCTGAAGTCACCGAGCCGTGAGAAGCTGAACTCTACGCTGCGCGCTATGCTGGCCTACGCCACCGCGAGGAAAATTCCGCGAACGCAGGTCATTGTTGATGTGGACGCTTTATGGCTTATGTGAGAACCCAGACTACTTCGTTGCGCTCACGCTTCCTCGAATCACCACCACCGAAGCCGCTGGCAGGTCGTACAGTGTGCCCTTTTCTGCGGTCAGCTTGGTATGAACAATCGGCCCATCCGGATCTGCCGAGCCCCGGGTCGTAGTCACGATCGTAGGCTGCCCCGCAGTCTCAGCGTGAGCCATAAATCGAGTCTGCGCCGGATGCCATTGATACTGCGCGCTGCCGAAGGTTGAAACCTCCACAGGCCCAGCGAAGCCACTGAATTTGTCCGCCGCTTCAAACGTAATCCGAACCCGGTGCGCATTCTGCTGATCTCGATTTACCGCCATCACCGCCCACTTGCCATCCGGACGCTTCACCGCGTAAGCCGTTACGAGTTCATGACCAGCGCCGTCCTCTACATCGCTCTTCGCGGCGAACACCTGATGTTCGCTGCCGGCGGGCTGCGCCCACTCCAGATTGATCAACTGCGCCACGAAGAACTGTGCCAGAGGCTGCTGAATCTGATAGCTGGCGTCGATGGTAAACATCCCGAACGTTCCCGGAGAGCTGTTGCATCCCGGCTCCATCTGCAAGGGAAGATAATGGAAGAAATAAACACCGTTCCCGCCGGAGTTTAAGAACGACCCGATGTAATCGGCCAGCCAGACTCCCGCGAAAATGTCCTCGTAGGTTTCGCTTGCGCCCGACGAAAGATTTCCCTCGGTGATGAAGATCGGCATATCCGCCGGAACCCCGTCCTCATGCCACACCTGCATAATGTGGCTCACCAACTCGGGTTCGTCATAAAGCACGCCCCACGGCGTTCGGCACGGCTCGTAGGGATAATGCTCGAACGAAAAAAATGCAAGATCTTTCATTCGACTGTGTTGCCTCAGGTAATCAATGAACCGTCCCGTCCACGAAACTTGTCCGTTCCCATCGGGCCAGACTTCGATGTCCTTATTCACACCTTGAAACGATGGCCCACCCAGCTTCAGGGCCGGATCCACGCGATGAATTGCCGTCGCCCATTGTAAGTACAGCGCGGCGTAGTCTTCCGGCAGCATGTACTGGCCGTCGGCTTCCTCGCCCATCTCGACGTAAGAGATGGGATAGCCACGGGCTTTCAAATAAGCAATCTCTGCCGCAGCGTTGTCGGGAGTGTCATACAGCATCGCAACCGGGACCATTGCCGGCAGTCCTCGCGTCACACCGCTGGTGAAGAACAGATCGAAACCCATCTGCGCCTGCTTGGTCGATCCCAGGTCTGACGCCTGATGCCAAGGATCGACCGACGAGCAATAAGTCGTCGTCTGTTCCTGATCCGGCGTATGCCGCAGAATGTCGTGAAACGCGCCGTCCTCGGTTGTCGTGCCGAGGTAGAGTTCGCGAATGGCATAGCCGACGCAATCGCGCGGGTCATTATTGTCCGATTTCGCGCTATCCGCCGCGCAGGTGTTCGAAGACTCAGTCATCCAGATCCGCACGAATCTCACTGCCACGGGACTTCCACTCAAGCGAATCGTCTCGACCTTGCCTTTTCCGTCGGTAATCGTTCCTTGCGAAAAAGTCTGCCAGGTGCCGCGCGTTGGCGCGTGGATCGGATCATCACCCGTCCAGTACTGCACCAGATAATGCCGGGCATAAGGTTCTCCCCAGGCGATTCGAATGCTGGTCACCTGCTGCACTTGCGCTAGGTCCATCACTACCCACTGCGGATGCAGCGCATCGCTCTCTCCCGTGAAACGTTGTGTCAGATACGGATTACTCTTCCAAAAAGTGTTCACATCTCCATCAGTCAGCCGCGAAAAACCGACGTTGTCCGTGCCGTCGTTGCGAGTGAATCCACGGCGCGGCAGCGCATACCCGTAGGAGTAACGAAGCATCTCCGTAGGAGTTGCCGAGCCCGTGAAATATCCTTTGCCGCTCGATCCGCTCCCCTCGCTCCATGTCCCCTGCGGATTCCAATGCCACGCCTCGACTGCGAGTTCCGTATTCTGGCGATACGTGACCGGTTGCCAGCCCGAAGCCAACGTCTTCTCCAGTGCCGGCTGCAGCAGATCCTTGTCGATCGCCTCCACCGCAATGCGATCCACGCCCGCACCCAGGGTTTCCTTGGGCACGAAATGGTTCGTGGGATGTGAAACGTCAATCGAGATGGTCTGACTTGCGGCGGAAAGCGCGCAAGAAAGAATCCCGGCAGCAGCGGCTAGCTTGTTCAAGGCAGATAACCTCCAATCGGCGAATTAAAACGATTGAATAAAGGAGTATACGAAAGAAGAGGCTAAACAGGCGACTTTGCCGCGTGACCGCCGACGATTGGAGGTCGTCCACGCAAATTACTACCGTTCCCGAAGCTGCCGCACAAACTCGGGCAGAGACGCGTGGGCAAACGGCGCGGGGGTGAGCGTTAGCACGAGCATCAGCAATGCAAGAATGGCCAGCCAGGTTCGCCCACCCGAAACTCGTGGCCACTCGGCCACCTGGGGATGCCGGAAGCTGCTGATTTGCAGAAGAATCGCCCATACCAACCATCCCATCCACAGGTAGTAGGCCATGGGCAGAAGAATCAGGATAGTCAGGCGCGACACAAGTTTGTGCGCCTGCGGAGAAATCGAAAAAATAATATGTCCGCCGTCGAGCTGTCCACCGGGCAACAAGTTGAGCGAAGTAGCGAACATCCCCACCCACGCCGCGATCGCCATCGGGTGTAGCAACAGGCGATTCAAGGGCAGGGCGGCCGCTCCGCGCAGCACATTCATCGACGCCAGCAGCCGATGCAACCACTGAAAGGCCAAAGGGTATCCGAGGGCATACTCCGACGCGCCGAAACCAGGGTGAGCAGGCCTGGACCAGCCCAGCGACACGATGAGCACAGCCAGCGCTACTACGAACCCGGCGATAGGCCCAGCAATTCCTATATCGAACAGCGCAGTGCGCGAGCGAATCCGAGAGCGGATAAGGATCACCGCCCCCATCGTTCCGATCAGAGTCGGCATCGGAATGAAGAAAGGGAGCGTCGCGTAAACGCCGTAGCGACGACAGGATAAGTAATGGCCCATTTCGTGGGCCAGAAAAAACAGCATCAACGTAGCCATGAACGGCACACCACCCAGTAGTCGTGACGGGTGCGAGAACATCCAGCTCGCGGGAAAATACGGAACCGAGTCGTCGCCGATCGAGAGAGCCGGCTGACCATGTTCAAAGTTGAATTGCATGCGCGCGCCCATCACCAGCGTGGTGAAGCACGTAACCAGCAGTAGCAGGATATGCAGCCAGTAGCGCGGCCGCGGCCGGCGTGCCGCATACACCGGCATCGGCCGGAGGTATTCCACGGTGGAGGAGGCAATGGGAGGAGTCGGTTCCGACATGCGATTATGGGCTCGCGATTCCGCGAGGACTTCTGTTAGATGCTACTACGAGAGAGCCGTACCTAGTACCGAGTACCTTGCAGCGAGAAAAAACTTGGGGCAGGTGCGGAACCGGGCCTGAGAAGAAAATCGGAGATCAGATAGAGGCTGGAGAATGCGCAGGCCACTACTGGGATACTAGGTACCAGCTACTGGGTACCGAATTCAGTCAATCGACTGCAATTCTTTCCCTGGCTTGAACCGTACCGCCTTGCCGGGAGGAATCGACACTTCGGCTCCGGTGCGCGGATTGCGTCCGATGCCGGTCTTGCGGGGGCGCACGTTGAAGACGCCAAACCCCCGTAGCTCAATGCGATTGCCGTGAGCCAGCGCTTTCTTCATGCTCTCAAAGACGGTTTCCACCGCCAACTCGGCCTTGGTCTTGGTGATGCCGGTTCTGGCTACCACTTCGTTGATAATATCGAGCTTGATCACGAACGGCTCCCCGATGCGGTCTGAGAATCATCCCTCAAGTGATTGATGCTATGGGAGATAAGAGAGATTGTCAACCGGAGCATCAGCGCCGTAAACTGGCAAGCCGCAGAGTCGTCTATCCCTTAATCCCGAAAGCCGAAAGATCGTTGAGAAAGATCGCTGAGGTGGAAACATGAGGCAATCCGGACGTTGGGCGCGCTTGCTGTTTGTCGTTGCGGCAAGCGCAAGCGCTGCTGCGCAGGTACAACCACCCACCTCTGCAGCTTTGTCTGCCGATTTGTCGCGTTACTATTTCAAAACTCCTGCGGAAGAAGTTGCGGCGCGTCCTGAGTTGAATGCCGCGCTCGATCAGATGAGACGGTTTAAAGGACGACTCGACTCCGGCTCGCAGTTGCTCGGCGTCCTCCGGCAGTATGATGTAGTTCAAAACCTTTCTGCCAAGCACGAACGCTACTTGCACCTGCGCTGCGCCCTCA
>Ga0210391_10002176_pt1 | contig 17147 bp, 12 predicted proteins | sample IncBWC12OmetaG_FD_160573 | JGI IMG/M metagenome (GOLD analysis project Ga0210391, IMG submission 160573) | Forest soil microbial communities from Barre Woods Harvard Forest LTER site, Petersham, Massachusetts, United States - Inc-BW-C-12-O ... | reverse complement strand
CGGCAGATAGAGCCCGCTGAACGCGGCGGCGTAGGCGCGCGGAAACGCGAAGAAGAAGACGCCGCCCGACGCGACGAGCCAGACCTCGTTGCCGTCCCAGAAAGGCCCGATCGCGGCGAGGATTCGCCCTCGCTCCTCTTCCGTCTTCGCGACGAACAGGTGCACGACCCCCGCACCGAAGTCGAAGCCGTCGAGAACGGCGTAGGCCGTCAACATCGAGCTCAACATGGCAAACCAGATTGCGTGCATGGGCGAGCGCCTTTCTTGCTTCGCGCGCGGTTCAAGCGGCAGAGTGCGCCGGGCTCGTCTCGGGAAGCGGCAGCGGTCCCCGTGCGATTTGCCGCAAGAAAAGCACGATGAAGAGAATGCCGACGAGCAGGTAAAGCCCCATGAATCCGATGGTCGTGAAAGCGACGTCTCCCGCCGCGACCGAAGTCGAGGAGCCCTGGCTCGTTCGCAAAAGCCCGTAGATGATCCACGGCTGCCGTCCGAGCTCCGCGGTCGTCCAACCCGCGGTCGTCGCGATGTACGGAAACGGGAACGCGAGCATCAGCATCCAGAGCACGGGTCGCGTTCGGTGTAGCGTCCCGCGCCAGAGGAGCAGCGCGGCAAGGCCGAGGAGCGCGAAAAGCAGCGTGCCGATGCCGACCATGATGTGGTACGCGAAATAGAGGAGCTCCACGTTGTCGGGCCACTCGTCGCGCGGCGCGTCGTTCAGCCCGACGACGGTGGCGCCGAATGACCCGTAAGCGAGAAAGCTCAATACGCCGGGCACCACGATCGGATTCTCGAGGCGCCGTTCCTCGACGTTCGGCTGGCCGATGATGGCCATCTCGGCGCGCGCGGTGCTCTCGAATTTGCCTTCCATCGCGGCGAGTGCGATCGGCTGGTATTCGGCGACGAGTTTGCCCTGGCGGTCTCCGGTCGGAAAGAGCTGGAGCATGGCGGCGACGAGACCCGCAACGACCGCGAGGCGGAGCGCCGCGCGCGCGTGGGCCGTGTACTTGCCTTCGAGCAGCCAGAACGCCGCGATCGACGCGACGACCATCGCGCCCGTGATGACGGCGGCCGTCATCGTGTGTGTGTATTCCCAAATCGCCCAAGGGTTGAATACGTATGTCTCGAAATCGGCGAGCGAGAAAACTCCCTCGGGCGAGCGCGCGTAGCCCACGGGGTGCTGCATGAAGGCGTTCGTGACGATGATGAAGTAGCCCGACAGCCAGGAGCCGGCGAAGACCATGAACGCGGCGAAGAAGTGGCCTCGGGGGCCGAGCTTCTTCTCGCCGAAAAGAAAGAGCCCGAGAAAGGTGGATTCGGCGAAGAAGGCAAAGAGCCCTTCCATCGCGAGCGTGAAGCCGACGACGCCGCCTGCGGCCGTCGAGAAACGCGCCCAGTTCGTCCCGAATTGGAACTCGAGGGGAATGCCCGTGACGACGCCGACTGCGAAGTTCAGCGCGAAGACGTGACCCCAGAAGCGCGCGAGGTCGTTCCAGCGCTCGTCTTCCGTTCGAAGCGCGAGCGCCTTCATCACGACGAGCAGGAGCGCGAGGCCCATCGTGAGCTGCGGAAACAAGTAATGGTACGTGATCGTGAAGGCGAACTGCAGCCGGGCCCAAGGGAGCGCGTCCATGCGCTCACCCTTCGGGCCTCCGCAGGCCGCCGGCAAGGGAGAAGCGCCCGCGAAGTGGGGGGCGCGGGTCGTTTTTGTCCTGCGGGCGCCGCTACGGGGTCGGCGGCGCGGCCGGCGTGGCGCTCGGGGACGCAGGCGCCGTCGTCGAGGGCGCGTCCGGCACAGGCATCGTCGCCGGCGGCGTCGGCGTCGGCGTCATCGGTGGAGGCGGGGGCCCGGGCGGGGCGGGCGTGGGCGGGGGCGGGGGCGGCGGCGGCACGCAGGGAGGCGGGGGGGGAGGCTTCGGAGTCGACGGCGTCTGGGCGAGCGCGTAGATGAGGCTTATCGTCGTCGTCGTATCGGTATCGGTTTTCCCAGGAAGCGGGTTGTAGTCGTACCGCGCACTGAATCCGAGGCCGAGCGAGAGGCCGCCCGCGATCTGCGAGGCGAAGAGGAGATCGTAGTTGATGCGCGAATCGTCATCGAGGCGCTCCAGCTGCGAGGACACGAAGCTCTGGAGATACTCGATGCCTGTCGTGACCGTGACGGCCTTGTTGAAGGAGTGCTTGAAGCCGACGAACGCACGCACCGAGTGATCCACCGCTTTGCGGTCGATTCCCTGCCCGTAGACCGCGGAACCGAGGCGGTAATCGTATTGCAAGTCGTAACCGATTTCGCCCCATAGCTTCGTCTGATCGGAGTTCACGAATAGGTACTTCGCGCCCGGGTCGATATTGAGCCGGAACTCGAGTCCCTGGAAGCGATCATGCCTTCCGGTGCTTATGAGAAAGAGGCTCAGCCGGTCGGTCAGGAAGCGGTCGTAACGAAGGCGGCCCTGGATGTTCTCCGTGGTGTCGACCGGCGTCTCGCCGTAGGGGGCGCTCTGGCCGTAGTTGCCGATGAGCGAGGCGCCGAAGCCATCGTCGCCGCGGCGCATCGAAAACTGGCCGTTGCCCGTCACCGCAAGGAGCTGCGAGTTGCCCGTCGAGAGCTGTCCGCCCGCGGAGATCGTCGCGGTGGTGTCGTCGTGCGAATGGCCGAACGCGGGGACGTCTTCGCCGGCTTTCGGGGCGGCGACGAGCGCGGTGGGGTCCGGAGGTGGGACGCCGATGATGGGGTCGGCGTTCGCGCTCGACGCGAAGGTCGCCAGCGACGCGAAAAGGGCGAAGGCGGCGGGAGAGGAGACGGCGAGGAGCGCGCCCGAGCGACGGGCCAAGCAGGAGTGATGAGCCATGGAGCCGGCACTGATTGCATATTGGCCGGCATTTGCCAATGACTAAGGCACTGGCGGGGAGGGGGGCGTCTCGTTCCTATGCAGAATCGTTTCGCTCTTCGCCCCGTCGGGCAGGTAGGCGTCCAATCGTCCAAGGGCCCAGATCGCGCCGAGGCCGAGCACGAGGAGCACCACGAAATAGAGAAGCCATGGCCGCCGCTTTTCGGCGAACGGATCACGGAACGAGATCGACGCGCCGGGCGGGAGCTTCGCGGTGGAGGTGAGCGCGCCGCCGAAAGGCACGTTGATGCGCGCAAAGGCGTTCACGGCCCATCCGTTGGCATCGAGGATCGGACCGATGTTGCGCTGGCGCAGCTTCAGCCACGCGATGAGCATCGACGGACCCGAGATGGCGAGAATCAGCGCGATGATCCCGGCGGGCATCCACATGCCGAGGCCCAGGAAGGTCGCCGCGATGCTCGAAAAGAACGTCGCGATGCCGCCGACCGCGACGCCGATGGCCGCGACCGTGCCGACGTCGATCTTCTTCGGTGCTTCCGCTTTTTTCTCCGCGGCTGCGGCCGCGGCGTCGACCTTGTCGGCGGTCGCCGTCGCCACGGCGCCTTCTTGCAGCGACTTGTTCGAGGCCTCTTCGGCGGTCGCCGCGCGTTTCGTGATCTGCTCCTCGATGAGACGCATGAACCGGTTGTACGGCGCGAGGAACGCCTGCCGCACGCTGATCGGGTTCTCGACGATGCGCGTGATCGTCGCGTCCCAGTCGTTGCCTTTGCGGTCGTAAAAGACGCCGTTTCGCCCGGCCATCATGTTGTCGATGTCGCCGCCGGTCACGGCCGCGACGATGATCATCTTCTCCGGGTCCTTGCGGCGCGTGCATTCGCAATACGCGAGATACGCCCGCGCGAGGGTCGCGAGGGTCGCGTGCTTGGCGACGTCGTGGACGGGCAGGCACAGATCGCAGCTCCGTCCGTCGATGTAGAGCGTGCCTGCCTGGAACGCGGCGAGGCGCGTCTGGTAGAAGTCGGCGAAGTTCACGAAATTGCGGAGCAGCGGGACGAGATCGCGCTGGAATCGAATCGTCTTTTCGATCGCTTCGATCTGGTTGCTTTCGGGCGCGAGCGCCGCGTCCTGCGCGACGAGATCCGTGATCGCTCTTCGCACGTCGCCGCGCGCGAGGGCGCGTACGCGATCGGGCCCGAGCCCAGCCACCGCCGCGCTCGCGGGCCGCTCGGCCATCCACGCGCGGTATGGCGCGAAGCGGCCCTTGACGTCGGTCCATTCGGCTTCGGTCAACGAGGTCTTGCCGTCGCCCAAGAACGGGGCGACCACCGCGCGCGCGAACGCATCCGTGCGCGCGCGCCAGGCTGGATTGACGCCGTCGCCGAGCGGCATCGGCCGGCCCGCTTCGCACCGTGCGATCGGAAGCTTGCCGACGCCCGCGTCCTCCGGGGCAATCTCCGTCCCCGCGAGCGAGGCGATTTCCGCGTCCGTCACGGTAAGGCCCGCCGTGACGCGACCGTCGTACGCCGCGAGGGCGCAGCGCGCGAAGTAGTCGTCGACTTTCGTGAGGACCGCGGCGAGAACCGCCGCGGCGTCGTCCGTGCGAGGGCCGAGGACGCGCACCGCGGGATCGTGGTCACCCCGATCGAGCCAATCGGTGTAGGTGACCGCCTGGTCGAAGAACCGGTCGACCGTCTCCTGGTCGACGCCGGGCTTGCCGCTCCGGTCCGCCTTGCTGCCCATCGCGGCGATGATTTCTTCGATCGCCGTCTTGACCCCTGGGTCGTCGGCCGAATCCGCCGGCAGGATGCCGTCCCCGTTCAATCGCGTGGCCTCGAAGATCTTCTGCGTGTCGCCGACGTCCGCGAGCGTGATGACCTCCGCGTCGGGCGTCCCGAGGTTCTTCAGAACGCGCTGCGCGCCCGCGAGGACTTCTTTGCCCGCGTCGGTTTCGCGGTTGATCGAGGCGAGACGGACGCCGTCACCCCCTTTGAAGAGCAAATCCAGATTGCCGAAGATGCTCTGCGCCCAGGCAATGGCCCCGAGAATCTCGGGAGGGCGAATGCGCCCGTCGTGATCCGTATCGACGAAGTCCAACGTTCGCGCGTCGATCTCGAGCCCGCGCGTGGGGCAGGCCAGAACGACCCAGAGCTTCTGGTCGAGATTTGCGAGATTCGCGAGGTCGGCCCCGTTGGCCAGCGTGACTTGCGCCACGTTGCCTGCTCGAAAGAAGCGCCACCGGTACTTCGTCGTATTCGCTTCGGCCATCGCGGGACGGAGGCTACTCCTTGCGGCGGCGTTGCACGAGAGCGAGAAACGCGGGAAGCGCGATTACCGCGGCGGTCAAGCACGCGACTTCGCCTAGGACGGCGAGGAGCCCGAACAAGAAAAGGGCGCGATTTTTCGCGAGCAGGAGCGAAGAATACCCGATGATCGTCGTGAGCGAACAAAGCGCCACGGCGCCGCCGGTGGCGCGGACCGCGCGCTGCACGTCGCGCTCCCCGTCGAGGACGTAGCGGGTCATGACGTTGACCGAGTAATCGACGCCGATGCCGAGCGTGATCGGGAATGCGATGAAGTTCGTGAAATTGATCTTGATTCCGAGCGCCATCATCGCGCCCGCCAGCCACAGAACTCCGAAGACCAGCGATCCGATGACGTAAAACGACGCGCGTTTCGCGCGGAGCACGACGAGGACGACGGCGACGACGCCCGCGAACGACGCGAGGATGGCGATGGGCGCGTCGCGCATGACGGAATTCAGGATGTCGCTCGAGAGCGGGATCGAGCCCGCGACCGACGCGGCGCCCACGTCACCGCCGCTACCGGTGGCCGCGAGCCCGCGCAACGTGGAGACGAATCGGTGCATCGTCTCGACGCGCCACAGCTCGTTCGACGGACGTGGATACACGAGGAGCGCCCGGCCGATCGAACCGTCCTTCTCGCGAAGTCCCGTCGTGAGCGATGCGGGAAGATCGGCCGCGGCGAAGGGCGCGAGCGTCTCCGGACCGAGGAACTTGTCGATCTGGTCGCGCCGCTGGGGGGTCAAGAGCGAGCGAATTTTCGGCGTCAGCGCCTCCCGAATGCGCTGGACCTCGGCGATCTTGGCCGGTTGGTCCTCGGGCAAGACGTCCTTCGCGCTGACGACGCGGGCGACGAGCGGGCCGAGATCGCCGTGCTCGACCGAGTCGCGCACGAGCGTCTCGATCGCGCGCGCGTGGGCCGTCGTGTCGCAGAGAATGACCGTGGGCGTCAGATAATGGCCGAGGATGGCGTCCATCTTCCGGCCCCAATACCCTTCGCCGGATTTCCACGTGTCCGCGCGGCGCAGCTTGTTGAAATCGTATTCGAGGTGCGTCGTGTCGAATCGCCGGACGAGCGCGATGGACGACGCAGTGAGCGCGAGCGCAATCACGACGATGACCGTGGCGCGCCGCTCGATCCACGAGACGAAGGACGTGCCGAGCCCCGGCGGGAGCGACGTGCGGCGCGGGCGAGGCGGCTCGCGATCGAGCCACTTGAGGAGGGGCGGCACGAGCAGGAACGCGGTCACCCACGAGGCGAGCATGCCGATGCCGCCGATGTAGCCGAATTGGCGGAACCCGCGAAACTCGGTAATCGCGAGCGAAGCATACGAGACGCTCGCCGCAAACGCGGCCGCGAACGTGCCGGTGCGCGCCCCCCAGACGGCGACGACGAGCGCGTCGTCCACGCCGAGGCCGCGCATCCGTTCTTCCCGATACCGGGCGAGCAGGATCAGGCCCACGTTGATGCCGTTGCCGATGATGATCGAGCCGAGAAACGCCGTGTTCGAATTGAGCGCCGTGACGTCGAACGGAGGCAAGGACGCGGCGCCGAACGCGTACACCGTGGCGAGGAGGAGCGGAGGAATGAGGACGGGGACGCTCATCCACCAGCCGTAATAAAGGACGATGACCGCCATCACGGCGAAGATGACGAGCACCGAGGAGAGCGAGAGATCGGCCTCGAGCGCCTCCTTCTCTTCGACGTTGATGGCGACGTCCGACGCGAATCCGACCCGCAGTCCCGCCGCATAGGTCTCGGGCTCGAGCGCCGCCACGTCGGCCTTCACGCGATCGAGGAGGGCGCGCTCGCGGCTCGCCATGTCATCGCCGGCGTTCGTCTCGACGGTGATGAGCGCCGCTTTCAACGGCACGCTGTCCATGCGGTCGGTGACATCGTCGGTCCGGTGCTTGTACTTGGATTCGACGTCGTCCATGTCGAGGGACGGCGGCTTCTCGTCCTCGTCGAGGAGCGATCCGCCTTCTTTCGTGACTTCGTAGTCGCGTCTTGCTTCGATGCGCCGGAGGATTTCTTCGAGGTCGCCGAGGTCCGTGTAGAGCGGCGCGCGGTCTTCGACGAAGCGCTTCGCGATGACGTTGTTCGCGCGCACGTCGCGGACGAGCGCCGGCGGATACGTCCGGATGCGCGCGGCGAGATCGTCGAGAAAGCGCTCCGCTTGCGGCAGGAGCGCCGCGTCGGGCACTTCGGTCACGACGCCGAGGAACTCGAGGCCGGGGCTCCGAGCGTGCAGCGCGTCGAGCGCGCGGACGCTCGGCGCTTCGCGCGGCAAGAGCTCCTCCACCTCGCCGTGCAGATGCAAATAGAGATACGCGGTGCGATACGCCGCGGGCGCGCCGAGGAGGAGCGCGACGATCCAGAGGAGGGGACCGCGGCGGACCGTCCAGAACACGAAAGCGCGGAGCGCCGGGGAAGGGCCGCTTGGGGCCATGAACGGGCGACCTTATACCAGCGCGAAGGCAGGCGAGAGCAGAAGATGAACCGCCAGGACGCCAAAGGACGCCAGGGCGCCGAGCAAGAGCGGCTCAGCACGCGCATCAAACGGATCTTCGCGCTCTCCCTTTGGCGTCTTGGCGCCGTAGCGGTCCCCCTCTCTTCGAGCTTTGGATCCCACAAAGTCTTAGACGTGTTCCTCGGGGGCGAGCATGCAGGGGGACGGCGCGTCCTCGGGGTCGATCTGTAGCGTCGCGTGATCGATGTCGAACTTTTCGTGGAGCTCGGAGCACACTTCGCCGAGGAACGAGGGCTTGCAGGCGTTGTTCGGCATGACGAGGTGCGCCGTGAGCGCCGTCTCCGTCGTGCTCATCGCCCAGATGTGGAGGTCGTGGACTTCGACCACGTGGGGGAGACCGCCGAGGAACGCTCGCACGTGCTCCGGGTCGATGCCTTCGGGCACGGCGTCGAGGATCAAATTGAGCGATCGCTTCATCAGCGACCACGTCCCCGCGAAGATCGTCAGAGCGAGCACGATGCTCACCGCCGGATCGAGCCAGGTCCATCCCGTGAAGAGGATGACGACGCCGCTTGCCGCCACTCCCGCCGCGAGCACGGCGTCGGACGCGAGGTGCAAGAATGCGCTGCGGAGGTTCAGGTCCTTCTCGCGACCGCGAAGAAAGAGCAGCGCCGAGATCGTGTTGACCACGGTTCCGGCGAGTGCGACGGCGATCATCGTGCGCCCGTCGGGCGCCGCGCCCGGTGAGCGCAAGCGGCCTATCGATTCCCACGTGAGGCCGCCTGTCACGAACACGAGCACGAACGCGTTGACGACGGACGCGATGATCGTGGTCCGGCGGTAGCCGAACGTGCGCCGCGTCGACGGCTTGAGCTGCGCCAGCGCCATCGCGCCCCACGACAGGCCGAGGCCGAGGACGTCGCCGAGGTTGTGGCCAGCGTCGGCCACGAGGGCGAGCGAATGCGCGAGGAGGCCGTAGCCCACTTCGACGAAGACGAAGGTGAGGTTCAGGCCGATTCCGACGGCGAACGCGCGGCCGCTCTCGGGCGGTCCAGTCATGCGATGGTGATCGTGCGCGTGCCCGTGATCGTGCGCGAGCTCGGGTGCGTGCCCGTGATCGTGCGCGTGCCCGTGATCATGCGCGCGCTCGCGATCGTGCGCGTGCTCGCGGTGGTGAGTGGGCTCGGAATGATGGTGGCCGTGTCCCATGACGCGCGCGTCAGACCTCGACGAAAGAAACGTTGGCGACAACATAGCGAAAACCCCGGCTCCGGTCGCTGCCGCCCGCATGAGGGGTCACGGCTGACTCATGGTTCGGGGCCGTTGCTCGGCGATCCGGGCAGCAGCCAGTCGACGACCACGTTCGACGATCCGGGGTGGCGAACGACGATCCGCACGGTGCTCGCCGGCGGGTATTGTGCCGCGTAGTCGGGCAGATCGAAGACCGCGTGCCCCGACGCGTCGGTGATCTGCAAGAGCTCCGCATTGGGGACGCGGATGTACACCGGCTCGTTCGCGAGCGGCTCGCGCGAGCACGTGCGCCACGGCCCCTCGCGAATCTCGGGAGCAGCCGCGACGAGCTCGCGGCCGTCGCGCACGCGAAACGCGTTGTAAATGAGGAGCCCCACGGGCACAGCGGCCGCTGCGAGCACGGCGTATTCCGACGTGATCATCGCCGACCAGCACGCGCTGCCGCTCGGGCAGTCGATCTGGTCCGCGCCGTACTGCAGTGCGCCCACGCCCGCCGCCGCGAGCAGCGCGAGGGCGCCGTCGATCTCCTGCGACGAGTCCGCGAACGATCGGCGGACCGAAACGTCCTGCACGCGCGACGTGACGTCGACTTCGCGGCACTCGGTCGTGGCCGCAACGGACACCTCGAGTTGCGCGCCGTGCATGGCGGCGTCGAGCTGGACAGGGCCCGTCTTTCGCTCGGGCACCACGTCGGGCGCGCCGTCGTCCCGCGGGCGGGGTGCTCCGTAGAGCCGTTCTTCCTGCAGAGGGGCGACGCAGCCGCCGGCTGCCTGGGCCGCGAGCGCGAGCCCCATGAGGCGAAGCACCGACGCTCGCACGCCCGCCCCCGCCGGTCTCAGAGGCCCGCGGCCTCGTCAAAACCGAGCATCAAGTTGAGGTTCTGCACCGCCGCGCCGGACGCGCCCTTCCCGAGGTTGTCGAGGCGCGCGACGAGGAGCGGGTACTCGTCGTCGCCGAAGACGAAAATCTGCACGTCGTTGGTGCCGTTGCACGGGGTCGGTGATAGGCGGCCCCCGATGAGCGCATCGCCCCCGCCGAGCGGCATGACGCGAACGAACCGTTCGCCGGTGTACCGCTCCGCCAGAACGCCGTGGATCCCCTCGAGCGACGTCTTTTTGCGCAAAAGGCGCGCGTGCAGCGGCACGCTGACGAGCATCCCCTGGTAGTAGTCGCCGACGCTCGGGCAGAAGATCGGCGGATGCGACAGGCCAGCGAAGGCCTGCATCTCGGGCACGTGCTTGTGAGTGCTCGTCAGCGAATACGGCATCGCTGTCCAGTCGCGGTTGCCGGGATACGCGGCTTCGTGCTCGGCGAACGAAGCGATGAGCTTCTTGCCGCCGCCGCTGTACCCGCTGAGCGCGTGCACCGCGACGGGGTAATCGGCAGGGAGAATCTGCGCGTCGACGAGCGGACGGACTGCGAGCAGAAACCCTGTCGGATAGCAGCCGGGATTCGCCACGAAGCGGGCTTCGCGAATGCGGTGCCGGGTCTCGGGCGAGAGCTCCGGCATGCCGTAGGCCCAGCCGGGCGCCGTCCGGTGCGCGGTGCTCGCGTCGATGACGCGAACGTCGAGCCCTCGGGCTGCCTGCACCGACTCGATCGCCGCCGCATCGGGCAAGCAGAGAATGACGAGATCCGCCTCGCGCATCGCCTCGCGCTTTGCGTCCGCGTCCTTCTTTCGGTCCGCCGGGATTTCGACGACCGTCACGTCGTGACGGGTCGCGAGGCGCTCGCGAATGCCGAGGCCCGTCGTCCCGTCCTGCCCGTCGATGAAAATGCGCTTCGTCTCGGTCACGTTCTCCCTGCCCCGCGAGAAACGTGCCCCGGCGTACGGGTTCGCGCAAGGCATTCGCATGTGCGGGCCGCAGGCCGTTGCAGTATACGGAGCCCGTGACCGGTCAAAGCGCTCGCAACCCCCAGGTTCTTCCCGCCGTTCTGCCCATCGTTCCGAGCGACGCTCCGATCCGGGGCACGGCGAAGCCGCCGGGCTCGAAGAGCTACACGAACCGCGCGCTCGTCCTCGCCGCGCTCGCCCACGGCAAGAGCGTGCTCGAAGGGGCGCTCTTCAGCGACGACACGTTACACATGGCGCGGGGCATCCAGGCGCTCGGCATGGCCGTCGCGTCGAATCCCGACACGCACACGTTCGAGGTCCAGGGCGGCGCCGGCACGGTCGGCGCCGCGAAGGCGTCGGTCTTCGTCGGCAATTCCGGGACGACGGCGCGCTTTCTCGCCCCGGTGATGGCGCTCGGCAACGGCACCTACGAGCTCGACGGCAACGAAGCGATGCGCAAGCGCCCCATGGGCCCATTGCTCGAGGCGATCGCGAGCCTCGGGGCGTCCGCCGTGAGCCTCGCCGGCAACGGTTGCCCGCCGATCCGCATCGAGTCAGCGGGCCTCGCGGGAGGCACGGCGCGCATGCCCGGTGGCGTCTCGAGCCAGTACTTCAGCGCGCTCTTGATGGTGGGACCCTGCACGCGCCGCGGGATGGTGCTCGAGGTGGAGGGCGACCTCGTGAGCAAGCCGTACATCGAAGTGACCGAACAGGCGATGAACGCGTTCGGCGGCTCGATGCGGCGCGAAGGGTGGCATCGGTTCGAGGTCGACCCCGGGCGCTACACCGCCACGGTGTACGCGGTCGAGCCGGATGCGTCGGCGGCGTCGTACTTCTTCGCCGCGGCCGCCGTGACCGGCGGCTCGGTCGTCGTACCGGGGCTCGGGACGAAGTCGATGCAGGGCGACCTCGGGTTCGTCCGGCTGCTCGAGCGAATGGGCTGCAGCGTGCGGCAAACGGAGACGGAGACGGAGGTCACCGGGCCGAAGAAGCTGCGCGGCATCGAGGCGGACATGGCGAATCTCTCGGACACGGCGCAGACCCTTGCCGCGATTGCGCCCTACGCGGACGGCCCGACGCGTGTGACGGGGATCGGCTTCATCCGGCGCAAGGAGACCGATCGGGTCGGCGCCGTCGTCGCGGAGCTCGTGCGCATGGGCATCGACGCGCGCGAGGAGAGTGACGGCTTCGTGGTCCATCCGGGGACGCCGCGGCCGACCGACGTCGAGACGTACGACGACCACCGGATGGCGATGAGCTTCGCGATCACCGGTCTGCGGGCGTCCGGCATTCGCATCAAGAGCCCTTCGTGCGTGTCGAAGACGTTCCCGAATTACTTCGACGTGCTGGCGGGGTTGCGCGGCCAATCGTAGCGGCCCGAGCGCGCCTCGCGCAGGCGTCGCCGGTCAGCCGTCGCCGCTCGAGTCGACCGCGACGTGCAGCGGCTGGACGGCGCCCTGGAAGAGCGGCATGGCCTCGGCCCGCTCGGCGTGAGCCAGGAGGTGCGGGAGCGGCTGCGACGCGAGAAGCCGCGGGTGCGCCTCACGCGCGAAGCGGAGGGCGCACGCGAGCGCGATGTCCGCGTGCGACAGCGAGCCAAGCCAGAACGGCGCGGAGCCGATGGCGCGCTCTCGTTCGAGTAGGCCGAGCGTGTCGCGGACCTGGGTCTCGCAGCGCTCGATCCAGACAGCGTTGCGGCGCTCCTCCTTGCGCAAAACGCGCTCATAGAGGAGCGACACCGCCTTGTCCGCGAGGCCCGTCGAAAGGGCGCACAAACGGAGAGCGCGACGCCGCTCTGGGCCGCTTGGCGCGATGAGCCGGCGATCGGCCGGCGCGAGGTCGTCGAGCGCGTCGAGAATCGCGGAGCTCTCGATGAGCGTCTCTCCGCCATCCAGAACCAGCACGGGAACACGGCGCAACGGGTTGTGCTTCGCGACCTCGTCCGCCTGCGCCCAGACGGACCACGGCTTGTGGTCGAACGGAAACCCGTAGTGGTGCAGCGCGATGGCCACGCGGCGAACGAAAGGGGAGTCGAACTGTCCGATCAGCTCCATGGGAAGCTTCTATGCGAAAAAAGAGATAGGAGGACCGCCAAGTCGCCAAGAGAGAATCGGCCAAATCCTTTGGCGTCTTGGCGATCTTTCTCTTCTTGTCGGCGACTGACGTTATCGACGGACGGGCGTTCGTTCGACTCGCGGCACCGCGGCTTTCGGCGGATGAATCGCGGCGGCGGCCGGCGCGGTGCGCGCGGGGGCAGGCTGCGTCGGGTCGGTGCGTTGAGGCGCGGGCTGTGTCTTCGAGGGGTCGAGTTTGCCCGCGGTTCGCGCCGCGACTTCGGGCGTCCACTCCACCCAGCGGTCGCGCCCCGCGGCCTTCGCCTGATAGAGAGCGGCGTCGGCACGTGCGAGCCAGGTCTCGGGCGTCAAGCCGTCTTCCAAAAGTGCGAGCCCGATGGAGGACGAGACGCGAATTTCGTGGCCGTTGTGGACGACGCGTGTGGCCCGCACGCTCTCCTGCAACCGCGTGGCGAGGGCGCGCGCGTCTTTCGCGTCGGTCTCGCGCAAGACGACCGCGAACTCGTCGCCGCCATAGCGCGCCACGAGATCGCCGCGGCGGGGAAAGCGCCGCACGAGGCAATCCGCGATCGCTTTGATCGCGGTGTCGCCCGCTTGGTGGCCGAGCGTGTCGTTGATCGTCTTGAACTGATCGACGTCGACCATCATCAGCGCGAACGAGCGCCCGACGAGCGCCGCGAGTTTGACCGTCCGGTCGAGGAATTCGTCGAAGCTCGCCCGGTTGGGCAGGCGCGTCAGCGGGTCGAGCGTGCCTTCGCGCTTGGCCGACTCGAGCTGCTCGCCCAGCGACCGCACGTGCGTCGCGAACTCGGCGAGGCGCTCTTGCTGGCGCTTCTGTTGTTCGGCGAGCGCGCTTTCGAGCGCCGTCGCGGTCTGGGAGACTTCTTTGCGCAGGGTCTGGATGTCGTTGCTCTTCAGCGCCGCGCGCAGGCTCACGAGGCGCTCGTGGGCGAGCACACCGTCCTGCTTGTCCTGCGAAGAGGCCCGATTCACGATCTCCACGAACGACCAGATCGCGTCGCGCATGTTCGCGAGGGAGGTCTCGACATAGGCCGCTTCTCGTTTGCGGTGGCTCGCGACGACCTTTTGCAGACCCGTCCAGTCGCGGCGGCTGCTCGCGGCGCTCTTGTCGTCAGGCTCGGATTTGGCGGCACGCGCGTCGCGTGCTTCGGCGGCTGCCTCGTCGAGGGGCGCCGCGACGAGCGCGTGCTGCGACCATCGCTCGAAGAGGCGCCGGACCTCCTGCGCGTCGACGTCACCGAGGTCGAATGCGCACGCCCCGAAGACGCGAAGAATCGCGCCGAGCGTGTCGAGCGCCGCCTCCGCGTCGGCGCTCGAGACCGAGTCCGCCGCGGGTGTGCCATTCGCCGGCGCGCCGCTGGTGCGCGGACTGGGCGGTGGGGTTCCACTGTTCTCTTTTTTTCCCCTCGCGAACAAGACGCCCATCGATTCCTATCAAACGGCCCCGTTCGCACGGAGGTTTAGGCGGGCTTTGCGTATGCAGCGGCATGCGGCCGCGGCCTTCTGCATGCGTACGGCACGTATCCGGTTCGAACGCGCGCGGTGCGCATGAGGTGTGGCGCGCGGGCATGCGTGTGGCGCAGGTGGCTCATGGGTGGCCGTGTGCGTGAATGGCATGTGCGTTGCTGAATCGAAGCTCGAACGGATTTCGAGAGGACACCTCGAATTCATGGAAAGGCAAAACACAATGACGGACACGACCACCCTCTGGATTGTTCTTGTGGCCGGCGCGGCGGCGGTCCTCGTCGCTTTTGTGGTCGCATCGCGGAGCGCCCGCGCGCACCGCGCGCGGCTGCGCCAGCGCTTCGGGCCCGAGTACGACCGCGCGCTCGCGGTGCACGGCAACCCGGCGCGCGCGGAGCGCGAGCTCGACGCGCGCGCCAAGCGCGCCGCGCGATTTCATCTGCATGCGTTGGACGACGTGACGCGCGGCCGTTTCGCGACCTCGTGGAACGAAATTCAGGCCCGCTTCGTCGACAATCCGGCGGTGGCGGTGCGCGAAGCCAACGCACTCATCAAGGAAGTCATGCTCACCCTCGGGTATCCGGCGAGCGATTTCGACCAGCGGACGGCGGACTTGTCGGTCCATCATCCGAACGTAATCCAGCACTACCGCGCGGCGCACGCGCTCGCCGAATCGAACGAAAGCGGGCAAGCGCAGACGGAAGACCTTCGGCAGGCGGTCGTTCACTACCGGGCGCTCTTCTCCGAGCTGATCGGTCAGGAGATCGTGCGGCCGTCGCGGGACCTCCGTCACGCCCACGCGTGACTTGTGACGTTTGCGTCACGTTCGCGGCGGCTTGGCCGCGGCGGGAGCCCGAACGCTCTCGACGCGGCCTTTGCTTTGCGCACAATGGCGGCCATGGAATTCTCACCCGTCATGCCGGCCCTGCGTTACCGCGATGCGGACACGGCGATTCGATTTCTCGTCCAAGGGTTGGGCTTCAAGCAGCATGCTCGGTACGACGGCCCAAACGGCGTCGTCGCGCACGCCGAGCTCACGCGCGGCACGGGCATGGTCTTGCTCGGAACCGACGCCGGCGACGGCAAGGCGCTGGACGGGGTTGAACTCGAAAGGGGGCCCGCAGCGACCTATCTGGTTGTGGAGGCGGACGCGGAAGTCGATGCGCTCTACGCCTCGGCGATGCAAGCCGGCGCCACGTCTGTCAGCGCCCCGAAAAACCAGGACTACGGAGGACGCGGCGCCACCGTTCGCGATCCCGCAGGCAATTACTGGAGCATCGGAAGCTACAAGCCGAGCTCCGCGAAGTAGCTCAGCCTTCGACGACGCGTGCGGCGACGCCACCGGGGATCGCGAGGGGAGGAGGCGCGAGGGTGGTGGCCGGTGCGGGGCGTTCGTCTTCCTCGCCGCGATCGGCCTCGTGCGAGTGCTCGCCGCGGTGATCTTTCGCGATGAGTACGTAGAGGCAGGGCACGACGAACAGCGTGAAGATCGTGCCGATCGTCATGCCGCCGACCAGCACGTCGCCGATCGAGTTTCGCGCGACTGCGCCGGCGCCCGTCACGAGTGTGAGCGGAAAGTGGCCGACGACCGTCGCGACCGACGTCATCAAGATCGGCCGAAGGCGCGTGGTGGCCGCGGCGCGCACCGCCGCGATCTTGGAGAGGCCGAGCTCTTGTTGCGCGTTCGCGAACTCGACGATCAGAATCCCGTTCTTCGAGACGAGACCGACGAGGGTCACGAGGCCGACCTGCGAATAGATGTTCAACGTCGTCGTCCACCCCTCGGTGAGGTGGAAGTGCAGACCCGGCGGCGCGCCGAACTTCAAGAACGTGAAGATCATGGCTCCGAACATGGCGAGGGGCACCGAGCCGGCGAGGATCACGAACGGATCGCGGAACGAATTGAACTGCGCGGCGAGCACCAAAAAGATGAGCGTCAGCGCGAGCGCCATCGCGGGGAGGAACCTGCCCGACTCCTGGCGCAGCTGCCGTGACTCGCCCGTGTAATCGACGCGGTAGCCCGGAGGCAGGACCTTCGCTGCGGCGTCCTCAAGCACCTTCAGGCCGGCGTCGAGGGATCGTGGTGCGACGCCGGAGATCTTGACGGCATTGAGCTGCTGGAACCGGTTGAGCGTACGCGGCACCACTTCTTGGCGCACCGTCGCGACCGCGCTCAGCGGAATCAGCGAATTGTGCGGACCGGAAATATGGATGTCCGCGAGCTGCGACGCCGTGAGGCGCTCGGATCGTTCGATCTCGGGGATGACCTTGTAGCTGCGGCCGTCGATGTTGAAGCGGTTGACGAAGTTGCCCCCGAGCATCGACGAAAGGTCGGACCCCACTTGTTGCATCGTGAGACCCATCGACGCGATCTTGTCGCGGTCGAGAACGATGTTGGTCTGGGCCTGGTCGATCTTCACGTCGAGGATCGGCGGGAAGGCGAACTGGCCGCTCTTCATGGCTTCTTGCGCGAGCTGTTGCGCGAAGCGCAGCACTTCTTCGTGCTCGGCAGTCGACGACAGCACGAACTCGACGGGGAAGAACCCCGCGCTCGGAAGCGCGCCCGGAAGGAACGCCGGTGCCCGCACGCCCGTGATGGCGCCGAGCTTCTGGGCGACTTCGCCCTGAATCGGGAAGATGCTCCGGTTGCGGTCCTCCCAGGATTTCACGAGCATTCCGGCGAAGCCGCTCTCGGGGAATGTGATCTGGAAGCTGTGATCGAACTCGGGCTCCGACTCGAAGATGTCGTTGACCTGCTTCTCGAAAGGCCGGAGCTGCTCGAGCGTCGCGTTCGGCGGCACGTCGAGAGCCGAGAAGACGACGCCTTGGTCCTCGTTCGGTGCGAGCTCCTGCGGCGAGAACATGTACATCGGGACGACGAGGACGGT
>Ga0210391_10002175_pt1 | contig 17155 bp, 14 predicted proteins | sample IncBWC12OmetaG_FD_160573 | JGI IMG/M metagenome (GOLD analysis project Ga0210391, IMG submission 160573) | Forest soil microbial communities from Barre Woods Harvard Forest LTER site, Petersham, Massachusetts, United States - Inc-BW-C-12-O ... | reverse complement strand
GCGACTCGCCGAGGAGCTCCACGCCCGTAAGTTCGCGTACACGCGCACGGACGGGAGCTCCTGGGAGCTCTCGCTCGACGACCTCGCTCACCGGGCGGAGGCCCTCGAGATGGCGTACGATCCGAACGACTGCGTCGAGCTGCGCTGGGGAGCGCCCGCCGGCAGCGAAGAGGCCTCGACGTGCCGGGCGCACGCGCCGGACGCGCAGGTCGAAAAGATGCGCTCGTACCGGGAGTGGTTTCACGAGAGGCGCCGCCCCCCGCGGTGACTCGCCTTCGCGACGCGTGCTAAACGGGATTGACCGGACCATGTACTTTCAGGAAGTGATTCTGGCCTTGCAGGACTTCTGGGCCAAACGCGGCTGCCTCATCGTCGCCCCCTACAACAGCGAAGTCGGTGCGGGCACGTACAATCCGGCGACGTTTCTTCGCGCGCTCGGCCCCGAGCCGTGGAACGTCGCGTATCTCGAGCCGTCGCGCCGGCCGACGGACGGGCGCTACGGCGACAATCCGAACCGGCTGCAGCAGTTCCACCAGTACCAGGTGATCCTGAAGCCGTCGCCGATCGACATCCAGGACCTGTACCTCGAGTCGTTGCGGCAGCTCGGCACGGTGCCCGAGGACCACGATGTGCGCTTCGTCGAGGACGACTGGGAATCGCCGACGCTCGGAGCGTGGGGTCTCGGCTGGCAGGTGTGGATCGACGGGCTCGAAATTTCGCAGTTCACGTACTTCCAGCAAGTCGGCGGCATCGACTGCCGGCCGGTCAGCGGGGAGCTCACGTACGGTGTCGAGCGCATCTGCATGTACTTGCAGGACGTGCCGAACATCTACGACGTGGCGTGGGCCCCAGGCATTGCGTACGGCGAGATTTGCAAGCGCGCCGAGTGGGAGTGGTCGACGTACAACTTCGAGCAAGCCGACGTCCCGTTCCACCAGGCGACGTTCGACCAGTGCGAGCGCGAGTGCAAACGCCTGCTCGCTCTGAGCGACGATCCGCTGAAACGGCTCGTGCTTCCCGCGTACGACTTCGTAGTGAAGGGCGCCCACGCGTTCAACGTGCTCGACGCGCGCGGAGCGATCGGCGTGACCGAGCGGCAACGGTTCATCGGGCGGGTGCGTGCGATGGCCAAGGGCGTCGCGGAGTCGTGGCTCGCGCAGCGCGAGGCGCTCGGGTTTCCACTCGCCAAAACGAAGGCGGCCGCGGAGTGAAAGGCTTGCTGGCTGGGGCGCTCGTCGTGGCGGCCGCGTCTTGCGGCGGCGGCACGCCGGACGCGCGCTACCCCGAGCGCCACGCCGGCTGCGCGGTGAAGACGTTCCCCGCGGCCGCGGAAATGCCGGTGGACGACCTCGGTCCCGTGGCGGTCGACTGCGATCCCGGCGGCGGATCGTGCGAGCGCAAGCTCCTCGACGCCGTGTGCGCGCGCGGGGGCGACGTTGCGTGGGGCCTCGGTGACAACGCGCTCACGGCGGCGCACCTCACCGCGCACGCCGGCCATTCGAAGCGCGTGGCGGGCGCCGGGCGCTCGCGGGGCTGCGCGGTCCAGGCGTTCACGGAAGCGCCACCGATGCAGACGGAGAACGTGGGCGAAGTGACGGCGATTTGCTCGGCGGACGATTCGCGCGAGACGTGCCTGCGCGAACTCGAAGACCAGACCTGTCTTCTCGGCGGGGACGTCGTTTGGCAGGTGCAAGGCCCGGCGCCTTTCGGCGACAAGCAACGGATGCGCGGGCAAGCCGCGCACAGCAAGTAGCTACTCCACGCACTTCTCGAGCGCGTCCGCCGTGAGCGCGCGCATCGCGCACTCGTATTCGGCGCGGCTCACTTCGGAGCTGCAGTTCTTGAACGCGTCGTCGCCGCGCGCCTCGACCTTCTCGCGTTCCTCCTCGGCGTGAATTTGCGTCGCCGATGCATCCGGGAACTTCTCCATGACGACGAGCCGCGCGTACTTTCCCAGGAGCTCGTCGCATTCTGCCTGGCTCGCCTTCGGTTTGCACGCGGCGGGCAGAGAGGCGAACGCCGCGAACGCGACGAGCGCGCGCGCCCCTGTCTTCAACGAAGGCATCGATCGAGCTCCTGGCTGGTCGTGGCGGCTTGCACGCACGCCATCGTCTTGCTCGAGACGCGGCGGCCTTCGCACGATTCGATTTCTCCCTGCAGCTCGGCTCGCACTTGCTCTTCGCGCTTCGCGACGGCGGAGGCGTTCGTCAAGCTCATCTCCTTCATCTGAAGCTCGACACTCTTGTTGACGATCAGCTGGCAGTCGCTCTCCGTCGCCCGCCGGCCGCAGCCACCCACAACGGCGGCCGCTGTAACCATCGCGGCCAAGACGAGGCTCGAGCCGTTCTTCACGCGCGCCACCGGTAGCACGTTTTGTCTCCACCGCCGGATGAATGGTAAGCTCATGCACGTGACGAAGGGGAGACGTGCGGCGGTGGCCCGTTCCTCCGCTTCGTCGGATTCAGGCGGGTCATCGTCGTTGGCATCGCCGTCGTCTTCCGCGGCGTCGTCGCCGGGATCGTCGGCCGCGACGGACGCCGCCGCGGGCCCGCCGCCCAGCGCGGAGGAGATGCTCCGAAAAGCGATGGCCGCGAGGTCTGCCGTCTCGCGGGCGCGATGGGCGCAGAAGGGCCTCAACGCCCATCCGCCGCTCGACGACACGACCCACGCGATGCTTCTCCGCCAGCTCTATCTCTCGCACTACGAGGAACGCCGCTTCGACCGGGCTCTCTCGACGGCCGTGCGCGCGCTCGACCTGAACGTCCTCGTCGACGTCTTCTACCAGGATGCGGCGCGGGCCGCGCTCGCCGCGGGAGACCTCGCCGCCGGGCTGTCGCATCTGCGCGTGGCGGCGCGTCGCGGCCCCGCGTCGCGAAGGCCGTTTCATCTCTGGACGCTCGGCAGCGTTCTCTTTTTGGCGCAGCGGTACCCCGAGGCCTCTGCGGCGCTCGCGCGCGCCGTCCGCTGGGCGACGAGCGACAAGCCGCTCTACCGGGCGCACCTCGCGCTCGTGCGCCTTTCGGCGGGCGAGCGTGTCGAGAACGTGTCGGCGGTCATCGAAGAGCTGGCCCTCGCGCCGTGCGGGCAAGGCTACGGACGGTTCGTGCTCGGGCACCTGTCGTACGCGGCGGGCGCCTGGGAGTCGGCGACGCGTTTTCTCGAGGCGTTCGTCAAGCGGACGGAAAGCGCGCGCCCCGCGCTTGCGCTCGCGCTCGACGGGGAGCTCCGCATGGCCCGGGCGACGCTCGCCAAGATGCAGACGAACTGACGCGCGGACGGTGCGACCAGCCCTGGGTGTGGGCGCCCGGTAGGCCAGTGGTAGGCTAACGGGGCCGTGAAGTTCAATCGCCCGCTCGCCTTCGTCCTCCTCCTCCTCGGCATCGTTCTCTGGCCCCTTTCTCTTTGGGCCGAGCCTTCCGCGGGCTCGGACACGGGGCTCTTCGAGCGGACGCTCTCGCACGGTGTTCTCGCCGTCCTGGCCGCAAGCTACGGGTTCGGGCTTCTGACGAGCCTCACGCCGTGCGTCTATCCGATGATCGCGATCACCGTCTCGGTCTTCGGCGCGCGCGAAGCCAAGTCGCGCCTGCAAGGCGCGTTTCTTTCGCTCTCGTTCGTCGTGGGGATCGTGTGTCTCTTCGTGCCGATGGGCGTGGCCTCGGCCGTGCTGGGCAAAGGCTTCGGCAGCGCGCTCGGGAGCCTGCCCGTCGTCGCGGCGATCGCGCTAGTCTTCTCGCTTCTTTCGGCGTCGCTCTTCGGCGCCTTCGAGATCGCGCTTCCTCAGAGCCTGAACAACCGATTGTCGGGCGTCGGCGGCACGGGGTACGTGGGCGCGTTCGTGCTCGGCCTCGTCTGCGGCCTCGTTGCGGCGCCGTGCGTAGGTCCTTTTCTTTTCGGCCTGCTCGGCTGGATCGCGAGCACGCGCAACGTCGCGCTCGGATCCGCGGCGATGACGTTCTATGCGTTCGGCCTCGGCACCCTCTTTTTCATCGTCGGCGCGTTTGCGGTCAATCTGCCGAAGGCCGGCGCGTGGATGATGGGCATCAAGTGGGTCGGTGGCGTGGCGCTCGCGTACCTCGCGCTTTCCTATGTACGCGACGCGCTTCCGCATGAAGTGGTGGCGACCTGGGTGAGCCCGGGGCTGCCGTACGGCATCGCGGGGGCCGTGCTGCTCGTCATCGGCATCGGGCTCGCGGTGACGCACGTGGTCGCCGAGCGACGTCATTCGCCGATCGCGCATCTGTCCAAGCTCGCGAAGCTGGCGTCGATCGCCCCGGCCATCGCGGGGCTCTTCATGGTCGTCAGCTGGACGCACATGCACGTACCGGCGCTTCAGTGGGAATCGAACGAGAGCGCGGCCACGGGCCTCGCAGCGTCGGCGCACAAGCCGCTCCTCATCGATTTCGGCGCGACGTGGTGCGCGGCCTGCAAAGAGCTCGACGAGCAGACCTTCGTCGACCCGCGCGTGCGCAACGAGGGCGAGCGCTTCGTGGCCCTCCACGTCGACGCGACGAACGAAGACGACCCCGAGGTCACGCGCGTGCGGCGAAAGTACGGCGCGACCGAAGGGCTGCCCGTGGTGCTCCTCTTCGGGAGCGACGGGCGCGAGGCCTTCCGGTTCACGGAGTTCGTGCCGCCCGATCGGTTCGTGCAGGCCCTGGCGAGCGTGAAGTAAGACTCCCCCGCAGGCTAGGCTTCGAGCTTGGTCGAGGTCGGCGCGCGCTACGGGCCCGAGCACTCGACGCGCGTGGCGGCGACGTGGAATCCCTTGTCGCCCGATTCGAGAAATCCGATGAGACCGTGCCCCGCGGAGGTGACGGCGGCCTGGCCCTGGCCCGCGTTCGATCCGGCGCTCGAGACGTCGAGCGGGTCGCCGATCGGTTTGCCGTCCTCGGAGAGCGTGAGGGCGCGCACGTCGTGGTCGGACACGTGCCCTTCGGCCCAAACGAGCAGGAATCGCCTGTCGGGCAGAGCGGCGACCGAGGGTGACATCGCCTGATCGCCTTTGCCGCCCGGCGGGGGCGTGAAGGTCATCGGGGTTCCCGGGGAGTGGCCGCTCTCGAAGCGCACCCACCGCAAGGACCACGGCGCGTCGTTCGATGCACGGTCAGCCCACACGGCAAAGACGACGCCGTCGTTGATCGCGATTGCGGGCGAGCCGACCCCTCCGCCCAGCCCTTCGATGCGTGTGAGGTCACCGTTCGGGGAGGGAGAGTCGCCAGCGGTGAACACGCCGATGTCGATCGCATCCCCGCGCCGAAACGCAACCGCGGCGTTGCCGGTGGCGGCGGACGGATCCGCGGCGGCCCGCAGCGCCTGCACGTCCCCGTCTCCGTCGAGCGACCAGAGCTTGCCCGCGGGCGCCGCGTTTCGTTTGGCCCACGCGAGCCCGTCCGGCGTGGTGCCGATCTGGATGGGCGGATCGAAGGGCAGCGTGCGCCGGCCGACCAGCGTATCTCCCTTTGCGTCCCCATCGACAGCGAGCTCGAGGCCGCCCTTCGCCGCGGTCGACAGAAACGGCGTGACGCGCCGGATGGCCGCGCGCGCCCGTTGGGTCGCGGTGCCGGCCGCCGTCGTCGTCGCGGCGGACGGATGAAACCGAAGGCCGACGGCTTCGTGTTCGTTCGAGGCGAAGCCCAACGCGACGTCGTCTTCGCCCAACGCGCGCGCTTCGATCCCCGCGGAGAGAACGGCGGTCGGAGCCAGGATCGCGGGAGCGCCTGCCAGCTTGCACGCCTGGGGTGGACCCGCAGGTGCTGCTGCAGGAGCCGCGCTTGGAGCGGCCGGCGCCACGATCTTCGCGGGCTCGGGCGGCGGTGGCAACACGGCCGCAGCGGACGCCTCGGGCGCGATCGGCGCGACGGTCTCGACCGCAGGAGCCGGCCGCAAAAGGGAAGTGATGACGAGCACGGCCCCAACGCCGATGGCGACCCCCGCTCCCGTGGATGCCGAGAGAAACCAGGGCGGCAACTCGCCATCGAAAGGCCGTCGCTGCCGTTCTCGGACAGCCGTCGCGATCCGTTCGACGAAGCGGCGCACGCCATCGCCACGGGGAATGGCGTGATGCATGGGGAGCGCCGGGAGCTCCGGCTCGGCGGACGTGTGCGGCTCCGTCGCGGGGCCCTCCGTTGCGTGCGGCTCTGTCGCGGGCTCTTGTCGCGCGGGAGCCGCTTCACCTTCCGCCGCTGCATCTTCTGCCGCACCGGAAGTCCTCAACACGATCCGTTCGAGGACGATCGCCGGAACCGCCCCGATGGGCAGAGTCTTCGCCTCGTACATGCGGTCGTCGTCCGCAGCGCCAGGCGTCGTGCCCGGCGTGGGCGCTGCTTCGACCCGCTCCGCGAGGCCGTTCGGCGGGTGATGCAATCCATTCGTGTCGGCGGTCGGCGGCACCTGGGGCAGTGCATCCGGCACGCGGGCGCTCACGGGACTTGGCGGCGGCGGTGCGGGAAGAGCTGCGCCGCGCGGAGGCGGTGGCTTGACGGACGAGGGTGGGGGAGGCCTGCCCGAGTTGGGCGAAGCAGGCGACGGTGGCTTGCCTGAGGTAGGCGACGGTGGCTTCACCGACTTGGGCGGAGGGGGCTTCACCGAATGCGGGACCGGAGGCTTGACCGACGGGCTTGGCCGCGGCCCTCCCGGGCGTGCGCTCCCGGGCCTCGTCACCGCCGGCATGATCACGGCTCGCTCGGGACCGCGCGGCCCCGTCGGATCGTCCAGAAGCAGCGACCCGCTCAGCTCTTCGGCGTCCGTCTCGGCGAACGTGGCTTTCGCCGGCGCCTTCGGGTCGTCGTCCGGCAGAATGAGCGACTCGCTGATCTCCTCGGCGGAGGCCAGCTTGCCCCGTGGCGCCGGCAAGGGTCGCTCCTGCGCTCGCGGCGGGCCCTTCAGCGGCACCGAGCCGGGCCGCGTCGCGGGCCGGAGCGCCGGGGAGGCCTTTGTCGGTTCGCCTTTGGGATCGCGCTCTTCGCTCACGGGCTACGCCTGCAGGATACTCCGGCGACGACGAAAGCGCTGTCTCTTCGCCAAGGCGCCGCGAGAGAGCGCGTCGTTTTGCGCGGCATTTTCGAGTGGGGCTACAGCGGCGGCGAATCGCGCTCCGCGCGGGCCACGACGGCCGTCCTCACGGCGCCGGCCCCGGCGAACCGAAGGGCCGCCGCGCAAGCCTCGAGGGTCGCGCCGGTCGTTCGCACGTCATCGACGAGGAGCACCGGTCGGCCGCGGATCCGCTCGGGCTGGCGGATGGCGAATGCGGCCTCGACGTTTGCCCGCCGGTCCGTTCGGTCGAGTGTCGCTTGAGCTCGCGTCGGCCGGGTCCGTCGGAGCGCCAGTGGCCACAGATCGACGTCGAAGCGCCGGGCCACGCGCCGGCCGAGGAGTGCCGCCGGGTTGAACCCGCGTTCGGCGAGGCGCAGCGGGTGAAGCGGCACCGGGACGACAACGCAGCCTCGCGCGGGCGACCCGGGCCGGTCGATCGCGGCGCCCAGCAAATCGCCGAGCGGTCGTGCGAGGTCAGGCCGTCGTTCGTATTTCATGCGCGTCACCGCGCGCGCGATGGCGCCCCCGTAGACGAATGCGGCGAGATCGCTGGCGCGCTCGTCATGCGCCGCGACGGCCGAAGGAGCGCAGCCCGCGCAGAACGCTGCGAGCCGGCCTACGGGCGCGTCGCAAGCGGAGCAACGCGGGGGCGAGAGGATGGCAGCGGCGACTTCGGATGCGAACGCAGCCCACGCGGTAAGAGGCATACGCGCCTTTCGGCGCGAGGGCGTCGCTGGTTGCGTATTCGGGTGCTTCGCGGCCGGTGGGCGGACCGGTTGGATGCTGGGCCAATGTTGATGGGCCGAGTCTACGTCTGCACCGGCCACTCCTCCGCCGTCACTGCGAAAAGCACGTGATCGGCCCAGCATCCATCGATGCACAGATACCGATGCGCATACCCCTCGCGCCGGTAGCCCGCTTTCTCCAATACGCGCTGGCTCGCCCCGTTGTGCGGCATGACGGCCGCCTGTATGCGGTGGAGTCCCCCAAGATCGAATCCAAACGTCGTGGCCGCACGGACAGCCTCGGTCATGAGACCGCGGCTCTGGTGATCCGCGTCGATCCAGTAGCCGAGATACGCATTCTGGAAAACGCCGCGCAGAATACCGCCGAGGGCAATTCGCCCGACGACCGCGTCTTCGTCCCCCCGCAGGAACAAGAACAGCACGTAGCTCTGCCCACGCTTCCACTCGCTGCGATGGCGCAGGATCGCCCGCGACACCGACGTCAGCGACGACGGATCCTCCCCGGGGGCGGGGGCCGCGCTCCAGGGCTTCAAGTGGACGGCGTTCTTGCGGAGTGCGTGGCGGATCCGCGGCACGTCCGACGTGCGCGGGGGGCGAAGCACGAGCCGCTCGGTCGTCACGCGCGTCCCGAGCGGCGGCGAGCCCGCGGTCTCCGGTCGTGCCAGCGTCGTCATAGAAGCCCCACCGGGTCGACATCGATGGAGGCACGCACGTCGCGCGGCAACGACGCGCGAGCGTCCTCGATCGCGAGAAGCACGGAGCGCAGCGGCGGCCGCTCGGGCGCGCGAAGCATGATGCGGAACCGGAAGCGGTTGCGCACGCGCGCGATGGGCGCCGGCGCCGGGCCATGCAAGACGACCTTGCCCTGGCGGACCGCGTCGCACGCCCGCGCGACATCCGCGAGACGCACGCCGGCGCTCCGCGCATCGGTCTCCACGACGGCGTCGATGCGCACGAGCGCCGCGCGGCTCCACGGGGGGTAGCCGAGCTCGCGCCGGTTCTTGAGCTCCTGGTCCAGAAATCCGTCGACGTCGTGGCGCGCGCCGAACGCGACGGCGAAGTTCGACGGGTCCCACGTCTGCACGAGGACGCGCCCCTTCGCGTCGCCACGGCCGGCGCGGCCGGCGACCTGCACGAGGAGCTGGAACGCGCGTTCGCTCGCCCGAAAATCGGGGATGCTCAGCGCGGCGTCCGCGTTGATCACGCCGACGAGCGTGACGTTCGGCAAGTCGTGCCCCTTCGTGACCATCTGCGTCCCCACCAGAATGTCGACTTCGCGAGCGCGCACGCGCGTGAGCAGCGCTTCGATTTGCTTGCCGCTCGCCACGTCCCGGTCGAGGCGCGCGACGCGGGCCGTGGGGAACGCTGCGCGAAGCGTCTCCTCCAGCTTCTCCGTGCCGATCCCTTCGAGCGCGAGGGCTTCGGCACCGCACTTTCGGCATCGTGTTCCGAGCGCCGCCTCATAGTCACAATAATGGCATCGTACCGCTCCGACTCCCTTGTGGAACGTGAGAGCGACCGAGCAGTCCTCGCAGGTAGCCACTTGCCCGCACGACTCGCACAAGACGCTCGGCGCGAACCCGCGGCGGTTCAGGAAGAGAATCGTCTGCTCGCCGGCGGCGAGAGCCTGTTCGATGGCGCGAAAGAGGGGCAGACTGAGGCGCCGGTCACGGCCGGCGGCGAGGCTACCGCCGACCCGTCGCAGATCGACGATCTCGACTTGCGGAAGGGGCTGCGCGCGGGCGCGATCGCGCAACCGGAGCTTCGTGGCGCGCCCGCTGCGAACGAGATGCTCGCTCTCGAGCGAGGGAGTGGCGCTTCCGAGCACACACACACCGGCGGCGCGGTGGGCGCGCCAGATGGCCATGTCCCGCGCGTGGTAGCGCACGCCCTCTTCCTGTTTGAAGCTGGGATCGTGCTCCTCGTCGACGATGACGAGGCCCAGGGTACGGACCGGCGCGAAGAGCGCGCTTCGTGCGCCGATGGCCACGTCCACCTCGCCACGGCGAAGCCTCTGCCACATCGCGTAGCGCTCCGCCGGCGTGAGCCCCGAGTGCAGGACCGCGACGTCGTCGCCGAAGCGCGCGCGAAACCGGCCCACGAGCTGCGGGGTGAGCGCAATCTCGGGGACGAGGACGATCGAGCCTCGCCGGGCCTCGCGCGCGGCCGCGATGGCGCGCAGATAGACCTCGGTCTTCCCGCTCCCGGTCACGCCGTGCAAAAGGAACGTGCCCGGCTGTGCGCCCGCGATCGCGCCGGCGATCGCCGCGACGGCGGCTTCTTGCGCGGCCGTCGCGGGAGGGGGCACGTCGCGCTCGGCCGTCGTCGCGAACGCGGGCGCTAGAGGAGCGGCGCGATCGTCCATCGCGGCGAGCCCTCGCTCGACGAGGCTCTTCACGGCGCTGCGCGCGTTCGCCCAGCGCGACTCGAGCTGGGCGATCGGCTGAGGACCCGCGCCGCGCAGATGCGCGAGGATCGCCGCGGGCTGCCCGCGCAAAGTACCGGCCGCTTCGATCGACGCCGTCGCGGACGCCCACTTCACTTGCCGAGCACCGACTCCACGCGCCTTGTCGAAGAGCGTCGGCTCGGTGAGCTCCGCCGCGGTCTTCCGCTCGATCGGGGGCAGCGCGAGGCGCATGACTTCGCCGATCGGCGCGAGATAGTACCGCGCGAGGTCCTCGAGGAACGCGAGGAGGTCACCCGGCACCGTGGGCTCGCCACCGACCACGCTGGCGATGGGCTTCGTGCGCGGACTGATCGCCGCGGCCTCCGCCTCCCGCACCTGCAGGACCACGCCGACGAGCCGGCGGCCCCCGAAGGGGCATACGACGCGCGCGCCGGCCACCACCTGTTGGGCGAGCGCGTCCGGGATTGCGTAGGTGAAGGCGTGCGGGACCGGCAGCGGCAGCGCGACGTCGGCGAGGCGCATAGGAGGAGGAGTCGTCGAGAAGAGGGCGTGAAGCGGGACGATTCAGTGGCCCGAAAGCCGCGCGAACATCGCGAGGAGCGCCATGAGAACGAGCGCCGCGAGAGTCGCCGCGAATACCGTGGCGCGTCGGCGCGTGGCGAGTGCCGGCAGCGACGCGGACACGGGCGGAAGCGCAACCGGTCGCGACGAAGGCGCCGCGAGATCATCGTTGGCGAAGGCGGCGCCGCTCGACGGCGCCGTGGGGACGACGACCGGACGGAGCACGAGCGGAGCCCCCCGTTCGAGCGCCGCCGCCGCGCGTTCGCGCGCGCGCCGCTGGGCCACGATGTCGATCCCGAACGTCTGCGTGAGCCAGTCACCGAGCTTGAGCGGGCTGGTCATGAGCTTCGCGCGCACGGCATACTCGTCGAGGTCGCGGTGCATGGCGGCGGCGGACGGGTAGCGCGCGTCGCGATCGACGGAGAGGGCCCGGGCCACGATCTGGCGGAGCTGCTCGTCGCCGGGCAGTCCGCCCGGTAGCTCCGGGACCTGCGCGCGACGGGCCTGGTCGAGCAAGCTCCCGTCGGTCGTACGATACAGCCGCCGGCCCGACGCCATCTCCCACAGGACGATGCCCGCAGCGAACACGTCCGCCCGCGCGTCGATCGACTCGCCGCGCGCGTGCTCCGGGCTCATGTATCCCGCCTTGCCCTTGATGACCTCGTCGAGCTCTTGCGGCGCGTCTTCCAGCGCGTCGTTCGCGCGCGCGATGCCGAAATCGCATACCTTGACTTCGCCCTCGAACGAGACGAGCAGGTTCGACGGCGACACGTCGCGGTGCACGAGGCCGAGTGGCCGGCCGCGGTCATCGGTGCGCCGGTGCGCGTAATCGAGGCCTTTGAGCGCCTCGCGCAGAATGTGGACGGCGAAAGAGAACGGCAGCGGGACTTTCGCCTGCGAACACCGGCGGAGCAGGTCGTTGACGTCGAATCCTTCCACGTATTCCATCGCAATGAAGAGGCGCCCGTCTTCGCGGCCGAGGTCCAGCACGTGGACGACATTGGCGTGGCTCAGGCGCGCGGCGAGCTTCGCCTCGTGCACGAGCATCTCGCTGAACTTCGGATCGCTAGCAAACTCGGGGAGAATCTGCTTGACGACGCAGCGCCGCGTCGCCCCGATTTCGGTGCGCTCGCGCGCGAGGTAAATCTCCGCCATCCCGCCTCGCCCGATGAAATCGAAGAGCGCGTAGCGCCCGAACGTGCGAGGGAGAACGAGACTCGGAGCAGCGCGAGCACCTGACATTGGAGCGAGAGTCCCGTCATTCTACTCGGCGCATGAAAGGTCAAGCGATGCATTTAACGAGAGCGGGTGCGAGAGCGCGTACGGGACCGTCTGCGAGACCGTCGGCAAGAGCTGTGGTCATCGGGCGTGTGGCTGCCGCATAATGGGCAGCATGTCGTCTACGCCGCCGCGGGGCGGTGCCCCAGCTGGACCAACGCAGCCGCCGGGTGCCGACGCGCCCCCCGTCTCGCGCATCGGCCGCCTGGCGCGCCTCGGGGCCCTCGCGCCGCGAGCGCTGCCGATAGCGGCGGAGGCCGTGCGGCGGGCCGTGGGCGGGCGGCGGACCGAGGAGGACGAGGCCGAGGCGCGCATCCGGCTCGTCAAGAACGCGAAGAAGACCGCCGAAGCGATGCTGAAGACGCTCGGCGAGATGAAAGGGCTGCCGCTCAAGCTCGGGCAGATGGCGTCGTACATCGACGGGCTCGCGCCGCCAGGCTACGAGGAGAAATTCCAGGGCGTCTTGAAACGCCTGCAGGAGCGCGCGCCGCCCCTCTCGCCGGAAGCCGCCGTGCGCGTGGTCCGCGAGGACCTCGGCGCGCACCCGCGCGACATTTTCTCCGAGTGGGAGAGCGAGCCGTTCGCGGCGGCGAGCATCGGGCAGGTGCACCGTGCCGTCACGCACGGCGGCGAGCGCGTCGCCGTGAAGGTGCAGTACCCGGGGATCGATCAGGCCATCAACAACGACCTCAAGAGCCTGTCGCTCCTCGAGTCGCTCGTCGCGCCCATCGGCCGCCGGTACCGGAGCAAGGAGACCCTCGGCGAGCTCCGCGCGGTGTTTCTGGCCGAGGTCGACTATCGCATCGAAGCGGAAGCCGCCGAGACGTTCCGGCGCATTCACAAAAACGATCCCGAGATCGTCGTGCCGCGCATCTACCACTCGCTCTCGACCAAGCGCGTGCTGACGCTCGAGCTCATGGGCGGGACCGACTACGCGAACTTCTGCGAAACCGCGTCCGATGCAGACCGAAACGCCGCCGGCCAGACGCTCGCGCGATTCATGTTCCGCGCGCTCTTTCGTCACGGCTTTCTCTATGCCGACCCCCATCCGGGCAATTACCGCTTTCTCGGCGGCGGCAAAGTGGCGTTTCTCGATTTCGGGTGCCACAAGCGATTGCCGTCCGACGTCGTCGCGGGAATGAAACGATATATCGTCGCGCTCCAGAACGGGGACATGGAGGCGTTCCAGCGCGCGTGCGTCGAAGTGATGGGCTACGATCCGAGCGACGAAGAGAGCTTTGCTCTCTATCTCGAATACACGAAGCTCATCTTGCAGCCGCTCACGATCGACGCGCCCTTTCGGTACACGAAGGAGTTCGCTCGCGAGAGCGTCGCGTTCCTCGTGCGCGGAGGGCGCAAGATCGTCTTCAAGCCGGACCAGTCGCTGCCCAACCTGCCCGCGCCGGTTCGAATGCCGACCGACTTCACGTTCGTCAATCGCTTGCAGTGGGGCTTCGCGAGCGTGCTCGCGGGGTTACGAGCCGAGGCCAATTGGCGTCAGCTCGTCGCGCCATACATCGCAAGCTCGGTGGAACCGATCTGACGCCGGCCGCGCCCCGGTAACCTCGCACCTGGATGCTTTCGTGAATCGCGACGCGAGCCGATCGTACGGTGACCCCGAGAGCCCCAACGCGGTCGTCCACGGAGAAAATCTCGACGCGATGCGATGGCTCGCCCGCGCCGGCTTCGCGGGGCGATTCCGGTGCGCATACTTGGACCCGCCGTACAACTCGCAACGGCGCTTCGCCGAATACGACGACGCGCTGTCCCCGGCGGCGTGGCGCGTGATGATCGGCGATCGGCTCGCGGCCGTGCGGGCTCTCCTCGCGGACGACGGCGCAATCTTCGTCGAAATCGACGACACCGAGCTCGGGTCGCTCCTCACTTCGATGGACGAAGTCTTCGGGCGCGAGCAGCGCGTCTCCACGATCACCGTGGTGCGGAGCGCGGCGACCGGCCACAAGGCGATCAACCGCGGTCCGGTCAACGTCGCCGACTACCTGCTCCTCTACGCGAAGAACCGCGCGGCGTGGCGCTCCCATCCGCTGGCGGTCCCCCGGCGCCGCTACGACGCGGCGTACTCGACCTGGCACGAGAACCCGAGCGATTCGTCGGAAGCGTGGCGCTTCGTTCCGCTGGCGACGCACCTTCGCAGCGTGCTCGGGCGGTCGGCCTCGCGCTCCGAGCGGGAGACCTTCGCGCTCGAGAACGCGGCGCGCGTCGTGCGCTTTGCGCAGCCGCGGTACGAAGCCGTGAGCGGGAAGGCGCGCGCGTGCATCGACGCGAGTCGCGCCGATCCGAGCCGCGTGTACCGGCTCGCCCGCCCGGCCCGGAAGGATCTTCTGTTGTGGAAGGGCAACCGGCTGCTCTTCTTGGCGGACAAGGTGACCGTGCGCGACGGGCGGCCTGCCCTCGTGGAGCCGCTCACGAACGTCTGGGATGACGTCGGCTTTCAGGGCATCGCGCGCGAGGGCAATACACGCTTTCCGCGCAACAAGAAGCCCGAGAAGCTCGTCTCGCGCATTCTGGCGCTATCGACCGATCCGGGCGACTGGGTGCTCGACCCCTTCCTCGGCAGCGGAACGACCGCCGCCGTCGCGCTCAAGATGGGCCGCCGCTTCGTCGGGATCGAGCGGGGCCCCCATGTCGACACGATGTGTTTGCCGCGCTTGCGCCGCGTTGTCGACGGCCGCGACCCCGCGGGAGTGACACGCGTGCAGGGATGGACCGGCGGTGGGGGCTTCCATGTCTGGGCATGACGGGGCGGTCGCCGGATGTGACGCGGCCGTCGCGCGTGTTCTCGCGTTCTTCGCGCTGGCGCTCGCGACGGCCTGCGGGCGATCCGGCGACTCGCGCGCGCCGGTGCCGATCACGCCCCCTGCCGCGGCGTCCCCGGTCGTCATCGCGAGCGCGGCGCCGGCCGCGGACGGAGCGGCTTCCGACGCGTGGCCGGTGCTCGTCCGTGACGAGCAGTGGGACGCGGCCTGGCGCGCGCTCACCGCGCTGCCGGACGCCGAGAAGGGGCGCCCCGAAATTCGCTACGTGAGCGCGCGCGTGGCGCTCGCGCGCAATGACGAGGCGAGCGCCCTCGGGATGCTCGAGGGCCTCGAGTCGGCGCTCCCGCTTCTCGCGTCGGATATCGAGCGGCGACGCGCGGAGGCCAAGGCGGCGGTCGGCCCGTACACGGAAGCCGGCGAATGGTTCGCTGCGCGGACGACACCGAGCGCGCAGCTCGACGCCGCACGCGCATTCGAGAAAGGCGGGGACTTTCGGCGCGCGCGCGTGGCCGCCGATCGCGTGGTCGCCGCCGAGAAGCACACGCGCGCGCAGGAGGCGGAGGCGCGCGCGCTCCGGGTGCGTCTCCTCGCGAAGACGCCGGCCGGCGATAGTTCGGACGCGGGCGCCGACACCGCACGCGGCGACGCTCGGTGGCTCGCGATCCAGGGGGCGGACCTGTCCGCCGCGGCCGACGCCATCGCGACGCTCGCGCGTGTCGACCCGAACAAACCGCTGACCGGGCAGGAGTGGCTCGCGCGAGCCGACACGTTGTCCACGGCCGGTCGCCTCGACGCCGCGCTTCGCGCCATCGATTCCGCGGCCACCGCACCGCCGCCCGACAGGGCCCCGCCGGCGGCGCGCGCCCACGCCCGCGCCATGGCGCTCTATCATGCGCGCGGGCGCTATCTGGAAGCGGCGCGAGCGCTCACCGAGGCGGCGGCGCTCGGCGGAAAGAACGCCGCGCAAGACTCGTTCTACGCGGCGCGCGCCCTCTCCAGGGCAGACCGGGACGACGAAGCGATCGCCGGCTACGAGAGAGTCGAGCGGCGCTTTGCGAAGACCCCGTGGGCCGAGCAGTCCGCGTTTCTCGTGCCGTATTTGCAGATGCTCCACGGCCAGTGGCGCGAGTGCGGGCGCGGGTTTCGCGAGTATGGCGCCGCGTATCCCGCGGGCGAATCGGTGCGCGAGGCGAGGAACGACGGCGCGTTGTGCACGCTCCTCGACGGCGATGCGAAGACCGCGCGCGTCCTGCTCGAGCACCTCGTCGAAGACGAGCCGGATCCGCTCGCGAGCGCACGCCTCGCCAACCTCGCCGCGCTGGCCGCGCTTCGCGACGGCGACCGCGCCCACGCGGTGATGCGGTGGACGGACGTCGTGAAATCGAGGCCGCTCAGCTGGCCGGCGCTCGTCGCCGAAGCGCGCCTCGCAGAGATCGGCGCCGAGGTGCCGCCCCTCATCGAAGTGGCGCCGGCCGTCACTACGCCCGCGGCGCCGGATCCCCCGCCGCTCACGGTCGCGATCCCGCCGCCGGCGGACATGCTTCACGAGCTCGGCCTCGAGCAGGACGCGGAGAGTGCGTTGCGCGAGCGGGAGAGCGTCGTCGCGGGCAGCGCCGGACCGCGCGCGTCCGAGGCGCTCTGCACCGTCTACGGCCGCCTCTCGCGTGCACGGCGCCGCTACCAGATCTCCCAGACGCTACCGTCGGCGCTCTTCGCCGTGGCGCCAACCGGAGGGACGCGCTGGGCATGGGACTGTGCGTTTCCGACGCCATACGAGGACGCCGTTCGCGATGCGGAGACGCGCGAGCAAATCCCCCACGGGCTTCTTTGGGCCGTGATGCGGCAGGAGAGCGCGTTCGATCCGGACGCGCTCTCGCCGGCGCGCGCGGTGGGTCTCATGCAGCTCATGCCGGAAACGGCGAGGCCTCTGGCCGAAGAGCTCTCGCTGCCGCGGGACGACGCGCGGCTCACCAGCCCGCCCTACGCGATTCGCATCGGCGCGCGCGAGCTTCACAAGCTCCTCGATGCGTTTCACGGCAACGTGCCACTCGCCATCGCCGCGTACAACGGCGGCGCCGAGTCGGTCGAGCGGTGGGCCTCGCGCGCGCCCGGGATGCAGGTCGACACGTTCGTCGAGCGCATTCCGTTCAAAGAGACGCGCGACTACGTGGTTCGCGTGATGGGCAATCTCGCGCGGTATCAGTATCTCGCGCGATCGGACGGGCCGGCGACGCGCCTGCCGCTCGCTCTCTAGACCTCTCTAGACCCGTTCTGGAGCTGTCTGCACGCGTTTCTTCGAAGCATCGATGAGCAAACCGTGCGCCACGGCCGAGCAAATACGCCGCCTGTCGGAG
>Ga0210391_10002174_pt1 | contig 17161 bp, 26 predicted proteins | sample IncBWC12OmetaG_FD_160573 | JGI IMG/M metagenome (GOLD analysis project Ga0210391, IMG submission 160573) | Forest soil microbial communities from Barre Woods Harvard Forest LTER site, Petersham, Massachusetts, United States - Inc-BW-C-12-O ... | reverse complement strand
GTAGTGCCATTGTTCACGCGAAAGGCCCCGCGCCATGCGCAGCAAGCTCTCGCGCGATTCTGTCAGGTGGTGCAATGCGAATTCGCGTTCGGCGGGAGTCATTTTGTTTGCCTTCTTGACGCCACGGGTAGCCTGAGTATTGTCGGCCGTACGTGACTGAAGAAACTGGGGTGAGCGACGGGGTTTGAACCCGCGACCCTCGGTGCCACAGTACGGCAACCCTACAGCGCCTGCGTGTGTTTGCATGTGTTTACGCCGGTACTAGTACGCCCTAAATGGGGCTAAATGGGCTTGCGTGGGCGCGTTTTAGTAACATTTTTAGTAACATTTTCAAACGCTTCGTCAAGCTGCTGCATTGCTGCCTGCGATTGCGCCGAAGAAGTCTTGACGTAGTGTTTCATAGTGACAGCGACGTTTGCGTGGCGAAGGATTGCTTGAATTACTTTGTCGGGCACGCCGAGGTCGTAGAGCGTGGTCGCCAAGCCTCGACGAAACCCATGCCAGCCGACCCATTCAATCTTCGCTTTTTCGAGCGCCGGTACGATATCACGGCGCGTGATATTTGCAAGCACCAGCGGCTTGCCCGTGCCCCCGGAGAAAATGAAATCTCCCAGGCTTCGCTTCTTGTGTTTCTCAAGCGCCTTGCGCAGCACGGGCAATACAGGAATTGGCGCGCTGCTGGCTTCGGTTTTCGTCTCCCCTACGTGGCTGCCCCACACGGAACGCCTAACGTGCAGTTCCTTGCCGGTAAAATCTTCCCAGCGAAGCCCACGAATTTCCGAGCGGCGCAATCCCGTGAGCGCAGCGACTAGGACCGTAGTCCGGGCCGGCTCCGGCAGAACTTTCAGCATGCGACGGATTTCTTGCAGCGTGTAGGCGCGTCCATTTCCTATCGCGCGGCCTTTGGGAAGCATGGTCTCGCGCATAGGATTGAATCGAATCACGCCCGTCCGCACAGCGTAGCGGAATGCGCCCGATAAGAAACCCTTAGCGTTCTTTAGTACGGACTGCGCACGCGGTTTCTCCGCCGCGAAGTCCGCCAGCACTTGCTCGCCCTCGACAGGGCCAAAATCCCGCAAGCGCAGATTCCCGAGGTGCGGCTTGAGAATTCTGGACAAGAACTCGTAGCCGAAGTGCGTTGACGGACGTAGGGCAGCCTTGCAGTGCGGAAGATAGACGTCCTCGACGAACGCTGCCACTGATCGCGTCGGCTCGGGACGCGCTTGGCGGGTGTTGAGGGGTGAGAGTATTTCGGCTGCTAGGTGTCGAACGCTAGCGGGCGTCCTATATTCGCCGCTAATTGGGGCAAGCCGCTTCGCGCGTTTAGCCCAAGCCACAACGCCGCCGCGCTCTTCCTTCACGTTGAAGTAAAGCCACCAAGCGTTGCCCCTGCGGACTATTTTGCCGTTTTGCATACGTAGTTTTTACACTGCCTGTGCGCGAGCAGGCCAGCTAAACTTTGCGGTTGCAAACTGGGATGCGAGTGTGTTACATTAACCAAGTACATACGAGGCGTTTACCCAAACGCTGTAGTACGCTTGTACCGGAAGCTCAAGATTTGTTGCTGAGTTGAGGCCGCCACGCCAGAAACGTGCACCGGCGCAACGCACCCCAGGCAACAACGCCCACCGATAACGGGGCACACGGACCTAGCAAATCCGCCTAACCACTTTAGCTAACGTGGTGAACGTGTGCTTCAACCTACAGATATTCTTACTCCGCAACAGCTCGCCCAGCGCCTTGGTGTGTCACGCGGCTGGGTGCAAGAGAAGTGCCGCACCCGCTCTAACAACCCGCTTCCCCGCATGCGCATTGGCCGATACATCCGCTTTAGTTGGCCGGCTGTATCGGCGTGGCTCGAAGGCACAGCTACGTTAGCGCCGAAGCGTGCGCGCACGCGGTGAGCTCCCCGCCACAACCTAGCGCGCCAGAAGTGCCGCGCTACGGGTGTGTCACAGCAAACGAAGCACCCTTAACTTGCGAGGGCGCGGTGCTTACTTACTTTGCGGAGACGCGCACCGGTAGGCGGCGCTTTTGCAAAAAGTGCGAACGCGAGTATTTCAGCAATACGAAGTCTAGAATTTGTCCCGCATGTAAGCCGAGCCCTATTCGACGCTGTAAGAAATGCAACGCCAGACTGTTTGAAGCACGGGTGCGACTGTGCGATCCGTGCAAAGGGAGAAATGTATGACAGAAACTACTGTGCAAGAAGATGCGCCCGTGAAAGCGACGCGCATTGTTAAGGGGCTCGATGACAGAGAAGGATTTGAAGGGGAAGTGTGCTTCACCTTCTTTTACCCGTGCCCAAAATGCGGCAAGGAAACGAACATCGCCTTCAACATCCTGGACGAGACGGCAACTGGACAGGACGTTGAAGAGTACGTCGCGCGCGGGGAAGTGCCGCCGAACGCGCTAGATGGCATATACCCCTGCAATAGCCGCACTTGTGGGGAACTCAAACCGGGCGATGTAATTTGCGCGCTCTTGCAAGCTGGGAAGTTCTCCGCGGAGGCGCATGCTTTCATCCGGGCGACAGTGTGGCCGTTGCGTGACGTGGATGCGTTCGCCGCGGAGTTGGACCGCATAGTAGTAGCAACAAGCTAGAAGCACGGCGTCCGCTCATTTGCGGACGTCCCTACGCAGCCGTGGAAAGACAAAACCAAAGGCGGGCAACGTACGTGATGCACGATGTATTCGATCAGCAGCTGGTTTCAATGCTGCGCGGGCATCGTTTGCGCCGACACGAGAGAGCACTGATATGAAACGGAAAATCGAAAGTGGTCGCGACTTGCGCCACACTGTCCAATGCGTGAACCATCCCGGGCTCGAGCCGCAGCACCGACTTTTTCTTACGGTGCTTGTCGATTATGCGGATCACGGCGCGGGCACCAATGCGCGACCCGGCTACGCGTTCCTTGCCAAGGCAGTCGGCAAAACTGAAGAGAGCGTGCGGCTGTATGCGCGGCACTGCGAGAACCTCGGTCTTATCAAACTGACGAATCTAGCGCACGGCAAGGGCAATGCGAACGTCTTTGCATTTTGTTTGGAGCATTCTGCGTACCCCGACAGCTACCCGGGTTACAAGCCGAAGTTAGCCCCAAGCGCAGAGCCGATTAGCCCCAAACGCGAAGGCACTTTGCCCCAAGCGCAGAGCCGGTTAGCCCCAAACGTAGGCTTGGACCCACACACTGCTTTACACATAACTACACCAACAACTACACGCCTCGGCGAAACACAGCCGAGCAATGCCACAGCCGACCCCGTTGTCGTCGTAAGTAGTGACGTAGAAAAGCAAAGCAACACCGTGGACAAGCTAGTTCAACTCTTCGTGGAAAAAGAAGGGTACGGACCCAAGCATCTTACGCGGAAGCAACGAGCGCAAATGAAGCAGCTAGTTCTCGCTCATAGCCGCGACAAGTTTCTGGCGGCGGGGAAGATGTGGCTGCGTGCGTCGCCGTGGGATGCGAAGACGGAATCGCACTTCGCGGAGTTCATCAACAACTTCGCTGCATATCTAGCACTCGCGGCGAAGTGCGTAAGCGACGCGGAGCGCGACGCCAGGGAAGCTGCTGCACGCGACCGCTCAAGCAAGGCAGCGGAAATAGCATACAAAGTAATAGGCAAAGAAACGCGCCCTCTTTTCAAAGAGCTTTCGGCCGACGACCAAGCAAAGTACAAAGCGATATTGGAAAAAGGCTGGTTCGCTTACGACATGGACGACGTGGCGTTCGCAGCAGAAATACAAGCGAAGTTAGACGCGCTGCGCGCGGCGGAGCTTGAGTCCGTTGCCGTAGATGACGGCACGCCCGCATTTTAGCCCGTAGCACCGCACTGTAGTAGTGAGGAGAAACCTTATGAACCGTTTAGAGCACATGCGTTATCACCGCAGTCTTCTGATGGACAGCGTTAACGCGATTGTTGACGAGCACATTGCGCTTGGCCGGCCCGCGGAAAATTGCATCCCGCTGTTCAATCAAGTCGAACTGCTGAACCAGCGCATCCGTTTGATGAACATCGAAATTGACAAGCTGATGGCGATTGAACTGGGACGAAAAGATGCGCAGCCCGAAGTCCAGTTCGCCTAATCGCGGCCCTCGCAAACCTCGCACGGCACGGCTCTCTGTACGCGGCTTGCACGCCCTCCCGGACGGCCTCACGCCGGATGATATCGAGTGGGAAGACGCACCCTCTGTGATCGCTGCGCTCGAACAGCGCTGGGCGAAGTGGCGCAAGCAAAAAGATATTCTCGACCGCGATTGGTTGAAAGCGTCGCGGGAACGCGTTGCCGCCGCCGCCCAACTCGTCGGCGAGGACAAATTGAAGATTGCGCTCGACACCGAAGAGGAAAAACGGCGTGTTTATTTTGTTCAAGATGCCGAGGAAAACGCCCAGTACGTTGCGGCTCTATCAGCCGCCATTAAGAAATCGGCCGACGCTCGAAGTGCTGCATGGCTCGCTTCCGCTCGGGCGCGACTCGCGCGCGCTACTAGGGCGATCAACGCCGACACTAACCGGCGCGATAGGGAACTGCTTGCTAGGAAGCGCCGATGAAACCGCCGCGACTAAACGGTGACTGCATAATTTTCCCCGGCGTCGTTGTTGCCGAGGATGATTTCGCCGGATGGACAGTGCAGACGTATGCGCGAAAAATCACCGTGCCGTGGTGCAGCCACCACGGCCCCACCGTGCGACTTAGCGGCTGGACGGGCGACATGAATCCCGGGAACGCGCCGAGTTTGATTGGAAGGGAAGTCGAAGTTGCAGTGAGCCGTTTTGCGGAAGACCAGCAGTACAGCCGTTGCATGTACGAGCCCGGAGTTCTCGAATAAAAAGGAGATTTATGAAAACAGCACAAGAAGTGAACCACGATAAACAGGTAGCCGCTATCAAGCCGCGCGTGTGGGCCGCACTACAGGAAGCCCAATGGGCTGGTAGCGACCCAAAGTCGAAAGAACTGCAACTCGCCTCGCTGTTGGTGTTTGCAAAGCTGTCGAACCCAGCACTCTTTGCTCTCGTAGAAGAAATCCTGCGCGACGCGGCGTAAAAAGCCGTCGCACCTTGGACAGTAGCATCATGTGCGAATACTTAGAGAAGGCGAAGGAAATTTGGCCGCGCTGCTCTGCACGGGGTGGCATCAGCGGTACAGGTCCATTTGCCATTCTAGCGTGCGGCAACGCGTACCTCTTCCAAACACGCGAAGAGCAGCAGAAGAAGATGTTCAAGTTTGATCGGCATGGCTGCGGCGCGGGCTGCACGGAAAACCATTCGTATGCCGAAGTCAAACTCTAGGAGGCGCAAATGAACGTGAAACAGTATCTCGAAACGGGCGATGTGGACGATATGTCTGCGGAAGAAATTGTCCGCGAACACCTAGCTAAGCTGTCGCCTGGGACGGAGCTAAGCGCCGCGGATTTGCAGCAGTGCAAGGCAGTGGACGCCGCGGGGATCTACATCGCGCCGCTCAACAAGATTGCTTCGACGCTCGACGGCAACAACAACCCAAGCGGTCCGGGAGCAGGTGGACCCGGTGGCGGAAGCGGGTTGCAGTCCGCAGCGCACGAGTCGGGGAACAAGGTAGGCTAGGGCGCTCGCTACATCTTGGGGCGCTGCGCCGCGTCCAGTGCACAGCGCGCCGCAATAAACAGCGCTGCAAACATACGCAATCCAGCAGAGAGCACGCGGCAAAACGCTTGCAAACGCCGAATACATGCAGATAGCAGACGACACTCGCAAGCAGCACATAGGAAGCACAGCGGCTCGTGGGTAGCTTCGCCATAGCTGTAAGTGATCGATCGCTGCCAAAAGATGCCGAGTTGATCCCGCGCATTATCAGCCAGATAGAAGAGACACAGTGGTCGATCCCCGTACACGCTTTTGGATTCCAGGCAAAGGACTTGCTGAAACCGTACGCATGGCCCGACGCGTGTGCGTGCGCTTGAAATCGCGCGGTGTTCGCAACCGATTCAGGGGCCGACTCACCAACCTTGCTGCTATCTTCCGGGAAGTTCGCGTCGCGTTCGCTGTGCATTGAGGTGGAGTTCGTGCGCGTGGATAAGACGCTTTCAAAAGACGCAAGTCGTAACACTGGGCGCTGTGTGGAACGCGACAAACGCGTTCGGGCAAGGTTCGATTCCAAATCTTATGCAGTACAGACCTTCGCTGTAAACCAGCGAACCTGCTCGCCTCCGCTGTGCCTCCCAGCACAGCGGGGCGGGTTGCCCTTGGAGCGATTAGATGGTCATGCCACGGAAAAACACGGCGCAACATTTTCTCGAAGGAACGAAGGCGCATCCGCCGAAAGCGACGCCCAACTTCCAAGGTGGCCGGCCCAAGCTGCCAAAACATTTGTGTCCCGCTGCCCGCGCTGAAATGAAGCGCTGCATCAAGCTGCTGGAAGCCCGCGGGACTCTGACCGAAGGCGACGTGACTGTGCTGTCGGTTTACGCCGAAATATTTTCGCGCTGGGTGCTCGCAAAACAGGCCATCGGCGTGGATCTGCTCATTAAGACCACCATCGTTGACCCGCACGGGAAGATGACCGTTGTGGAGCGTCTAAATCCTCTTCTCAAGGTCGCCGACGCGTGCGAAGCGAAGCTCGTGACGTTGGCCGCGAAGCTCGGGATGACTCCTGTTGACCGCGCCCGGTCGAAGCAGACCGATATCAGCGACGAAATGAAAACCGACGAACAGCTTGAGGCCGAACGGCAGCTGGCGGCGTTCAACAAGCCCAAGGAACTTTCGTGGCGACCGCCCCAGCCGATTGCTGCGCCGCCCACGCTAGAGGACGACGAAGATGAATAACAACGATTTTGACGTTCCTGCGGACGTACAGATGCGCGTGCTGGAGTTCGCGCCCACGGATGAAACATGGATTCGTATTGTGACCGACCCTGCCGTTAACGAGGTTCGTATGGCTGTGACTCAAGCTCGCGGCGACTGCAACATCTTTGCGCCGCAGTACAAGCGCATCCCGATTCGTAGCGAGAACGCGCACAAGGACCCTGCCAATATCATCTGCGACGACGCGGCGTGTACGTTCGCTATCGTAGGAAAAATGTCTGTCGAAGAGCGCGCAGCACTGCGTGCGCGAGTTCAAATCTAGCTGAGAGGAAGCCATGGAAACTGATCCGAGACTCTTCCTTACGTGCGATGCATTTCGGGGCGTGCACTACGAGCCGATTGTGGACTTGCTCAGCACCATTTGCGGCGTGCACTCCGGGAAATTCGGCGTGCGGAAAGGCTATCACGCCAGCTTCTGCTCCATCTACTGCGACGCGGAGACTGCCGCGCAGATTTTCGAGCAACGGACCAATCTGTCCTTCCAAGGCAAGAAGTGCTTTATGCGCCCGTGGGATCGGCGTTAAGGCACGTAACACTTCTCGGCGGCAATGCAACGTCGCCTCATCCTAGCGATAAAAAGGAGCAACACCGTGAGAATTTATTTTGCAGGTTCCCCCGAAATTCCTTTCAACAAACCCAAAGCAGAAGCCGAAGCAATGATAGCTGCTGGACTCGCGTTCAAGTACGTCGAGCCCGTGCCCGTGCGCACGCCGAAAACTCATTTCACTGTACAAATCTTGCCGCAGTCCAAAGAGCCGTATATCGCGGCGTCGTGCAGTGGATGCAGCAACAAAGTCCAATTCCACGGCCCGACCGCGCACAAGACTCAGGTGTTTCGACACTGTGGCATCACTGATGCAGTCCCGGAACGCGTTGCGGAATACTACGCGAAGCTGCGCGCAAAGTGGAAGCCAGCGCCCGCGGCGCCGAAGGTTGAAAAGCTGCCTTCCATTGCGCTGGAACATTTCGCATAGGAGCCGACCTGCACCTCGGCAAAACCCCAAAGAGGATAAGACCATGAAACATTTCGAGCGTCGTATCTCGTCCGTTGAGTTTCGCGCAACGTCCGACAGCAAAGAGAAAATCATTGAAGGCTTGGCCGCACGGTACAACTCATTGTCCGTGCCCTTGGGTCGCGCGCAATCGAGTGGCGGCGCGAATGCCAAGGACGGTTTCCGCGAGCGCATCATGCCGGGCGCTTTTGCCGACGTATTGAAAACCAATCCCGACGTGCGCATGCTCCAAGATCACAATCCCAGCCTAATTCTTGGTCGAACAAAGGCCGGCACGCTATCGTTAGCCGACAGCAGCAAGGGCCTCTGCTTCCGCTGCGTACTGCCCGACACGCAAACCGCAAATGACCTGCATGCAAGTATCAAGCGAGGTGACATTAACCAGTGCTCATTTAGTTTTGCACTGGGCGAACGCGGCAAAGAAAAGTGGGACGAATTTGACGAGGATGACTTCGACGAAAACGGCGAAGAGCGCGCAGCTAAGACAACGAAGTCCGGCAAGAAACTAATCGTCCGCACCCTCCACAACATCGGCGAGTTGTACGACGTGAGCTGCGTCACCTATCCCGCCTACCCCAACGGAACGTCCGTGTCCGCTCGCTCAGCGGAAATTTACGTGCCGTCGCCCGAAGCGCAGATTCGCGCCAACTTTCGCCGCCTCGAAGAAGAAATTGAGGACAGCTCGCCGCGCCAGCGCCGCAAGGATTTGCTCAAGACGATTTTGAGCTAATAGCGCAGCCCGGCGCTCGCACGTCTCGGGCAAAAACCGATCAGGAGAATCACCATGATGACAACCACCAACAACGGACCGACTGAGAAACAGAAGTGGGCCGCTATTGTCGAAAAGATTCAAGCGATGGACTTGACGCCGGATGAAAAGGTCAAGGTCACAGACCTCGCGAGCGGCTATTTCCAAAGCCATCGCGCCGAGCCGAGTCTCGCGGGCATTGCCGCGCACATCAAGAAAGCAGTTCTGCCGCCCTCAATTCAGCAGTAAAGCGGAGCCCGCCGCTTGCACGATCCAGGCAAACCCGAAGGAGCACCACCCATGAAGACCAACCTAGTAGAACTGACGTTGCTGGTCCAAGAAGCCAGCGAACTTGCAAACAAAGCCACGCTCACGAAAACGGAAGAGCGGAAGCTACAATTCTTGACCGGTACTGCTATTCCTGCGGTTAAGGCCGGCGCAACGCTGCAAGAAGTACAAGAGGCAGAGCTCAACGCTGTCGAAGACCGCAATGGGCTGCGTCGCACTACGCTCGGCAACAGCACCCCACGTGAGACTCGCGCAAAAGCGGCGTTCATGCGGAAGCTGTTCACGATGGAAAACAATCAGGGCACGCGAGAGATGCGCGCGTCGAACGAAGCGGAAGGCGCTATTCTATCCCAGCTCGGGACCTACACCAGCTTGGGCAGCTTTGTCCCGACCGACTTTGCGGGAAAAGTTTTCGCGACGATGGCGCAGCACGACCCTCTTTACGACGAGGACTCCTGCACGCTCATCAACTCCACGAACGCGAGGCCTTTTCCTATCCCGGTGTACGACGACTTGTCGAACGAAGCTGTTCAGGTGAGTGAAGCTCAAAATCTTGCGCAAGGCGCGCAGGTGAACTTGGGCAACCCCGGACACGTTGTGCTTGGCTCGTATTCTTTCCGGTCGCCGATTCACTACATGAGCATGGAAGTTTTCCAGGATGCGGGTGACCAAGCGATGGGCAATGCATACGATTTGTTCGCGCAGTTTGCGGGCGACCGGCTCGCACGTGCCATTGGCCAAAAGCTCGTTACCGGCACTGGCCCCGCTGGCACGACAATCACCGGCATCATCCCAGCGTTGCAAGCTGCGGGCGTGAACGGTGTTGTAGCTACCGGCTCGGCTGGCAACACGGGTGGCGCGGAAACCGGCGTGAATTCAATCGGCAGTGCGGATATTGCAGCGCTGTACTTCGGCGTGAACGAATCCTATCGAAAATCGCCGAAGTGCGCTTTCATGTGTGCGGACAGCACCTTGCAGTACTTGGCAAAGATTGTCACCAAGATGGGGCTGCCGCTCGTCAACTTCGAGGATGGCGTTGCGACTATCATGGGAAAGCCGGTGAAAGTTTCGCCGAGCGTGCCTGCGATTGGCAGCGACGCAATCACCGTTTTGTTCGGCGACTTCTCGTACTGGAACACGCGCCTCGTTAGCGGCGGAGACGACCCTAGCACGGCACGCATCCAGGTGTTCAAAGAAACGCGCGTTGAGCAGGGACTCGTGGGCTTGCAATATTTCCTTCGCGCCGACGGCGTTCTCGCGTTCAATTCGCCGAACGCCAACACGACGCCGATAAATTATTTAATCCAACATTCGTAAAATCGCCTGACACGCGTATCCTGTCAGTGACTAGCCTCGAGTCCGCAAGGCGCGGATTCGGGGCTTTTCTATTTGCGTAACACTCTGCCGCATTTCATGCAAACCAAATCAGGCGGTCACGGCACCTACGCTGACGCCGTAGAAGCAGCTATGTTTGCGAAGCAGTCCGGCAGCGATCCCCGCGGTATCCAAGCAACAAATCCAAACAACGTCACTGTCACTCGTCTCCCGTACAAGGGCGAGCGCAAGTACCTGAAATTTGACAACAGGGCGTACTCCCGTTCAAGAAAAAGAACTCTTTCCCGCATCCTTGCCGATGGCGAGCTCGCCTTCCATGATTTCACTCACGGCATGCACATGCAGCATCGGTGCACAGCTAGCGAGATGCGGCTGATGTACACGCCAGCATTTGCTGCAAACGACGAGCAGGCCCGCCTCGTACTCGCGCAGCAGTGCTACTCGTACGCAGCGGCGTGCCTGCCCGGGACGCCGAACGGACGTGTTCCCGAAGACTTCGTTAACGACAGGGAAAAACTGGAAGCGCTTATGGCACGCGCTGTTGACGCACAGCGTAAGTTCGACAACGCGAGTGAAGCGCACGACGTGCACCTCGATTGGATGGACCGCAACGGCGGCTATTTGCAACTGCGCTCTATGGTTCAACACCGCGCGTGGAGGCTTTTTCACGATTGTGTAACCATCGCCCGCGACCTGGGGCTAAGTCCCAGTGGCGTTCGGCAAATCCTCCAGCGGCTCGTAATCACCGGGCGTCGCTTGGGGCTCGAAACATTCCCGCCGCATCACTCCTACAAACTAATAGTCCCTGCGGATCTCGCGATAGGCGAGAAGCCCGCGGACTGGATAGGCGGCTGGGGCCCGGAGTGCAAACTACCGAAGCGGTCGCAGGGGAAGTCCAAGCGTCGTCAGCGTGCAGCAGAGGAGCTAGCATTGCTGCCTGGTCGCCCATGGATACGAATTATTTCGCGGTCCTAGCTCAGCACATAATCGACGAGGAGCTGTTTTGACGAAAAGAGAAAATTGCGTGCATCCGCTGTAGCCGCGTTTTTCCTTACGCGTTAGCCAGCCTTCGACAACTGTTACCAGTAAGTGGCTGTGAGCGCATTGGAAACCGGGGCTGGCCCTGAAGCTGCCTGCGTCGACTCCCAGCACCAGTAAGGGCCACCAGCAAAGGTACAGTTGGGTACTACCCACTCTCCCGCGATAACGTAGCCAGAGTTATACCACACGCGGAAGGCATACTTCCCATTTGTGTAAGCTTGAAAGATCGATTTGGTGCTCGGCGATCCAATGTCTGCCATTGCGTCATCACTCCAGGTGCCGCCAGTCTGACTTTGGATGTAGTACTCCGTTATGGTGGAGCCGGGCTCCGATACGAACGCGTGCACATAGCCATCGAAGCTGGCGCTTGTGACCACCGTCCCCCCTCCGACAACATCGGTGCGCCAAGTGCCACTTGTTGAATACAACTCTTGGACGTAACCAGTGGAGGCGGTGTAAAAGACGTGCGCGTTACCATCGGGAGACTTGAACCCGGTTAGCACGTTTCCAAGGGGACATGGTGGCGCACCCGCGGCCGTGGACGCGGCGTATGTTTTCCAGGAGCTGCCGCTGTTTAAATACATCTGCTGAACCACGCCCGTTGACGTTAGGTACATCACTTCGAGATCGCCTCCGAATAGGAAGCTAGTCAGAGAAACCACACTCCCGGCGTTAGGTGCGCCGGTCGTAGTTGTGAGGTCTGTGGTGACCCATTGGTTTGAAGAATTCCAAGTCAGCTCGTAAACATGAGAATTCGATCCGATGTAGAAGATGTACCCGTGCTCGCCGTTCAGTATGCTAGTCAATGTCGTTCCTGTTGCGGCGGCCGGGCCCCCGGACAAGGACGTCAGGTTAAACACATTCCAGCCCAAACGCGTGTCGTACCGGATTTCGTATATATCCCCGTCCGTGCCTTGATAATAGACGAGAATGTTGGTTCCATAGCCAAAACTCGTCATCGAGCTGGTGGTTGACGCGAGCACCGTGGCTCCCGAAGCGACGGTCGCATCAATGAAGGAGCTGAGGGTTCCTGCTTCGTCGGTGGCCCAGGTTTCGATGACGTGTTGGCTGGTGCTGATATACGAAACGTGGTCAGCATTCTCAACAGGGTTTTGTCCGCGCACAGAAGAGGGCGAACTAAACATGATAGCCATCATTGTCAAAATTGCGACTCCCAAGCTTTTCATCGGCAGCCTCCGCTGACTTGGACCATCGTGCTCACAAAAACGAGTAGATACTTCTAGGCTCCGATCAACACAACAAGACTGGATGCGCATGTGACGACTACCAGAAGGTTCCAGTCACCACGGTGGGTTGTGCTTCACTGCCCACTGAATCCCAATTCCACGTAAGATCGAGACCCGACGATACTACGCCGTAGGCTTGAGTTACGTATGGGTATCCTAGGTACTGAGTGCCAACAATATATGGCGATGAGACATAGTACAGGCGAACACTCTGGGGAGAAGTGTGGGTATTAACGTAGCTTGTTAGCGTGCTGTTGGCATTAGCCGGATAGAGGCTGCCGGCCCCTGACATAATGTTCTGATAATTCCATCCGTTACTGGCGTTGAATCCCGGGCCCTCATTGGCGGCATGAAACTCAATGACCTCCGAGTATTGGGTGGGTCCCCCCGGGTACGGCGTTTCGTAGTACACCCGGATGCTCGACCCGAACGATAGACTCGTCAGAGATTTGTAATTCGCCGGGGTCGGAATCGGAATTGCAGATAAGTTGTCATATCCCCAGGTTGAGCCGTGTTGGTACAACTCCCCAAGCGATACCGTGCCTCCAGGCTGGGAAAAGTAATAAACATGAGCGTGCCCATCCGGGTACTTGAAGCCGGTTAGTCCGGTGGCCGGTTCGGCAAGTGGGGCCCCAGACAGGGACGTCATGTCCAGCGTAGCCCAAGAACTCCCACTGTTTAAATACACCTGGATTACATGGTTTGCAGCAGTCACATAGACCACTTCCAGGTCCCCGCCAAAGATGAAGCTAGCCAAGGAATTCACATAACCCGCGGGGACTGCTCCTGCGGCGGTCGTAATGTCCGTGTATACCCAACTTCCGGAGGTGGTCCAGGTAATCTGGTACGCATGCATGTTAGTTCCGATGTAGTAAATGTAACCGTGTTCGCCGTCGAGAATGCTAGTGAGCGCACTGCCCGTCGCCGGAAGCGGAGCGTTAGACGCCATGGTGATGTCCACATACGAGGTACCATTCCGTGTGTCCCATTGGTCTTCGTGGATGTGGCCATCGGTTCCGATGTAGTACACTAAGTCTTCAGTGCCGTACGAAAAGCTAGTCAATGGAGAATTCGCGAGAACAGCAGGCCCACCGATGGCATAGTAGTTCCAAATCGGCGGTTCTGTTGCCGTATTCGATGAGTAATTCCAAATGTAGTTTGAGCTCCCGTTAGGCAGCGCGAAATATACTTGATCGGAAGGTGGCCCGTAGGGGCTATTTTGTGCGCTGGCGGTCGAACAAAGGATAAGCAACGCGGCTACGTTCAGCAGCGACAACAATACACTTCCACTAACTCTCATTTTCACCTCACTTGGTCCGGCGGCGTGCGGGCAAAATGCCGGCGGTCTGGAGACAAGACAAATCAGGTTATCGAAAGCGTACATAGAATATTTCTATATACTGGGCGTACTAGTAACGCATTCAGAATTTAATGTCAAGTAGAATAATCATTTCAATGCGATGTGGCTCCAAAAATACGTCCTGTCGGTAGAGGGAGTAGAACCATGAACGGGAGCAGAATTGACCCATCCGACGGGCTGCTCGAAGTTATCGATGCGTGTATACTGACTTGCCTCGAAAAGCTGCGTAAACACTTCATTCGATGAGGGGTGGGTTGTTGAACTTTCTGAAACGGATGGCGCGGACGCAGGACCTGGTGCGGGCGGGGCAGATGGCACAGCTGCAGGAGCATCGCAGGGTGCTGCTAGAATCCACGCGAAATTGCGAGCCGCGAAGGCTTTTACGGGCTGGTTATCGCGTGTACTCGCAGGCGGACGAAGACGGCATCATTCGGGAAATTTTCCGGCGCATTGGCGAGGGCAACCGTATTTTCGTAGAAATTGGCGCGGGCAACGGCTTAGAGAATAATTCATTGTTCTTACTGATTCAGGGTTGGCGTGGCGTATGGATTGAGGGGTCTGCGCGGAAGGTATTCGCAGCAAAAACAACGCTCGCGTCTGCCATTGCGGAGGGTCGCCTGCGCGTCGAGCAACATTTTCTGACAGCTGCAAGCGTAGATAAGACGATTGCCCGACTTGCCCCTGCGAGCGAGGTTGATCTGTTATCGGTGGATCTGGACGGCAATGACTATTACATTCTCGATGCGATTCGTTCGATATCTCCCCGCGTGATCGTCGCTGAATACAACGCGAAGTTTCCTGCGGATGTCGTGTGGATAATGGAATACAACGAAGCACACCGCTGGGATTCTACTGACTATTTTGGAGCATCCTTGAAAGCGCTTGAAGTGCTGCTGGCCCCACGAGGCTATTCGCTCGTGGGTTGCAATATCATCGGCTCAAATGCATTTTTCGTGCGAGCGGATTTAACCACAGACATGCGTTTTTGCTCGCCATTCACGGCAGAAAATCACTACGAGCCTGCGCGATACTATCTCCTCCCCGCGTACCACTCTAGTCATCCCGCGCGGTTCGGCCCTTTTCGAATGAAGGGATAACCGTGTAGTATCAGGCGTGAGTCTTGCCTCGGTAGGTACCTGCGCAGCTGAAGTGATGCGGCCAGGGTCACGGAGATGCCTGCTTCGTGATTCGGGCCGTTTGCTTTTCAGTCGCGTCAGTGGGTTAGAAATGGTCCGTCGGCCAAATAGAAAGGGCCGAACCCGTCGGCTCGGCCCTTGGTCCTGCGGTATGCCCGCGAGCTAATTGGTCTTTCTGGGGTACGGCAGCGCGAGCGTGATTTCAATTGCGCAGCCGCAGTCCGCACGCCAGCTGCTTGACGAGCTGCTGCGTGCCGTCCGTGTCCTGTTCGGCGTCGACTTTGCGAAACAGCTGCGCGTGGTTTGTCCAATAGACCGCTGGGTTCTCGTTCACTTTGTCTCCCGTGTTGCTCGATTGTCGGCCAGCGCTGCTAGCTGTAGCGCGGCACTACGCACAGTCACCCAAGTCCCAGCGAGCAGGCCAGCCTCGATCTGCGCGAGGTGCTGTAGTGCGAGTTGGTGTGCTTTGCTGAGCTTCATAGTTGCTCTCCGTACGGCCGGCCCTTGCCGCCCGGGTGCTGCGCGCTGTTACTTCTTTTCGGCCTTCGCTTCCTCCTCGCGGGCCTCGGCACGCTGCTTGGCGCGCCGCTTCGCTTCCTTCACGCGCTCAGCTTGATCGGCGCTAACCCCGCCGCTGTTCTTCGAGCCGAAGAGCACGCGGCTGACGTACACAGCCGAGATGCCCTTAATGCCTTCGCGTCCGTCCACGGCGATTTCGCTGGGGCGCATGCCCTTGTCCCATAGCTTCACAATCAAATCGCGGTCGTAGCCTTCGCGCTTCGGCTTCGGCGTTTTGATAGCCTTCGCAACTTTCGCTAGGACTTTGTCGGCCGACTTCGACTTGCTGGCAGCGGCAGTGCGCATGAGGCGCGCTGCAACGGCGTGCGACACTTTCTTGTCCTTCATAATCGTTTCGATCACTTGCTCTTCCGCTGCTGTCCACGTTTCCATGTGTCTCTCCTGTAGCGCGGCTCCCTGGCTTCGGTCCCGCTGCTTACAAACCCAGTATCAAAAAATCCCGGGCGCGGGTCTCCGGCGAAGAAGTACCGTTTTCGTCCAGTACGGGGACCGGGTACTGCTGGCGGCGATGAGGACAGGTCCTAAATAAGAACGATCCGTGGCGCGAGCGAAGCGAGTAGAACCTCGTGGATGCAAGGTATAATTCGAAGCTATGGGCAATGAAATCACAATGGCGTTCTGGCCTCCGAACGCGCCTACTTTATTTTCCATCGCGGTTGACGCGGCCAAGCGCCTTTCTGGTGCCGCGCCACGGGCCGGCGGTTATAAGGACGCGTTGGTGAGCCTGGTCTTCGCGGCTGCGTCACTCGAAGCGTTCCTTAACGAAATCGCTTATTTGGCTGGAGGAAAGAATAGCTTTCGCGCGCCAGAACCTGCGATTGTCTCTGCGTTTGCGCAAGTCATGGAAGAGGCGGAAGAATCGAGGGCGTCCATCCAGTCGAAATTCCAACTGGGAAATCTGGCTCTAACCGGGACGACCTATGACAAAGGGTCCGCACCGTACCAAGAGTTTTCTGACCTAATAGCTGTTCGGAACCTATTGATGCACGGAAAGTCGAACGAACGCTTCTCGCGCGTGGGTGACAAGCCAGTAATGCTTAATCCTGCTTCTGTGCTTGATAGGCTCGCTTCGAAGAACCTCCTGCACGAAGCCCCACCTGAGCACCAAAAGGGATTTGTTGCGATTGCTGGCGAATCATTTATCGCTGAAGTGCTTCGCAACGAAGAACTTGAAGGTATGTTCCCAAAAGATGTTGGTGACCGGATGATGACAAGATGGACTTTCGTTATCGGCACGCGCGCGGTTGCGGAATGGGCCTGCACGACTGTTTCGAGCATGGCGTCTGATTTGATCGACAAGGCCCCGCCTGGCCGCTGGAAAGAAATAATGGAAGCTCAATTTGGCAAGGCCTTTGCGACTCCCTTCGCATAGCCACCACAGTGAGCGCACAAACGTCCGCGATTTAGTAAAACTTAGTAACCTACAAAAAACCGCGAGGCGCTAAAACCTGCATAAACATTGAGGAAATTGGGGTGAGCGACGGGGTTTGAACCCGCGACCCTCGGTGCCACAGACCGATGCTCTACCAGCTGAGCTACGCTCACCGCCGAGTGGTTTCATAGTTTACACCATC
>Ga0210391_10002172_pt1 | contig 17164 bp, 16 predicted proteins | sample IncBWC12OmetaG_FD_160573 | JGI IMG/M metagenome (GOLD analysis project Ga0210391, IMG submission 160573) | Forest soil microbial communities from Barre Woods Harvard Forest LTER site, Petersham, Massachusetts, United States - Inc-BW-C-12-O ... | reverse complement strand
GAGTTCATTGTTCCTGGTAGCGATGGCTTTGTGCATCTTTGTTTCGACCCGTCTGATGCGCGGACCGTCGCGTTTTCGCTGGTATGACGCTGCACTGGCCGTCGCCGGAATTGCGCTGGCGTGGTTCAACCTGCAGGAGCACATGGTGGGCGGCACGTTTCAGGAAGCGGCGCAGACTGCTATTGCTCTCGACCTTGGAATCGCTGCCGTGCTCTTATACTGTTCCGCCGTGTTCTTCGTGAACGGCCACCGCCGGGGATCGCTCGCGTTTAAAGTGCTGGGGTTCTCGCTGGCGTTGTGGGCGGTTTTGATGGGCGCGGGGCAATTCCGCAGTGCGTGGGGAGCGCGTTTTGGCAGCGCTGCCAACTATCTCGGGCCGATACCGCAGATGCTGCTGGGCATTGCGATGGTCATGGTGCTGTTTGAGAACGAGCGCAACGCCGTGCAGGAAAATACGCTGGCGCTTTCGACCTTGGGAGTGGACCCGCGGCGCCTGCTTTCGGCCGACGATTTGCTGCCCAGCATGCAGTCCGCGCTGGACCGGCTGGCGGGCGCCTTGTCGGCGCGGCGGGCGATCATCTACATCTCAGAGCGCTGGCGCGGGCTGTTGCCCTCGGTGGAGCGAGGATTTTCGGCGCAATTCCTCGAGGTTTTGACGACGACCGGAGCGGGGGAATACATCTGCGAACTGGCCTACCGGCAGGGCGGCCTTTTTACGGTGCATGACCTGGCCCATATGGCGGAACCTCTTCCCATAGGCCCCAGCGGGACTTATGCCGATTTCAAGAAGGTCTTTACCGAGGCGGATATTCGGAACCTGACTGCGGTGAGCCTGCAGACCCGCGAACACGCGTTTGGCGTAATTTTATTTCCTCATGCGGAGCGTAAAGCGTTTGGCGCCTCGGGTCCACGTCTGATGGTGGGGCTGGCTTTGCAACTCGGGTTGACGCTCGAGAACTACCTGATCGCGCACGACGCCCACCGGCGCACCCAGGAGTATGAGTTGCTCACCCAGATCGGGCAGGCCATAAGCTCGCGGCTGGATCAGGATGAAGTGTTGCGCACCATCCACACCGAGTTGGGACAGATTTTCCATACCGACAACTTCTACATCGCATTTCAGGAGGGTGATGTAATCCGCTTCGAGCTGGAAGTGGAGGACGGCCGAACCCTTCCCAAGCGCTCACGCAAGCTGGACAACGCATTCACCGAGTATGTGATCCGAACCGGGCAGCCGCTGTTGATACGGTCTGAGCTGGAAAAGACGCGGGCGCGATTGGGTGTCACCTACCGGCCGGAGCACCCTGCCAAGTGCCTGTGCGCGGCGCCGATTCTGTTGGGCAACAAGCCGGCGGGCGTGATTTTTGCCATGAGCAAAGAACGCGAATTTGTGTTCGAACAGCGCGACCTGGATGTGTTGATGACCGCTGCGGGTCAGGTTTCGGTTGCGGTGGAGAATGCGCGCCTGTTCGCGGAAGAACAACGGCGCTCGCGGCAGTTGGCATTCCTCAACAACATTTCGCGCACGGCCATTTCGAGCGACGATCCGGTACACATGCTGGGACAGATTGTCGGGGAAATCCAGAAGAATTTTAGTTTTGATCACATTGGCATCGGCCTGCTCGATTACGGGACCAAGGAGATCGAAATCAAAGCCGAAGCAGGGGCCACGGCGCATGCCATGGGCAAACGCATCCCGCTGGGGATCGGAATTCTGGGGCGGGTGGCTCGGACGGGCGAGCGGGCTCTGGTTCAGAACGGCATGGAAGGCCAGATCGGCGCGATTCTGGCGGAGTCGCGGTCGGTGCTATGCATTCCGATTACCTACGGCGAGACGCTGCTGGGCGCGCTGAATATCGAAAGCCGCAACGAACGACCGTTTTCGCCCCAGGACGTTCTCATTCTCAATACTCTGGCTGACCTGCTGGCTACGGCGCTGCACAATGCTTTCGTGTTCCAGAAGCTGCAACAGCAGTCGATTACCGACGGCCTGACGGGAATCAAGACGCGACGCTTTTTCTGGGAGGCGCTTTCGGCGGAGTGGAAGCGCGCTTCGCGCTCGGGACGTCCGTTCTCCGTAGTGCTTATCGATCTGGATAAGTTCAAAGAAGTCAACGACACCATGGGCCACTTTGAAGGTGACCTGGTACTGGCGCGCGTGGGACGGCTGTTGGAGCAAAAGTCCCGGCAATCGAATGTGGTGGCCCGCTACGGCGGAGACGAGTTCATTGTCCTGATGCCGGAGACCGGGCCGGAGCAGGCCCAGGTGCTGGCCGAGCGCTTGCGGCAGTGGATGGTCCAGGACCCCATGCTGAGCGAGCACCACATCACCGGCAGCTTCGGAGTGGCTAGCTTCCCGACTCATGGCTTCTCCATCGAAGACATCATCCGCGTGGCCGACGCGGGCATGTATGTTTCGAAGCGGTCCGGCGGCAATCGTGTGTCGGCGGCTGAGGAGTTTGCCGCGGGTGAGGAGTTTGCCAGCCAGCGCCAGCAGATTTCCGCCTACATCGAGGGCTTTCTGCAGCGCGAGCACAATGGGCCAGAGCATCTCGAAGAACTGGCTGCGATGCTGGTGAAATTCTGCGGTGGTGAAGAGGATTGCAATGTGCCGCTGCTGAAGGAATCGATTGAAGTTCTCAGCCGGGCCGCCGAATCCCGCGAGCTGCGCACCGCAGGCCACGGTGACCTCGTGGCGCGTTATACCGAGGTACTGGCGCGGGCGCTTCACCTGCCTCCGGAGGAAACTGCCGATCTGGTCTATGCTGCACGCATTCACGACGTGGGCAAGATCTTCGTGCCGGAACGCATTCTGAATAAGCCGGGGCCGCTTACCGACGACGAATTCTTCCTGGTAAGGATGCACGCTCGCGTTGGAGCTGAGATCGCCGGCATCCTGCCGCACAGCGCCATGATGCGCCAGGCCATCGAACATCATCACCAGCGTTTTGATGGCACCGGCTATCCTGATGGCGCCAAGGGTGAGCAGATTCCTTTGTGGGCGCGGATTATTGCCCTCGCCGACGCCTATGCCAACATGGTGACCGAGCAATCGATTGCCGCTGCACGCACTCCCGACCAGGCGCTCGATGAGCTGGCCAAGATGAGCGGTACCGGCTTCGACGGGATGCTGGTGCGATTGCTTCTGCGCGAATTGAAGTCGGAGCGGGCGTCGTCGGCGAGGGATGGTCTCTAGGATCATTCCGAGACGCCATGCTCGGCGATGAAACTTCATCCCGGTCTGGAGTAAACCTCGTTGAGGTCCTTGTCCCGGCGCGGTGGCAGCAGCGCACCTACGAGCACCGCCGGAATAATCGTCAGCAGAAATGTTAGGTGATACCACGCGGGAAATTTGCTCCAATTGGCGATGTGCCAAGGTGCGAACATCGCCAGCACCACGCTGCAGACGATCACCGCCGGCCAGCGGCTCGATGGGGATACCCAACGTGTAACGGCACCAGCCACCAGTGAGGTCACAACAGCCATCAAAAGGCGGGCCCACTTCATGGCCAGCGTAAACTGGAGCGTGTGCTCGGCAGCGGTGTAGTTCGGCAGGCTCAGACGAAGCACGCGGTTGATCACGGTGACCACGACAGCCCATGTGAGGAGTCCTGCGAGGCAGGCGAGAATGGAACGCTTCATCAGACATCCCTCCCTTGATATAATTATAATAGTTTAATTAAACTAATGAAAGCCGAACTGTACATTTTGGGCGTTCTGCAACGCGGCGATTTTCACCCCTACGAGATCAAACGGCGTCTGACCCAAGCCATGATCGAGTGTTTTACGGACGTAGATGTCGGCACGCTCTACTACGCCGTGCGCCAGCTTGCCGAACGTGGCCTGCTAACAGCGGTCACCCGCCAGCGGGTGGCTCGGGGGGGCATGCGTACGGTGTACCGCATCACTCCGCGCGGACGCGAGCGCTTTCGGGAATTACTGCACGCGCAATTTGCCGCCGAAGGCGACCTAAGGGCAACTCTTTACGGCCCAATGCTCTTCTTGCATCTCGCCGACCTCAAGGTCGTTGCCGAGGCTATGCGCACCCAAATCGACAGGCAGAATGCACGGCTGGCGGAGATCCGGAAATTGCATCGGCAATGGGCAAAGTCGCTGCCCACCGGTAGCCGCCACCTGATGCAACACATGGCGGAGCAGTGCCGCCTCGATCTGCGCTGGCTCCGGACAGTACTGGCCGATGTGGAGGCCGGACGCATTCGCGATACGCCTGACCTAGCTCGCCTCGCAGCCAAAACGTAATTGTGTTGCGACGAGTTTATGCAACGGGCTGTAATCTCAGCGTCCTCCCCTCACCCGACGACTTGCAACTATCAACCAGAAACTGGAAACTGGAAGCTATGTCCGTTCCTCTTTCTCTTTCCGGCAAAGTCGCTCTTATTACGGGCGGTTCGCGGGGCATCGGTGCCGCCGCGGTACGTCTGTTTACCGCAGCGGGCGCGAAGATAGTGTTCAGCTATCAGAAGGCGCGAGCGCAGGCTGAAGTTTTGGCGAAGGAATGCGGTGAGGCAAACTGCCGTGCGATCGCAAGCGATCTGGAAGGCCCGGAATCTGCTCGCGCTTTGGTTGCGGACGCCGTCAAGAGTTTCGGGCGGATCGACATTCTTGTGGCCAATCACGGCATCTGGCCCGCGCAGGATGTCGGCATCGACAAAATGACCGATGAGCAATGGCGCACTACTCTTTTGATCAACCTTGACGCGGTGTTCGGTCTGGTCAAGCATACGGTCGCGCAGATGAAGGCGCAGTCGCGCGGTAGCGGAGCGGCCGGGCATATCGTGCTGATCAGTTCTACCAGCGGCCAGCGCGGCGAAGCGTTCCATTGCGATTACTCTGCCAGCAAGGGTGCGCTGATCAGTATGACGAAAAGCCTTTCCACGGAACTGGCGCCGGTGGGGATCTATGTGAACAGCGTTGCCCCCGGCTGGGTGGACACAGACATGTCGAAACCGGCGCTCGATGACCCCAAGGCCGGAGAAGCGATTCGGCGGACAATTCCGCTCGGGCGTGCTGGCAAGCCCGAGGAGATTGCCGCCCCGGTGCTGTTTTTATGCACGGAATACGCCGGTTTTATCACGGGCGAGGTCTTCAATGTAAATGGCGGAGCTGTGCTGGTGGGATAGCTGGCGGGGAACTTCCGCTGTGGCGTGACGCTGGCGCTTTTTTCGGCATCCAACAGAAAAGCAAGCGGGCAGGAGTGTCCGCTCCACATGGGCAGCGCTGCGAGCAGCTACAATTTCTTGTTTGGGGATCACACTGACTCACTGAGACTGACCAACTGAATTTGACCAGTTGAATGAAATATCCATTTCTCATCGCTGTCCTGGCGCTTGCTGCGGTAATCTCCGCCTGGGGTGGGCCAGCGTCTGCCGCGCAGGCAGACACGCAGGCTTCCTCCGACTCTGCCCCTACTAACGCGCAATCGATTCCGCCGAATCGGAGCAACGATGAGGGAAACGCGCGCCAGGCGCACGCTTTGCTTGATCAGGCGATCCAGGCATTGGGCGGGCAGGCATATTTGAATGTCCACGATATCGAGCAGCAGGGGCGCACCTACAGCCTTTATCACGGGCGCTCCACCAGCAACGGCGTGCTGTTCTGGCGGTTCGTCGAATATCCTGACCGGGAGCGGATTGAAGTCACGCCGCAGCGCGATGTGGCCGTGGTCTACGTCGGCGCAAAGGCATACGAAATCACCTACAAGGGGCCGCACGCGGTGGAGCCGAAGGATCTCGAAGACTATTTGCGGCGGCGCAGGCTTTCTCTGGAGAACATACTCCGCACCTGGGTTGACGATCCCAGTGTGGCGCTTTTCTACGATGGCAATGCTCTGGCCGGCAACGTCGCGGCCCAGGAGGTCACGCTGATCAATGCGAAAAATGAAGCGGTGAGCCTGTTCTTCGATCTTGAAAGCCATCTCCCCATCAAGAAAAGCTATAAGTGGCGCGACCCGGTAGATCGAGACCGCAACGTGGAGGAAGAAATCTACGACAATTACAAGCCGGTGCAAGGCATCATGACGCCCTACAGCTTCACCCGGTACTACAACGGAGATATGCAGACCCAGCGCTTCCTGAATTCGATCCACTACAATGAGGGAGTCGACGAGGCCATGTTCGATCCCAATTCCGGATACAATCCCAATAAGCCAGCCAAGAAACACTAAGGTAATGTCAGTATCGATACCCTTCGCGCACTCCGAATGTGCAACATAACTGACTGATTCAGCGGCGTTTATGGGATGGCGACACTCGGCTAAGGCGGCGGCCATCGGCATTACGACACGCACTGTGGCGTTTTTACCACAGTCAGAGTCGGCGCTGCGGCTGTAATCTGTTCATTCACAGAGACATACGCAGACACCCTTGACTCTAGAGCAGACAGTTCGCTCGGCCGTGGAATGCAGTGGAGTAGGGCTCCACAGTGGCGCGCCGGTTTCGATGCGAATTCTTCCCGCGCCTCCCGGAACGGGAATCGTGTTTCGCCGAATCGACTTGGACGGCTTTGAGATTGAAGCCATCAGCCGCAACGTGGCCCGCGTCAGCTATGCCACCAGCCTGATGAAAAAGGGCGTGCTCATCTCCACCACTGAGCACTTGCTCTCCGCCTTCATCGGCTTGGGCGTGGATAACGCCATTGTGGAGTTGGACAATCTGGAACTCCCCATCCTGGATGGCAGCGCTCTGCCGTTTGTCGAGTTGATCCAGCAGGCCGGCATCCGCAAGCAGCGCCGGCCGCGCAAGTATCTGAAGATTCTTCGCGAGGTCGAGATGCGCGAAGGTAACAAGTTTATTTCGGTTTATCCCGCTGACAGCTATTCCGTTTCCTACGCGATCAATTTTCCTCATCCGCTGATTGGGAAGGAAACTTTTCAAGTAGAGCTTTCAAACGGCAGCTACGTGCGCAAGATTGCAGGAGCGCGCACCTTCGGCTCGCGGGAAGACGAGAAAAACATGCGCAACATGGGGCTGATCCGCGGTGCGTCCCGGGAGAACTGCATCGTGCTGACGCGCGACGGAATTGAAAACGGCCCGTTGCGTTTTGCCGATGAGTTCGTCAGGCACAAGGTGCTCGATCTGGTTGGCGACCTCGCGCTGTTGGGCAAGCCGATTCTGGGCAGGATTGCAGCCGATCGCGCCGGCCATGCGATGCACACCGCGCTGGTCTCGCGCATCCTGCGCGACAAGACCCTGTGGGAGGAAGTAACGCTGCCGGAAGAAGAGAAAGACGCCGCGAGTCCTCACAGCGCTCATGCTGCAGCTGGGTCTTCACTCTGAGAGTCCTGAGTTGGCGCTTCAACCCTAGAGACTTAGCCCAGACAGACTAAGACCAAAACCACTTCAGTCGGCAGGTTCGCAGGGAAAATCGCCGGTCTCGGCTGCAGGTTCGGGCTGTTCCTCGAGCAACCGGTCCAGTTCAGCGCGGGTCTGGCTGATCATGGCTGCGGCGAACTGGCGGGCGGACCGCTGGCGTTCCGCCGACAGATCCTTCACCCGCATGTTCAGCAAAACGATATCGTTCTCAAACCAGCGCAGGGTTTTCTCGACGCGAGTGATGCGATAAGAAGCAGGAAGCATAGCAATGGCTCTCCAGTATCCGACCAGATTGCCACGCCGCGCTGCAGGGACAAAGTTACAAAGTGTGTACCTGGGATCCGTGCGGCGAGAGGCAGGGTTATTGGACGGTTTCGGAGCCTGAGCCTGACGGCATTTCTTTGGAGCGGGGAAGTTCCTTTTCCATCTGCTCGTCGAGCCATTTTTCCAAGAGTTGCTGGGAACTCTGGGGGACGTTGAGGAAGCGCAATCCGACATGCCCTTTGATGTCAGCCCAGGCAACTTCGGCTTCGACGTCCATAGACAGTTTGGTTTCGGGCAAGGTGAATTGTAAACGAGGAGCGGCGTTCTTCGGGATCGCCTTATGCAACGTTAGGGCTATGCCGCCCTCGCTGATATTGGTGCTGATCCCGTTGATTTCTTTGTCGCTCAAGACCACCCGGACCTGCATCCTTGCGGGTTGGCGATAATAGCGGCGGCGCTCGCGTACCATGAAATTCAGGGCTGCGTGGAAGCAGCGCGACGCATTCAGCATACTGATGGGCTTTTGCAGGACGAAATTCACGCCCATGCTGAAAGCTTCCTGCGTGGTGGTTTTCTTTCCGTTCAGCAGGGCGAAGGTTACAGAATTCCGGTTGCTGGGAGTGGCGCGCAGACCCTGCAGCACTTCCAGGCCGCCTTGCAGGTCGTCACAGTCCACGATCACGGCGTCGAACTTTTCTGCGATGAGGATTTCGGTGGCTTTTCTCGCTTCCTGGCACACTTCGACGTCTATCGAGAGCTTTTCCAGGGTGGGCCGGAGGACGCGGAGCACCTCGCTATCCCGGCTCAGAAGTAGGGACTCCAACGTCATACTTCGATTTTAGCGTTCGGATTGGGGCTCTCGGAAGGTGACCAAGGTATCGGTTTTAGGGGTGGGTGTTCGATTTTGCATGCGACAAAATTTCCCACTGGAAACCAGCGCAATAATGCCCGACACTAGCTCCCGGACCATGCCCCACTTCGTTTATCTTTCTCTGGGATCAAATGTCGGCGAGCGCGAGGCTCAGCTGCGGGATGCCGAGACTCGGCTCGCCGCAGTCGGTCGTGTGGTCGCGGTTTCGTCTTTCTATGAAACCGAGCCGGTGGAGTTTACCCAGCAGCCTTGGTTTCTGAATTGTGCGCTGGCGCTTGAAACCAGCAAGACTCCGCAACAACTCATCGCCGCGATTCTCCGCATCGAAGAGGAGATGGGCCGGCAGCGCGTGCAGAAGAAAGGTCCGCGGTCCATTGACATCGACATCTTGCTATTCGATGACGTGATCCTGGATTCGCCGGAGCTCACCATTCCTCATCCCGCGCTGCAGCAGCGCCGCTTTGTGTTGGAGCCCTTGGCGGAGATTGCGCCGGAAGTATTGCACCCAGTGCTGAAGAAGACGATTCGCGAATTGCGCGATGCGCTGCCGCCGGGGCAGGCGGTGAGGAAGGTAAAGGCCGAGCCACGGATTTCACGGATGCGCACGGATAAACCGTGAGACGGACTGCTCCTTCCAAAGATGTTTTGATCGGGGGTTGACCTTATCCGTATTAATCCGTGGCTAGTTCTCGCCTACGGCACGATGATCCGGCTGGCCGCTTCCTGCGGCGTGACCACGGCCGACTGCTTCTCGGGGAATTGCGCGAGGAGAAAGTCGATGAAGGCTCGCGATCGGGGGCGGCCTGAGGTGCGTCCATGGCCTAGCCGAACGAGGAACACCAGCGCTTTGAGCACGTCGGCATCGCGCAAGGTGGAGTATCCCAGTTGTTTCTGCTCGGCCTCGCGATATTGTTTCAATATCTCTTCAACTTGTGCCGCGGCGGCGTGCTGCGCTGCGCTGGTGAGGGGCTGATCGTAGTGCAGTCCCGAGTTCATCAGTCGCTCATAGCTTGTGCACATAGCCGAGAGCGCGGAGATCAGATCGCGATCGTTCAAGGTGCGATCCGCTTGAGCCGCTTTCGCCAAAGCGTAGCTGAGTCCCATGAGCAGATGTTCGCGCTCGTAAGTGAATTGCTCCGAAATTTCAACCTGCAGGAACAACGACGCGCGGTCGAACTGGTCTGCGGGACGCGGCTTTTCGTGCTCTCTGGCCTGTTGCAGATAGGGGCAGTCGCTGGGGCAATCGAGAGTCACCTCGCGCTGCTCGCCGCAGCACTGCGGGCAGATCCGGCCGTGCACGGCGGGACAGAAGCGTTTTTCCTTGCGAATCTCGCAGATGGCGCAGCTCAAGCCGGAGTTCTCCTGTTCACATTATGGCATCGGATGACGATAAGCCTGGGAGCAATTAGGATTTGGCGATTGTAGGCAACGGCTCTGGTGCCCATATTTGGGCCGTTTCGGGACGCTCATCTGCGAATATGCATGTAGAAATGGCCCTTTTCGAGTGTTATCCGTACGGAACCCGCGTAAAATAAGGCTGTTTTCCACAGGGCACTGGTAGTAAGATCATGCCCACTGGAATTAAAATTCGTATCGATTCCGAGGAGGAAACAAATGGCTTCAGGTTTGACCAAAACTCAACTCGTCCGTCATCTGGCCGAGAAAACTGAACTTCCCAACAAGACGGTGGCCGCATTTCTCGAGCAGCTGGCCGACGTCGCAGTGAAAGAGACAAAGAAAAACGGAGTTTTCGTTGTGCCCGGCCTCGGCCGGTTGGTGAAAGCGCACCGCAAGGCCCGCATCGGACGCAATCCGCAGACCGGCGAACCGATTCAGATCAAGGCCAAGACCGTGGTGAAATTCCGCGTGGCCAAGGCTGCCAAGGACGCGATCGCTCCCAAGAAGTAGTTTATGTTCAAGATTGTTCCCGAAGGCCGGCTTAGGCCGGCCTTTGATTTTCTGCCCGCAATGTATTCGCTTCTCCTATGCTGAACTGGATCGTAATCGGAATCGGCGACATCTCCATCCGCCGCGTTATTCCTGCGATTCAGGCCGAGCCCAGAAGCCGCTTGTATGGCCTGGTCACGCGCGATCCTGCGAAAGCGGCGCCTTACCACACTCGGACTTGGACGAGCCTCGACGAGGCTCTTTCCGATCCGGAGGTTCATGCGGCTTACGTCGCGACTCCCGTATTCCTGCATGCGCCTCAGACCATCCAATCTCTTCGCGCGGGCAAACATGTGCTGTGCGAGAAACCCATGGCGATGAACGAGGCCGAGGCGCGGTCGATGGTGCAGATGGCAGAAGAGGGTGGCCGCACTTTCGGGGTGGCCTACTATCGCCGAATGTATCCCAAGGTGCAGCGTGCGAAGCAACTGCTCGCTGCCGGCGTCATCGGGCAGCCCGTCGTCGCCGAACTCACCTGCCACGGATGGCTTGATGAGAACGAGAGTCATCGCAACTGGCTGATCGATCCCGCTCTCGCTGGCGGCGGACCGCTTTACGATGTTGCCTCGCACCGCATCGACGTGCTGAACTTCTTATTCGGTCAACCCCGCCGCGTCGCTGGCCAGCTTTCGAATGCGGTTCATCACTACGCGGTGGAAGACAATGCGACCGTGATGATCGAGTATCCCGGCGGGGTGCGCGGCATCGTGGATGTTCGCTGGCACTCGAAGATGAGCCGGGATGAATGTCGCATCCGGGGCACAGAAGGCGAAGTGGAGTTGAGTCCGCTGAATGGTCCTGAGCTGGTTTATCCCGGAGGCCGCGAGAATTTGCCTCCTCATGCCAACTTGCACTATCCGATGATCGAGAACTTTGTGGATGCAGTGCTCGGCAAGACTTCTCTGCTCGCTAGCGGGGATTCTTCCTTCTGGACGGATTGGATCACGGAGCGGGCGCGGAATTCTAAGTAATCATCACTCCCTCAGCGGCTAAAGCCGCGTCTCTGTTGGATCTGAGCGGCACGGCTGAAGCCGTGCCCTTCCCGGGCTATTCGCCGCCTTTAGTCACTTCCCGTATTCGTTCCGTACCACCTCGCCGCCCTTCATCACAAACTTCACATGCTCCAGAGTAGTCACGTCCTTCAGCGGATCGCCATTGACCGCGACAATGTCGGCCCAGGCGCCAGGATCAAGGCTGCCGACTTTTCCCGGCCATCCCAGCAGATCCGCAGCATTCACCGTGGCCGCTTGAATGGCCTGCAAAGGCGTCAACCCCATTTTGACCATCACGGCAAACTCATGCGCATTCTGACCGTGGGGATAAACCGCGGCATCGGTGCCGAATGCCACTTTCACGCCACTGGCGAAGGCGTGCGCGATGTTTTTGCGCGCAGCCGGCATGACCGCCTTCGCCTTGACCAGCAGGAAGTCGGGGACGTGATTTCTGTCGGCATTTTCCATGAACCAATCGGCGAGGTAAAGCGTGGGCACAAGATAGGTGCCATTCTTCTTCATCTCCGCGATATCCGCGTCGTCAATGTACGAGCCATGCTCGATCGAATCCACTCCCGCTTCTGACGCCCAGAGAATAGCCTGAGCTCCATGGGCATGGGCGGCGACCTTTCGTCCCAGGCGATGGGCCTCGTCCACGATGGCCTTCATTTCTTCCAATGTGTACTGCGACGCCTGCGGATTGTCTCCCTTCGAGAGCACCCCGCCCGAGGCCATGAACTTGATCATGTCCGCGCCATACTTGATGTTCTGCCGAACCATGTGGCGGACGGCGTCCACGCCGTCGGCCACGCCGTCAGAGGTCGCGTGATATTCGAACGGAAGCAGGTTATTGTCAGCGTGTCCGCCGGTGATGCTGAGCGGCGGTCCGCTGACGAGCATTCTTGGCCCGGGTACGTCGCCCGCATTGATGGCGTCGCGCAGGGCTACATCGCTGTAGCCGGCCGCGCCCACATTGCGGACGGTGGTGAATCCCGCTTCGAGTGTGATCCGGGCGTTCTTGGCGCCAGTCAACGTTTCTCGCGGAATGGAAAGGCCAAGCTCCTCATAGCCGAACTTGGGATCCATGGTCAGATGCGTATGAGCATCGATTAATCCGGGAAGGATGGTTGCGTTAGGCAGCTCGATGCGAACGGCATCCGCGGGCGCCTTCGCTTCCCCGGATCCTCCCACGCTGACGATCTTTCCATCCTCGATAACGACCGTCTGATCGGAAAGCAGCTTGCCGGTCTTCACGTCAAGCATGTGCCCGGCGTGGATAACGACGCTCTTGGAACTCTGCTGGGCAACGATCTGTCCAGCCAACAGAAGCAGCGCGACAACCACGATCAGCGAACGGCGAAGTTTCTTCACAAGCATCTCCTCTTACTCAAGCGATTGAGTTTGTGCAGCGATCGAGCACATGTATGGCACGGGACCAGCAGATAGAAAACCGCAGTGGCACACACCAGTGGAGGTTTTTATCACAAACGACGAGGGGTTCGCCATTCGATTGGAAATGACAGGCGGTGAAACTTCGCGCTAGCCTCCCGGCCCGTCATTGGAGACATACTGCTCGAGCGACTCCAGTTCACGGCTGAGGTCGTCGACGCGCCACTCCAGCAGGTTGCGGATGGAGAGAATTCCCAAGAGTTTGCCATTGTCGTCGGCTACCGGCAGATGGCGGAAGTGGCGTTCCAGCATGATGCTTAGCGCCTCGCCTGCCCTGGTGCGGCGAGTCGCCATCTCAACCGGAGTAGTCATCAATTCGCGGACCGAGGTGGTCTGCGGGTCGGTGCGAGTGAGCGCCATCTTGCGCAGGACGTCGCGTTCCGTGAAGATTCCCGCGACCCTGTATCCGGAATCGACCACGGCTACGGCTCCCACATGGTGGTCGAGCATCTTGTTGATGGCGTCGGCTACGCTGGCATCGAGCGGAACGGCCGCGATTTCACGGTCACAAAGTTCCAGCACGCTCATAAACACCTCCTGCAGCCCTTCACAGGATCTTCAGAACCGAGTCCCGATCCCAGTTCCTGATCCCACTCAGAAACCGGATTGATGAATTATGCTCGCAGCGAAGCCGTTGTCAAGTGAATTGAAACGATGTGAGCAATCTTTAATTCATCGGCTGAAAACAGGAAGCTGCCTCACGTCACGGTTTCTCGCTTTTGAAGACCTTGCCGTCTTTCATCACGAATTGCACGTTTTCGAGCACTTTGATGTCCCGCAAGGGATCGCCGTTGACCGCAATGATGTCGGCAAACGCACCCGGCGCAACCACTCCGATCTTTCCCTCCATGTCGAGCATAACGGCGGCGCGCGAAGTTGCGCTCTGAATGGCGTCCATCGGCTGCATGCCCAAGTCCACCATCCGCGGAAACTCCTGCGCGATGGGCTGGGTCCAGGGAATTCCGCCCATGTCGGTGCCGAAGACAATCTTCACACCACCTTTAAGAGCCTTCTTGAACGACTGCTCGTGCAGCGAAGCGCGCAGCCGGTCGCGCTGTCCGGCTGGCGTGTCCGCCGGGGCCCAGTCGCCGTAATACACGCTGATCGTCGGCACATACCAGGTGCCTTGCTTCAGCATCTGGGCAATCGCGGCATCATCCAGGTCAAGGCCATGTTCGATCGAGTCGCATCCTCCATCGAGTGCGCGGCGCAGGCCGATGCCGCCATAGACGTGACACGCGACTTTCTTGCCCCAGCCGTGAGTTTCGTCCACGACGGCCCTCAACTCTTCGAGCGTCAGCGTGGGTTGCGAGACTAATTCGCCATTCTTTCCGACCCAGGAACGATGCGTCATGTAGACCTTGATCCAGTCGGCTCCATGATCGAGTTGCTCCCGCGCCGCCTTCCGAGCCTCGACTGGGCCGTCGATAATCTGCGCGCCTTTGGGCATGTCGAGTTCCGGAGCGTAGCCTTCGAGCGAATAACCGCCTGTGGTCGAGATGGCGCGAGTCGCGACGAACAGGCGCGGCCCCGGAATGTAACCTTGCTCGATGGCCTCTTTAATGCCGACATCGCCATAACCGGCGCCTTCAGTTTCGACATCGCGGAGGGTCGTGAAACCCTGCTCAAGCGCCCTGCGCGTGGAAACCGTGGCCCGCGCCGCGCGCAGCGCGAGCGGAGCGTTCAGGATGTTGGCGTCGTACCCGCCCTGCGCTGGATCTTCACCCTGTAGGAAAATGTGGGTGTGGGAATCGATGAGGCCGGGTAGCAGCGTTGCTTTCGACAGATCGACCACGGCCGCGCCAGCGGGAATCTTGGCGGCCGCTGCATCTCGAACACTCTCGATGCGATTGCCGTGAATGACAATCACCTGGTCGTGTCGAGGCGCGGCGGACTTGCCATCGATTAGAGACCCAGCACGAATGACCGTCCAGGAGTCGGACGAATTGTCTTTCTGTTGCGCAGCCGCTGGAATCACGGCCGCAAGAAGCAATATCCACGAATACTTCCAGACATAGTTCTTCACGTTGGCATCTCCTGGTTACTGAAGAGGCTTTGGAATGGTGGAATTCTACTCTCACTTCCCCGCGACATAGGCGTCGGCCTCGATTTCGACCAGCATCTCGGGCGAGATCAAAGCGCTCACCTGGACCATTGAGGTTGCGGGACGTATGTCGCCGAAGAACTCTCCGTGCGCTTTGCCGATTTTCTCCCACTCGGCGATGTTAGTCACAAACATGCGCGTGCGGACAACGTCCTTCATGCTGGCGCCAGCTTTCTGCAAGGCGCTTTCAATGTTCTTCAAAGTGTGCGCGGCTTGGGCGTAGGCGTCTCCCACGCCCACGATTTTGCCGTCCGGCCCCGTCGCGGTCGTTCCTGACACATGGATGTGGGGCCCAACCTTCACTGCACGCGAGTAACCCACAATAGGTTCCCAGGGTGCGCCGCTGGAGATGTTCGTTCTTTCCATTTGCTTGATTTCCTCCCATCGCAGAGTAATTCAATTCGCTACCAACCTGCTGCAATTAGCAGCCGACCCGTGGGTCTGCCAACAAAAATCAGCGCCAACTTTGCACCTGCCTGCGCGCTACCCATGATTACCAAAAATGATAGGAGGGATAAACAAAAGTCACTTGCTTTCGGTACAAGATTAAGAGTAACTAGTAATCACGAACATTGGAAAGCCCTTGCGCAACACGGCTTTCATGGAGCCCAAAGAGGCATGATTCCGGAATCTCATCCGCTGCGGCAGCTTTTCCAGGAATTGGTGGGACGGCACTATGCCCAGGAAATCGGCATTCGGGACCCGGAGGTTGTTGCCTACGTCTCGCATCTGCTGACTGAGTTCTGCGAGACCGATCAGTTGTTCAAGATTCATGACATCGCCGACCGTCCGCTCACCGACTTGGGCGAGATGCTGATCGAGGCTGATCCAGTCTACGGCCCCGCACCCTCGTTTGACCGGGAGCGCCAGGTACGCAAGCACATTGGAGATTATGCGCTGTTCTTCACCGGGATGTTTCCCGAGAGCATCAACCACTTCCGGCTGCGCCGCCATCGCCTGGAGAATTTTGTGGAATGGATGAAGGCGGGAAAAGAGAGCTACTACATCGTGTCGAAGTTTGAGGACTTCGAATACGCCAAGGTGGCGCCGCTTTTCGCTCACCTCTCGCGAGAATTCGAAGGCTGCGTTTACGGCCTCAATATGGTCAAGAACGATCTGCAGGAGATGCAGTACCCGATCGTGCGAGCCAGCGGGGAACTGATTATGTAGTGTCGTGCCCCCGGACTCCAGGGGCGCCAGGTTCAAGCGCTCAGGTCGGGACGTCCTCCGATGCGATAAAAGCTGAGAGCGGCGTTTCCTTGCACCAGCTTGCGGGTTCTCCGCAGCGACCCGAATTCATCGCCGGGATCAAACTTCTTTTCGTGTTCTGCCACCACCAGTGACATTGCCCATACGAGCGATGAATCGGCCAACACTGTAAGGGTCTCTTCGTAGGCGTGCTGCATGCGATAAGGCGGGTCGAGAAACACCACGTCGGCCACGACATGTTGGCGCTGCAAGCGCCAGAGAACTCCGGAAAGATCATCACGCAAGATTTTGTAGCCGCCCGCGATTGCCAGGCTTTGCAGATTCTGCTCGATCAACTTCGCTGCTGGAGCGGAGGTCTCAACGAAGTAGGCTTGCTTGGCGCCGCGGCTGATCGCTTCAATCCCTACCGCGCCCGTGCCGGCAAACAGATCCAGCCACACACTGCCTTCAAGCGCACCGGCATTACCGGCGGTAAGCACATTGAATAATGTTTCGCGCAACCGATCGGACGTGGGACGAATGTCCGTGCCGCGCAACGATCGCAGAGGACGCCCCCGGAATTTTCCCGCGATCACGCGCATGGCTCTGTACCTTCGATTCCCGGAGCCAATATATCCGACCATGTAAAATACTTGTAGTAGCCAGAACTTATGCGAAGTTTCTCCATTCACGTCGGACGCCTGTTCGGAGTCGAGGTTCGGCTTCACCTGACGTTCCTGATTCTGCCCGTGTTCGTTTTCTGGACGGAGTACAACGCGAACCATCCACCCAACGGAGCCCGGGACCTGGCGCTGGTTGGAATCGTACTGGCTTGCGTTGGGGCTCACGAAGTCGCGCACATGCTCGTAGCGCGCCGTTCCGGGCTGATCCCCAAGGCAGTGATTCTTCTGCCGCTCAGCGGCGTAACTGTTTTCGACGAATCGCATGTGGAACCGCCGCAGTCCGGAGCTGCGGTTTTTCGGCGGGATGTTTGTATCGCCCTCACTGGGCCGCTTGT
>Ga0210391_10002171_pt1 | contig 17170 bp, 17 predicted proteins | sample IncBWC12OmetaG_FD_160573 | JGI IMG/M metagenome (GOLD analysis project Ga0210391, IMG submission 160573) | Forest soil microbial communities from Barre Woods Harvard Forest LTER site, Petersham, Massachusetts, United States - Inc-BW-C-12-O ... | reverse complement strand
CGCATCAGCACCAACCCATTTCTCCAGCCGTTCGCGGCCGCCCTGATTGCGGGAATCATCGGCGCCGCGGTCGTTGATTTCGATCTGAGTTCCGCGCAGCAACTCATTGCGGTGTGCCCCTGCCTGGTGCTGGTACCTGGCCCGCATCTTCTGAACGGCGCACTTGATCTGGCCCGCGCCGAGATTTCTTTGGGGCTGGCGCGGCTTGCGTATGCGGGCATGATCATCCTCATGCTCTGCGCCGGACTGCTCCTCGGCCTGGCGGTCGGCGGGGTCGCATTGCCGGCGTCGGGCGTGATCGTCGCAGTCCCCTTTTTCTATGACGCCCTTGCCGCCGGGGTGGCTGTGGTGGCGTACGGAACCTTCTACTCCATACCGTGGCGCATGCTTCCCATCCCGATCCTCATCGGAGTGCTGGCGCATGCCGCGCGCTGGGTCATAGTCACGGCAGTCGGCCTCAGGGTGGAGATGGGGGCGTTCATCGCGTGCCTCCTTGTCAGTGCCATGCTCACACCGATCGCAGAGCGGTTGCATCTGCCCTTCGCCGGCATCGCGTTTGCCTCGATTGTTTCCCTGGGTCCGGGGGTTTTCCTCTTTCGGACAGGCGGCGGCCTCGTAACACTCATCGCCCTCGGTGGCAAAGCGCCGACCGGCCTCTTGCAGAATGTGATAGTCGACGGCGCGACCGCGTTCCTCATTGTGCTGGCGATGACCTTTGGGTTGATCATTCCTAAGCTGTGCATTGATCGGCTGCGTCACGCCCACGCAGCATAGCGACTGCAGTGACTGCGTGGACGTACAATTCCTCGCGGCCGAGCATGTGGTAGCGTCCTCGGTCATGGGCAGTCCCGAGCAAGATGAGGAAGCTCGCACCGTCGAGCAAATCTTGGATCAGGTGGCCCCGCTGAGATCGGGCAAGCGGGTCTCAGTGAACAGACCCTGGACGTTGGTTTTGATCATTGCCCTTGTCGTGGCCATCGTGGGGCTCTTCGCAAATCGTTGGAGATAGCCTTGGCGTCTTCGAGCCGTACCATCAGAGGCTTTCGAAAACCGCTTCCGCGATGCCAAGCCCGATGAGCACCGCCACCAAAATGAGGCACTCGAGATAGCCCGAAACGACCGTGAAGTCGACGTAGGCGCCCTTTGCCGACTTGCTTTCGGAGGTGCCCGACATCCGGCACGCTGGTTGCCCGACACTCTTTGCTTTGGTTCCCAAGACACGATTCCGTCGTGAAGGGCCTCCAGAATGCAGCGTTCACAGGCGGCACTCTTGGACGAACGTGTCACCTTTTGGGGGATCCTGGTCCGCCGTCACGATCGGTCCGACTTGTCCCTGCCCGTGGCGGGGCCAAAGGCGCGGAGCTGGACTTCGAGTTGTCCCGCTCGGGTGTCAGCCCCCTCCACTTCCCTCTTGAGCGACTCCGTGACGCCGCCGCCGGCCACCGCCCGGTGCACCAACTCTTCCAAGGCGCGCACGCGCTCCCGCAGCTGGCCCACTTCGCGGTCCCAATGAATCTGGTGGGCGTCTTCGCGTTGACGTTGGTGCGTGAGCAGTTCGCGGAGGTTGCGGTTCTCCTGCTCCATCAGGCCAAGGCCAATCGGCGACAGCGTCTTGCCGCCCGCGCGCGCACGCTCGTTTGCCAGCAGACGATAAATTCGTGTGACGCCACCGCGTGACCCGAAACGTTCGGCGAGTGCCGCGCGTACGGCTGCGCCCGACGGCAGCGGCCCGTGGGCCGCCAGATCACGGATCACCGATTGAACAGCTTGGTCTTCGACCTTCGGAGGGTACATTCCGCCAAGTCTACCGCAGAAGCGGAAAGCCTTTCCGCTTCATTATTGTCAGCCCGAGATTTGCATAACCAATGTACAATCAAAGAGTTATGACGGGCCTGCGGCGCGGGTCGTCGGATTAAGTCGCGCCGTCGGGGTAACAAACCCCCTCCCCTTTCCGTACTTCCGACCGCTCTACAAGACCATCGGCCGCAGGCCGTGTGTTTCTTCATATTTAATGCTTCAGACAGAAATCCTTTATTCGTTATGCACGCCGGCAGGTCTCGAGCGGTGCAGCCATATCACGGGCCCAGTTGGGTGGCATGCGGTTGGGGCGCGTCCAGGCGCCTTCGCGGATTTTCTTGAGTGCAATGTGCAACGCATGCAGCGGTGAGAAGCGCTGCAGACTGCCCTCCTCAATCGACCAGGCCACCTGGCGCATCAGTTCGGGTGCTGCCGCGCTGGTCGTGACGGACTGAATGTCCCGCTTGAGCCGTGCGAGTTCAAACAGCGACAATTTACGGTGTTTCGGCGTCACGAGCACCGGCGTGCTGTCGCACTGTGCGACCCTCGCCGGCTCCACAGCCACGCACGTCAGGAACTGCAGCACCCTGCCCCGCTGCTCTGCGGTCAGCCTGGTATCCGGGTCGAAATCGACGTGGCCCTGGTGGGTCCGCAGGGCTTCGCGGTAGCGGCTTTCTTCGGCGGCGGACATCACGCGAGTGAGCTGACCGAGCGCCTTGAGGCGCTCACGGGTGCGCAACCCGGCGAACGGGTCAGCCGGTTTGGGTGTCGCGAAGGCGGCCTGGCGGGGGGCCTCCGACGGTATCGCGGCGACGTCAGCCGGCGGCTTTTCCGGACGTCCCGTACGCCGATTAGGATACCGTTCCAGCTCGACCAGGAGTTCTCGGGGCACCCGTACTTCGGTAACGGCGGTGGCCTGGTTGAAGGGATTGGCGGGGTCCCGACCCGGATCGGTGCGGCGCAGACAGCCAAGTTTGGTGAGCAGCTGATAAGAGCGTGTGACCGTCGAGGGATCCAGGCAACACTCTCGGGCCACGCGCTTAAGTGGCACCTCGGAGCACCAGTCGCCGCGCTGCTGACCCTCCTGCCAGTGCAGCCAGAAGACCCGTTCGGCCGAGGCCGGGACGCCCTGAGACCACAGCCACCGCTCCAGTGGCTTGGGACGCAAACTGAAATACTTCTCGCGCACCAGCCGGGCGCGCGGATCATGATTACTTTGAATCGACATGACGCATCCCTTGGCAATCAAGCCAATCTGAGAAAACACGCGGGATGGAGTGGTTTTCGCTTGACCCGACGGCTTCGGATCCCTAACCTGCGAAGTGCTTGGTTTCGGCGGTTAGTGGCGAAAGCTACTCAATCCCTGAAATCGAAAAGGCCCCTCCGAGGGGCCTTTTCATTGTCTAGGCGGTGACATTTCTGGCCTCCTCTGGGTGCGGATTTTTGGTTCTCCAAAAGCTCGAAGCCCCGGAGGTCCGGGGCTTCGAGAGGGTCCTTGTTTCGGCCGTTCTAGGCCAAGTTTCACGCGTGAAACTTGGATCCGGGGGGCCTGGGGGGCGAAGTTTCACGCGTGAAACTTGGGCTGCCGCGTTCATTTCACACCCGCCTGGCGCAGCTTCGCACGCAGCCTCTTGGTCAACAGCTCCTTGATCTCATCGGTGAGCTCGCGGGCGATCTGACGGTCCACGTGCTTGCCAAACCGTATAGCAATCTTGTCGTTCCGCAGGGAATAGGCAAATGCGGTGCGTCCGTCGATTTTCACGGTCTCCGACTGCGAGCCGCCCTTTTTGCGCGACTTCGGCTCGGCGGCATCCAGCAGCCGCCGCAGCACCACCTCCGGCGCCAGCTGCGCCTCATCACCCGCCAGTCCCTCGGCGGCTTTGATCACCGCCGCCTCATTGGTTTTGAGTGCCGCCACGAGATTCTCGGCCCACCGCACGGCAATGACGCGCGGGTCGCCGAAGGCTTCAACGACCGCCGCCGGTAACGATGCCACGGTCAGGTACTTGGAGACCGAGGGCTCCGAGAGCCCTGTCGCGGCAGCAATCTCCCCTTGTCCGGCAAATACCTGGGCATTGAGCCAGCCGCGGAACATGGAACCGGTCTCGAACGCGGACAGGTCCTTACGCGCCGCATTCTCCTGGTACATCTTCAGCACATGGTCGCGGGCGTCCGCAGCCGAAGCATCCAGCAGCGCCAGCACGGGCCAGCCGTTCTCGGACTCCGCATCCAAGGCGAGTGCCACGGCGTGGCGTCGATGGCCATAGACGATTTCGTACTCAAAAGCGGCGCCCGCGGGGGCAGGGCGCACGCGAATGGGTTCGAGCTGGCCACGATCGCGGAAGGCCTGGGCCAGCTCCTGCAAACTCGGATCCGCCGCCGCGAGACTCGTCTGATGGCGGTTGGCAAGGTGGCTGGGCTGAATACGCTTCGGGTCGAGCTTCAGGACCACCAGCCCCTGGGTGCGTTCCTGCTCGAGCTCGGTAATGCGGTTTTTGAGTCCGCCGTTGTGCTCATCGGCAACCCGGCCGACCCAGGTGCGCGCACTCGGTCGGGGGCCCGGCGCTGACTGGGTTGGCGCAGGGGAGGGCAGCGCGGGCGTCTCGGGACGCTTCAGCGCATCGAGCACGGCCTCGTTCACCTTTGCCCCGCGATCCACTTTCAGGGTCATGCCGCGGCAGCCTTCTGGGAAGTCGCGCTTTGCCGCCGACTCAAGACGGCCAGGACTTGTTGCTCCACCTCGCCACTGACCGCATTCGTGGCATCCAGGGCGCGTCGGAACGTACGACTGTCCCCTTTGTAATCCTGCACCTCGTAGATGCTCAGCAGCTGCGGGCCGATGTTCTGCATGACCGTGGTGAGCAACATGGGGGAGGGCAGGGTGTAGTCGCCGAAGATGCCTCGCACCCATCCGGCCAGCTGCTGATGAACCTGGTTGCCGTGCTGGTACTTGGCGATGAGCAAGGAGAGGAAGTCGTAAACCTTCGGCTGTCCCTCGTTCGTTTGGATCGCATCCAGCACTTCCTTCAGCAACGAAAAGAAGTGCGTGGCAGAGGCGAAATCCAGCATCGCCGGCGGCACCGGAATCACCAGTCCGTCGGCGGCATAAATCGCATTCGTCGTAACGAAGGAGAGCGAGGGCGGTGTGTCGATCAGGACTACGTCGTAGCGGTCGGCAACGGTGGCGAGTCCTTGCTTGAGGGGCGCCCAGAACGCGAATCCCGCCTCCGAGTTTTGGCGCTTGGAGAGCGCGAACTCGGCTCCGTACAGTGACAGGTTCGCGGCCAGCAGATCCAGGCCTGGCCAGTAGGTGGGCTGAATCGCACTCGCGAGCGTCCCGGTCCAGGTGTCAGCCCCAATGTCTGGCCCGTAGAAGAAGGGATTGGCCGTCTTCTCTTCCGGTACTTCAGTGTCTGGGAGGATGCCGAACAATCCGGTGAGACTGGCCTGGGCATCCAAGTCGATGGCGAGCGTGCGATAGCCCTTGAGGGCAAAGTACTGTGCCAGATGGATGGCCGTGGAAGTCTTGCCCACCCCGCCCTTGAAGTTGGCGACCGCAATGACGACTGGCTCGCGAATCGAGAAACGCTGGCGGGGCAGGGCGCCCAGGCTCTCCTGGATCGCGTGAATGTCCTCCAGCGTGAACAACCGCCGCTTGCCCTCGCGCTCGCCAGGCGGCAGGCTCAACTTCTCGATACGCGCACTGACGATCTTGGCGCTGGTTCCAAGCACCTCGGCCATCTCGGTCAAGGTCCAGCGGCGCAGCACCTTGCGATGATTGGGCTCCAGCGCCGCCTCGCGGGCACGCTCAAGCACGAGCCCAGCCTTTTCCGAGAGTCGGTTGATCGCCTCCGGATCCGCTCGGGGGGGCTCAATCACAGCCATTCCTTATGGCAAATTCCACCCGAATCAATATAATTCAAAGGCTTATGATCTCCCATCTCTTCAATATTATGACGGCTGGTGCAAACTTGCAACGGGCGGTAAAGAAAGCGCTGGGCGCAATAGTGCCACGAAGAGACCAGAATTGCGCCTTGCCGCCCCAGCAGCCCCCAAGGAGTGGCAGAGGTGTACCGATTTTGGTACCCTCCCCATGGTGACCGATTTGAAGCTCTCCGTGCGGTTCTACCGGACGGCTCTCGGGCATGAACCGGTGCGCGAGTGGCTTAAGGAGTTGCCGCCCGCGGAGCGCAAAGCAATCGGTGAGGAGATCCGTACGGTTCAGATCGGGTGGCCGCTTGGCATGCCCATCGTGCGCAAGCTCGATGCGGATTTGTGGGAAGTGCGCGTGAAGCTCCCCGATCGTATCGCCCGGGTGCTCTTCACGGTCGAGGAGGGCGTGGCGGTGCTACTGCACGGCTTCATCAAGAAAAGCCAGAAGACCCCGGCGCCGGACCTCAAGACGGCCAAGGATCGCAAGAAGCTGCTGGTGCAGGCCAGGTCCGCACAGTGACAAACGGAGTGGAGAAAACGCTATGGCACGCATGAAGACCAACCCGCACGTCGGGAGCGACTTTGAGGATTTCCTGGCCGATGAAGGTCTGCTTGAGGGCGCTACCGCGGTCGCCGTGAAACGCGTGCTGACTTGGCAGCTCCAAGCGGCCATGAAAGATGCCAAGGTCTCCCAGGCGGAACTCGCGCGGCGCATGAAAACCAGCCGCGCTGCAATCCATCGGCTACTGGATGCCACCGATTCATCCGTGACGCTCTCCACCATCACCAAAGCCGCAGCAGCGCTGGGCCGCAGCGTGCGCCTGCAGCTTGCTGCGTAAAACTTCTTCGCATCGCGCCAAGGAGTCGGCGTGGCCAGGAAAGACCACCTCAGCGGTGATGCAATCTAGGCTGAACTCCGCCAGATTGAATAGTGTGTGCGCTTCAGCCTTCCCTGGCTTTCCTAGCTTTGCCGAGGAATTCCGGGCCCCGGACCAGCTGCTGCCGCGCAATGCGGATTCCGGGCGATGAAGTCGTAAGAGAACAAAATGCAGAGACGGTGAGCCATGCCGGCCGACCGGGGCTTACACGGAAGAACGCTGATGTTCATCGTCACCGCGCCGGAGAGCGGAACCGGACAATTGTGCGCAGAGTCCTTCTATCGGTCGCGAAGCGCGGCTGCTTGAGTAGCCGCTCCGCCAGGAGGAAACCTTGCATGAAAACGCTCGACTTGAAACCGCTGGAAATTCAGATGGTGTACGACTTCATCTGTCCGTGGTGCTGGATTACCCACGTCAACCTCAATGACGCCATTCGCAGAGCCGGGTTGGAGGTGGCGCCACTGGTCAAATACATTCCCTTCGAAATCAACCCCACCATGCCCAACGCCGGTCGCAGCCGTCGGGAGTATCGCAGCGCAAAATTTGGCAGCTGGGAGAGGTCGCAGGATTTGGATGCCACAACGGCGCTCGCCGGCCGGCGCGCCGGCCTGGACTTCAACTATGACCGGATTGAGCTGACGCCCAACACCCGTCTGGCACACCGACTTCTGTTCTTCATTGGCATGGACGGTGATGCCATGCGGACCGAGGCCTTATTCGACGCAATTTTTTACGCCTACTTTTCTGAAGGCCGGGACATTGGCGACGCGGAGGTGCTGGCCTATGTGGCGGCCCGAATTGGCATTTCCGCAAAATCGGTGGGGTCGTTTCTGGGGACAAACGCCTTGGCTCGTGAGGTGGAGGCATTGGAACTCAAAGCACAGACCGCGGGTGTGCAGGCGGTGCCCACCGTTCAGATTGGCCAGACGCGGATGAGCGGCACCCGGCCCCCGGGGGCCCTGGTGAGCGTCATGAAGGAAAGCGCTGCGGGCCGGGGCCTATGGTGACTCGCCCAGCCCCCAAGAGCGCGCTGCCTCTGCCTTAAGACCTGGTGGCAGTGGACCAGCTCACACGACCGTCGCCACCGCAACGCATCGAGCCGAGCAGCTTGCCCGCACCATCCATGACGTGAATGGACACATAGCCCACCGAAGGTCCGCTCACCTTTAGCGGACGCCCCTGTGGCAGAAGGACGACGAAACCACTTCTGGCATCGTGCGCAATCGAGTAAGAAAAATCATCGCATGTGAATCGATCGCGACGGGCCGCGAGCTCCAGCGGATCCTCGTAGCCTGCCGCCACAACAAAAAGCATCAACAGTCTCCATTAAGGTTCGGCGGCCCGTGCGGCGCATCGTATTGTGCCGACGGCCTTCATGATCGGGCTGAAATTGGCTCAGCACCAATGTGAACACCATGCAGATACGAAACTTCGACCTGAATTTGCTGACCGTCTTCGACGCGGTCTTCGAAGAACACTCGATCGCCGCGGCCAGTGAGCGATTGAGCCTCTCGCAGTCCGCCGTCAGCCACGCACTGCGCAGGCTCCGCAGGGCACTGTCGGATGAACTGTTCGTTCGCCAGGCCAACGGCATGTGGCCCACTCCGAAGGCGCGACAGTTTGCGATTCCGGTCAAGAATGCTCTTGGCCGCATTGCGCGCGCGCTTGGCGGAGAGCCCTTCGATCCCGCCCGCGCCATTCGCAGTTTCGCTATTGGCGCCAGCGACTATGCCTCCACGACCATAATTCCGCGGCTGATAGGATATGTCGCCGTCAGCGCCCCACTCGTGGACATCCACATCGTCCCCGCCAATCGAATGGATATCATCCGATTGCTTGAAGAGGGGCACGTCGATGTGGCCCTTGGATGGTTTGCGACGGTACCGGAGCGATTCGGCCGCGCGAAGCTACTTGATGAAGATTCGGTATTTGTCGTCCGCGCGGGCCATCCACTCACATCGGAGGCGCCAACCCTCTGGCGGCTGCTTGACTTCCCTCACGTCGCGGTCAATTTATTGGGCAGTAGCGTAGGTCTTATCGATGGATATTGGCCTGAGCGAGGCGTATTGCGCCGAGTGCACATGGAGATGGCGGCGCTTGAGGCACCGCAGCGTCTTGGGAAAGACGCCCGCATCGCGGTGTGTGTGCCACACTTCTGGTGCCTGCCTCCGATTCTGAGCCGTTGCGACATGGTCGCAAGCGTGCCACGAGAGCTCGCGACCGAGTTTGTGAAGCGTTTCGGGCTGGTGGTGATTCCGGATCCGGATGGACCCAACGTGGTTGCGGTCGAAGCTATTTGGGACCTTCAGCAAGACACCGATCCAGCGTTGACCTGGCTGCGTGCCCAGATTGCCTCCGCGGCCGCAACAACGGCGACGGGTGGCTAGTTGTGGCGAACTAGGCTGAGGAGTATCGGGGAGGGGAGGGCGAGCCGATTGAAGCGCGGGCCCGCCGCAGTGCGCGCTGATGCGCGTTGCGGCGGGTCGTGAGCTCGTGCCCCTGCGTGATTCACAAGGTAATCTTTATCCCTTCGCCGGCCAACGTGAAACGCAGACCTTGAGTGGTCTCCACCAGCTTGATTACGACGCCATGCTCGTTCTTCAGGTAGGACGCACCGGCCCCGCCGCCGAGGGCAATACCTGCGGAAGCCACCGTATAGTTGCCCCCGAAGTCCTGCAGACGCGTGAGGTTATAGACCTCCCCGCTTGCGGTCGACGTGGCAACCCCGGCATCTACTACCGATAGCCCGGATATTTTGAAGGGGCGTTCCTTGCCATGGAATTGGAGATTGCCATTGCCCCAGACCCAGCCAATGCCGGCCGCCACACTCGTTGCCTTCAATGACACGGTTCCGTCGGGCGTGGCGCCATCTGCCACGACGGGAGTCTTCGCCGCATCATCGGCAAACACCCCGCCACTTATCAGCACCAATGTCGCCATTAACATTAAGACTCGCATGATTCCTCCGATAGCAGTGATACCGAAAACTCCGCGGCGGTAGCATTCCGCAGGCGCAGAGGCTAGCGCGCTTTTGCGCCAGGGGCCTTGCACGGAAATGGCGGTAATTGAACTACGATGGCGTCATCACGCATCGGCACGGTGAACTGCCTATTGTCGTGGTATCCCCATCCAAGAACACGTGCCGCGTCCAAGTGTCAATATTCTGGAAGTGCCATCGTTCGAGCGGTCATGTGCGCTCAAAGCTCATTGCATAACGCGGCGCTAAATCCGGATGGAGACCTGGCCTCGGTGCAATGTCGGACAGACTTGGACGGCCATGATCGCGTGAGGCTTTATGGACGATGGGATATCCGTTCAATACATGAGTGCGTCGCAGGGCTCCTACAGCGCTTGCGCGCGGCCGCGAACGGCGCGACGGGCTGGGATCTCACCCAGATCAAGGATATCGATGCGGCCGGCGCGACCCTGATTTGGTACGCGTGGAACCGATCACGACCGAGCCAACTGTCCGTACGCACGGAGGACGCCGCAGTATTTGACAGCTTAGCGGCCATTGACTCCGGGGTGCCTGACACGCGTTCCACGTCCAAGCTAACGCCCATCGCCTGGTTGGGGTGGTTCGGGCTCAAGGCCTGGAGATCGAACGTCGATATCCTCGCATTGCTGGGGGCGGCGGCAATCGACACTGCCGCCATGCTTGATTCCCTCGCCGATATCCCGCGGCGCGAGATCACCGCCACGATCTTCCGTACCGGGGCGCAGGCGCTCGCCATATCCGGACTCGTCGGCTTTTTGATCGGTATTGTCCTTTGTTACCTGTCGGGCGAACAGTTGCGTGACCTCGGAGCTGAATCGTACGTCGTAAATCTCACCGGATTCGCCATTTTCAGAGAGCTGGGGCCGCTGCTGGCGGCCATTCTCAACGCCGGCCGATCCGGGTCCGCGATGACGGCCCAAATCGGCCTGATGCGCGTCACGGAAGAGCTCGACGCCATGTCGGTGCTGGGCATCTCACATGTGCGTCGATTGGTGGTTCCCAAACTCATTGGCCAGCTGGTGGCATTGCCTCTGGTTGTAGCGTGGACTGATCTGACTGCGATTGTTGGCGCAATGGCGGGCGCACGGCTGCAGCTGGGGATTGCGCCGGCCGATTTCCTGCGAGGCATTGTCCGGGTCGTTCCGCTGGCGAACGTGTTGTTCGGGGTCGGCAAGGGGGCGTTGTTTGGCGCTACGGTGGCGTTAATCAGCTGCCATTTCGGCTTTCGCATCCGACCTGACTCAGACAGCCTGGCGGCTGGCACAACACAATCTGTAGTGACCAGTCTGACCGCGGTACTGATCATTGATGCGGCCCTGGCCATCGTATTCTCAGACTTGGGCATGTGAGGGCAGACATGTCTGTACCCATCATCGCCGTGACCGGGCTTGAGACCTGCTTCGACGGCGTCGTGATTCATCGCGACCTGCACCTGGAGGTGCAGCGAGGCGAGACTCTGGCCATCATTGGGAGCTCTGGCAGCGGCAAGACCACACTGCTTAAGCTGATGCTCGGACTGATAAAGCCTGATCGCGGAACAGTACGGGTTCTGGATGAGGACATGTCCGCGCTGACCGCGGCCCAGCGCCGACAATGGGCAACCCAATGCGGGGTGGTTTTTCAAGGCGGAGCGCTATTCAGCGCACTGAGTGCGTTTGACAACGTGGCCGTGCCGGTTCGGGAGGCGCGTTGGTGGCCGGAAGAGTTCCTCAGCGAGCTCGTGCTCGTGACCTTGCAGACCACCGGTATAGACGTAAAGGATAGCCACAAGCTGCCCGCCGAGCTTTCCGGAGGCATGGTCAAACGCGTGGCCCTCGCCCGTGCCCTTGTGCTCAAGCCGGATCTGCTGTTCATGGATGAACCCACCGCCGGTCTTGATCCCGAGCAACGTCATGCGGTCGTGCGACTCATTGCGCGCCTGACTCAGGTGTTCAAACTCACCGTTGTCATGGTGACTCACGATGTCGATGCTTTGAGCGCACTGGCGGATCGGGTCGCGGTGCTCGCAGAGCAGCACATCATCGTCGCCGCGCCGCTGGCGGAAGTCGTTCGATTCCAGCACCCGTTCATCCAGCATTTCTTCGAAGGCTGGACCGGGAGCAATGTACCCCCGATGCGGCCCCTCGAGCGAGTCCGGCGTACCGAGACGCGCGCCTCCGCCATCGAGGGGGCGTAGCAACATGGAAAACAGAGCGTACACCGTCGCGGCGGGTGTCTTTGTTGTGTTGCTGCTGGCGATGCTGATCGGCGCCATCGCCTGGTTCAATGAGCGTGGCCACATTCACGGAACGCTTTATGATCTCATTACGCATACTTCGGTGGCTGGCCTTGCGGTCGGTGCGAATGTCACTCTGCGCGGCGTGCAGATCGGGCAGGTGCAAAGCATTCAGTTTGACACCGATGACCCGGAGACGGTTCGTGTCCGAATTGCAGTGGAACCTCGGTTCGTGCTTCGCAAAGGCTCCTACGCCACCGTCGACTATCAGGGCCTGTCTGGGGATGCGTACGTGGACCTGGATTTTCCCAATCAGGAGCACGAGGTGTTGGCGAGAAATGCGCAAACGCCAACGAGAATACCCCTGGGGCGTTCATCCTGGGCGACGCTTCCGGATACTGGTGAGCGTTTCTTAACGTCCTTTACCGCTACTCTTGGCCGCGTGGACTCGATCTTAACCCCGGAGAACGCACAACATCTGTCGCACATGCTCGTCGACTTCTCCGCCGCCGCAGAACAGATTACCGGGCTGGTAGGTGATCTGCGTCCCGCCGCCAGCCGGATCGATGTTTTGACTCTAGAAGCCGATGACACGCTACGTTCGGCGCATAAGACCTTGGGTGACATTGACTCGCTGGCGGTAGGCTTCCAGGGCCATCTTGGTGCCCTGGATCAAGTTGGGGAAGGCGCGCATCAGACGGGAGTCGCCGCGCAAGGGATAGAGCGGGCGCTGGTGGGTGAGTCGCTGCCAAAGCTTGATCGGCTATTGGACGGCCTATCGCAGAATTCGGACGCGCTGGAGGAGCTGCTGGAGGAACTGCGGCAGCAGCCACAGAGCGTGCTGTTCGGAACTGGGCTGGCTCCGCCCGGTCCGGGTGAGCGCGCTGCCGCCTCGAAGGGGAGCCATCCATGACCCGTGCGAACCTGGCATGGATCTTGTTGTGCCTAGTGGGCTGCGCGAGCTCGCGAGCCCCGCCACGACAGTTTGACCTGGGAGATTTCGATGCCTTGGGAAAACGATCGAGCGCCCTGGCGATGAATCTCATCGTTGCCGATGTCAGTCAGCCGAGCTGGATGAGAACCCGGGACATGTTCTACCGCCTGGACTATGAGTCCCCATCGCGCCCGCAACGTTATTCGATCAATCAGTGGGTAGCGACGCCCGGAGAACTCCTGACCCTGCGGCTGCGTCAGACAGTGCAAGCCGCCAATACTGGTTTCACGTTGCCGACCTCGAGTGTCACCGGTGATTATCTATTGCAGACCTCACTGGATGAGTTCAATCAGGCCTTCAGCACGGCAACCCAGAGCCAATGCATTGTTCAGCTGCGTGCGTCGCTGTGGGGGATAGATGGTCGGATTGTCGGCCAGCATGTGTTTCGTATTGCAGAACCCGCCCCGACCCCCGATGCGCGGGGCGCCGCACTGTGCCTGGCCGCGGTGGTCAATCGCATCAGTGATGAGATTGTGCAGTGGTTAAGTACGACCAAGGGCAGCACGCCCTAGGGTCAACTGGAGACGCTGATATGAGCACCATAATCTATAAAGTGGTCCGGCACGACGGCGGCTGGGCCTATGTGGCCAACGGAACGTTCTCCGAATCGTTTCGTACCCGAGAGGCAGCCCGAAAGGCGGCAAAGATCGCCGTCCGCGAGCAGGCGGCACCGAGTGAAACCGTGAAGATCTCCTATGAAGATGAGCACGGACGCTGGCATAGCGAGGTGGACAGCGGTACCGATCGCCCTAAGGCCACGGTGGAGGGGTGAGCCGTCGTTCCACGGTCGGATAGTGCGCGCCAAATCGGGGCTCCTTGAGCGCCGGGAGCAAGAAAGAATAGACAGCCCGCCGTCGCCAATGCGCGTCATTCGATCAGCGCATCTGGCAGTAATGACAATCAAATCTACGGACTCTCGTCCAATAGCTATCGCACCGACGGCGTAGGGTGGTGCGCGTGCCGAGCGCAAGAACAGAGGTCCCCCATATGACTCACACATATTCCGTGACGCTGCACCGAAGGCGAGAGGTCCTGGCATTGGTGCCGGCCGCCGCCCTTTGCTTCTGGCTTCGCGAGACCACCCTTGCCGCGAACCCTGTTGCCACACCGCCGGATGCCTTCGTACTGCTGTCGACGCTCCTCACCGGTTTTCCCGATGTATACCCCGATCTGGCAAGTCGGTTGCGAGAGGCGCTACTCAACGTCGTTCCGGCGACATCGCAGGCGGTTGCGCGCCTGATCCCGATCGGGTTGCAGGCGTCGGATGACTCCACGCTGATGATGACTGCGCGCGAAGCGGGGCTCGGCGAGGCCGCCCTCGCGCTGGTCGCTGCCTGGTATACCGGCACTGTGGGCAGCGGCACGCACACAGAGGTGGTGGCGTACGCGGACGCCCTCATGTATCGCACCGTGGCGGATGGGCTGGCGCCCCCGACCTACGCTTTGGGCGGTCCGGCGTGGTGGATTGCAGCGCCGCCTCCGGCGGGCGTATCTCCGCCGATGGCCGAGCCCGTACGAACCGGTACGCGGCCGGCGCGCCGAGGGAATCCCTCATGAGCGTCCGACGGTTCGATAATGGCGACGCGGATGCCGATCTCGTTGTGGTCGGATCTGGCGTGGTGGGGGCGCTGATTGCCGAGCAGCTGGCCGGAGCGCAGCGCTCGGTCCTGATCCTCGAGGCCGGGCCGCGGCTGGATCGGGCACAGGTCGTCGAGAACTGGCGCAATCTGAACTTCCATCAGCGTGTGAGTTCGGACTATCAAAGTCTGTACCCCCAGTCGCCGCTGGCGACCGCGCCGCTGGAATTCCCTCCAAATGGGTACGTGCTCTTGACGGGCAAGAACGGCGACAGCTTCCACCAAGGGTACATCCGCGCCGTCGGCGGAACTACTTGGCACTGGGCGGCCTCGTGCTGGCGCCATCTGCCGGTGGACTTTCGAATGCGTGCGGAATATGGCGTGGGGCGAGATTGGCCGATCTCGTATAGCGATCTGGAGCCCTATTATTGTCGCGCGGAAGAGGCCATGGGAGTATCCGGGCCCAACGACCCGGCGCTGCAGTCGCCCACGGAGCGTTCGCGACCCTATCCGATGGACATGATCCCCTGGGCGCACGGCGACACGCGAGTTGCCCAGATCGTCAATCCACATGGTTACCGCAGTGTCCCCATACCGCAGGGTCGCGCCATCCGGCCTTGGAACAATCGCCCGGCATGCTGCGGTAACAATAACTGTCAACCGATCTGCCCGATCGGCGCGATGTACAACGCCATTCACACCGTGCAGGCCGCGGAGGCGAAGGGCGTAACTGTGCTTGCCGAGTCGGTGGTCTACGCAATTGACACCGACATGAATAACCGCGTGACCGCGGTGCGCTGGTACGACCGCAACCGCCAGCCGCATCGCGCGACCGGCCGTGCGTTCGTGATTGCCTGTAACGCACTGGAAACTCCGCGCCTGCTGCTCATGGCGGCGAATGCGCAGAACCCAGGCGGCATTGCCAACCGCTCCGATCAGGTGGGTCGCAACCTCATGGATCACTCAGGCTTTCATTGCACCTTCCTAGCGAGCGAGCCCTTATGGCTTGGCCGCGGGCCGGCGCAGTCCAGTTGCCTCGTAGGCGCGCGTGATGGCGCGTTCCGATCCGAGTACTCCGCCAACAAGATTATCTTGAACAATATCAGTCGAGTCGGCCCGGCCACCCAGCAAGCTCTCAAACTGGGCCTGACGGGCACGGCACTTAGGGACGAGATTCGCCGTCGTACGATCCATGGCGTGGACCTGTCGATAAGCCTGGAGCCTCTGCCGGCGCCCCAGAATCGACTGACATTGAGCAAAACGCGCCGCGATGGGCTCGGGCTGCCTTGTCCTGACATCAACTACGAACTCGATGACTACGTGCATCGTGGCTACGATGCCGCGGCTCAGCAACTCCGTCACATCGGAGACCTGTTCAACGCCGTGGAGTTCGAGGTGACGACGAGTCTGAACGCCAACAACCACATGATGGGCTCGACGATCATGGGATCTGACCCGAAAGACTCCGTGGTCGACGGGAACTGCCGCGCGCACGATCATCCAAACCTTTGGCTGCCGGGGGGTGGTCCCATGCCCTCGGCCAGTGTCGTCAATTCAACCCTCACAATGGCAGCTCTCGGGCTCAAGTGCGCTGACTCGGTGCAGCAGGCGTTGGAGCACGCGTGATGGATATACATCTGCGGAATATGCGCAGTGGGTGGCTGGTGGCCAGCGCCGTTTCGTGCATGGCAGCCGTCGTGCCATCCGCAGCCCAGGCCGAAGTCGGTGCGAGTGCAGTGGCGGAACAGGGCCGCTATCTTGCCATTGCTGGGGATTGCGGCGCCTGTCACACACGAGCCGATGGCGGGAAGGCCTTTGCCGGTGGCTACACGATGACATCCCCGGTGGGTATCATTTACGCGACCAACATTACCTCTTCGAGTACCGCAGGCATCGGGTCTTACTCCGAAGCGCAATTTGCGCGCGCGCTGCGCGAAGGTATACGGCGCGACGGGACTCACCTATATCCAACGATGCCGTACACGGCCTACGCGAAGCTGTCCGACGCGGACGTCCACGCACTGTACGTCTACTTCACCCAGGTTGTGCCAGCGGTCGATGAGCGAGCGCCAGTAACCCGGCTGCCGTTTCCCTTCAACCTGCGCACCTCCATGTCGATCTGGAACATGCTGTTTTTATCGACCGTGCGGTTTACACCCGACCCACGTCGGAGCAACGAATGGAACCGCGGCGCATATCTGGCCGAGTCGTTGGGACACTGCGGAGATTGCCACACTCCGCGCAATGCCCTGATGGCGGAAGAATCGGGCCGCCAGCTTGCCGGCGCGCGCATAGGCGGCTGGTACGCACCCAACATCACCTCCGACCCCGTGAGCGGTATCGGTGCCTGGACCCAGGGCGAGTTGGTGCAGTACTTCAAGACCGGCGCCGTGCACGGGAAAGCACAGGCGGCCGGTGGTATGGCCGAGGTCGTGAGCAACAGCCTTCAGTACCTGACGCCAGAGGACCTAAATGCTCTTGCGACGTATCTGTTGTCGGTTGCGCCAATACGCGATCAGGGCGACAGCCGTGCGCGCGACACGTGGGGCGCACCCATTGAGCACGAAGCGGAGTTGCGAGGTCGACCCACTACCGCGGGGAGCGAGCAGCCGGAGGGCGACGCGCTCTACAGCGGCAATTGCGCCAGCTGTCACCAGCCCACCGGCGCTGGCACCCCCGACCAGCGCTATCCAGCACTCTTTCACAATTCGGCGACGGGGGCACGACACGCGGACAATCTGATCGCCGCGATTCTGTTTGGCGTCGACCGTGAGGTGG
>Ga0210391_10002168_pt1 | contig 17204 bp, 17 predicted proteins | sample IncBWC12OmetaG_FD_160573 | JGI IMG/M metagenome (GOLD analysis project Ga0210391, IMG submission 160573) | Forest soil microbial communities from Barre Woods Harvard Forest LTER site, Petersham, Massachusetts, United States - Inc-BW-C-12-O ... | reverse complement strand
TTCCCGTTGCCCGGTGGCTTGTATCTTCAAGTCGTAGTAGTTGTCCACCGACAACGAATTGCTTGCCAGTAGACGTAAGAGGTTCTCCGGTTCAAACACCACTTGATCGGTGCTTAAAGCACCTTTCTCAAGCGAGAACGTAGCAAGAAAAGTCGAAACGAACCTGTTCAGGTCGTCATATGGCGTCGTGAACGTTTGCTGGAACGGCCACGGGGCAGCGCGGAATCGCTTAATCTCCTCCGTTCGCTCCGAAAGAACAGCAAGCATAGGCGGCTTCGTCAACAAGCCATTAGAATGCCTCGCCGGGATAACTATTGCAAACGGTGGATTTCCCGCTTCTCCCGCTGGTCGGTGAGCGCAGTGAGGAGCGGCGGTCGGGCGAATCAGTGGCGGGCGGGAGTTTCATCGGCTGAAGTCCAGCGCCTTTCAGGGCGGACAGTTACGCCAATCATCAGCTTGCCCGCGAAACGAATTACAAATCCTCGAGCGCGATCCACAGAGTGCTGCTTCCGCTGACGAAAAGAGTACTTGAGGTCTCCCGTCAAATTCTCTATAGTCCCACTTTCGCGCAGAGGAGAGGAAGTATGCGTATTATTTTGTTTATGGTCGCCGTCATTGTGGGAGTCTGTAGTTCTCTCGCGGCTGAACCACCGACGCCCTACGAGGTAATTCGCTTTCCAAGTGGCGGGCTCACATTAGGTGGCGAATTGTTTAAGCCAAAGGGCGAAGGTCCTTTCCCTGCAGTTCTTTATAACCATGGAAGCGCTGAAGGAATGCTCAGTGACGCTGCCAGCATCGCCATGGGTCCCCTTTATGCTGCTAAGGGGTGGGTCTACTTTATGCCTTATCGACGCGGACAAGGCTTGAGTGCCAAAGCTGGTCCATACATTGGAGATCAAATCGCAGCGGCTGAAAGATCAGGCGGTCACAACGACGGCGTCAAAACAATGATCGACCTGCTGAGAGGAGATCATCTGAGTGATCAGTTGGCGGCCCTCGCATGGCTGAAACAGCAAAAATTTGTGCAGCCAAACCGGATCGCAGTTGCCGGACAGTCTTTCGGCGGAATCGAAACAATTCTTGGTGCCGCTAGCTATCCCTTTTGCGCAGCCGTCGACGCATCGGGCGGAGCGATGAGTTGGAAAGAGGAACCAGCCCTTCAAGAAGTCATGAAGGAGAATGCCCGGTCTTCGAAGTCACCGACTTTCTTTTTTCAAGCTGAGAACGACTATACCCTTGAACCAAGTCAAGTCCTCTACAAGGAAATGCTTGCTTCAGGAAAGACAGCCGAAATCAAGATTTACCCGCCTTATGGCAAAACCAATTTTGATGGTCACAGCTTCACGTGGCTTGGAAGTTCAATTTGGTTTAACGACGTGTTTGGATTCATCCAAAAAAACTGCGCTGCAACCGCCAGTAAGTAAGTTCATCCTTCCGAATGGCTCCCGGACGGGTCCCGTGCCTAAGTTAATCGGAGTTTTTCCTCTTCTCCGCACGAAAAGATTGTAGCGTCACAACACCAACTGTTGTTAACAAATGTCGCAAGCTTGCGCCGCCCGTTCACCCGTGATCGAAATTTGGACGAAGCCCCCGTCCCGGCGGACGCTGCCGCATGGTCGGCGTCTCCCTGCCGATGCTCCGCGCCCGGGCAGTTGCCGATAGGGACCTGAGGTCGTTCTATCCCAATGAGAATCCTATCAAGGTGACGCTCGGGAATTCCGGCGAAGCAACCCATCGTTCTAGTGCTAGGTCCGAGGGCTGGCGTGCTTTGCGGAACGGTTCTCGACAAGGCAACGGGGCACGCTATCATCTCGCAGCACGCGCCACACTTCATCTTCAGGAAGGTTTCCAATCGGGCAGATTCCATCGAGTTCGTGGGGTCCGCCAAATTCCGCTGGCTGATACCTCCTGCGACCGAAGTGACTTTGGAGGTATTCGCAGAGGGCTACAAGCCTTGGGTGTATGCCGAACCGTCAAGCCCTTTAACGCAGATGCCGTTTCGGATCGAATCTGGGGAAGAGAAAACTCTGAAAATAAGGCTTGAGCCGCAAACACGGCCAACAAATCATCCCGAGTAGGACCCCGGTGCGTTCCAACGCTGCATTCCCCGTTTCCCCCGCTGGTCGTTTTGCGCATCGGGATGTTTCAATAGTTGAGACGTTCGCGGCTGTGCTTTATGATGACCCCGGTTGGGTTTACGCTCACTCATTAGATAGATACGCGCAGGCTTTTCTGGGTTGTCGCACTTATCGGGCTTGGTGTTGTAGTCCTTCTCTTCGTGCGGTCAACAGGGAACAAATTAACCGTGAAGGCATACTTCACAAATGCCTCGGGTCTCCGTGACGGCGCAAATGTACGTGTGGCAGGAGTTGATGTAGGTTCAGTAAAGAGCGTACGTGTCCGACCTGAACTGAAGGAAGAACCCGTAGAAGTAGTCATGGTGCTGAACCCACGATACGAGGTGAGGATTCCAGCCGATTCAATCGTTTCGCTTGAAACGGAAGGAGTGCTTGGACCCACCCACGTTGAAATCGACGCGACAGAAGCATCCGGCCCGCCGATTGCGACCAACGCCGTCCTCAAGACTCGCCCGATCGTCAAACTAACCACGGAACAGTTAATCGAAAACCTGAGCAAGATGCTCGAAAATCTTCAGAAAAAATGTGGTTTTAGTACACAGACTGACAAAGCAAACAGTCCCACCGCCCCCACAGGAAAACCCATTCCTAAATAGGCGTGGCGATTCGTCCGCAGCGGCTCTCTCCGCTTGTTTGCGAAATTGTTGGCGAAAACAGGCGACGTCACGTTTTGACCGCCCGGTCGTTGAGGGCAATCGGGATTTCTCATCAGTCGTCTTGCGCGGTACACTTTTTCGGAACATCGTTGTTAGCGCAGGCAGCGGGAGGCGATTTGGCCCGCTCGGTGGCCTGAAGTTCGAGCAGTTCGATACTATTGTTCGATGAGTTCGGAAGCGACCAAGATCATCGATCTGTATGAACGAAATGCTAAGAACTTTGACAAGGATCGAGGGCGCGACCTCTTCGAGAAAAGCTGGCTCTTGGACTTCCTCAGGCTGCTACCGCCCGGAGGCTCAATCCTCGATGTCGGGTGTGGGTCAGCCGAACCAATTGCCCGTTTCTTCAATGAGCAGGGGCACCCAGTCACTGGCGTTGACTCGTCGCCGTCTCTCATCGACATCTGCAAGCAACGATTTCCAGCGCAGAATTGGATCGTTGCCGACATGCGGGAACTTTGCTTGAACGAGGAGTTTAACGGGATCGCCGCATGGGACAGTCTCTTCCACCTTTCTCCAGAACATCAGCGCCGCATGTTTCCCATTTTCCGAAAACACTCTGCCCCGAATTCGGCATTGCTTTTCACCAGCGGGCCTGCTGGTGGCGAAATAATAGGCGAATACAGAGGCGAGCCTCTCTATCACGGCAGCTTGGATGGCGTTGAGTACCGCCAATTGCTTGAGCACAATGGATTCGCGGTTGTTTCACACGTCGTAGAGGACATAACGTGCGGGGGGCACACGCTCTGGCTTGCCCAACTTCGATAGGCGACTGTCGCTTTCAGGCGATTGCGCGTTTTGACCACGGTGAGCGTTATCGCGACCTACATCCACAACTTCTCAATCCGTTCCCAAAGACCCCAGCATACAAACAAGATCAGAATCAGTCCCATCCAGATTGGCCGGTTTAAGTTTACGAAACTGTAGTTGCCGATGGAACTCCGGTACCAGAGGCACTTGGTCGCAGTCCACTGATGAAGACAGGCGGGGCAAACTCACCCGGTGTCGAACGTGTTCCAAAGGTGACCGCAGCTACACGCCCAACGGTCATCCTTGCGGGGCGACCAGCCGCAGAGCGGGCACCGGATACGGGTGCCGGAGGGAGCAAGGCTTTTCTCCTGGTCAGGCTCGCGATCAAGGACAGTGGACCGCATCGGCTCTTCGGCGCAAATCAAAACAAGATTCAACGTTGTTCCGTTGTTCTCTCCAAAGGCGATCAGGGAACTTGGGGCGTGCTCATCAACTGGCCGGCCAGTTCCACGTTTGAAGCAGAAGATAGCGCCGTCATCTTTATGTACAGTAGGGCAAAGCCGATGAACATGAACGGCTCGACTACTATCACTCCCGCAATCGACGCGACAGTAAGAACCCGCAAGGGCAACTGAACATAAGCCCAAATCCAGCCCGCCAGCCAGAAGGGGAACATCCCAGCAACATAGCCCCCAAGCAGAGACTTCGCCAGAAGAATTGCAAGAGTAAGCCACTTTCCATCGGTTAGTTCGTCACTGCGGAACATTGCTTGTCCAACTCTGCAATCGTCCAAGATGAGGGCAGGTAGCGCGAGTCCAAACCGTGATAAAACGAGCAGCATTAAGCCCGCGAACACGAATGAGACTACCCGCATTATGAAAAAGCTGGGATGCACCTGACGCTGATGGAATATCCAAAAAACAGCAGCGTCTAGCAGTCCAGCCGCCGCTACCGCCACAAGAGCCAGAGAAAAGAGCAATATCGAAAGCCGGAGAAACGAGCCAACCCGCCCGCGAACCTCCGCGAAACAATCCGAAGCTGACGGCACAACTCCTGCCGCAATTTGACCTACCGCTGAGCAAATAGCACCAAATGAAAAACAAAAAGCCATCCAAGTGACAAGATATCCGACAAAGTATGTGAACCAAATCTCAAGAATCTCGGTTATTTGCCCTGCGAATCCAAAGCCTCGGGGAAGGCGGCGAGCGATCTCACCTCCCTCGTTGCGACTCATCACGACCGCCACATAACCGATTATGACAGCCGGGGCGATGAGCCTGACGAAGAGCCATAAGTGACCGTGATAGACGTGGAGAACCTCCCCCGCAAATTCACCGACCGATTGCGACTCACGGAGAAGCTGTGTTCCGCTGGTTCGCGGCTGGGCAGACTTGGTTTGGCCGTTTTCTCCTTCAGGGTCCAAGTGTGCGGCGCTGTCGATTCGGCGCTTGGCCAATTCGCTTTTTAGAGCAGCTTGAGCCTCGGGCGTCAACTGTTCTGGACTCGCCAGCAACTGGAGGAGTTCTTCGTTGGTTTTCGTCTGGTACGCAACGGCAAGGTCGTGCATCGGCATCGTTCGGGAATACTACTTCAGCGGGATGGTCTAAACAACGGTCAGTTAGATGAAAAGACGTCCCTGAATCTGGGCGAGTTCCACAGGTCGCGAGCATTCCTCGTCGTCGTTGGCGACATGGTTGATCCTCGTGCTGATCGGATAGCACCGGCAGCAGCCGGGCATCACACGGCTTCAGCAGTTCGGAGACTGCCGCACGATTCCTACAGCGACCCTTGCGGGCGGGTACAGTGTGTGCTGTATCGAACATCGCATTGGGCGTGTGGTAATTAGAGCAGTGAGTGGTGCTCACATGTTGGCGTTCAATAGACTTCGCATTGATCACGGCGATGGTTGTCCCGCAGTGGAGTACCGAATCGAGGACGATCACGTGCACAGTCGTGTTCTCGGCAGTGCGACTGAAAGAAGCGGTGCGATTGAAGCAGCGTGGGAACGGCTCACACCTGAGGAACTGCGCTCCCACGTAATGGCGGACACAGTAGTGGCGCGTTGGCTGAGCCGGAGGATGGGTGTTCATCGACTGATCCGGGCGTGCAATCAAGACTCTCCATTCGCTGATGGTGACGTGCAGGAGCGGTGGGATCGAACCGCAGCGTGAAAAACGACAAACCCACATAGTCCTCTCTGCATCACAGTTACGTTCCGAAACCGCGCCCCGTCCATTTCAGGCAGTCTTCCGCGACTTCCACCGTCACAAAGACCGCGTTGATCGTGGATGACTACGCGACAGTTCAAATCGTTGCTGGAACCGTTTCGTGCCTGAAAGTGCAAACCACGTTTCCGCTGAGCCGCGCTCGGCGTGGGCAAGGAGATCGCAATGGAAAGCACAATCTCTACGAGCACAATCTCTACGAAAGAACTGAAAGCCAAGCTTGACAGCAAGGAAGGCATCACGGTGGTCGAGACCCTCGCGCCTGAACGCTACCGAGAGGCGCACATCGCCGGAGCCTTGAACATCCCCCCGGGACAAATCAAAGAACTAGCTCCGAAGTTATTTGCGATGAGATTAGCCCTCGATAATCTCACCGCGTTCATTCACCGATATGTGTGGCACATGGCGCAAAGGAACATTCAGTTTGTAGCGCGCGTGCCTGCGCTCCCCTTCTCTGATGAGCGCGCCTTTCTCCCCCAAATCAGCAAGGTCACGTGTCGTTGTCGCAGGGGACGCACCGGTGATGGTGCTGTACTTGCCCGCGCTCATGCCACCCTTGAACCCTTCAGGCCCTTCCTTGAACATTCGAATGAGCGCTTTCTCCTGGCGGTCGTTCAGCTCTCCACGGATTGAGTCGAGCAACTTCGTCTTGTCGATCAGGAACTCGATGAATGCAAGGGTGCGCCGCTGCGCTTCGATTGTAGTGCCAGCAAACCAGGCCAGCCACTCCGTGATTTCGTTGCCTTTGTTGGCTGCCTCCAGCGCTGCATAGTAGCGCGCGCGCCGCGCAAGGATCGTTGCTGCAAGCGCGATGAGGGACGGCTGCCCCAAACTCTGCGCCAGCGATTTTTCCGCGAGCGCGCGGCCGATGCGGCCGTTGCCATCCTCAAACGGATGGATCGATTCAAAGTACAGGTGAGCAGCCCCTGCCCTTGTCAGCGCCGGCAGAGGCTCCGCACCGCCGGGAGCAGTTCGGTTGAACCACGTAATGAATTGCTTCATTTCCCCAGGAACCTTCGCGGATGACGGCGCCTCAAAATAAATCTTCGGCGAGCCCATTGCGCCAGAGAGAACCTGCATCGGCTCACTGCCTGTACGGTAGCGGCCGATATCTGTCAGATCTTGCCTACCGCTCATCAGCATGCGATGCCATTCAAACAAGACGTCGTCCGAAAGCGGTCCAGCAAACGTCTTATAGATATTGACCATCATCTCCGAGACGCCGCGCTCTGCCGGTGCCGCTCGCCGGTTGTCCGCTGCCAATCCCAGCTGGCGCTGGATGGATGACTGGACACTCGCCCGATCCAGAATCTCGCCTTCGATTTCCGAAGTGGTCAGCGCTTCTGTGCTCATCGCCTCGACGGTCAGCTGATTGCGGTCTTCTTCGCCAAGATGTTTGATTGCCCCGACGAACGTTCCTCCCCCAACGAGGAACTGCTGTTCGGCCGCGGCGAGGCGGGACGGATTCCAGGCGAATCTGGGCCAGTCAGGCTGCTGCCAATTCCAAGTCATGAGCGATAGCCACCCCTTCTATCGCTCACATTATTGCATTTCGTGAGCGATAGCAACCAATTCTATCGCTCATCGCCACTCGTCTGGCTGAGGCACTATCAGGAATTCCAACAGTATCAACAGCTTGCGAACATGCGCCGAGATATCCAACAGCGCACCTTATTATACGGAGAGAACTCCCTGCGGTCAGGGATGCCATTCGCAAGTGAAGGTGTGCGCAGCTTCATATCCGCCTAATGGCACACCCACTCCAATTTTCAGTTTGACAGTTGGTCGCCGTCGGAAGGCCGACCGGCGGTCATCAGGCCGCTAACAGGTAACGGATGGTCATCCGAATACTATCGGACTAACATTGGATACCCATCAGATACCTGTCTGCCCTCTGTAGGCTTTCCGTTAGTCTCCAGACCGCTATCTGAATTCTCTTGAGTATCGACAACATCTCGGCTATTGTCCGCCCACCATATACAACATTCAGTGTTCTGACATGCCTACCATCGTATTTGCAAGCCCAAAAGGAGGAGTGGGCAAATCTACCGCCGCCGTACTCCTGGCAACTGAGCTGACGGGCTTTGGGGCAGGGGTATCGATGATTGATGCTGACCCCAACAAACCGCTTTCACAATGGGCAAAAACACCCGGCCGGCCGCCGATTCTTGAAGTCATCGCGGATGTGACGGAGGATTCCGTTATCGACGTTATGGAGGAAGCAGCTCTAAAAACACCTTTCGTGATTGTTGACCTGGAGGGGACGGCGTCGATGATGGTCGGCTATGCGATGAGCCGGGCTGATCTCGTCATCATTCCTGTGCAAGGCTCACATCTTGACGCCACCGAGGCACATGCCCATTGATGACGGGATGTTCGACGTGCTGATGTCCTATCGTCAAAGCGCCGTCTTCTCGGCCGATGACGATTGGATGTTCGCCAGTGCGTACAAGGCCGGTAAACTGCCGGTGTCCTATCCGTGGGTGTGGCTGGTCTTCCAGAAGGCTGCAAAGGAATCCGGCATCGGAAAGCTTGGGACGGATTCGATGCGCCACACCTACCGCTCATGGCTCGACGCGGTCGGTACAGCCATCGCGGTGCAACAGAAGCTCATGCGTCATTCCGATATCCGCACCACGCTGAATATTTATGGGGATGTGGTGACGGATGAAATGGCGCAGGCGCATTCAAAGGTAGTGGATTTGGCTCTTCACCGAAAAGTGATTGCAAGCTGATTGCGGAAGCTTGTAAGTCATTGAAAATATGGCGGAGAGAGTGGGATTCGAATTTACTCGAAAACGTAGTTTCAACAACATAGAGCGCACGGCGGGCACAGTAAAGCGATGGAAGACAGCGGTGGGCAGTGCTAACGGATCACAAACGGATCACGGCCCAGCGATCACTTGAAAAGCGTCAACGAGCTGGCCAGAAACGCAACAATGATGTTCTACCAGTGTGTCGTGCCCGTCGAGGCAGGTCTAGCGTCGAGTCAAAGTTCCAAATTCCGGATTGCCGACGATCCACGAACTGGCTTTGGTTGTCGTCAGCTCACTAGAAAAGTGATTGCCGTCTGTCCTCTCCTATGGACGTATGCGCTGAAGCAGCAACTGAAAACGCGGGTTTGAGCGAAGGCTGTCGAAAACGGGTTCGACAGGAACAAAGACCACGGATGGGTAATGTTCATTGAAGGCTTTCTCGAGGCTCTCTACTGCGTTATCTTCCTCTCCCATGCGGGCGTAGACCACCGCGAAGGTCCAGGGCGAAACGTAATGGTCCTTTGATAGCTTATCGAGCATGGCGAGCCTTTCACGCCAATAACCCTTGATGCCCGATGAGCGAAAGGCTGCGCGAAATGCTGTTTCTTGCTCGGTGTTCGACGGGCCGGAGGGCGATTTCAAGAAAGCCTCGAAGGCTTGATCGAGGTTGCCCTCTTGTTCATAAAGCAGACCCAGATACCAATAGACCTGAGAAAACTGTGGGGCCACGGTTATCGTTTTCTCGCACTGCGCAATGGCTTCATCGGTTCGTCGCGCGAGCATGAGAATCTGGGCAAGATCCGTGTTGATGATAGGCGACAGAGGATCAAGTTCGAGTGCATGCCGAACCTCAACAACGCCTTCGTCTGGGCGCTTCATGGCCACAAGGTCATAGGCGTACCAATGGTAAGCCGTTGCGTAGTTCGGGTCGAGTTCAATGGCGCGCCGAAACTCTTTTTCCGCTTGAGAAGAATTCCAGTCGTAGAGCAACATCTCGAATCCTAGCGAGGCATGGGCCTCCGCCAAGGCATCATCGAGCTGCAACGCTTTCTCGGCTGCCATTTTTGCTAGAGGATACACTTCTTTGGCCGGTAGCTCATCGTTCGGCCCCAGAAGAATGTAGGAATCCGCCAGTCCGGCGTAGGCCCGGGCATAGCTTGGATCTTTTTCAATGGCCTGTCTGAATAGCTCGATGGCCTTCCAAAAGCCCGCCTGGGTGCGCTCATTCCAGTAATGACGACCCCGTAGGTAAAGTTCGTGCGCCTCGGGATCAATCGGCCGTGGCCGCGCCAGATTAGCTTGTCTCTGGGAGTTCAATTCGACTTGGATCTCGCGCGCCACGTTGCCGGAAACTTCCTGCTCCAGAGTCAGCACGTCGCCCAGGCTACGGTCGTAGTTCGCGGCCCAAAGATGGGTCTGGTCCTTCACCTGAATAAGCTGCGCCGAGATACGAACGCGCCCAGAAGACTGACGAAGGCTTCCCTCCAGAATGTACTGCACGCGCAGTTGGGTGGCCACGCGGTCGACCTGTCTGTCACCGTGCTTGTAGGACATCACCGAAGTACGCGCAATTACTCCCAGTTGGTCGGGCTGCAATTCCGCCAGTTGCGTAATCAGTTCCTCCGTTAGGCCGTCGCTGAAATAATCATTGGCGGGATCGCCAGTGAGATTCTCAAATGGCAACACCGCCAGCATGATCTTAGGCGCAGGGGCAAAACCGTCGTGGCTGACAAAATCCTGAACGATGGTTCTAGATTGTCGCGAGCGATAGTAGAGTCCACCGGCTAGCAGCGTAGAAGCCAAGATAGTTGCCACAAGCCACTTCCAGAATGATATGGAAGCAGCGTTGTGCCGAGTCGATGATACAGTAGGTTCAACCCGGTCGATGACGCCTGTTGAACCTGGGCTTTGCGGCAACGAATCTTCATCACACGCTTGCAAAGTCCGAACACGCTCGGCGAAGCGGTAACCGCGACCGGGTAGAGTGATAATGTAGCGCCGATCCTGCGGAGTTTCGCCCAAAGCTTTACGGACCATCGAAATATGCTGGGCAAGGTTCGCCTCCTCAACAAACGTATCCGGCCACAGCTGTTTCATAAGCTCTTCTTTGGAAACGATCTGATCGCCGTGCTCGATCAGTACTAGGAGAGTTTCAAAAGCCTTGGAGGTTAGTGGAACGGTTTCTGAGCCACGCCGAAGAAGGTTTCGGCTAGGATCAAGGCGATACGGGCCGAACTCGTAGAAGTGATTGGCTCTGTTACGCATGCCAGTCTTTCGGAACGTCGCAAAGAAGGTCGTTCCGCCTGCAACTCAAAGAACATTTTATCCAGCACAGGATTGGGGCGAGTGGGGCGGCTTCTGGCGAGGCTAGCGACACCCACTTGGTGATGAAGCGTAGCACAAGCCCCCCCGCCATAGAAACGCTCGACCTGACAAGCTGAGGTATCGGGAATGCAGAGATTCTGCGGCGATGGGTAGTGCCTTTGACTTCGCTCACCACCGAACGCTGAGCACTGCGAAAGATCACTGCGGTTTTGTCCTTGATTCGCGCAACAGCACCACATCGGCATCAATCCGCCGACTAAGCACTCCGATCATGTTCCCATCAGGCGACCACCGAAGCCCCACAATCTGATCGGTTTTGAAATTGGCCATCGAATAACCGGGGGAACCATCGAGCGGCTGAAACCACAGCTTCTCAACGTCGTTTTGTATGATCGGATAAACTAGGAATTTTCCGTCCGGCGTAAATCTGAGGGGATACCAATTGGGAGAGTGAGGATCAAGCAAGCGAATCTGCGGCTGCGATCCGGCTTCAAGAGGAACCAATGCGATCTTGTGGATTTCACCGCTTGCAATCAGGAAGGCCATCGATTTGCCATCCGGCGAGAGAGCAAAGTACCGGTCGAGGATCAAAGCCTGCGGCATCCTCGGCAAAGTCTCAGGCGATCCACCCCGGGTAGGCACGCGTTCGACGCTGCTGGCGTTGGCATTAATGTAATACGCCCACTGGGAGTCGGCAGAACATTCTGGACTGCGATCGCGTTGTCCACTCGACAACTGCCGAAGGTTCGTGCCATCTGTGTTGACGCGCCAGATGTTGGTGCTGTTGCCACCGCCCTGGCCAATCAAACTGAGAAGCAACGTTCGACCGTCTGCGCAGGAAGAGATGGCGCTGATGGGAGCGTTGTTGAGGAGGGTTGTCTTGTTGCTTCCATCTGCCAACACACGCACTAGATGATTGTCTTCTGCCAGATAGAACCCATCATTGGCCGCCCAACTAAAGCTCAAAGATCCTTTCTGTTGCTGCGGAATCGCCGGGGCAAGAGGGTTCGCTGCGACTGGCGACGCCGGAATGGCATACAGCGTGTAAAGCCGTTTCAACTGCACCGTGGCCAAGGTTTTCGCATCTGCCGAGAGCGACAAAGACTCGTAACTATTCGTGTCCTTGGTAATTGACTGAAATCGACCACTCGGGTAGGAAACAAAGCCGATTTGATTGTGATTCAGCCCACTGCTGACATCCTGATATTGAACCAGAAGACCTCGTCCATCGGGCAGCCATGCCGATTTTAAAAAGACAAATCCGTTGATCGCGGCAAAATCCTGTGTCTTGCCTGAAGCAACGTCCATGAGCTGGATGGGACCCGGGGCATCACCGACCACGTCAGTCAAAGCGATTCGCTTGCCATCGGGCGACCAGGCAAGGTGGCGGCTTAGCGAATGCATGGGCCCGCTGGCGATCATTTTTTCGCTCGTGCCGTCCGCGTTGGCCAGCAGAAGTTGGAACTTGCCGACCTCCGGAGCATTGCCACGCTCATAGACAACATGTTTGCAATCAGGGGAAAACCCAGTGTCGGAGTCGACGTCACGCACTACGATCTGCGGTTCGCCGCCGAGCACGGGCGCGCGATAGAGGTCGAATGTGTCGAGCGTCGAGGCCCGCGCTTTGCGGAAATAGAAGTAGTTTCCGTCGGGACAAAAGTCGAAGCTCGTATAAAACGCCGAAGAGGGCGGAACGATTTGGGTAGCGCTGTTGGTGAGGATGTGGCGCAGCCAGAGACTCGACATTCCCCCATCGACGACCTCGCTTAAGATGTATTTTCCATCGGGTGAAATGGCAGCGGCCTGGGACTTGGCATTGTCAGTGATCTGCGAGATCGCGTAATTCTCGAATACAGTCGTTGTCCTGCCAATGCTGATGATGGAATACACCCCATAGCTGGCCGACGCCAGAACAACGATCGCAACTACCAGCCATTCGGTCAGGCCCCGGGCGTGTTGCTTCAGAGCCAGCGGTGACGCGGCGCCGCCCTCCAGGACCGAATCCGTTTCACAACTGGGTAAAAGTCGCACGCGCTCAGCAAATCGATAGCCCCGCCCTGGAAGTGTGACGATATAACGGTGATCGTGCGGTGTCTCTCCCAATGCCTTGCGAACCATCGAGATATGCTGCACGAGGTTCGCTTCTTCAACAAAGGTATTCGGCCACAGTTTTCTCATTAGTTCTTCTTTGGAAACATCCTCATTGCTGTGCTGCACCAGCGTCAGAAGAGTTTCAAAAGCTTTAGCAGTAAGAAGAACAGTCTGGGAACCACGTAAGAGTAGATTGCGATTGGGATCCAGTCGATAGGGACCGAACTCGTATAACTGATTGGCCCCGTTACTCATACCGGACCTTTTAGAACATTTCAGAAGATTTTATTTGATGCCCAAGACATTTCAACGCGAACCGGTGCAAGATGCCGCGCGTTGGGTAGCCCGACTCGGCCGTCCGCGACCGCAATCTGGGGAACAAGCATACCACGAGAAACCCGGACACTGAAGCGAGTCCGCACCGGCAGCCATGAGTCGGAGTAGGGACCATGATCGCTCATGACCCCCTCCACAGATCCGGACAGGCGGAGTTACCGCATCCGGCTCCCACCTTGGGTGAAGACGCCCAAGCGCACGAGAGGATAAGGATGACAAACACGGCCCGGCGGAAACCATCGCACAATATAGCGCTTCATGCGGCGCCACGGCAGGTGGTTACCCTGGCTACGACGGCGCAGCACCGTCCGCCACAGATAGCCCACGGCCTTGCGAAAAGCGCACAGTGCCGGACCATTCATGGGCACTCCGTAATAGCGGAAGTGGCCCAGCAGGACCGAGCGCAAGTACGCTCCTTGTTCCCGAATGGACGTGTGCATGCGTCGCCGCAGTTCTTCTTTCAAAGCCCGCAGCTTCGCTTGCCACCTCTGACGCATCGTCTGGCGCAGTACCGTGAAGTGTCCCTTCCGAGTTTGCCCACAACTGTGCGTAAAACCCAGGAAGTTAAACGTCTCCGGTTTGCCGTCGCCCCGGTTTCGTCGGTTCTGCTCCGCATAGCGGCCAAACTCGACGATTCGCGTTTTGTCGGCATGCAGTTGCAGCCCGAACCGCGCGAAACGTTCGCGCAGTTCCGCCAGAAACCGCTCTGCTTCGTAACGATGTTGGAATCCGGCCACGAAGTCGTCGGCAAAACGGACGAAGATTATCTCCCCGCGCGCTTGCTTTCGTCTCCATTGCTGGACCCAGAGGTCGAGTACGTAGTGCAGATAGAGGTTCGACAACAGCGGACTAATACTGCCGCCCTGAACCGTCCCTACCTCGCTCTGTACTCGCTTACCCTCTTCCAGCACGCCTGCCTTGAGCCATTTCTGGATCAAGCGCACCACGCGCCGGTCGGCTATGCGGTGCTCGACAAACTTCACCAGCCATCCCTGATCGAGAGTGTCATAAAACTTCCGGATGTCGGCATCGAGCACCCAGCTCACTTTCCTCGTACCGATCCCAACCGCCAGCGCGTCCAGCGCTTGATGCGGGCTGCGCCCCGGCCGGAATCCTTACGAAAATCCCAGGAAGTCCTGTTCATAGATCGCATTCAGCACCTCGACCGTGGCACGCTGGACGATCTTATCTTCCAGCGCAGGAACGCCGAGGGGCCGAAGCTCCCCCGGTTTACCCACCTTCGGGATGTGAACTCTACGCACCGGCCTTGCTCTGTACGCTCCTCGCTTGAGTCTCTGGGAGAGGTCCTGGAGATTCGCCTCGAGGGTCTCGCCGTAGTGCTCCCACGTCTCTCCGTCGACGCCCGCGGCCGCATCCTTCTTCGTTGTCAGGTACGCTGTCCGCAGTCGATCGACGTCGTAGATGTGGTGGTAGAGCGCAGTGAACCGTTGTTTCTTGTCCCTCGTTGCTGCTTGACGTACCCGCTCCAGCGCGCTGGGCGCGCCTTCCCGGCTCTGAGTCCGGGGCGCGTTGCGCTCGAGCGAGTTCCCCTTGGCCAGCTCCCTTCCCTCCCTCGCTTCCGCCGCCGGTCCCTCGGCTTTGTTCAGCGAGTTCGCAGGTACAGTGAAGCTGTCCGACTTCCCACGCCCATTCGTCATCGGCGTACGTCCTTTGACTTCCCCACACGGTCTGCAGTTCTCTCTTCTGCAGACGGACGTGGGATCTCCCGGTTCCCGAACAAGGTGCTTGCGTACATGCACGGGGTCTCTGACCGCGCGGGATCCTGGTACACCTTGCGCTGGCGGTGCACCTGGTGTTGCCTTCCGACAATCTCCAGAGCGTCGGCATCCCGGAGTACCTGCTGCTTGCGCAGCAGGGCATATATTTCACGGCTCAATACCCGACCTGTACGTTCCCCTGTCAACGCTTCGACGCTGCCCTCGCGGACAGCTCCGCATGACTCGGGGCCGTTGTGGTCACCTACACCTTCAACGTATGAAACTTTCATTCACTACACCTTGCCGGTTTAACCGGCGCACGGAGAATATATGAAATCGACAAGATCTGCTTGGATGCTTAACGGTATGGCGGTGCTGCTGATTTGCGGTGTAGCTTGCGCACAACTCCCGCCATCACCCGCTAACATGAGAGGCACGCGCCTCCGCGGCGGAATGCCATTTTCCGAAGGAGGGGCCACACTCGGGAATGCCCCAAAACCGGAAGCTCACTCGGCCCAAACGCCAGCCTTGAGCCTCACCTGGTCTATCTACACTTTCCCGGGAACAGTAGCGACTTTTACGGGCAGTGTTAATAAGAGCGGCCACATGGTCGGGGGCTACGGCCCGGACTTCGTGCAGGACTTGCCTTCCGATCATGCTTTCTTGCTCAAAGGAAACAAATTCACGACGATCGACTATCCCGGGGCGGGGTGGAATGAGGCCGATGCAATCAGCGATAGTGGTGTGATTGTCGGTACCTATGGAGCCTCCTATCAATCCTCAGATGAGCACGGATTCAAGCTGGTGGGTTCAACCTACACATCCATTGACTATCCTGGCGCGACTGGCACCGGCGCCACTGCAATCAACAAGAAGGGTGACACCGTCGGATTCTACTTCCCGGTGTCCAGTCCGGAATATCCCCAAGCGTATCTGCTTTCCGGAGGCGTCTTTACAAGCATTACTTTTCCGGGCGCGCTGGCGACGATTGCATGGGGTATTAACAATTCCGGAGAGATCGTGGGGTGGTATATCGACACCAGTAATGACTCGCACGGATTCCTGCTCGATGCGGGGACGTTCACTACCATCGACTATCCCGGCTACACGCAGAACTATGTTGCTGGCATCAATGATAGCGGGCTGATGGCAGGCGGTTACGGGGATATCACCAACATCAATGGAGTGCAGTATCTATGGGAGCACGGGTATGTCTATCAAAGTGGGACGTTCACGACGTTTGATGCTCCTTTCGGGCCCTCTGCCGCCACCCAGGTGTGGCGCATCAATGACCAAGACATCATCACCGGCTTTTATGCGGACAGTTCGGGGACGCCGTACGGCTTCGAGGCCACCGTTGGACCGTAGGGACGAATATTGGATTGAGGTTCATCCGCTTAGTGATCCGCAATGCTACGATCTATGGCTCGATCCGGGCTCAACCGGTACTGCTGTCGTCTCGGAATTCTTGAGACCATTCGATCCTCAGCTGATGAGTTCCTTCCCTGTCAGCTCGCGCGGCAATAGGACGGACCATGACGACGCAGAATGCTCGGCACCAGTGGAGATCGTTCAATCTCAAGGGAGTCTCTTTTCGTGAAATCGGTGAAGGTTAAACGCAAAGGCAAGAGCACACCAAACCCGCCAAAGGCATTACCAAGCAAACCGTCCGAGCTTCGGGGTTGGCCAGCTATCGCCAAGTTGCTCGGTATGCCGAATTCCACTGTTCACCGTTCGGCGAAAGAAGGAATGCCCGTTCGTCGCGATTGTCGAAATATAGTTGCGCGCAGGAAAAATTGAACCAATGCTTACAGCGAATTTCGGGAGAGGCCGACGGCGTTCCTGTCGTTACTCCCGGTTCCGATCTCTTGCGCGACCGGCGTGCATCCGTCGCCCTCCACAGTTTCTCTGTTGCTCGTTCTGCCTTGGAGCAAGGCGATGGCAGGGCGATATGCGCGGTCTGAACGCGACCTGCTTTTGCCGGGCGTAGACAGTAATTATAGGAATTTCGACCGTCGCGGTCACAGGTTGACTCCCCGATGGACATTGGCCTCCGCACGTTCTAGCATTTCTTACCCATGGAGCCGCCCCCCGAGTTCGTCGGCCGCATTCTCAGCCACTATCGCATCGTCGAACAAATCGGCGCCGGCGGCATGGGCGTGGTGTATCGCGCGCATGACGAGCAACTGGATCGTGATGTCGCACTCAA
>Ga0210391_10002167_pt1 | contig 17206 bp, 17 predicted proteins | sample IncBWC12OmetaG_FD_160573 | JGI IMG/M metagenome (GOLD analysis project Ga0210391, IMG submission 160573) | Forest soil microbial communities from Barre Woods Harvard Forest LTER site, Petersham, Massachusetts, United States - Inc-BW-C-12-O ... | reverse complement strand
TGGCGCCCTTCTCGGCGTCGCCGGATACGCCATGCTGGGCTTGCTTGCGTTCTACCGTCGCCGATTGCTCACCGCCATCTGCTCGGTGTTCGGTCTTGCCTACGCGATGTATCTGACAAACATCGAGGCGCATGTGCTGGACGCATGGTGCGTCTACTGCGTCGTTTCGTTCATCCTCATTACGCTTATCGTGTTTATCGCATTCGTCCAACTCGTCTCTCAGGTGGATCAAACCACGCGATAAACGCCCCGAGATGCACCACGACGGCCTAAGCCCGATGACATTCCCCAGTCAATATAATTTATAATCAACAACTTACCTAAAGAGTGCCATATGTCCCCTGAATATGATATAAATACGCTCATATTTTATGCATCCCTTGTGCTATAGTACTCATCAGATGGTTTGAGCGCCGGTCCTTCTGGCTGGCCAGATTTCAAAAATGTTGGAGGTTGTTATGGCTATTACTCGTTGGGATCCCTTTCGTGATGTATTGACCTTGCAGAACCGCTTGAACTCGCTGTTTCAGGACTATGGTCGCGGGCAGAACGAAAATGACTTGGTAAGCACGTCGGCCTTCGTTCCGGCGGTGGACATCTACGAGGACGAGCACAAAATCGTGCTGAAGCTCGAGGTGCCGGGTCTGAAGCAGGAAGATCTAGACATCCAGATTGAAAACAACACGCTCACGGTGAAGGGCGAGCGCAGGTTTGAGAAGGAAGAGAAAGAAGAGAACTTCCATCGGATCGAGCGCCGCTACGGCAGCTTCTTCCGCTCCTTCACAGTGCCGAACACAGTGAACACGGAGGGCGTGAAGGCGAGTTATGATGCCGGTGTACTGCGCATCGAACTCGAGAAGCGCGCCGAAGCCAAGCCGAAGCAGATCAAGGTGCAGGTCGGCGCAGCAGGCGGCCCTAAGCAGGTGGAGAGCAAGCCGGCAGCGTAAGAGAGCTGTAAAGACGCCAAGGAGCGGGTGGCTAAGTTCCGGGTGGCTAAGGACCGGGCAACTTAAGTCCGGATAGCTTGGAAGCGGTCAGCTTAGCGCGGGTTGCGCCTTATGGCGCGAGCGAATATGGGAGGGGGAATCAGGTCTGCGAGGACACTTCCCCTCCCTTTCTGTTTTGTTGAGAGAATTTGAGATCGGAAAAGTAATCGGGAAAAATTATGGCAATTCGTTGGGAAAAATTTACGGTGAAGTCCCAGGAGGCGGTGCAGGCGGCAAGCCAATTGGCGGGGGAAAACGGCAATCCTGAAGTACTGCCGTTGCACCTGCTGGCCGCCCTGGTGGAGGACAAGGAAGGCATTATCGTTCCGGTCCTCGAGAAGGTGGGGGTGCCGACGGCGCAACTGCGCGCCAAAACACAGGAGGCGCTGGGCAAGCTGCCCAAGGTGAGCGGCAGCGCGGGGCAACCCAATGCCTCGTCGGCGCTCAACAAGATTTTTGAGCGAGCTTTCAAAGAAGCCGAGCAGTTCAAAGACGAGTACGTCTCAACGGAGCATTTGCTGCTCGCGCTCGCGGAGCAGAAAAACGACGGCGCGCAACTGTTGCTGGCCTCCCTTGGCGCGACGCATGATGCGATTCTGAAGAGCCTGACCACGGTGCGCGGGACGCAACGGGTTACGGACCAGAATCCGGAGGCGAAGTATCAGGCACTGGAGAAATATGGCAAGGACCTGACCGAGCTGGCGCGGCGCGGCAAGCTCGATCCGGTGATTGGACGTGATGAAGAGATTCGCCGCGTGATCCAGGTGCTTTCGCGCAGGACGAAGAACAATCCGGTGCTGATTGGCGAGCCGGGGGTGGGCAAAACCGCAATCGTCGAAGGACTGGCGCGGCGCATTATGAACGGCGATGTTCCCGAAATACTGCGCGACAAGCGGGTGATCGCGCTCGACCTGGGATCGATGCTTGCGGGAGCGAAGTATCGCGGCGAGTTCGAAGACCGGCTCAAGGCCATTCTGAAGGAAATTGAAGATTCGCAGGGGCAGATCATTCTGTTCATCGATGAGCTGCATACGCTGGTGGGCGCGGGCGCCGCCGAAGGCGCGATCGACGCCTCGAACATGCTGAAGCCGGCGCTGGCGCGCGGCGAGCTGCGGGCTATTGGCGCAACCACGCTGAATGAGTACCGCAAGTACATCGAGAAGGACGCGGCGCTGGAGCGGCGTTTCCAGATTGTTTACGTGGGCGAGCCGAACGTGGAGGACACGATCGCGATTCTGCGCGGCCTGAAGGAGCGCTACGAGGCGCACCACAAGGTCCGCATCAAGGATTCGGCGATTGTTGCGGCGGCCACGCTTTCGCACCGCTATATCTCCGACCGGTTCCTGCCGGACAAGGCGATTGACCTGGTGGATGAAGCTGCGGCTTCGCTGGCGATCCAGATTGGATCGGTGCCAACGGAGATCGATCAGATCGAGCGCGAGGCGACGTCACTTGAGATCGAGAAGGCAGCGCTGAAGCGGGAAACCGATCGCGCTTCGAAGGAGCGTATGGAGCAGGTGGAGCGCCGGCTGGCCACACTGAAGGAAGAAGCGATCGGACTGCGCGCGCGGTGGCAAAAAGAGCGCGAGGCCATCACCCGCATGAGCGAGATCAAGAAGAGGATCGAGGATCTGCGTTTCGAAGCCGAGGAGCAGACGCGGCGCGGCAACCTGGAGCGCTCGGCGCAGATCCAGTATGGTGAACTGCCCAGGCTGGAAGCCGAGCTGAAACAGGTGACCTCGATCCAGGATGCCGATTCCGGTCCTCGCATGCTGAAGGAAGAGGTGGATGAAGAGGACATCGCCAAAATTGTGAGCAAGTGGACCGGCATACCGGTTTCGAAGATGCTCGAAGGCGAGGTAAAAAAGCTGGTGGAGATGGAGAACCGGCTGCGCGAGCGCGTGGTGGGGCAGGATGACGCGCTAAGGATTGTCGCTAACGCCATCCGGCGTTCGCGCGCGGGCCTGAGCGATCCGAAGCGGCCGATCGGCTCGTTTATCTTCCTCGGGCCGACGGGCGTGGGCAAAACGGAAACGGCCCGGGCGCTGGCCGAGTTCCTGTTCGACGACGAGCAGGCGATGGTGCGCATCGACATGTCGGAGTACATGGAGAAGCATGCGGTGTCGCGGCTAATTGGCGCACCTCCGGGCTATGTCGGCTTCGATGAAGGCGGTCAGCTTACGGAAGCAGTCCGGCGCAGGCCCTACTCAGTGGTTCTCTTCGACGAGATCGAGAAGGCGCATCCGGATGTCTTCAACGTGCTGCTGCAGGTATTGGACGACGGCCGACTGACCGATTCGCAGGGGCGCACGGTCGACTTCAAAAACACAGTGCTGATTATGACTTCGAACCTGGGGTCACAGGCACTGCAGGGCGACTCGCTAACCAGCGAGGCAGCCTTCGATCGGGCGCGCGAAGAAGTGATGGATATTCTCAAGCAGAGCTTCCGTCCGGAGTTTTTGAACCGGGTCGACGACATTGTGATCTTCCGTCCACTGGGCGAGGAGCAACTGGTGCACATTGTCGATATGCGGCTCAAAGACCTGGAACGACTGCTGGCCGATCGCAAGATCACGATCGAGCTGACGGATGAGTCGCGGCATCAGCTATTGATGTCGGGTTACGACCGGGCGTATGGCGCGCGGCCGCTCAAGCGGGCGATCCAGCGCCTCGTTCAGGATCCGCTGGCAATCAAGATTCTCGATGGGGAGATTCTGCACGGGGATCATGTGAAGATCGACGCCGATCCGTTGAACAACCAGCTGAAGTTCGAAGTAACTGGGAGGAGCGTAGAGGTCTAAGAAGCGTCCTGCAAATCCGGTTTACAAAAAAGCCCCACGGGGAGAAATCACCGCGGGGTTTTTGTTCGATCCTCACGGCACGGTGATGACGACTTTGCCGATCTGTGTGTTCGATTCGAGGTATTGGTAGGCTTCGACGGTTTGCGCAAAGGGAAACGTCTTAGCGATCCTGGGCACGAAGCGACCATCGGCCAGGCGGTCATAGATGTACTCCCTCGCGTCCTGGAGAATGTGTTGGTGGGTTGTGATCTCGCGCAAGGTGTAACCGCGAACGGTAAGACCTTTGCCGATTGCGGCATACAGTGGGAACGGAGTGGGCTGCAGTGAGAGAGCGCCGTATTCAAAGATGATTCCGTGAGGCGCCGTGACCTCGGCGAGTTGGTCGACAAGAGGCCCGGCGACCGGATCGAAGACGATGCGAGCGCCCTTGCCTCCAGTGATTTCCTTCACCCTGGCGACAAGGTCTTCTTCTTCGGTGGCGATGACGTGATCGGCGGCAAGTTCGAGAAGCTGGTCGCGCTTCTTCGAGGTACGGGTGGCGGCAATGGCAATGGCGCCGCAGTCTTTCACGATCTGAAGCGCGGCGAGACCCACGCTGCTGGAAGCGGCGGTGATGAGTACGAAGTCTTCGGCAGCCAGATGACCATACTCAATGAGCGCGCCATAGGCGGTCAGGTATTGCATCCAGATCGCCGCGCCTTCAACAGACGACAGGTTGGGTGGGAATTCACCGAGAACTGATACGGGAGCAATTACCTCTTCTCCTAACATGCCGTACTGCGTGAGAAGGAAGGCTGGAATCGTGGCTACAGTTTTGCCCAACCAGTCCGAGTCGACATCGGGGCCAACTGCCTCGACTACGCCTGCGGCCTCGTATCCAAGGGTCGAAGGCAGCTTTGGGTCCTCAAGATAAACGCCATGATAGAACATCGACTCGGCGCGGTTCAGGCCGACCGCCTGGACGCGCAGCTTTACCTCACCCTTGCCCGGCTGACGCAAGGGGAGGTCTTCAATTCTGAGGTTTTCCGGTCCACCAAGCTGATAAAAGCGAACAACTTTAGGCATGAAAGTCTCCCTCCAGCTTAGACCCATTCTCCCCGGCGCATGAGCGGCTCGGCGTCGCAGGTTGCGGTTATGCCGTCTACGTCCATCGTGCCGGAACCGATCATCCAGTCGACGTGGATGAGGCTGTCGTTCGCGCCGAGCGTCGCGAGCTGCTCGGGCGTGAGCTTGTCGCCATCTTTCAGGCAGGTACTGTAGGCCTGACCGAGCGCGATGTGGCAGGCGGCGTTTTCGTCGAAGAGCGTGTTCGAGAAGAGCAGGCCGCTCTGCGCGATCGGCGAAGAATGCGGTACGAGCGCCACCTCGCCGAGGCGGCGGGCTCCGTCGTCCGTGTCGATCATGCGCTGGAGGACTTCCTGCCCCCGGGCAGCGGTTGCTTCGACGACGCGCCCGGCTTCGAAGCGGACGGCGATCTTCTCGATCATGGTTCCCTGGTGGGAGAGAGGCTTGGTGCTTGTGACGGTGCCGTCGACGCGATCCTTGTGGGGTGTGGTGAAGACTTCTTCGGTCGGCATGTTGGGGATGCAGTAGCGTCCGTTGTTGGCGGTGGTGCCTCCGCCCAGCCAGAGGTGGTCGTCGGCGAGGCCAACGCGGAGGTCGGTGCCTGCTCCGGGGCCCGGGGCGCGGAAGTGCAGGGCGGCGTAACGCTTGTCGTTAAGCAGCTTGGCGCGGCGGTGAAGGCCTGAGTTGTGCGCCTTCCAGGCAGCGACGGGATCGGGAGTATCGACGCGAGAGGCGGCGAAGATGGCATCCCAGAGGTGCGCGAGTGCTTCCTCGGGGGACAGGTCGGGAAAGACGGTCGCGGCCCAGGCGGGCGTTGCCGCGGCGACGATGGTCCAGTTGATGTCGTGGCGGGTGATGAGCTCAAGCGCTGGGCGGTAGGCTTTGGAGACGGCGCGATTGGCGCGGCCAACTTTCTCGGGGTCTTCTTTCGATAGCAGTGAGGGATTGCCTCCGGCCACACCAAGACGTGCGGCACCGTTCCGGAAGGCGTTCGCAATACCTTCATAGAGCCAACCAGCGGCGTAATCGAAGCTGTCATTCGACGCGTAGCGGTAGCGGAGCAGAGTAGCCTCTTCGTCCGCGAGAAGGGTGGTAACGAGCGAGGCTCCGGCCTTGTAAGCCTGCTCGGTGATGCGGCGGACCAGGGGTAGAGTGTCCAGAGTGGCGGTCATCACCAGCTCCTGGCCGGGTGCGAGGCCGAGGCCGACGCGGATGGCGACTTCGGCAAGGCGGTCGAGTTTCTGTTCGTGGGTAAGAGCGGCAACTTCGAGAGTGGCGGTGGACATGGTGCTTTCAGTTTAGCTCGCCACCAGGGGTGAGCTTAGGACATCTTCGCGTAGATGCCGGAGCGCCGCACCCATGTCGCGCCGTGCTTCTCCAGATAGACCCACTCGCCGGCCGCGCAGAGGTTGGCGCACCAGTTGTTCATGTAGACGAGGGCTGCGGTATGTGCGGCGTTGAAGTAGACCTGGCTGAAAAAGGTAACTCCGGGGTAGCCGGCGTACTTCGACGACAGATCGGAGCCGGGATCGATGGAGGTTCGCGCCGTGCGCAGTTCGGCCACCTGGTCGGCGGTCATCAACTGGTAGGGCAGGCTCAGATGAAATTGGCTGGTCAGCTGAATGCGCTCGTATTTGTGCACTTCGTAGTCGCGGACGGCCTCCTGAAAGCGCTTCGGGTGGTCATCCGGGGCCTTGAGCTGGCCCTCGGGCGGGACGGCCGGATTCATGTCAGTGATATTGACCGTGGTATCGGCGATCGCCCAGCGCTGGTTCTGCCGCTGGGACATCGTGTCGAACGGCGGGCCCGGCATGAGTAAAGAGTAGATGGCGTAAGACTCAACGGCGCGATCGGCGGGCATAGGAATAGCATCGGGGTTCGCCCGAACCACGGTCATAGGCGTCAGGACGCCAAGAACGATTATCACGGCGGTGCAGAGACATAGTTTTCGGAGCATAAACGCATCCTTGAAACATACTGGAAAACGAACTCGGCGAAACGACGGGAGCGACCCCACTTACCTAAGACGCGCTGGAAGCCTCCGGCGTTTCCGATCAATGTCCGGTGTTTCCAATCAATGACTGTCGCTCGCGCCTGTCGCAAGTTCCCATGGCGCCAGGCCCTTTGCCGGACCGTCGTGGTCGCGGCCTTTCACCCGGTCGTACATGTACTCATCGCTCACGGAGCCAAGGGCCTGATTGTAAAGGGTAGCCACGCCTATGACTTCGTCCAACTGCTCGGCGAAGAGATGCTCGGCTTTGAGGCGGTCGGCGGTCGCGGGGATTTCGAGCTTGCTGGTCTTGAAAAACTTCTGAAAGCCTCGGTCGAGAAGAGTAGCAATCTCCCCTCCGAGGACGATCCCGGGCCTGGTCACCAGCGCCGTCCCTTTGCCATCTTTGGCGGGAGCGAGAATAGCGGCGGCTCCGTATTTCGAGATCATGAAGCTGTTTGCGACGCCGGGAGCCTCTCGTACATCAAACTTGAGGCTGCGAAGTTTGCTGATGGCTTCGTCGAAGGTAAGGAGCTTTATCTTCTGGGGCATGGCGTCCTGGTCTCCAGCTCAAATTCCGCTTGCGATTGTGATGTTTGCGCGCCAAAGTTACACTGAAGGCTAGCGCAATCGGCACCCCTTCACTGTCGCATATCGGGGCGGGGCCTGCAACGCAGCCTTAGAGATTTGATGGCTACACTGACTAATTCGCCTGAGAGCACGACGATCCCGTTAGGGTCGGCGCTGCTGGATCGGATCGGGAACACACCGCTTGTCCGGCTGGAGCGCATTGCGGCGCACCTGCCGGGGATCCAGATTCTCGGCAAAGCGGAGTGGGCCAATCCTGGCGGCTCGGTGAAAGACCGTGCGGCCTCAGCCATTGTTGCCGACGCACAGCAACGCGGCCTGCTCAAGCCGGGAAAACATCTACTCGACGCCACCAGCGGCAACACCGGCATCGCCTACGCCATGCTCGGCGCCGCGATGGGATTTCCGGTGACGCTGTGCGTGCCCTCGAACGTGTCTCTGGAACGCAAACGCATTTTGAACGCCTACGGGGCGCAGGTGGTCTGGACCGATCCGGCCGATGGCTCGGATGGGGCGATTCGCAAGGCTCGCGAGCTTGCGGCGAATGAGCCGGACAAGTTTTTTTACGCCAATCAGTACGGCAACGATGCCAACTGGCGCGCGCACTATCTGGGCACCGCAAATGAGATCTGGGAGCAGACAGCGGGACAGATTACGCACTTCGTCGCGGGACTCGGTACCAGCGGGACATTCATGGGGACGACGCGCCGCTTGAAAGAGCTAAACGCGGATATCCAGTGCATCTCCATGCAGCCGGATTCGCCTTTCAATGGCCTTGAGGGGCTGAAGCACATGGCGACGGCCATCGTTCCGCCGATCTACGATCCAGACCTCGCAGATCGCAATGTCGAGATAGAGACGGAAGCTGCTTACGTTATGGCCAAGCGGCTAGGGCGCAGCGAAGGATTGCTGGTGGGGGTGTCCTCTGCAGCGGTGGTAACTGCTTGCCTGCGCATCGCCGAAGAAGAGGCCGCAAGAGGAAAAGAAGCAGTGATTGTTACAATTTTGTGTGACTCCGCCGACAAGTATCTGAGCGAGCGGTTCTGGGAAGAGTCATAAGTAGGAGTAGAGCAATGCTGAAGCTGACCGAGCAGGTCTACGACACGATTCGACGCCATGGCGAGGAGACCTATCCCCATGAGTGTTGCGGCGTGCTGCTCGGCCACTCGGAAGACGGAGTGAATGCGGTCGAAGAGGCGGTGACGGCAGGCAACACTCGCACCGACTCCGCCCATAATCGCTACCAGATTGCCCCACAGGAGCTGGTAAAGATTCAGCGGCTGGGTCGCGAGCGCGGGCTGGATATCGTTGGCTTTTATCACTCGCATCCGGATCACCCGGCGCAATGGTCTACGACCGATTTTGCCGAGGCTCACTGGCTGGGCTGCTCCTATGTGATCACGGCCGTTGAAAAGGGCGCGGCGCGGCAGACAAATTCGTTTCTGCTGACGGGAACGAATGAAGAGGACAAGTCGTTCGAGAATGAGCGGGTGGAGGTCGAGGCACTTGAAGCCGAGCGATGTCGATAGCAAGCTGACTCGCTGAGGCCTTCGGGCAAGCCCGATATCCACCAACGATTCCGGTTCATTGCCGGAATTCACTGAGATTCCAAGGATGATTTCGCAATGAAAATCCACATTCCCACGCCTTTGCGCGTGTATACGGACAAACAGGACACGGTCGGTGTGGAAGCATCCACCGTTGGGCAGGCACTCGACGCGCTGACGGCGAAGCATCCCGAGCTCAAGAAGCATCTGTACACGGAAGAGGGCAAGCTGAGGTCTTTCGTCAACGTGTATCTGAACGACGAAGACATCCGTTATCTGCCGGAAAAGGAAGCAACCAAAGTGAACGGCAACGATGCCCTGTCCATCATTCCATCGATTGCCGGCGGGTGCGGACGGCCGGAGAAAGACCTGTCTTGAGCGCAATCTGGCGGACTCTGACAGGAAACACTCCGATGTTTCCATCTGGGTTTCTTACGCTGCTTGTTTGCGCTTCGGTGGGTGTTCCAGCACAGAGGGTAGCGTCGGCCGGACCGTCGGTCATGAAATTTTCGGACGGGATGAGCGGCGTTACGTTTGAATATCCGGCGAGCTGGACCTTCAGCAACGAGCAGAGCTTCTATCTTCCGCCCGCCATCGTTTCGCAGGCCTCACCGGTGCGGGGCTCAGTTTTCACAAAGGAGATGCACGGGGTCCCATCATGGCCGTACACGAACTTCGTGGGAGCAGAGTTTGTATTCACCAGCGAGCAGGTGAATTCTGACGACGCCTGCAGAGCCCTGGCCAACGCCGACAATCAAAACGGCAGTAAACCGAAGCCAGAGACATTGCATGGGCTGACCTTCAGTCACGGAACATCAGCGAATGCGGGTCTTGGACACGGCATCAATGAAGACATCTACACCATCAATAAGGGAAAACTTGCGGGCTCTTTGACCTTGCAGTGCATTCCTCAGGAGTGCCCGGAGACAGGACACCGCGCGCATTGACCTCCGGCGAAAAGGAAGTGATCGCGAAGCAGTTGCAGTCCATCCTGGCATCGGTGCGGATCAAGGCATTCGAGCAATAGGCCAGATTCACAAGGAGAATTATGGCAACCATACTGGAACAACCTGCGGCGCTGCCGCAATTGAGCAATGACGAGATCGGGCGCTACTCGCGCCATCTGCTGCTGCCGGAAGTAGGTCTGGAAGGCCAGCAGAAGCTGAAGGCTGCGAAGGTGCTGTGCGTGGGCACTGGCGGGCTGGGCTCGCCGCTGGCCTTCTACCTCGCAGCTGCCGGAATCGGCACCCTCGGCCTGGTCGACTTCGACGTCGTAGACGAGAGCAACCTGCAGCGCCAGATCATCCACTCAACCGCCGACGTAGGCCGCCCCAAGATCGATTCAGCTGCCGAGAAACTGAAGGCGCTGAATCCATACATGAACGTCGTGAAGCACGAGACAATGCTGACCAGCGCCAACGCTCTCGAGATCATTCGCGACTACGACATCGTCGCCGACGGGACGGATAACTTCCCTACTCGCTACCTGGTGAACGATGCGTGCGTGCTGATGGGCAAACCGAATGCCTACGGGTCGATATTCAGATTCGAGGGCCAGGCAAGCGTCTTCGCTACCAAGGAAGGCCCTTGCTATCGCTGCCTTTATCCCGAGCCGCCACCGCCAGGACTGGTTCCGTCGTGCGCTGAAGGCGGAGTGCTTGGGATTCTGCCTGGTCTCGTCGGCGTGATTCAGGCGACGGAAGTGATAAAGTTCATCCTCGGCAAGGGGGAGCCGCTGATTGGCCGGCTGCTGCTGGTCGATTCCCTCAACATGCATTTCCGTGAATTAAAGCTGCGGAAGAATCCCGACTGCCCTGTATGCGGCAAGAATCCGACAGTGACGAAGTTGATCGACTATAACCAGTTTTGTGGCATCCATCCCGAACCAAAGGCAGACTCAGTGAACGGAACTCCAGTACAGAACGGCATCTCTCAAATCAGCCCTATCGAACTCAAGCGCAGGCTCGACGCGGGCGAAGACCTCTTCGTTCTCGATGTGCGCGAGCCGCACGAATATCAGATTGCCAACCTCGGCGCGAAGCTCATTCCTCTGGGCGACCTGCCAGCACGCGTCAACGAGCTCGACAGCAGCCGCGAGATCGTCGTCCATTGCAAGAGCGGCGGCCGCAGCCAGAAGGCTGCGGAGTTTCTGGCGCAAAGCGGCTTCAAGAAATTGCACAACCTCGCGGGCGGCATTAATGCCTGGTCCACTGATGTCGATCCGAAGGTCGCAAAATACTGAGCTCGAGTTGAGTTAGTCCGAGAGCGCCGCATCGGCAAAGCGCCGCTTTTCATTTCGTCGCAGCGGTACTTTGCCGGTTGTTCCAGAGAGTGCGTATACTTCCCAATGCACAAGGAAGGCACGTGCGCTTATGGATCTCATCATTGTTCGTACTGCTTTTTTCCTGGTTCTTTCAGTTATCTGTTACTTCTTCCAGCCTTTCGGCCTCAACCCCTGGGTTTCTGCGGCGGCGGGCGCTGTAGCGTCGTCCCTGGTCATTATTTTTGAGCTGCGCGTACGTGCGCTCAGCCTCCGAAGGCTGCTGGGCGCCGTGGCAGGGAGCATCCTCGGCATCTTCGGAGCCTTTCTCTTCTCGCTGGTCCTGCGAAACAGCCTGCCGCCAGGCCCAACCCAGAGCGTGTTGCAAATCTTTGTGCTGCTGCTCATGGCCTACATTGGGCTGGTGATCGGGACGAACAAGGGCGAGTTGCTCAATCTTGGCGCACTCGGCGAACTCTTCAACGCCGAGCGGAACGCCGGCAAACGGAACCTCAAGGTCCTGGACACCAGCGCCATTATCGACGGCCGCATTGCCGACATGGCTGAGACGGGATTCCTTGAAGGCTCGCTGGTTGTTCCGGAGTTTGTGCTTCGCGAGCTGCAAATGGTCGCCGACTCCCAGGACGGCTCCAGACGACAGAGAGGGCGGCGCGGACTCGACGTGTTGCAGCGCATGCAAGGCAATTCCCTGCTCACAATTCAGATCATCCAGGACGATTATCCGAAGATCCGTGAAGTCGATCTGAAACTGATCGAACTGGCGAAGGATATCGACGCGAAGATCGTCACGAACGATTTCAACCTGAACAAGGTTGCACATCTGCATAACGTGCCGGTGCTCAATATCAACGATCTTGCCAACTCGCTCAAACCGGTTGTGCTTCCCGGCGAAAAGATGAGCATCGTCATCCTCAAGGAAGGCAAGGAGTACAACCAGGGGGTTGGGTATCTGGACGACGGCACGATGGTTGTGGTCGATCACGCCCGCCGCATGATCGGACGGTCGGTAGAAATTTCGGTGACCTCCGTCCTGCAGACCGCCTCCGGCAAGATGATCTTCGGGAAGATGGACGACTCAAGCCGCCTGGAAGGTACGCGCGGGATCGAAATTGCAAATTAAGCGTGCTCTTGGGGGCAGCGATTTAAAAAACAACCCAACGAACTATTACCGAAGTCTTACATCCCGAGAACCCACGATTCGCTAGCTTAGAAAGAGGGAGTCGTGATTCGGGATGAATACGCTGGCAGAAATCGCACCCTCAACCGAAGTTCTTTCCACTGAAATGCTTGAGGCCGATTCGCGCTCTCTTACTCAGAGCCGGTCGACCCGCTTTAACTGGAACTTCGGCTTCTGGATTGCTCTCTTTCACTTCGGCGCAATCGCCGCGTTCTTCTTCTTCAGCTGGTCGGCGTTGGCAGTCGCCGCTGTGCTGTGGGTGCTTGGGCAGAACGTCGGCATCGGCATGAGCTACCACCGCCTGCTCACACATCGTGGATATACGACGCCAAAATGGGTCGAGTACATCATGGCTGTCTGCGGGACGCTTGCCTTACAGGGCGGACCCATCTACTGGGTTGCCGTGCACCGTCTGCATCACCAGCTCACTGACCGCCCTGGGGATCCGCACTCGCCGCGTGACGGGAAATGGTGGTCGCATACCGGCTGGATCCTTCAGGGCACGCTGCGCAACCGCAACGCCCTGCTCACCCGCTACGCCCCAGACCTCACTCGTGATCGATTTTATGTCTGGCTCAGCCGCTATCACTGGGTCCCTGTCACTGCGATCGGCATCGGCCTCTATTTCGCCGGCGGCTGGTCCTGGGTGCTGTGGGGAGTCTTCCTGCGCGTGACCCTTGGCCTGCATGTGACCTGGCTGGTCAACTCCGCGACCCACATCTGGGGATCGCGTCGCTTTGACACTCGAGACGACTCGCGCAACAACTGGTGGGTCGCCCTGCTCACCGGTGGCGAGGGCTGGCATAACAATCACCACGCGCATCCGGTATCGGCCCGCCACGGCATGGCCTGGTACGAGATCGACGTGAATTACCTCGGCATCCGTCTGCTCGGCTTTCTCGGACTAGCCCGCCGCATCAAGGTGCTGGGAGCAAAGCCCGGCCCGGCGCGGATCATTCACGGCTAGACTGACATTCAGAGTCTGACTCCCGACGCAACAGCCTCCGGCGAAGTACACTCATACTTTGCTGGAGAAGACACATGCTCCGTAGAACCTGTCTCTTACTCTCGCTCGCTCTTGCTGTCGTACCGGCTGTGTTCGCGCAGCAAACCACTGAATACGCCACAATCGATGCGAAGGCCGCGGCACAGACAGCGGCGCTCAAGGAGGCCTCTCAGACAGGAAAGCCCGAGGTGACTGCTCTGCACGGGAATCAATTGACGCTCACGGTTCCGGAAAAGGGCCTAGCGCTGGTCGAAATCCGTTAAGCGTGGCCGGGACTGATTTGAAGTGAGCGAAGAAACGACTCGGCGCTTCGATGTGCTGGTGCTGGGCGCAGGGGCGGCCGGGCTGATGTGCGCCATTGAAGCCGGCAGACGAGGACGACGCGTCGCCGTTCTCGAACGGGCCGAACGGCCCGGTAAGAAGATCCTCATCTCCGGCGGAGGGCGCTGCAACTTTACCAACCTGCATTGCCGGCCCGAGAACTTCCTCGCGGAGAATCCCCATTTTGCCAAATCGGCGTTGGCCCGGTATACACCGGCGGATTTTCTGGCGCTTATCGAGAAGTACGGCATTCCCTGGCATGAGAAGAAGCTGGGACAGCTTTTCTGCGATCGCGCATCGAGCGACATTCTCAATATGCTGCTCGCGGAAGCGGCAGAGGCGGGAGTCGCCTTGCTGTGCAATACGCAAATCATTGAAGTTCGCAGAGACGACGAGTTTTGTGTGCGCACGGAGAGCAGGGAATTTCGTGCTTCGGCGCTGGTTATCGCTACGGGTGGATTGTCGATTCCGAAGATGGGCGCGACCGGTTTTGGGTATGAGGTTGCGCGCCAGTTCGGTATCGGGATTGTGGAACCGCGCCCGGCGCTGGTTCCCTTTGTGCTTGCCTCTGAGGATCAACAGAGGCTGTGCGATCTCTCGGGCGTTTCAACCGCCGTGATCGCGTCGATCGGCCGCCAGCGATTTGCGGAAAACCTGCTGATTACGCATCGCGGCTTCAGCGGTCCGGCCATCCTGCAGATTTCTTCATACTGGAAGGCTGGCGAGGCGGTTCAACTGGACATCGTGCCGCAACAGAGGCTGGCTGCAGTTCTTGATTCGTCCGCGAGCCGTCGCGATCTCGGCGCAATGCGGACGCATCTGCGCACGATCCTTCCGCAGCGGCTTGCGGACCGGATGCTTGAGCTCGAACCACCTGCGGGCTGGAGCAATCAGGCGCTCGAAGCATGGGAGAGGCGCTGGCATAGTTGGCGGATTACTCCGGAGACGACCGAGGGTTACGCAAAGGCGGAGGTGACTGCTGGAGGAGTCGATACGGCCGAACTCTCGGCGAAGACTATGGAGAGCCGGGTGCGAGGGCTCTTCTTTATCGGCGAGGTCGTGGATGTGACGGGCCACCTAGGCGGATTCAATTTTCAGTGGGCATGGGCGTCGGGCGCTGCAGCAGGGCGCGCGGCCTGACATTCGCCGCCTTAAAGCGATTGCGGGCAGTAAAATAGAGAAACATCCATTTGGAAAGATTCCCCCTATGCCCACACAATTTGAAAATGCTTTGACAGCGATGCTCGCGACTGCCACCCGCGAGGCAGGCCTTGTCGTGCTGGCGGCCGAGGCCGGTAGCGACTTCAACAACCATCCTACGGCCAAATTTCGCCTGGGACTCACTTCCGATGCCAATCCGGAGAAGACTTTGCAACTGGAGCTGAGCGAGGCCTTCGACTTCCAGAAGCCGGACCTGCTCCCGGAGATGACTTCGCACCTGCGCGAAGCGGCACGGCGGCTGGAGAATCCGCGACCGGATGCCTATGTCACGCTCGCCGGACTGCCAGTAAGCTTCGGAGGCTTTGGCTGGCCCTTTCATCGTTCGACCTCGGGCGCCGATACGTATATTGTTCACGGCGTGGTGCACCTGGACGACGGGTCGGGCTCGCCACTCCACGCCAAGATTGCGGCCAGCATGACCGTAACCTTCGCCGAAATCGTGGCCGCGCCCGAGCAGCCCTATGCCGAGTCGTTTATCTACAACGCTATTCGTAAGACACTCGATCAGGGCCAGCTGGAACTGCTCAAGAGCGGTAATCGTCAGCCCGTTCCGGTAACGACGCGCTACTATTCGCGCTGGCAGAAGAAGTTTTTCTTCGCGGACACGACGGACGAGAGCCGGATGGACTTCCTGACCCTGAAGGTCTACTGGCTGTCCGGCGTGCTGGGCGGCTACCAGCCGGTGTGGATCAGCGATCCACGCGACGCGCAATATCTCAACACGACTGCTGAGGAATTGACGCGCATGGCGGCCGATCTGTCACGGCAGGGCTTGTTGAGCCTTGCGGGAGACACGGCCAAGACGACGCCCACATTACTGGCCCGCGGGGAACAGTACCATGCCAAGCTCGCCGATGCTCTGGCAGCTACCAAGCCGGAGTTCAACGAGGAAATGCGGCACGGCCACACGAATATGTAAGGCAGCCATTAGGGGTTAGGGATTGGGGATTGGCCAGAAGCCGCCGCACTTGCCCCGCAGCGGCCGCAGAAGTTTGACCCGGCCGGGATCGCTGATCCGCAGTTTGCACAGACGTGCGAGATCACGGGAGGGGCCGAAGGCTGGACGGGAGCCACATCTCCCAGTTGTGAAGCGAAATAGGTAGCCAGCGCGAGATTGAACTGGCGGACGCGGCCGGGCATAAAGAAGCACTCCACGAAGCTGACGATGGTGGGAATGCCCGTCCAGCAAAAGACGATGTAGACGATACCCAATCCCGGCCGGCGGAGATAGAACTGGTGGGCGCCGAAAGTCCCCAGAAACAACGCGAGAAGAACGCCGACCACCTCGTCCTTCTGCCAGGCGGACATCTGCGCCTGAAAGACCGCGCGCTGCTGGTCGTTCCAGCTGGCCGTCATTACCGGGCTAGCGACGATCATTGGAACTCCTTTCGACCGCTTTTGCGGCTTGTTTGCCTGCGGTCCCAATTGCTGAAATAGGTTGCTGAAAAAGAATACGCAAATTTTCAAGCATCCGTTCATCTTTCTGGCCAAGTGTTTTCGTTCGCGTTATGGTGGTTCAGGTCGAAGTTGCGTCCTGATACAAAGAATCGCTGATCCATGAGTTCTACCTCAATCACGCGCCCTCGCCGCGGCCTGCTGACCGACGAGCCGATCCTCCTACTCGCGCTGGTGCTGCTCGGGCTCTATTTTGCCCGGGAAGTCCTTATTCCGCTCGCCATGGCGGTGACCCTCAATTTTCTGCTTGCACCAGCCGTGATCGTCTTCGAGCGATTGCGCCTGAAGAGAGTTTCCGCCGTGGTGCTGGTCGTCTTTATGGCCTCGATGCTGGTTGGTGGTGTGGGCTTTATCGTGACGCGCCAGCTGCTCGGCGTAGTGAACGATCTGCCAGCCCACCGGAGCAATATCAGCTCCCGGCTTGGCGAAATCCAATCTCCTCGTACCGGTGAACTGGGCCAGACAGAGAAGAGCCTCCAAGAACTCTGGGATCTGATCACGGGCAAACAGGTCTCAACCGTCCCCCAGCCAGTGAATCCGACCCCTGAGCCGAATGGCCGCCGCGGAAGGGAGCAGGTCACCCCGCATGAAGCGGCGAATCTTCAGCCGACCCCGGTGGTGGTGATCACCCCGTCCGAATCGACCACTCAATATCTCGGCGAATTGCTGATGCCGGTGCTAAAGCCGCTGGGCACCCTGGGGATGGTGCTCATCTTTACGATCTACATGCTGCTCAAGCGGGAGGACCTGCGGAACCGGCTCTTGCTG
>Ga0210391_10002166_pt1 | contig 17208 bp, 17 predicted proteins | sample IncBWC12OmetaG_FD_160573 | JGI IMG/M metagenome (GOLD analysis project Ga0210391, IMG submission 160573) | Forest soil microbial communities from Barre Woods Harvard Forest LTER site, Petersham, Massachusetts, United States - Inc-BW-C-12-O ... | reverse complement strand
AAACTCTGGATAGAGCGGCTACAATCTCAGCGCCCGTGCCCTTGTTTTCTGAATCGGAGATGGGAGACTTCCGAGCGCAGTGGAGCAAGCTACAGACTGGCTTCGTGGATGAGCCGCGCCGGACGGTCGAAGGCGCAGACAAGCTAGTCGCTGCAGTGATGCAGCGACTAGCGGAAGGTTTTGCCAACGAACGGTCCGGCTTGGAAAAGCAGTGGGATCGCGGTGATAACGTTTCCACTGAGGACCTGCGGGTTGCCCTACAGCGCTATCGTTCCTTTTTTGACAGACTGTTGAAACTGTAAGGAAGAACGCGCTTCGGTGCGGGAACGAACCTCTACATGAAGATCTGCGGAACTATGTTACTCAAACACAAGGAGAAAACAGATGAACACCAGTACGAAGGATGAGATTAAAGGCACTGTTCATGAAGTGAAAGGCAAAGTCAAAGAGATGGCCGGCAAAGTCACGAATGATCCTAACTTACAGGCCGAAGGCAACGCCGAGAAAAACACCGGCACAATTGAGAAAAAAGTCGGACAGATCGAAAAAGTGTTCGAGAAGTAAATTTGGCGGTGTCCAGCCTGCGCTCGGAGTTCTTTACTGTGCGGGCCGCGCTTGTCAGCCTCACGGACTGACCACTCGGTGCACGACCCGCTCCGCCAAGCCTGTGGACAATCAATGGCGCATCTGCGCGGGAAACGCATGTCTGATCAGGTTACGAATAAGAGCGCGGCTGCTGAACGAAGCCCGGTACGCGTGCTGGAGATGGCCTCGCCGTCTTCGATCTCATCATCCGATAAGCTGCTCAGCAGAATCGCGATTCTGCTCTTCATATTAGGAGGCCCGTGTTTTTCATGATATGGAAGGCGAGATGTGGATCGACGGCAAACAGGAGCGACTGGCTGGGTTTGATGGTCATCTTACACAGACGGTGAAATTTGGATTCGGTTTGCTGGGACGCTTGGACAAGGGGGGCCACTTTGAGGTCAGGCAGGCAGAAGTTGTCCCCGGCCATTGGGACATGACTACCCTGAGTTTGGAGATGACAGGCAAAGCGCTTCTGTTAGCGAGCATCGGTGTGCAGAAGAAGGAAAACCATCAGGATTTCCACCGAGTATCCGATGATCTGACTCTGACGCAGGCCGCGGACATACTCAACCGATCGATAGTTGTAGCGGACAATCGCTAGTTGATGCGGCCAAAGGTACAACAACAGGGTCGTTATCACTGTTCGAGCGATATCTGACGTCAAACCGAACTTATCGAGGAGAAGGAATGTTGTTAGCCGGCAAAGCCGCGTGCTCTGGGATTGTCTTCATATTGCTGACGATCGGGGTCTCGGGTCCACGTCCAACGCAACTCACTCTGGGCACCAACCTTCCCAAAGAAGTACCAGCGGTCAGGAATAGCAACGATGTGAGGAAGATGCAGCAAACTCTGCAAGACAAAGGACACTACCGCGGGGAGGTCGATGGCGTCTTCGGTCTCCGAACCCAGGAGAGCATTCGCGGATTTCAGAAGGCTGAGAATCTGCCGGTCACAGGGCAACTTGATACGCGGACGGCCAACAAACTCGGAGTCAAGCCGGAGGGTCGCGAGGAGATTGGCCACGAGACTACAAAAGCTAAACCTTCGGCAGGCATAAAGTCGGCTAAAGGATCGGGGCGAACTAGCAAGCCACAATGGAAGGCAGCCAAGACAGTTGCAGCCCCTGGAAGCGGCCGGCGGGCCCCCCAGAAGACACTTGAGGCTGAAAACGACAAACGCTCACAGTAGTTTGAGTTCTTTCCAGTGAAGCGACTAAACAGAACCATGTCGCATCAGCCTATCGAAAATTACGGGATCATCGATAACATGCCCACGAAGCGCTGGGAGAGTTCATGCCGGATCTAAGAGAAGGATGCGGGACAGGAAAGAGCGCGGAAGATACAGCGCCAGCCGATGCTCTGGTTCTATTCGGAGCCATGGGGGACTTAGCTCATAAGAAAATATTCCCTGCTCTTTATCATATGGTCCGGCATGGTCACTCCAATACTGAACCCTGCTGAAATTGAGTTACATCGCGCTATTAGTTTTGGTTACGGTTATGGTCACAAACGTTTTGCCTACATTGCCGCAGTTGTCCCACGACTGCACAACCGTGTTATAGGTTCCCGGCGATAAGGTAATGGAGGTGTTGAGGCGGGAGCTATCGACTGTGTATGCGTCCACACCGGGAGCAGTGTAGATGCGCATGGACGCAACTCCCTTCGCACAATTGGGACTTGCCGCGGAGGCCGTGAACTGGACGGGGGAAGTGATTTGCGCGCCGTTAACGGGCGCAGTCACGGTGACTGCCGGAGCCGGAGTAAAGTCATACACTTTATTATTGGCGGTGCCGGGAGGAATTTTGTGATAACCCGAGCCCCAGAAAAGGTTGCTACTCACAATTGACGGGCCGTCGATGACGGACCCGCCGGTTGCGTAACTCCATAGAATCTTGCCCGTGGAGCTGTTCAGCGCGTACACGTGTCCAGTAGCGTCAAACGATCCTGCGTAAACCACGCCGTTGGCAACGCTCAAAGCTCCCTCGTCCATGGTACCTTCCATCGGATCGGCGACTTGCCAAAGAATCTTGCCGGTTGAGGCCTGGACCGCACTCCAGAATCCCCATGTCACTTCTTCTCCGGAAATCAACTTGTAGGAAGTCTTGCTTGAATTCGCGCTTGCGATGTAGATGTTGGTGCCGTCGCTCGCCGTCCCCCATTGAATTCCTCCCAGCGGGCCCCCGGGTCCGACGCTCTCGCTCCATTCTGTGGTACCGGTGCTGCCATTCAGCGCCCAGTACACTCCACTTTTCTGCGAGAATCCGACAATGTTGCCGACTATATTAGGGCCTGAGCCAGAGAGATCATAATCCGGTCCTTCGGGATCCGGACATCTGGACGGATCGTCCGAACCTGACTCACACGCGGCGTTCCAGGCGTCGTAGCCATAAAGGCTGCGGGACCATTTGATAGCACCTGTGCTCAGATTCAATGCAAGCGCGGAATCGAAGTAGTCATTCGCGGCGTCGCAGCTGTTATCGTTGGGATTGTTCAGCCTACAAGTCTCCACGCTGCTAGGCACCATGTAGTTGTTGCCTGTACCGACGTAGAGAAGGTTCAGGGAGCTGTCAATCGCGGGCGGCTGCCAAATCGGTCCTCCACTGTAATTTCCGGTAAGGCCCTCATTGTTTGGCACTGTGTATTGTTGCCAAAGGATTTTACCCGTAGCCGCATTAAGGGCAACCACGCTTCCGCGAAATGTGCAGCAAGCGTAGCTCTTGTCGAGAGCTAAAGCTTCTTCCATCGAAGAAACGCCCTGGTAAACAACACTTCCAACCACGACAGGCGAACCAGTAATAATCGCCGCAGGATGAGGGTCGACCTGAGTAATCCAGAGCAAGCTCCCGGTCTGCTGGTTCACGGCAATTACATTGGCACCGTTGTGGGGAGCGCCCGTGCTCTCACTGTCACCGATAATAATGGAGTTGTTATAGAGGGCAGGACTGGCGCGTGTGACCGCGCTGGCATAGCCGTCGTACTCCGAGATTTGATGAGACCAGAGCTGCGCTCCTGTTGCCAGATCTATGGCAAAAAGATTGCCGTCCCAATCGGGGACGAACACCGCAGTGGTGCCGACGGTCGGCGTCGCCGAAACGTCACCACTCGTGGTGAATATCCACTTGGGAATCAGCGAGGCGGCATTCGCTGTGCCGAGATACGTTTCAGCCGGCTGGCTTCGAAGATTGGTGGCTCCTTGGCCCGCAACCGGCCACTGAACCACTTGCGCAAACGTGAATGCGAGAGTACTGGATAAAATCGCGCAACTTGCAAAAAGAAGGCAGGAGTTCCTGATAGAAAGCATGGCCAGACCTCTGTCAGAAGAGTGGCTAAGGCGAATGCCGCCGTCAATAGGGCAGATACTCTAATGGAAGTGAGTTCGAAGCTGTGGTCCGCTCCACAAATCCCGCAAGCTTTGAGCAGATCGTGGACTGGGCATACAGCCCGGAGTTCACCGCGAATCCGCAGCAAGATGGCCGCGTTTGGAGTGAGCGTATGATTCGCCCACCCCGACAAAAGTCAAGGCCAGTGAGCATGAGAGTATTCGGCGACGGCAGGCTGTTATCGATCGGTTCCCGATGAAGCCTGCACTTCATCAGAAGTAACCTGGAAGGAGCTTAAACGGGCTCTCCCGAATGACGTGGTTATCGCGCAGTCGGTGGCGTCGCGCCCAGTCGCCATTAAAACTCTCCCGATGCGCCGAGCGTTGTGCCGGGCGTCGAACGTCCACCAGCGGCCGCCCAGATACACTTCAAACCAGGCGCTGAAATCCATTGGACAGGGGGTCACGGGTACTCCAATATCTCCCAAGTATCCGGTTGCGTAACGGGCGGGGATGTTAAGTGCCCGGCAAAACGTAATTGCAAGGTGCTGGAAGTCTCTGCAGACACCTACCCGCTCGGTATACGCGCCAAGAGCGGTGCGGACGGGATTTGAGAATTCGTATCCGAAAGTCACTTTGCTGTGAACCCAGCCGCAGACCGCCTGAACCCGGCCCCATCCTCTTGGCGCGTCCCAAAACAACTCTGCAGCCGTGGACGATAACAGATCCACCTCGCAGTACCGGCTGTTCAGAAGAAAGGGCAGAACCGCCGGCGGCAGTTGGTGCACGGGTATCTCGGGGGCATCCTGACACTCGAGGTCTGGCAGTCCAGAGTCTTCAATCAGCGTTGAATTCTGCAATCGAATCTTTCCCACCGGAGCCAGCAGGCGGCAGGCGTGATTTCCAAAAACATCCTGGTAATTTTCGATGCTGACCAGCGGATCGGTGCTTAATTCGTCGGCTTCTCGCAGGTCCTTCTCTCGGGAGGGATGCACATTGAGAAGGGTCACGATTGGGACTTCCCCGATCACATCGAAGGTAATGTCGTAGCCAAGACGAATCAGCATGTCTCTTAGAAATCTCCCGAGTCAGCGTGCGCGGAGGTGAGATGCAGAAATACCACGAAATACGTGGAATGTTTTACATTTTTCTTGCTGCTTTCTTGCTGCCCAGGATCACAAATTCGGGATAAGCAATCGGTGTATCATGCGGTAGGTTCAAACAGAGGGCCAATTGACATATTGTTTGGGAATCGCCGTGCGCGAAGGCTTGGTCCTAGCCTCGGATTCGCGAACCAACGCGGGTTTTGATCAAGTCAACGTCTGCCGCAAGATGTACCGGTTTGTTCAGCCCGGCGAGAGGGTTTTCGTCATTTTGACCAGCGGCAGCCTCTCCATCAGCCAATCCGTAATCACGTTGCTGGGAGACGACTTTGATTCCGGGCGCGGCCTTGCCCAGGCCAGTTCGCTTTATGACGCCGCCCGAATCGTAGGAGACTGCGTGCGCAGGGTCTCGGACATCGACCGCGCTTCGTTGGAGCGCGATTCTTTCAGCTTCAACGTTCACTTGCTGCTGGGCGGCCAAGTTCGCGGACAGGATCCTAATCTTTATCTTATCTATCCCCAGGGAAATCCTCTAGCAGCAACTGAGGATTCGTTGTACCTCCAACTGGGTGAGTGCAAGTATGGCCGACCGGTCCTCGACCGCGGCATCCAGCCCACAACTTCCCTGGAGGTCGCGGCAAAGTACGCCCTGCTGTCAATGGACGCAACTATGCGTTCCAATGTTACCGTTGGACCACCTTTCGATCTGTTGCTTTATAAGAAAGATAGTATGCAAATTACGCGATACCGCCGTGTCTCAGCTGGAGACAGGGACCTGAACCTGATCCATTCCAGCTGGGAGCAGTCACTCCGCAGGGCGGTTGAGCAGCTTCCCGACATAGAATTCCAATCGGAAAGCAACGAAAACCCCGCCGAAAGCGTCAGAGAAGTCGCCCGATCCGGAGCATAGGATCGACCCGGCGTTCTGCTCGGTTTCTTGAATGACGCCAATCGTAATTACCCATACCTGATTCGGCAGCCGCTGAGCTATGCTGGCGGGGATCGGCGGAATTCGTATGATTATAGAAACAGAGACGTCCGATCGCGGCGGGCCCGACACGCTGGACCGCTACGAGCTGAACGGCGCTTATGATGAGATGTTCAGCGCTGTAAACCATCCGCGAAAACAATATCGCCCATTGCATAACCTGCTCCTCAATTTGGGACGGGACGAATTGCAACGCAGCAAACATGAGGCGGACCAGTCCTTCTTCAATCAAGGCATCACGTTCACGGTTTACGGGAACGACAAGGGCACCGAGCGGATATTTCCTCACGATCTGCTTCCCAGGATCATAACTGCCGCGGAATGGGAAAAGATTGAGCGCGGCCTCACGCAGCGCATCACGGCGCTCAATTTATTTCTGAAAGACGTCTACAACGAAGGCAAGATCATCGAAGACGGAGTCGTCCCCGGCAGCATCGTCTACACCTGCAAGCATTACCGCCGGGAAATGCGCAATGTGAAAGTCCCACGCGATGTATATATCACGGTGGTCGGCACCGACCTGATTCGAAATCCTGACGGGAATTTCGTGGTTCTGGAAGATAATCTTCGCGTTCCCAGCGGCGTCTCTTACATGCTCACCAGCCGGCGCGTCATGAAGCAAATCTTCCCGGGGTTATTCCAGAAATGCGGAGTGCGCCCTATCGAGCAGTACAGTCAGGAACTGCTTTCGACGTTGCGATCCTTTGCTCCCGAAGGGCGTTCCGAACCGACCGTCGTTTTGCTTACGCCCGGTTCCTACAACTCCGCTTACTTTGAGCATACCTACCTCGCACGGCAGATGGGGATTGAACTGGTCGAGGGGCGCGATTTAGTGGTGCACGACAATATCGTCTACATGAGAACGACTTTCGGTTTGCAGCGCGTCGACGTGATCTACCGTCGAATCGACGACGATTATCTCGATCCTCTGGTTTTTGGAACCGGCTCAAGTCTGGGTGCGGTTGGTCTTTTCAATGCCTATCGCGCCGGAAACGTAGCCTTAGCCAACGCACTCGGGACGGGAGTCGCGGATGACAAGGCGATTTATGCCTTTGTCCCCAAAATCATTCGCTACTATCTGGATCAGGATCCGATTCTGGAGAACGTCGAAACTTTATTAATGTCTGATCGTGGTCAGAGGGACCACGTCTGCGAGAATTTGCAAGAGTACGTAGTCAAGGCCGTGGGCGAGTCCGGCGGTTACGGAATGTTGATCGGCCCGCATAGCAGCGAACAGCAGCGCTCGGAGTTTCGTCAAAAGATCTACGCCGAGCCGCGAAACTATATCGCGCAACCCACGATCAATCTTTCCACTGCGCCGTGTTTTGTCGATGGAATCATCGAGCCCCGCCACGTCGATCTTCGTCCGTATGTTCTTTACGGGGAAAAAATTTGCATTGTACCCGGTGGGCTGACGCGAGTGGCGTTGCGCAAGGGTTCGCTGGTCGTAAATTCTTCTCAGGGAGGCGGATCGAAAGACACCTGGGTTTTGCAGAACTGAGAGAGAGGAATATCTGCCACCAACCTTATGCTTTCCCGCGTAGCCGACAGCCTTTACTGGATGAGCCGATACTTCGAACGCGCTGATAATGCCTCGCGCGTGCTAAAGGCGACGTACGGCCTGATCTTGAATCCGGCGAAGTTTTCCACGGAAGAGCGCTGGTTTCACGCCGTTTCCTCGCTGGCTCCAGGCGTGGCTTCCAACAAGTTCGACCCGCAGCATGCGCTCTTCTTACTGGTTGCGGAGGAGGAAGGATCATTTTCCATTGTGAAGTGCATTAAGGGGGCACGTGAAAACGCGCGGCAGGTTCGCGAAGAAATCAGCTCCGAGATGTGGGAACACCTCAATCGGCTTTATCATGACGTCACCGGATCTGAACTCCAACCCGATGATGATGCTGGAGCAATGCAGGTGGTGAGCCTGGTTCGCGAAGGTTCCTACAGGTTTAACGGCATCGCCGCTGCAACTATGAATCACGACGAAGCCTGGCATTTTATCCAGTTGGGCAAATATATTGAGCGGGCCTGCAATCTCTGTGTGACGCTCGGGGCTTACTTCGACGTCGGCACGCACCCCGACGATCTCGATTGGGTGGGTTTGTTAAGCAGTTGCGCCGCATTTGAAGCTTATTGTAAGGCCTGCACTGCCGAACTCCGGCCGGATCGAATCGCGAATTTCCTGCTGTTGAAGGCCGAGTTCCCCTATTCCGTTCGCTACTCGATCGATCGCATGCATGAAGCCCTGACAGGAATCAGCAACCTTTCCTTGAGCCGCCGGACGGAGAACGTCGAAAGGTTGATCGGCCGCCTGCGATCGAAAGTCACGTACGCGCAGATCGATGAAATCATCGGCGGCCTGCACCAATATCTCGCCGCAATCGTTGACCAATGCCGCGAACTGCACGCAGCGGTTCACGAACTGTATATCGAATATCCGATCGAAGTTGCTTTTCAAAACTAAAATGTTCTATGCCATTCGCCACTTTACGCGCTATCGCTACAGCCGGTCTGTGTGGCAGAGCATGATGGAAGTCCGCATGCACCCCAGAAGCGAGGGCAACCAGCGCTGCTTTGTTTTTCAGTTGTCGGTAAACCCGCGCGCCCGCATTTTTGGTTACACCGATTCGTACGGAAACTTGGTTCACCACTTCGATCTACCTTCGCGCCACGGCCAGCTCACCATCATTTCCGATGCGCTCGTGAATATCGAAAACCAGCCGTTCATTCCCGAGGACATGGAGTACGAGGCCTGGCAGGAACTAGAAGATCTGGTGGAAAGAAAAGACTACTGGGATATGTTGATGCCCAGCTATTTTGCACGCACATCGCCGGAGCTCGAAAAATTGGCCGGAGAGATCGGAGCCGACGAGAGAAAAAGGCGGAGCCCGTTGGCATTCTTAAGAGATATCGCTTCCGGTGTTCATAGCAGTTTTAAATACGTGAAGAAGAGCACCCGAGTCAATTCACCAATTGAAGACGCCCTTCAGTCGAGGCAAGGCGTATGCCAGGATTTCGCCCACATCATGATCGCGCTGGTCAGAAATGCCAGAATTCCCTGCCGCTACGTGAGTGGATACCTCTACCACAGCAGAGAAACCGATTCGGTGGCCGAGGGTGCCACTCACGCTTGGGTCGAAGCGTTACTTCCAGAGCTGGGATGGGTGGGATTCGATCCGACTATGAATGCAATCGCGAGTGAAAAACACATTCGTACTGCAATCGGCCGCGACTATGCCGACGTTCCCCCCACTATGGGCATGATGAAGGGCAAAGCGGATACTCAGTTGCAGGTTCGAGTCCGCGTGACCCCATCGCAAGCGGTTCTCCCTCCCGACGAGGAATTCGCGGCGGACGAAGAGTGGTCCCAATTTCTTGACGAAACCCAATCGGAGTCCGACACGCAGCACCAGCAACAATAGTTTTTGCCATTCGTGTTTCATTCCTCCGCAAAGAACAATGGAGCAAGCCCCTTGATAGCCGACTCACTGTTCGCTAAGTGTACAGAAACGGCTTTCGAGACCATAAGCCTCCAATTGAGCGACCATTATGATCGCGGCGTGCGAGGCCGCCAGTAATCGCGCATCGGAAGACATTGAAACGCCCCAAGGCAAGAACAATGCTTCGCCTAGTCGATTTAGAGCAGTCGAAGAATGCGGTTCTTCACTCGCTCGGTGCAGCGAGCTCGCAAGAATCATACGGGCATGCCATCGACGAATTATCGAGTGGTATTGCTCCAAACCGCGCCTTTCATTCAATCGAACAGTCCCTCCTTTGAAACCGGACCGCGCATGTGCCCTGCGGAGAAAAGCTGGGACAGTGACCCGTTCTCAGCAAGCAGTCCGTTCTCTGCAGTCCGGTTTGTCGAGGAAGAATCGCGAAATACGGGCATGTTCCGCGTATTTCGGAGGTAGAAGGGCCGACTTTCTGTGCAGTTGAGACTGAATGGCGGAGGGAGAGGGATTCGAACTCTCGGTACGGTTTTGGCAGGCTAAGCCTCGACATGTCCGTAAGTTGCAGATAGCAAAAACCTATCAGAGAATTTCACACGAAAACCGACATCAGGGCCTTGCAATCGGTCCGGTTTAGATTCGCCATCTATTCGCCCCTAAGCGGCGAACGCCAGGCGATTCTGTGGCAAAAATGGTCACGTTGCGAGCTACCTTGGCAGGTGATGGGATTTGCGGGTGACTGCGTGCTTACCGCGCAGTCCAAAAGCGAAAAATCTATCCGCAAGGAGTGCTCCCAAAAAGGCAAATAAACGGGAATTTTCTGAGATTCCTGCTCATGCCGGCTGACTCTGCCTCTAGGGCGGCAAGAATTTTTGGTTAAGAATTGAGACATCGCACGAATGCGGAGGATAAGTTGTGGAAAGATGCTCTGGCGCGTTTCAGTATTCGAGACGCCGGCGAAGTAATTAGGCGTCCTGCTCAGCAGGCTATAGTGTCATTAAATCAGACCAACAGTTGATGATAAAAGACCCTTCCATGAATCACTATTCCGTCTGACTCCAGCCTGCACACCAGACTATTGCAGCGCCGCGTACTCCGATCTGGCTTGTTTAACAATCGGGATAGCTGGGTCCGAATCGTTCCAAAGCGTCAGGAAATCTTTGTAGTTTTTGCGGGCCTCGGCAAGAGCACCGGGCTGTGGCCGAGGCCGCGCGATAACATTCTTGTCTTTGATTCCTTCCGAGCTTGGGATTCTGCCCGCTTCCATCGCGTACGCACGGCCTAGATCGAGCGGCGCCAACGCGCTGAGCGGGCAGTTGAGTACCAGGCCTGCGTGATCGGGAATTTTTTGAAATTCGGCAGCCGCTTCGGCTCCCTGCCCGTTTTCTAGATACGCTAACCCACGCACATAGGGGGGATACGGAACGAGGAATGTGGGATTGGGTTGTAAACCAATTTCGTAGGGGATCACCGGCTCGAGAAGTTTGATGGCCGCGGACGGGTTGTGATGATTGAGTTCTACCGCAGCACGGATCGTCGGGATCCAGTAGGTGTTCAATAGTGTGTCGGAAGGATATGTGCGATTCAGATCCTCTACGATGGCGATCGCTGAGGCGGAGTCTCCGGCGCGGGCCAACGCTAGGGCGGCCAAAACATAAGGCTGCTCTCCGAGATGCTCAGTCAGCAGCGAGCGTAGTTCTTTAAGGGCCCGTCGGCGATTCCCGAATTCCACCTCCCGCAGTATGCCGGCTACCGCGTAACCGGAGGCGCGGTCATAGTCCTTGTTATGCCGAGCTGTCCCCACCGCAGTTCTTGTTAGCTCACGCGCATGAGCTAAGTGCCCAAAATAAGCTTCGGTATCGGCCTGAAGCGCAAGAAAGAAACTCCCCAGCGAAGCATGATTCGCTACCGCTGCGACCGCACGTTGCATCTGTGCCGGGTCGCGCTTCAAGAATCCCAATTGATATCGAACCGACTCAAACCACGGGTTATAGATGTTGTGTTTCTCGGCTTGCTCGATAACCTCCTGGGCTTTGTCGAATTGGTTAAGGTTGATATATCCGAATGCTAGATCGGCATGGATAAAACCATTGTCGGGTTCAAGTTTGAGCGCACGAATAGATGCCTCCAGGCTCTTTGCATGTTGGCCCTCCGTGGCATAATCGCTTGCCGCACCCAGGTAGGGCGATATATCGCGCGGATAGATCTGTTCCCACAGTTCGTCTACCTGAAGAGCTTTTAGATATTCGCCGCTGACGATGTAGTAGTAATGTGACTCAATGTAAAGTCTTTCAGGTTCGCTGACTTTCTCCCGTGACGCATAAGCTTTGCTCAGATCTCGTATGGACTTCGTATGCTGCCCGATGTTGTCACATGCGGATCCCAGGCGCGCCCAAGCCATGGCAAAATCGGGATCCAGTTCCGTGGCCCTCGCCAGAAAGGGTATGGCCGCTTCTTCGCCCTTCGTATACCAGGTTCTCACGCCCAGGCTATAGTTTTGCAATGCTTCGAGAGAGGAGGTGGTAGCCTGCTCAATGCGTGCGCCGTATTTGTCGATACTGGCTGGCGATTCGCCAAGCTTTTTCCGGAGGCTAGTGGAAAGCTCCACCAGACCGTGAAGCACTTCGTTGCGGCTTGCGACTAAAGCCTGCTCGCTGGCGAGCGCGTTCCCGCCCGGGCACTGAGTGGCGTTGACACCCAACACATAGTGGCTATCCAGATGTGAAATCGAGCCCGTAAGCAGAACATTCGCCCCACTTCTTGTGCACACTTCTTGCGCGACAGCACCAGTCAAAGGCTGATCTTCAGGCCGCCGCATGTATCTTAGCTGCTCGATCACCTGCTGGTCGGACAACACGTGCAGGAATGGGGACTGCTCTAATTGCACGCGCAGAGCCTGCTTGAGAGCTTCGTTAAAAACCGGATCGCCCGTTGTGTTGGAAAAGTCGCCCAGAACGATCGTGTCGTTTTGGGTGAGTCTACGCAATTGCCTCGATCGGACATATCGGTACGCGGTCATCGAAGCGACGACCAAAATCACTGCGGCAAGTGTGGACCAAGACTGGCGAAGCCTCGGTTCGTTCGACCTGCCGCGCGATTGTTTCAGGCGGATCAATGCGTCGCGCAGCTCTGCCGCAGATTGGTAACGCGAATCGGGGTCTTTGTCGAGGGCCTTGCTGATAACTTGCTGCAGCGTGCGCGGAATTTGTGGATTCGATATCGAAATCGAAGGGGCCGTCTCATGCAAGATAGCATGGAAGCTTGCTTCGGAGTTTTTTCCCGAGAATGGCACTCTACCCGTCGCCATTTCGTAGAGCGTTACGCCCAGCGAGAACAGATCACTTCGAGCATCAATCTCTTCGCACCTCACCTGCTCGGGAGACATGTAAGCAATGGTGCCTCGAAGGGCAGCAGTCCACTCGAAATCAGAGTCGAAGAGTAAAATCTGCGTAGCCACAGCAGCGTGCGATTGCGAACTGGCCCCGCCCGAAGTGGACGGAGCTGCCGCCATGCTGGCTAGTCCGAAGTCGAGGATTTTCGCTTCGGGACGTCCGGCCAAGATAAAAATGTTCCCCGGCTTAATGTCCCGATGGACTATTCCAGCCCTGTGGGCTGCGCTTAGCGCGTCGGCGACTTGAATACCGACTTGCAAGATTTGTTCCAGAGAACAAGGCTTGCCGTCAATCTCTTCATTCAGTGTCCGGCCTTCCAGAAACTGCATAGAAATGAAGGGCGCGCTCTCGTAATGACCCACTTCGTAGATGGTGCAAATGTTGGGATGATCGAGTGCCGAGGCGGCTCGCGCCTCTTGCAGAAACTGTTTTGAGTGCGAGTTCATCGAGGTATCGGTCTCAGAAAAGACGTTTTCTGGCCACAGAGGTTCGACGCGGGGCAGAAACTTCAAGGCGACGAATCTTCCGAGACGGGTATCTCTCGCTTTGTAAACCACTCCCATACCACCGGCCCCTAACTTCTCGAGGACTTGGTAGTGCGCCACGGTCGTGCCGACCAAATCGAGCGCTTCTCCCGATTCGCGGGCATGCCTTGCCAACGCGGCGCCGGCAACTTCCAGGGCTGGCGATTCGATGAAGGTTTGGGCTTCTTCCTGATGGGAAAGTAGCAGCTCGACTTGGCTGCGCAGAACCTGATCGCCGGCGCAAGCGTCATTTAGAAAGCGGCTACGTTCCGGTTCTTTCAACTCGTAGGCCGCATGAAACAAATTTTGCAGACGTTGCCAGTGGTCAGGTTCCATGGGCATTGCCGGTAAGTTCGCACAGCAGCCAATGCTTCGCAAACTTCCAATCTCGTTTAACCGTATCCTCCGAGACCCGAAGCGCCTCAGCTGTTTCCTCCACGCTCAGTCCTCCGAAAAAACGAAGCTCCACGACCCGGCTCTTTCTTTCGTCAACCGCCGCAAGATTTTCGAGCGCTTTGTCGAGAGCGACCAGATCAACTTCAGACTGCGGGCTAGCCACTAAGGCTTCATCGAGCGGCACGTGCTGAATTGTGCCTCCTCGTTTCTGGTAAAGCCGCGAACGCGCGAGGTCGGTCAAAGTGCGCCGCATCAACCGCGCGCTTAGCGCGAAAAAGTGAGCACGATCCTGCCATTCGACACCCCGCAGTTTGACGAAACGCAAATAAAATTCGTTGACCAGGGCCGTGTTTTGCAAGACATGGCCGGGCTTTTCGCGAGCCATTTGCCTTTGCGCCATGCGGTACAACTCCCGGTAGACCAGGGGTGTCAGTTGCTCCAAGGCTTCATCTTCGCCCTTGCTCCAGGCACGTAATAGAAGCGTGATTTCTGCCCCGGAAGGTGCATTCATGAAGTTGCGTCGTCAGAGTGGCGAGTAAGAGGAGGAGGTGTTCGAAACAGGTAAGACGCTATCACAGCGTTTCGCAGGCCGTCAATCGCGGCTTCTGTCGGGTAGTGGCTGAATTTGAATCGCGGTAATTTTTCCACAGAAGTAAATCCCCCGCAAAAAGGAGAGAACCAAAAATGAAGGCAATAACCAAAAAACGCTTGACTTGTACGACGTATGCTCGTACACTGTACGAGGTTATAAAAACTATGGACGCAAGTTCGAGGCAGTTAATCGAGACGTTGGCCGATCTGCGAAGAAAAATCGCGGACTTCGAACGTCAGGCCGACGGTATCAAAACCGCCCTCGAAACCTTAGGCTACCGCCAGCCCCTATTGGACTTAGCATGGGGCGATGCGCTCGACGTGAAATATGCAAAAGAGCAACCCTTTACGCATTGCAGTCTTGTAGATGCTTGCCTGAAAATCTTCGCCGCCCAACGCATCACCGATTATCTAACAAAGAGCCAAGTGGAATATCTCGCCGTCGTTGGCGGCTTTCCGTTCTCGACAAAGAACCGCAAGAATTCAGTAGATGTGACGCTTAGAAGACTCGCAGAGCAAGAGGCGCTTGAGGTCGAGCGCGTTGGCGGTCACATCGGAAATCGGTATCGGCTGCCGCTGTCTTTCTGGAAGGGATCAATGCGCGACGACATGTTTGAATCCGTTATACAAACGGATAAACAGCGCGCCGAGGAAAGGAGTAAACAAGATGCCGCCTCCACCAAAGACGAGCACAAATAGCAAGACCCGCTAGAAGTGCAACCTTCTAACGGGCCTCAAAACCGACAATCCGGCAAGCCGAAATGCCGATCTCTCAAGACTCATTTTGGCTTGCCTTAACCGAAAGGTCAAGGCCCAAAATGAACGCCCTACCGTTAGAAAAGAAACTCGCTGTCCTCTCTGCTTTAGTCGAAGGCAACTCCATCCGGTCGATCTCGCGCATGACTGGCGTAGATCGGAACACGATCAATTCTCTCTTGCTGCGAACGGGCGAACGCTGCCAGCAGATTATGAACGAGAGAATGCGTAACCTCGAATGCCGTTACCTACAGGTCGATGAAATCTGGACGTTCGTTCAAAAGAAGCGCCGTAACGTGCGCTCTGGCGATTCGCCGGAAGTGGGCGATCAATGGGTGTACGTTGCTATTGACGCTGAAAGCAAGTTAATTCCTTGCTTTCGAGTGGGCAAGCGAGTACGACCCGATACCTGGGCTTTCTTGTGGGATTTGAATCAGCGCATTGCCAACCGCGTGCAACTCACTACGGACGGATTGAACCATTACACGGTAAGCGTTCCTGAGTGTTTTGGAACCGATGTAGACTTCGCGCAGCTCACGAAGATGTTTGGCGACTACGGGCAGTTCGACTCTCCCGATGCGAGGTACTCCCCACCGCGCATCTCGGGGGTGTTATCCAAGGTTCGACAGGGCGATCCTGATCCCGAACATATCAGCACGTCGTTCGTGGAGAGACAGAACCTCACGATGCGAATGGCTATGCGAAGATTTACTCGTCTGACAAACGCCTTCTCAAAAAAACTAGCGAACCTGAAAGCCGCGTGTGCGTTGCACTTCGCGCACTACAACTTCTGTCGCGTGCATTCTTCGCTTCGCGTGACTCCGGCGATGGAAGCGGGTTTAACGAGTTACGTTTGGCCGGTTTCGGAATTGATTGCAGCGTAGGGCACCAGATGAATCAACTCTAGCAACCCATTTTCACGCGCATAATCGAGGGGAAATAGAAACCCCGTCCTGCAAGACGGGGCTGTGTGCGAACTGCGAAATGTCTAACGGCAGTATCGCCGCACTTCGCGCACAAGTCAACGCCTTTGGCGTTACACAGGAGTGTGCGCGATGCCATCGTGGAATATACCAAAGTCCCGAAAGGACTGGATACTAGCTGTGGTGTCAGCCGTAATTCTTGGAGCAGCGGGAAGCGCCGCATGGGACGGAATGAAGTACTTATTCAATTTTGGACATGTAGTCTTGCCTGTGATGCCCCACCTTAGACTGGCCGCTTTCGCTCAATTGATCTCGTACATACTTGTTGCTTTGATCGGGGTTTTGATTGGCAGAAATCTCTCAGGCATACAAGAAATAACCGCAGACGTTTTACCAATTGGGCGACCAAAACTAAGCAGGGTTGTCGTTTTAGAAGTTGAAGGAACAAAGCCACTAGACGACGGTGAGACGGATTGGAAATTCTTTCTCACCAGTTGCCATCCACAGATGATTCGCTCGATACAACTTTCCAACATAAACTCAGAGATCGAGGCCTACGGAATACACTTCGGTGGAATTACAGTGATGCACCCCGGCCAACGGGTTGAAGTTCCCCACTATCTGTTCGCCCAACGCCATGATGAAAAGTACAGTAACACGCACCCTACGCTCTGGGACTTCGCCAACAGCCATGCTGGCCGAAGAGGTCATAATTTCCTTTGGTATCGCATCCATGTGGACTATCAAGACCTCGACAGCAACAGCATACGCGATGGTGGATGGCTAGCTGTATGCTTCGATGTCTACGGTAAACGGCTCACAGTAGAAAATGCCGATTTTTTCCTAGCCGAACAATGGCGAAATTTTTAGAGCACCTGTGTGTCAAACTAAGAAACCCGCTAGCAGCTAGCGGGTTTATGTCTTCGCTACAACCGAGACTATCTGCTGGAAACGGGTTGCCATCGTTTGAGCAGTTTGTAATCTCCGGTTTTCCAGTCAGCCAACACAGGCGTGATTTGGAAACACGGTTCAAGATCAAGAGTGAGCGAAGTTTTATCCTCGAAGCGGATGTCTACGGCGCGATAATCCGAGGAAAGGGAGAGTTCCACATCAGCAATGATCTTGCCTTTGATCTGCGGGAAGTTGAGAACGCGCCGATACGGAACTTTCTTTCTTCGGT
>Ga0210391_10002163_pt1 | contig 17218 bp, 13 predicted proteins | sample IncBWC12OmetaG_FD_160573 | JGI IMG/M metagenome (GOLD analysis project Ga0210391, IMG submission 160573) | Forest soil microbial communities from Barre Woods Harvard Forest LTER site, Petersham, Massachusetts, United States - Inc-BW-C-12-O ... | reverse complement strand
GCAATATCGGGCTGCACCACTCCGGTAACGTTCAGCGCCGGCGCAGACTTATACTCCGCTGCAGTTGCCAGCGGAAATTGCTCCGGGTGGTCGACCTTGAAATTGTTGGCGTCAAGATCGGGCTCCACTTGCACCGGAGGCGGCGCTTCGGCCTTCGGGTCCGCTTTGCCTTCGTTGCAACCGGCAAGGAAAGAAAGAAAAGAAGCGAGAGCCAGGCAGAGAGCCAAATAAACCGCGATCCCACTTCGGCCTCTACCCAATTGCCCAACGTGCAAACCGGATCCAAGCCGCGAAGCGGCGAAAGATTGCAGCCCACGGCGCAAGCCGTGGGTTATATCCGGGACGCCATCCGAGCCCCGAAGGGGCGAAAGACTCGTTACGGCGCGAACTTCAGGAACCCTTTTTCTCACCCGAAATAATCCGCTCATTGAATTACCTCCCGCCCCACCGCCTGGTTCAACTGGGCGGCCGACGTCAAGTACGAACCCACCAGGTTGGTGTAACTCAGTTCCACACTGCGGTAGTCGCTTTCCGCGTTCAGAAAATCCAACAACGACGCTCCGCCATGCTGATAGGAAAATAAAATTGTGTCGCGCACCCGCACCGCCTGCGCCAGGTATTTCTGTTTGTAAGGCCGCAGCAAAATCACGTTGCTGTTCAACGTGGCATACGCCGAATCCACATCGCTGAACACCTGCGCCTGCGCCGCGTCCCGCAACTTTTCCTGCCGCGCGATGTCGATTTTCGTCTGCAGCTTGTTTCCCTGATTCCGGTCAAAAATTCGCAGCGGAATACTCACGTCCACGCCAAAATAAAAATCGATCGGCGGATTTCTCCCCACGTCGAAGCTCAAGGTCGGATCCGTCGCCCCGTTCGCGACCGCCAGCTTGTAATCGGTCTGCGCCTTATCCACCGCCTGCACCGCCGCCTTCAAGTCCGGACGCGCATCCATCGCCATTTGCCGGTACCCATCCAGCGCCCCAATCTGATCGCTAAAATCGAACACGCCCACAATGTCGAACTGCTCCACCGGCGTGCGGTCGTTCAACAACATCAGCATCTGGATCTTTGCCGTCCGCAAATTCACTTCCGCCGTCTGCACGTCAGACTCGTACTGCACCCGCTGCAACTCCAGTCGGTCCAGATCGATCTGCGCGATGTCGCCCGCTTCGTAACGATCGCGGCTGATCTTCAACACGTGGTCGTAGTAATCGAGATTTTCTTTCGAAACCTGCAACACCGCCTTCGCCTGCAGCGTCTGCACAAACGCGCTTCGAAGATTGAAGAGCAAACCCCGTTCCAGGTCATCCTGCTGCGAAATTCCAATCGCTGTAGCCTTCTTCGCGCTCTCCGTGCGCAACTCCCGCTTATGCGCGCGCTCGTGCAAATAGCTCACCGTCGCCGAAGGCAGCAAATAGGCAAAAGCTCCATGCGGCTGCCCCGTATTGAAAGGGGCGATCTGATCCGAAAGCAGCGTCAGACTCGGATTCGGCCGCAGGTGCGCCGTGATCTCCTCGGCCTGCAGTTCGTTGATGTTCAACTTCCCCGCCAGCAGCGTGGGGTTGCCCAGCTCCAGCCGGTCCTTCACCTGCTCCCAGGTCAGCGCCAGAGTCGTTGGCTGCTTTGCCTGCGCCCCAGCCGGAGAAGCAGTCTGCGTCGTCTGCCCAGCCACCCCCGCCGCTGCGCCCAGCAGAGCCAGCACCGCGCAACCTTGCGAGATTTTTCTCAGCATCATGAAACTCACAAAATGTTTCTTAATCCCAAGAAAATCAACAACACGACCCACCGATCGAACGCAAATTTTCTTGAGTGTCCGTTGTCCTGGTAAGGATCTGCTAAAGATGTGCAGATCCCGCTGCGGATTTCTGAATGATCTCCATCAGCGATTTGGAACCATCGTCGTATCCAACGATGAGTCACCCAGGATGATTCGGTGAACTACCCTAGACAGGGAATAGGAGGTGCGCGTCCGGCATGGAAAACGCTACCCCTTGCCAGCGGCAACAAAGAAATATCCAAAACTTCAAGCGGACGAACTTCCTGAACATCCAGCCACGTCGCACTCGCCACCAACGCTGGAGGCCCTTGCAACCGGTTGACCCAGCCCGAACCCTTCTCGCTTCCAGCCTGCCTCACCGCTCGCTTGCTCGATGCCGATTCTTCCATCTCGGCGCGCATCGCGTGCAAATCGTCAGTAGCCGAGATCACCGGAAACAACAGAACCAGTACACATCCCAGAGCCAACAAACACTGCAGCGAACTCAGCCCGCGCTCCGAACCCGTGCTCCGCCGCCACAGCCAGTAAGCCGGCAACGCCAGCAAAACCCACACGAGATTAAGAAGCAGCTCCATCACAAAAGACGGAAAGCCAAAAGAGCCAGCGAAAGCCCTCTTCGGATTATGCCCGTAGATACAAACTCGAACGCTAGTTTTTCAGAAATCCAAAACTAAAGTCAATATGACCACAGTACTGGCAGGTGCAGTTTGGCTACTTACGTTGCTTTGTCATTGCGTTGTCGTCCTGAGCGTAGCCGCTTTTCAGGCGAAGCGAAGGATCTCCGGCTCGGTGAACCTGGCGCGTAAGCCAAGCTGAACCACTACACCGCGCGCCCTCAACCTACACCCGCCCTACGGTCCTACCGTCACTTGCAGCGGCCCCGGCGTCTGCATCGTCTGCTTGTAGATCGCATTCCGTTTGGCCACTTCGCCCACCACGTTGACGTAGATCACATATCCCCCATGCGGCAACGTCTCGCCAAACGGCAGCGCCATCCCCTGCGTCCCCTTCGTCAGCGCGAAGTGCTGGTAGCCAATCTCCGTGGCCCGGCCGTTCTCCGCCACAGCCTTCACATCAAAAGTTAAATCGAGATCGTCCACAGTCGTGTTCGAAACCTCCACGCTGCCCTCGATCCGGCTTCCCGTCACATGCGCCGGATCCTTCCACACCACCGTGAGCGCCTCCACCACTTTAATGATGTATCCCCGCTGCATCGCCTGCTGCGGTTTGCCACCGTCCTTCACCATCACCGTAAACTGATATTCGCCCGCCCGCTGCGCTTCTCCGTGCAAGTCTCCGTTGTCGTCGAGCGTGAGGCCCGGCGGCAGCGTGCCTTTTTCTACCGTCCAGTGCAGCACCGGCACATAGTTGCCCCGCGCGTGAAAAAACACATGATACGGCCCATGCGGATAAGTGCCCGGCAACTCCGCCGGCTCAATCACCAGCTCATCTGCCGAATTCTGCGCCGCCGCATTTTGTCCCGCTGGAGCCTGCGCCCCAGCCTGACCGAACGCTATGCCCACCGCAACCGCGAGCGCCGCAACTTTCCCGGCTGTCCCCCCTAAAGTTCGATACTTCATTGCTTTCTGCATCTCACCTGTCATTCCGACCGGAGCGGGAGCGACAGCGACGGCGAAGTGGAGGAACCTGCTTTTTAGCCGGCTCGGCGAAGCGATCAGCCGACGTTTTCCCGCTGTCATCCAGAGTGAAGCGAAAGCGCCACCGGCTTCGCCCGCGTTCAACCTCATTAGAATCTCAACCTCGGCCTACGCCCCACACCATCATGCTACCGGATTCCCAACGTCAGCGCACATATCCACCTCCGAGCTTCGCCCACTTTGAACTAGGATGCGGAAATTCCTTCGCCGCATCCGCATCGACCTAACTTTAATGTAAAGATATATATACGCCGAAAAACTTGCGCTACTTATTTCCGTGGTTCGGGTTTAAGGCAAAGGAATTCACCTGTGCTAACCTCGACTCAAAGGTGACCGGTTCTTGAATCAGTTTCTCCCAGGGGGAAGTTATGTCAGTACGCAACGGATTCGTTCTGCTCCTCGCGCTCTCTGCGCTCACATTCTTAGTTGCCTGCGGTGGTAGCAGCAGCGGTGTTGCCAATCCCACACCGCCGCCTAGCGGCGGTTTCACCAATGCCAATCTCAACGGCACTTATGTTTTCTCCGTCTCTGGCACTGACTCTTCGGGTGCAGCCTACGCGATGGTCGGCACCCTCAATGCCAATGGGAGCGGCGGTAACGGCAAAGGTGGCATCACGGGTGGCTCCTTCGACCTCACCGATGCAACCGCAGGGACGGTAACTGGCTCACCAATCAACACCAATAGTTTCTACAGCATCTCGGTAGACGGACGAGGACAGGCCACGCTTGGCAATACCGTATCTGGGCTTGGCAACCTCACTCTTGATTTCGTCCTTCAGGACAGTACGCACGGGCTCGTCACCGAGTTCGACTCATTCGGAACCGGAAGCGGAACCATTGATCTGCAGGCCGCCGGTGTTACGCCCAACGGTTCCTACGCTTTCAGCCTCTCCGGATGGTCAGGTAGCAGCCCATGGGCCACGGTGGGCAATTTCACTCTTACTGGCTCCGCTATTGCCGGGCTTGCTGACTTAAATGAAGGTGGCTTAAGTATCCTTCCCGATCAAGCCCTCTCCGGCTCGCTGGTTCTGGCATCGTCGAACGCACCAGCCACAACGCTGATCACCCCCAGCTTCAGCGGGACGTTCGACGCATTCGCGATTGATGCCACACATCTAAAGCTTATCGAGACGGATGGCGCCACGACTTTATCCGGAGACGCGTTTTCTCAAACCAGCACCGACTTTCCGACCGGTAGCCTGAGCTTCACGCTGGAGGGTGAAACTTTAGCTGGATCTTTTGCAGCCGGCGGCATTATGACCACGACCGGCACATCCATATCTGGCACCGAAGACTACAACCAGAATGGATCGGCTTCCTCTGCCTCTGCTCCGCCGCCGTTTACCGCCGCATACACGGCCGGAGGCACGGGACGATTTACCCTCGGCGGCTTTTCCAGTGGCTTCGTCGGGGGCACATCCTACGCTGCCTATCCTTCGAGCGGCGGATTGCTCCTGTTGGAAATTGACGGGACCGGAATTACAACCGGCGCAGCGTACTCGCAGTCGGCGAGCGCGACGCTTGCGGCTTCGCAAGGTTACGGGCTGAACCTGACGGGTACTTATCTTGGAGCAAACGATGGCGGAGTTGTAACTGAAGTGGATGACATCGCTGAGTTTACTGCCAATAGCAGCGGGAGCACCATTACTGGTGTGATTGACGAAAATTCAGTGGCTGGGGGGCCTGCCACCTTCAGCGCTCCGTTCGTCAACAATAGCAGTGCTACCAGTACCTACACCAACCCCACAGGCGGCCGTGGCCAGATTGGTGCGTCAGTTGGGACCAATGCGAATGACACTACCCTGAACCAGGGATTCCTTCTCACGTACTACACAGTGGACGGCACAACTTTTCCGTTCATCGAATCAGACAGTGGGCAGGTCTCCGCGGGAGTTTTCGTACAGCAGAATCCTTCCGCCTCTGCTTCCGCGGCAAGGCCTGCCATGTTCGTCGTTCAGCCGTTGGTCCATCCGCACGCCGCCGGCAAGAAACAGAAAAAAATCAACTAGGCTCCAACCCACCAGGGCGCGGCTCATGCCGCGCCCTTTCTAATCCCCCACCTCTTTCCCATGACCTTCGTTACCTTTAACAACGCCCATTCCTGAAGCACAATCACTTAAGTTTTCGCCCCAACTACAGGAGAAGTGCGGAGAGACCAAGCGTGCGCGAACGACGCATACAGCGTGCATTCCAATTCGCCGTCGTTTTTGTTTTCGCCAGCGTATCGCTGGCGGCGGCGCGCGATATCGCGCTGGTCTCCAACAGATCCACCAATCGCGGTGACGTGACCCTCGCCGAGTTGGTGAAGGTCTGCAAAGCCCAAACCAGCCGCTGGCCTGATGGCAAGCCCATTACGTTCGTGATGCGCTCGCCCTCCGCGCCTGAAATGAAGATGGTCGTCGAAAAGGTTTATGGCATGTCCGAGAGTGAACTCAACAGTCTCATCGTTACCTCCAATCGCGGACGCCCGGCGCATCCCGCGATTCTGGTCGTCGATTCCGACGAGGAACTCGTAAACAAAGTTGCCTCTACGCCCGGAGCCGTTGGCGTTGTCGATGTGTACTCCATCAACAGCAGCGTCGCCATCGTCAAAATCGCCGGCAAACTCCCGCTGGAACCCGGCTACTTGCTGCATGGAAATTAGAAACGTTCTCATCAATGGTTTCGGGGGGCACGAGTCTAGGGGCTGCGGAAAAAGTCTGGTTTTGGGTGGAGCAGCGCTTCAAGCGCTGCGTTAAGGGCTTCGATTTGAAAAACGGCTTTAGCCGCTGAGGTACCTGAATCGACTCTTTCGGCGGTCAGAGGGGCCGTGATCAGTCAACCAGGTTTCCGCTGACCACAACCACTGCTCTTGAACATGTCTGCTCCTGGCAAAAAACTCGCACCCACGCCGCCGGCCAAATCCGCCGAACCGGCGCGTCCCAAATCCTACCCGCGCCGCTATCCGCGCTTCGCCGTCGATGCACGCATGCAGGTCCGCATGTTCAAAGATGGCGAATTCCGCAGTTGCTGGGGACGCTCCACCGAACTCGGCCAGGACGGCATTGGCGCCACTCTCACCGGTGATCTCGAACCCGGCGAAATCGTTTCTCTCCAGATTCCGCTGCCTCTGAACGGCTTCATCTTGAAGGTGCGCGCCATCGTTCGTTACCGCCAGGGCTTGCGTTACGGCTTCGAATTCCTTACCGTCAGCGACTACCAACGCGACATGGTCCGCCGCGTCTGCGAAATTCTCGCCAGCAAAAGCTAGAGCGATCAGGCCATCGGCTCATTTTGAGCGAGGTGTTCAATCACTCAATGACCCGATCACTCAATCACTCAATGCTCTAAATTACCTCAGTAACTTTCGAGTCATTCCCGCGCATTCTACTATCGCTCCTGCTGGGTATTTCACAGGGAGAATTTTCAAATGGGTGATCGGTTCACCCAATCGTCTCAGCCCCGGGAACTCGTGCGCGCTCGCAGCCTTCAGCAGGCGCTTCAGCGCGGAGCCCCACCTACGTTCATTCCGCCCAGCATTCCCAATCCCGTCGCGCAGCCCCTGTTTCTTTCCTGGAGTGTGGAAACAGACGGCGATACTAAGCTCGAAGCGAGTTCGGAAAAATCTCTCGACCTCCGCCGCCAATATCTTGAACAGCTATTTGAAAGACTGCCCGACGCGGTTATCGTGTTCGACGCTTCTTTCCGCACCCAGTGCGTCAACCATGAGTTTCAGCGCATCTTCGGCTACTCCGCCGAGCAAGCTCTCAGCCAGCCCATCGACTCGCTCATCCTTCCTGCCGACCGCGCCGCCGAAGCCGATTGGATTACTCAATGTCTGCTGCGCGGCGAGCAACTCACCCTCGAAACCCAGCGCCGCCGCCACGACGGATCTTTGCTCGATGTTTCCATTTCTACTGCGCCGTTAATTGTCGATGGCATGCCGGCCGCTTTCTACGCCATCTATCGCGACATTTCCGCCCGCAAAAGCGCCGAAGCCCTCAGTTCGGCTCTTTATCGCATCGCCGAAAAAGTCAGCGCCTCGCAAAATCTGCAGCAGTTTTTCGCTGCCATCCACGGCATCGTTGACGAACTGATGTGCGCCCGCAATTTTTCCATCGCCATTCACGATCCCGAAACGCAACTGCTCACGTTTCCCTATTTCGTCGACGAGCAGGAGTCCGCTCCCGCTCCGGCAAAGCTTGGCCGCAGCCTTGCCGATTACGTATTGCGTACCGGCGAGTCTGTACTCGGCACTCCCGAACTGCTGCAGAAATTGCTGAAGCAACGGGAAGTCGAAGTCACTGGCCCGCGCCCGGTCGATTGGCTGGGCGTCCCGCTCAAAGTAAATGACCACGTCTTCGGCGCACTCATCGTGAAGAGCTATTCCGAAACCGTGCGCTTTCGCGAACGTGACAAAGATGTTCTCACTTTGATCGCGCAGCAGTTGGCCGCCGCCATCGATCACAAACACAACGAGCAGTCTTTACGCCGTTCTGAAGTGCGCTATCGCTCTCTGGTGCAAACCGCGGTCTACGGCATTTACCGCTCCAGCCTCGAAGGCCGCTTTCTCGACGTAAACCCTGCGCTCATCGGGATGCTGGGTTATAACTCGGCGCTCGAAATTCTCGCGCTCGAACCGCGGAAGGATGTTTTCTTCGACCCTTCCGACTACTCCCGCCTGGTCGACGAATTCCGCCGCAACGGACGCATGGATGGCTTCGAAGTCCGCTGGAAGCGCAAGGACGGTTCGGCCATCAACGTCCGCATCAGCGGCCGAGCCGTGGCCAGCGGAGACGCACCCACCGACGTGCTCGAAGCCATTGCCGAAGACATCACCGAGCGCCGTCTGCTCGAAGATCAATTCCGCCAGGCCCAGAAAATGGAAGCCGTCGGCCGCCTCGCCGGAGGCATCGCTCATGACTTCAACAATTTGCTCATGGTCATCAGCGGCTACACCGAAGTTCTCCTCGGCCAGCTCCCGCAAGGTGACTCTCTGTATGCCAAAGCTGAAGCCATTCAGCAGGCTTCCGATCGTGCTACCACGCTGACTCGCCAGCTTCTCGCTTTCAGCCGCAAGCAACTGCTCGAACTCAAGATCATCGATGTCAATGCCATCGTCGCCGACATGGAGCGACTCCTTCGCCCGCTCATCGGCGAAGATATCGAACTCACCACCAGCCTTGCTCCCTCGGTCGGCTGCACTCGCGCCGACGCCGGCCAGCTCGAGCAGGTCATCATGAATCTTGTTGTCAACGCGAAAGATGCCATGCCCAACGGCGGCAAAATCTGCATTCGCACCGCCGAGGTCATCCTCGACGATTCCTACCGGCCGGAAAACACTTTCATTAAGCAAGGTCCATACATCATGATTTCGGTCAGCGACTCCGGCCAGGGCATGGACCGCGAAACTCAGGCGCGCATTTTCGAACCCTTCTTTACTACCAAGGAAAAAGGCAAAGGCACCGGCCTCGGGCTTTCCACCGTCTACGGAGTCATTAAGCAAAGCGGCGGCTACGTTTTTGTGCAGAGCGAATTGGGCCGCGGCACCGTCTTCACCATTTATTTTCCGCGCGTCGATGGACCCTCGGAGGCCCACAGCACCACCCAAGTTTCGCTCACCGAGGGCGGCGGATCAGAAACTATTCTGCTGGTCGAAGATGAAGATTCCGTCCGGCAACTGGTCCGCGAAACTCTTGAATCCCGCGGCTATCGCGTCCTCGAAGCGGAGAACGGCAACGCCGGACTGGCCCTCGCGGCCAGCCACGCCGATACCATTCACCTCGTCATCACAGACGTTGTCATGCCCGGCCTCAGCGGCCACGAACTCGCCCAGCAACTCAAGCCCGCGCGCCCCGGCATCAAAGTTCTTTATCTCTCCGGCTACGCGCAGGACGCGTTCCCTAGTCCATTGCCCGCGGACAGCCAAAAAGCATTTCTGCAAAAACCCTTCACCCTGCAAAGCCTCGCCCGCAAAGTCCGCGAAGTCCTCGGCCCAGCAAACAACTAGACCGCATTCTCATCACGCCCGCATTGTCCTCGGAAACCCTCCCGCCACCTTTAACGCGTCTACCAGACATAGGTTCCTACCGACTCCGGCGGTAACGTGGTCTGGAAGAATTTATCGTGGTACTTCACCGCGAAGGGCTTCGCGAAATTTGCCGTGTTCGAAACCACCAGCACCATCTTGTGCTGGGGAGTAAGAAAGGCGACGCTCGCCAACTGCTCCATCTCACTCGACGCCACTCGCACCGAGCCCGGAGGCACGAACTGCGAGAAGTGCTCAATCACATAATAAGCAACATTCTTGGTCACAGAATCGCCATCCAGCGTGATGGCTCCGGAACAACCAGTGCATCCCCCATTGTTAGTATGCGGCCCGTTGTGCGGATCGGCCGCCAGATTCCACAGCAGCACGTTGCGGCACCAGTTTCGCGTTGCGCCAATCATCACGCTCCTTACCGGCTCGGCAATTCCAAGCGGTCCGGAGCGCCATTGGGTCACCGATTGCTCCGTCAGATACAAATTCTTTTTCGGATACGCATCGTGCACCTGGGCCAGCAGGCTTGCATCACCGCCGTAAAGATGAAATGCCGTTCCATCCACATACTTGTTCGCGACAGGATCTCCCAGAATCGACAGCGAATAGGACAAAACGTCCGGGTTGTGATCGTAGACCAGAATCTTCGTCCGGATCCCCGCCTTCTCAAATGCAGGCCCAAGAGCCTTCGCGATGAACGTGTCCTGTTCCTGCGCAAACATCGCCATGCTGGGCGTGTTCTTCGGATTCAGCGGCTCATTCTCGACCGTGATCGCATCGACTGCGATCCCTTCCGCCTGCATGGCCTCGATGTACTTTACGAAATACTTCGCGAACGCCCCGTAATATTCCTGCCTGAGCTCGCCCGCCTTCACGTCGTTGTTCGTCTTCATCCACGCTGGAGCCGACCACGGTGATCCCAGGATCTTGATCTCCGGTTGAATTGCCAGGATCTCCTTCAGCACGGGAATCACATCCGCGCGATCTGGTCCCAGATTGAATTTCGCCATCTCCACATCGGTCTCGCCCGGTGGCAGGTCATCGTACGAATACACGCGCTCATTCATATCGGAAGAGCCGATGCTCACGCGCAGGTAGCTCACTCCGATTCCATTGTCGCCGGTTGTAAACAATTCCCTCAGCAGGGCAGCCCGTTGCGAAGCGCCCATGCGCATCAATAGCTGCGCGCTTCCTCCGGTCAACGCAAATCCAAACCCGTCGATTGACTGGAAGCGCTCCGCATCGTCCACGGTAAGCACCGGTGACTGAGTCGCCTTCGAGGAAAATTGCAGAGCGGTCGCTTGTGGCGCAACCAGGGCAGTTCGGTCGGGCGTCGTCAGCCACATCCGCGCTGCGAGCTCGTGCTGCGCCGTCGACAACGAAGAGAACAGCAGTGCGCAAGACGAACATATGAGCATTTTCAGTTTCATGAAGCCTCCGATTCACGAGCTCCGAGGTGACTAGAACGTGGGTTGTCGGTGTCCAACTAATACGGTATCCAATTAATACCTGAGACCGACTTCTAGTACCTTGGCAGAGCACTCTAGCCCCTCTGGGATAGAACCGCAAGGGTGTAGAATCTCCTCGCAACCACGCTGCGGCCCGAATCATCCAACAGCAACGACGCCACTCCGCCTGAATCCGCACTTGGGCTCTCATCATCAGTACAATAAGAACTCTGGAGGAAAAACTATGGCTTTCGAACTACCACCCCTGCCGTACGATTACGCGGCGCTCGAACCCGTCATCGACAAGCAGACGATGACTCTGCACCACGACATGCACCACGGTGCCTATGTCAAGAACCTCAACGCAGCCATCGAGAAGCACCCCGAACTAGCCAGCAAGTCCGCTGAAGAACTAATCAAAGACCTCAACGCCCTTCCCGAAGACATTCGCGGCGCGGTCCGCAACAACGGCGGCGGCCACATCAACCACACCATGTTCTGGAAGATCATGAAGCCCAAAGGCGGCGGCGATCCCAGCGGCCCCATCGCGCAGGCCATCACCAAAACCTTCGGCACCTTCAAAGATTTTCAAACCAAGTTCAACGACGCCGGCGTCAAACAATTCGGCTCCGGATGGGTCTGGCTCGCCGGCAAAGGCGGCGGTGAAGTGCACATCATGAGCACGCCCAATCAGGACAGTCCGATTTCGCAAGGCCATTTCCCGATCTTCGGCAATGATGTGTGGGAGCACGCCTACTACCTCAAATACAACAACCGCCGCCCGGAGTATCTCGCCGCCTGGTGGAATGTAATCAACTGGGACGAAGTCAACGCGCGTTACGAAGCCTACAAGTCCGGCAAGTCGGTTCAAGAGCCAGCCATGGCCGGACGTTAACCCCTAAAACTGTCATCCTGAGCGTAGTGGCCGCTCCGCAAAGCGGAGCGGCCACGAAGTCGAAGGATCCCATTTCGCCCACACTCCTTCAGCCGCTTCAAAGGCGTTCTTCCTGTGCACAAGGTTTCTCACATGGACTCCGGCTAAAGCAAAAAGGCCCCGCGACCCACGGGGCCTTTCCTTCTTACGACTCACAACTACGCTGCCGCTGTCTCCACGTACTCATCCGGAGCGGTTTCGAATTCCTTTCTGCAATTCTCCGAACAGAAAAAATATTTCTTGCCCGCAAACTGCGTATGGAATTCGGTTCTCTTATCGTCAACTTTCATTCCACAGACCGGGTCAGTTGTCATGATTCCTCCACGATAGAATTTTGCTCCAGCGTGCTTTCACTTCGGGGTCACTGCAAAGACCCTGCCGTTCTCCGCCCTCTCCAAATCGCTGATCTGCTTCAGTTTGCCCGCCCCAAAATTTTCCCGGGAGAAAGACCTTAGAAAAATCTTCCAACCGCATGCACCTTATACCCAGCTCAATTCGCGCAAATGCTCAAAAGCTATAAGCAAGACAAGAATCGTGACGGTAGTCGGTCAGTTTGAAGAAGCAGCGTGCACTCTCCCGTCGGCGTCATCCTGAGCGTAGCCGTTTTTCAGGCGAGCAAAGGACCTCCCGCTTGACCGGCCCGGCGCGTACGCCAAATTGCATCACCACCGAAATTCAAAACCTTAGGAAATTCAAAACCTTAGGAAATTCAAAACCTTAGGAAATTCAAAACCTTAGGAAATTCAAAACCTTAGGAAATTCAAAACCTTAGGAAATTCAAAACCTTAGGAAATTCAAAACCTTAGGAAACCCAACATAGATGGCTTCTAGAGGAAAACATCGGACCGTGAAGCATACGAAAAGAAACCAGAAAGAAAAACAGTGGTGGGCTCAGCTTGGCTTACGCGCTGGGCCGGTTGCGCGTGAGATCCCTCGCCCCGCTGGAGAAAACGCGGGGGCTTCGGGATGACGCCGACGGGAGGAGTGCACGCTGCTTTTCAAACTGACCCACTACTATCGTGACGACTGACCACGAGTCACCACCACCGCTTTCTGCATTTCCTGTGCGCCCCTGTGGACAATCTGCCACCCCGCATTCCTAAGCCAACTCTCCCACTCGCAGAACTTGCGCCCTGTACGCGGCGTAGAGAGACATCGATGAAAAGTTTCTTGATTCGTATCGATCCGCAAATTCGCGCCAGCCATTTTCCTCAATTGCACCAAAAATACTGAATTGACCCCGCGCGGTTTCCCTCGTACATTCTCTCTCGCCCCTCTCGACAAGAACGAAAGCAAACTCGGTCGAAGACAGTAACCCGGCCGGAGATGCAATATCGGCCGGTCGGCAATAGCCGCCCATCCATCAAATATCACCGTTTCTCAATATCGATTTCAAACCCGGTTGGCGCCCATGAAAGCTACAAATCGCTGGATCACATACCGCACTCGCTTCCTCGTCAAAGCCAAGCAGCTCAACTCCAGTCTCACCTTCACCGACTCTCTCGGCCGTCAGCACTCCGGCCGCAAGGGAGACTATCTCGTCGAATCTGCTGACGGAGTTCTCCGCATCGCTCCGCGTCAGATTTTCGAAGACATCTATGTCCCCCTAATGGTCGGCGACGGAGAGAATCCCGAGACTGCGGAGAATTTCCCGTCGCTCACAGATTTGCCGCAGCCCCTTACCCTGCGGAAGCGAGTGGCTCCCGCTCTGCTGTCGATCCCTCCTCATCTCGCCCGCAAATCTCCCCAGCCCTGCCGCGACCGCAGCTCCCCCACCCCCGGCCTGCGCTCGTTCTGAATACTTTTGCGGACCGGGAGTCGAATTGCTGGTAACTGGGTACTGGCTACTGCTTTGTGAATGCACCATGAATTTGATTTGTGGAAAACCAATCCCTACACCCCGCATCAAGCCCGTCATTGCTGGAGATACAACCTATGGTGTTTCTCTCTTGACAGGCACAATAAGCGGGAGTAACTTTGCATTCCCATAGCCCTTTGAAACTGGTCTCGCGGGAACGGGGCGAGTTTCCAGAGAGGCAAGAAAAAGCGGCAAGGTTGGGATAGCGCTTGGCCAGAGGTGACCCGGCGCTACTCCTGTAAACGTTAGAAAACAATCAGCCAAGGCTGAATGGCGCGGTTTTTTCGAGAGCCGGAAGCCCGGTTGACAGTGCGGTGAATCGTTCCCCCGGATCCTCCCCCCGGGGGCCCGACTTAAACAGATTCAACCCTAAGAAGCAGCGCCCTTGGGTGGCGCAGCGCTTCAGCGCTGCGAATGGATGGTTTGCGGATATGGGGCTTCAGCCCCCGAGGTACCCGTTTTTCGAGGAAGCGAAGATGGAAGCCTTAGAGCGGCGAACAAATGAAACGTTGAGCCGCGAGAAGTGAACGTGCTAGGAAAACGAACCTGCAGTGAAACGAAGATGTGAAAGAAGTGAAGATGTCCTGGAATCCACCTGGAAGAGTGGCGCTTTAGCGCCGCGATAGATTCGCTGAAATTAACCGGGGCTTTAGCCCCAGGAGCCCAAGATGGAAGCCTTAACTCGCATGGTCGCCGATTCGCTGGCGCGGCACGGTTTCGACAACCCCGTCGACCCGCGCCGCCTGCAATGGTCGCGCTGGTTCCGTTGCGATTCCCCCCACAGCCTCCTGGTAGTCCCCAGCAAACCCGGCATCTTCGCCCTAGCGGAAGAGGTCATGGACTTGGGCTCCAGCAAAGCATCGGAAGCCGGCAATACCCATGTGGGGACGGACGCCTTCGTCCGTCCAGCCGAGCAAAGCTCGGCAGCTGTATCAAGCACCCCGACCCCTGATGGGAGCACGAATCGGGAAGGGCACGACTTTAGTCGTGCCGCTGAACTCCCCACTCGCCGCATGCTGGCCGTCCTCCAATTCTCTGAAGACGATGACATGGCCTTCACCCTCGATCGCATGTTCACTCGCGCCAATCCCATGCGCGCCCGCTTCGCCTCCGGCCACTGCTTCCTCCGCTTCGTTGTCATCGAAGACCAATCTCAGCGACGCAGCATCTGCGCCGCCCTCAATCAATGGATGCTCTCCTCCGCCGAAAAAGCGAGCGGCATCGGTACCGACTTCCAATCGTCGCTGGAACTAACGACAGCTCGTGTGGGTCGGACACCCCTGTCCGACAAGGCCGATACCATCACATCGTCGGCCCAGACGATGTCGTCGACAGGGTCGACGTTTGTACAACTAGTTTCCGAAGTCCCGCTCCCGCACGTCGATTCCGGAGCCAACAAGAATCTTCACTGTCCTCACCCCCTCCCCTCCGGCTTCTAGGGGATGGATTTATAGAGCCCCATTTGATGGATCGCCATCGGCATGGGGGAGCGCCGCACGTAGCCCCGTAGGGGCGGCAGATATTAGCCCAGGACGTAAGTCCTGGGTAAGCGGAAAAGTAAGGAAACCAAGTCCCGTAGGGACGGCAGAAAAGGAACTAGGAGAGCATAACGCCGCTAAGTCTCAGAAGGGTTCTTTAAAAGATAATGTCACATCTTGGAAGGTCCGATTCCCGCCTCCGCCGCCCGAATCGAGCCTTGTTGAATAGAATCTAACTATTAATGGAGAACGCAATGCCGGACGTTAAAACTACCGTCGATTCCCCCGCCGTGGCGCACCCCGCATCCCCTGTCACCCCTGTCAAGAAGACTGCCCCCGGCTTGTCCTTCCGCCGCTTCTTCACCAAGCCCGGCGTCTCTCCCTACGACGAACTCGAATGGGATCTCCGCCTTGCTCAGATCACCGACGCCCAGGGCAACGTGATCTTCGAGCAGAAAGACGTCGAAGTGCCCAAAGACTGGTCCATGACCGCCACCAACATCGTGGCCAGCAAATATCTGCACGGCAAGGTCGGCACGCCCGATCGCGAGACCGGAGTTCGCCAGCTCGTCACCCGCGTTGCCGAAACCATCCGCAACTGGGGACTCGACCAGGGCTATTTCAAGACGCCCGAAGACGGCGCAACTTTCCACGACGAGCTCGTGCACATCCTCGTCCGCCAGTACGCTGCCTTCAATTCGCCCGTCTGGTTCAATGTGGGCTGCGACCGCATCGAGCCCGATTCCGACGCCCGCAACTGGCACTGGAATCCGCGCACGCAACAAGTCGAATTCGGCGTCACCGGCTACAGCCATCCGCAGTGCTCCGCCTGCTTCATCAACTCGGTGAAGGACTCGCTCGATTCCATCCTCACCCTGGCGAAGACTGAAGGCATGCTCTTCAAGTGGGGCAGCGGTACCGGAACCAATCTCTCGTCTCTGCGTTCATCCACCGAAGGTCTCAGCGGTGGAGGCACGGCCAGCGGCCCGCTCAGCTTCATGAAAGGCTTCGACGCCTTCGCCGGCGTCATCAAGTCCGGAGGTAAGACTCGCCGCGCCGCAAAGATGGTCATCCTCAACGTCGACCATCCTGACATCGTCGAGTTCATCGAGTGCAAGCAGAAAGAAGAAGCCAAGGCTCACGCTCTCGTCGCTATGGGATACGACGGCTCGCATCCCGATTCCGACGCTTATTCGTCCATCTTCTTCCAGAACGCGAATAACAGCGTCCGCGTGACCGACGATTTCATGTACGCCGTAATGCGCGACACCGAGTTCTCGACCAAGTCAGTGCGCGATGGCAGCGTCATGAAGACTTACAAAGCCAAAGACCTGCTCAAGAAAATTTCCGAAGCCACCTGGCACTGCGGCGACCCCGGCATGCAATATGACACCACCACGAATCGCTGGCACACCTCGAAGAACACTGCGCGGATCAATGCCTCGAACCCGTGCAGCGAATACATGTTCCTCGACGATTCCGCCTGCAACCTCGCCAGCCTGAATCTGCTGAAGTTCGCGCCCAACGGCACATTCGACGTAGAAGCCTACCGCCACGCCGTAGATGTCTTAATTACCGCGCAGGAAATTCTAGTAGACAACGCGGGATACCCGACCGAATCCATCATGCGCAACTCGCATGACTATCGTCCGCTCGGCTTAGGCTACGCAAATCTAGGTGCGTTGCTAATGGCCGCAGGCCTGCCCTACGACTCCGACGCCGGCCGCGACTACGCCGCCTGCGTCACCGCCATCATGTGCGGCGAAGCCTATCTGCAGTCGAGCAAGATCGCAGAACAATGCCAACCCTTGTACCCGGCGACCGACGCTACCAAGAAAAATTTAGCTGAGTCGAATCTCGGTGCCAACTTAGCTGGCACCAGCAATGCCCGTGTAGGGACGGACGCCTTCGTCCGTCCAGCGAGCGAAGCGAGCGCTCCCGAGCACATGCCCGGCGGAGCCTGCCCCGGCTGGTATATCAACCGCGAACCCTTCCTCGATGTAATCCGTATGCACCGCGCCAGCGTAAACAACGTCAACAAAAATA
>Ga0210391_10002162_pt1 | contig 17220 bp, 16 predicted proteins | sample IncBWC12OmetaG_FD_160573 | JGI IMG/M metagenome (GOLD analysis project Ga0210391, IMG submission 160573) | Forest soil microbial communities from Barre Woods Harvard Forest LTER site, Petersham, Massachusetts, United States - Inc-BW-C-12-O ... | reverse complement strand
GTCCATGGACGCTGTGACCTCAACCCCGACCACCTTCACCGTCGAGCCAGACGCCGCCGGCCAGCGCCTCGACCAGTTTCTGGCATCGCACCTTGACGTAAGCCGGGCGCGAGTGCAGCAACTCATTTCCCAGGAAAAAGCTCTGGTGAACGACGAGCCCGCAAAACCCTCGCTGAAGCTGCGCGGCGGCGAGCGCATCAGCGTGCTCGGCGCAGCCGAGCGCCCTCCGCTCCGCGCCATCGCAGAGGAAATTCCCCTCGACATCGTCTACGAAGATGACGACCTCGCCATCATCAACAAGCCCGCCGGAATGATGGTGCACGCCGGAGCCGGCGCGACCGGTCCAGACGGAGAAGACCACCGCAATCGCGGCACCCTCGTCAACGCCCTGCTGCATCATTTCGCAACTCTGTCGGCCGTAGGCGGAGACATGCGGCCCGGCATCGTCCACCGCCTCGACAAAGAAACCAGCGGCCTCATCGTCGTCGCGAAAAACGACGAAGCCCATCGCAAGCTATCCGCTCAGTTTGCCAGCCGCGAAGTGAAGAAGACTTACATCGCGCTGGTCCACGGCTGGCCCAAGAAAGATCGCGGCACAATCACCGCCAGCATCAGCCGCGACCGCCTGCGCCGCATCCGCATGACCACGCGAGGCACGGGCGGCCGCGAAGCCGTCTCGCACTATACGGTCGTCCGCCGCCTGGAGTCGGCCTTCGGCAAGTTCACTCTGGTCGAAGTGAAGATCGATACCGGCCGCACTCATCAGATCCGCGTCCACATGGCGTCGCTAGGCCACGCCGTAGTAGGCGATGCGCTCTACGGCGCCCCGCGCGAGATGCGCGCTCGCCGCGGCCGCGCCACCGACGAAGGCGGCGCGATTTCGTTGACGAGAAATTTCCTCCACTCCGCGCAGCTGGAATTAATTCATCCCCGCACCGGCGAAAAGATCGCGATGAAGAGCCCGCTCCCGCCGGAACTGCAGGCGTTTCTGGAGATGGTAGAGCGAGACACAGCCAGCGACACGCCTTCAAAAGGAAGTTGAGGCGCGCTGCCGGAGTTGAAGCTCACTCCGGGCGGACGGATATAATGGTTTTGAATCCGATGGAAACTCTAAGAGCAAGATGGATCAAAGGTTCGGGACTTCCTCTGCTATTGCTTTTAGCAGCAAGCGCGACTTCACAGTCGACTGCTCCGGCTTCGACCGCCGCAGCCCCGCAGACGCAGCCGGCCGGCGCCGCACCCGCCCCGCAAGCGCAAAAGCCCGCCGATCCAAACGCTCCTCCTGACGACTCGCTTGCCACAATCGTCGTGCGGCCGAACGAAGTCAACGTCGTCTTCACGGTAACCGACAAACACGGCAAGCGTGTCACCGACCTCAAGCAAAACGATTTCCACGTTCTGGACGACAACAAGGCGCCCGAAGCCATCCGCGCCTTCCACGCCGAAACCAACCTGCCGCTGGAAGTGGGACTGCTCATCGACGCGAGCAATTCGGTACGCGACCGCTTCAAGTTTGAACAGGAATCGGCCATCGAATTTCTGAACCAGACGATTCGTCCGCGCTTCGACGAGGCATTTGTAGTGGGCTTCGACGTCACGCCAGAGGTTACGCAGGACTTCACCGACAACACCGAATCGCTGGCGCATGGCGTCCACGAACTGCGTCCCGGCGGCGGCACGGCGCTTTACGATGCGCTTTATTTTGCCTGCCGCGACAAGTTGCTGAAATCCCCGAAGTCAGTCACCGTGCGGCGCGCCATCATCTTGCTGAGCGACGGCGAAGACAACCAGAGCCATGTCACGCGCGAAGAAGCGATTGAAATGGCGCAGCGTGCCGAGGCCATCGTCTATACCATCAGCACCAACGTGAGTGGCACGAAAGGCCCAGGCGACAAAGTGCTGGAGCGCATTGCAGACGCCACTGGCGGCCGCGCATTCTTTCCCTTTCAGATTCGCGACGTCGCCAACGCCTTTGCCGAAATTCAGGACGAACTCCGCAGCCAGTACGCCATCGCCTACAAGCCGGCGGACTTCAAGACCGACGGCCACTACCGCACCATCGAAATCGTAACCACCGACCGCAAGAATTACCGCGTGCGCTCGCGCCGTGGATGGTACGCGCCCACGCAATAGAACGCCCACTTCCCATCGACAACCGCATGCCAGGATATTCAGGAACGCCACTTCCGAAGAAGCTGGGAATCAAACCCGGCTTTCGTGTCTGGTTCGTGGATCTGCGATCCGAAGTGCGCGCGGAATTGAGCGCCGAACTGGCCGAATGCGAAGCCGTCAGCGACCGAAAGACCCCTCTCGATTTCGCCATGCTGTTCGCGAAATCTGAAACCCAGCTGACGAAAGAGTTCGAGAGGATCGCCAAGCGGCTGGCTCCCGCCGGAATGCTCTGGGTTAGCTGGCCAAAGAAGAGTTCCGGCGTAGCAACGGATTTAGACGAGAACGGCGTGCGCGAAATTGGTTTGGCTGTGGGCCTGGTTGATGTGAAGGTATGCGCGGTCACCGACGTGTGGTCGGGATTGAAGTTTGTGCGGCGCGTAAAGGATCGCTAAGAAGAAGCTCGCGGAGGAAACTGGCATGGTAAGAGTGGGTTTAATCGGATTTGGCCTGGCAGGGCAGGCCTTTCATGCGCCAGTTATTCGTGGCGTCCAAGGCATGGAACTGGCATGCATTCTCGAGCGGCATGGCTCGAACGCGCAGAAGAAGTATCCCGAAGTCCGAGTAGCGCGCACACTCGACGAAATGCTCTCGGATAAGTCGATCAGCTTGGTGGTCGTAGCCACTCCGAACGATTCGCACTACTCCTACACCAAGGCTTGCCTCGAAGCGGGGCGCCACGTAGTCGTGGACAAGCCATTCACTCCGACCATGGTGGAAGCCGAGCAACTGGTGCGGCTCGCCGCCGAGCGCGGCCTACTGGTCACGGTGTATCAGGATCGCCGCTGGGACGGAGAGTTTCACACCGTGAAGGAACTGGTGAAATCGGGCGCGCTGGGCGAGGTTGCCGAATACGAAGCGCGCTTTGATCGCTTTCGGCTCGACTCCAAACCGGGCGCCTGGCGCGAGAAGCCGGACTATCCCGCGGCCGGCGTCCTCTGGGACCTGGGCCCGCACCTGATCGATCAGGCGCTGGTTTTGTTTGGTACACCAGAGTCGATTTGGGCCATGGCATTCTGCCAGCGCCGCACCTCGCAGGTCAATGACGCATTCGACGTCCACATGGAGTATCCGCATCTGCGGGCGACCTTGCGAGCGCGGATTATCGCCTACGCTCCCGGCCCACACCTGCTGATCCACGGAACCGAAGCCTCCTTCATAAAATATGGCATGGATCCGCAGGAAGAGATCCTGCGCAGTGACCATTGTCCCGACGGCCTGGACTGGGGCGCCGACTGGGGCGTTGAATCGGAGGACCGCTGGGGAACTCTGAGCCGCGTGGGCGGCGAAGTGCGGAAGGTAAAGACCGCACGCGGCGACTATCGCGGCTACTACGCCAACGTGCGCGATGCGATTGAGAAAGGTTCTCCACTCGATGTAACGCCCGAGCAGGCCCTGCGCACCGAGCGCGCCTTATTGCTCGCGCACAAGAGCAGCCGCGAAGGCCGCCGCGTGTTGTGGACGGAAGCGCCGGAGTAGCAACTCCAGAGTAAGAGCCGGAGATTACTTCTTCGCAACCACCATGATGACGAGCACCACAGGCAGATAAAGCACGGAGGCGTGCAGCAGCCGTCCGGGAAGGCCCTTCGCTGTCGAAGTCACCAGCTTACTCGAGTGGTAAAGCAGGAAGGCTCCAGCTAAGCCCATGCCAACTGCGTACATCCATCCAGCACGATTCATTAGCGGCAACATGGTGGCGACGACACAGAGCACGGAGAAGCCAATAATTTCCGCGTGCGTGAAGCGCGAATCGCGATCGAAGTCGGGCAGCATCTGATAACCCGCGCGGCTGTAGTCCTCGCGATACATCAGCGCGATCGCCAGGAAATGCGGGAACTGCCACAGGAAGAGGATGGCGAACAGGAACCAGGCCTGCCGGTTGATCGCGGCGGAAGCTCCTGCCGAGCCAATCAGCGTAGGCATGGCACCCGGGAACGCACCCAGCAGGGTGCACAGCGGCGTCTTGCGCTTGAGCGGCGTATAAACCAGCAGGTACGAGAGCAGCGTCGAAACCGCCAGCGCCGCCGACAAGGCGTTGACGGCAAGCAGCAAGTACAGGCCTCCGGTCACGCTCAACAGAAGGCCGAACATGAGCGCCTCGCGGCTCGACAGCCGGCCCGAGGGCAGCGGACGATTGGCGGTGCGGCGCATCTTGCCGTCCCACACGCGCTCCATCCACTGATTCAGAGTTGCGGTGCCGCTGGCTACCAGCAGCGTGCCCAGCAGCGTGTTGAGCAGTCCGACAATTCTGAACGGGCCGCGCGAAGCCAGATAGTAGCCCGCCGAGGTCGTCATCAGAATCAGCAGGTTTACTTCGGGCTTGGTCAGGGTGTAGTAGTCCCGCAGCTTGGACTTCAGCGTGGGGATGGAGGCGGCGGTTGTCATCATGTTTGTCGCTGACATGTTACCAGTCTCGGCCGGAATCGTTCTGGTCGTTTTGCGCTTCGAGCATCTGCGCTTCTGACGTCTCTTCTTCGTCCGTCCGCCTCACCTGATTGCGTTTCTTATACACCACGAAAATCATACCAATGGATCCGAGAGTGGGAGGAACGATCATCACCAGAATCCCGCTCTTCAGTGCCTGAATCATTCGCGAGCCCGAGGACGCTGCCTGGGTATAGCAGAGCGCGCAGTTCTGCGAAAATGCGGGAACCGGCGACAGCAGGATGATGAATGCCGCCAGCGCAATCCCTAGAAACGCGAGTTGTCTCCAAAGCCTCAATGAACGTCTTCTTTCCCAAGCCCGACTACTTTGCCCACGGTACGCCGTCGAGGATGCGGTAACTGTCGGTCCATCCATATTGCATCCCGAGAATCACGGCCACCGTGAAAATCAGGACGAACCACTTGAGTCCGCGATTCTCCCACAAATGCATGAAAAACAAAAGCGCCAACGCGGCCTCGATGCAGGCCACGATCAGCATGCGCACAAACATTTGATGTGCGCTGATGTCCTGATAGGCGATGAAAAATTGTATCCCGGCCAGGGCCAGAATGCATACGTAGACGATGAGGTCTTTGCCCATTCCGTTGGTCTTCGCTTCGGGGCCAGCCATATAGTTTGCTCCTGACTCTTTCAGTCGGTCCTAAATCTTCTCTAACCTTCAGTGGGCCAAGTTCAAAAGATAGATCAGCGGCACTACGAACATCCAAACCAGATCTACAAAGTGCCAGTAGAGGCCAGTGATTTCGAGGTCGTCGGCTTTGTAACGGCCGCCCATGTAGCGCAGCCCCACGACGACCAGAGCGATTACACCGCTGGTGACGTGCAGCAGGTGCAGGCCGGTGATGCTGAAAAACAGGGAGCTGAACAGCGGCGTGCCCCACGGGTTGTGGAACAGGGTCGCGCCTTCGCCAATCATTCCCATCCATTCGCGAATGTGCAGGACGGCGAACAGGATTCCGAGCACGGCCGTGATCATGGTCCAGCGGAACGCCCCGGCCTTGTCGCCTTTCTCAGCCGACTGCACTCCGATCAGCATGGTTAAGCTGCTGGTGAGCAGGATGAAGGTCATGAGCGCGACGTTGGTGATGCTGTGGAATGGCCGTGGCCAGTCGGGCGTGGCGTTGCGGATGAATCCGTAGGCGACCAGGCAACCGGCGAAGGTCGCCGAGTCGGCGATGATGAACAGCCACATCGCCATCTTCTTCGCCGGAACCGAAAATGCCGGTCGTTCCATCACGGCTGAGTGTGATCCTATCGTCACGTCCGCTTGGCTCACGGGGCCTCCTATCAAATCGAGTTCAAGTGCGAGTGCTAGAGCTTCATCCACAGCAGCAACAGCAGATACACCCAAAGCGCGTCCATAAAGTGCCAGTAATACGCGGTGGCGTCGAGCGTGCTTTTCCGAAGAATGGAACGGTTCAGCCGGGAAATCACGCGGACCAGGCCGCCCAGACCGCCGAGCACGTGAATCGCGTGGATCGCGGTCAGCACGTAAAAAAACGAACTGTTGGGATTCGTGTTTAAAAAGAGTCCCTGGGTGCGCAGTTGCAGCCAGGCCACGTATTGTCCGGCGACGAAGAGCAAGCCGAGGGACAGAGAAATGTAGAGCCAGAGAGTCGGCTTTTCGGCCTGAGCTTTCGAACCCTGGGCTTTCTGCGCGACCATAAAGGCGCCCAGCTGGCGGCGCGCCATCTCGAGGGCGAAGCTGCTGGCGAAGAGCACCAGCGTATTGAGATACAGAATTCTGGGCAGCGTGAGATGGTGCCAATCCGTCGCGCCGCCCTGGCGCACGATGATGGCACTGGTAAACGCCGCGAAGGTCATCGCGATGGACGCGATCACAACCCAGATTCCGGTCGAAGCCGGCGGCGGAGAATAATCCTTGACGCCGCGCATCTTCCCATTCGCCGGAGCGAGGTTTCGATGGCCGCCGTTGCCGGAACTGTCCGCCAGCCGCGGCGGTTGGTTGCGTTCTTCGCTTCTTACCGGGATTGCTACCGGTTCGTTTGCTGTCGTCGCCATAACTACAGACCCCAATTCCAGAATCGCGTTACGCTTCGTCGTTCTCCGACTTCACCTTTTCGGGAGAAGCCTGCATCACGTAGTCGCCGACAGAGCTTTCCACGCCATACTGGAACGGGTCGTGGAAGACTTCAGGAAGCTTGTCGCCGAAGTTGTTGTGCGGCGGCGGCGTGGTCGGCGTGCTCCATTCCAGCGACGTCGCCTGCCATGGATTGTCGGGGGCGGGCTCGCCTTTGAAGCGACTGTGGATCAGGTTGTATAGAAAGACGAGCTGCGCAGCGCCGGTCGTCAACGCGGCCACCGTTATAAACTTGTGCAGCGGAATGAGCGGCTGCATATAGTCGGGCGCGAACGCCTGATAGCGGCGAACGTTGCCGGCCAACCCAAGATAGTGGAAGGGCATGAAGATGGCATAAGCGCCGACGAAGCTGAACCAGAAGTGAATCTTGCCCAGGGTTTCGTTCATCATGCGGCCATACATTTTGGGGAACCAGAAGTAGGTGCCGGCAAAAATCCCGAACATGGCCGCGACTCCCATCACCAGGTGGAAGTGTCCCACTACGAAGTAAGTCGCGTGCAGCATGATGTCGATCGACGGCTGCGCCAGGAAGAAGCCGCTCACGCCGCCGGCGATGAACATCGAAATAAATCCCAGCGCGAAAAGCGATGCGGCATTGATGCGCAACTTCGCCCCGTAAAGACTGCCCAGCCAGATCAGCACCACAATCGTCGAGGGGATCGTGATCACGAGCGTGGGGAACGAAAACGCCAGTGACGAAACCGGATTCATGCCGCTGACGAACATGTGGTGGCCGTACACCATGTAGCTGAGCACGGCCAACATGCCCATCGAATACACCAGCACCCGATGGCTGAGCATCGGCTTACGCATGTTGGTGATCAGGACGTGCGAGACGATCCCCATGCCGGGCACGATCGCGATATACACCTCAGGATGTCCGAAGAACCAGAAAAGGTGCTGCCAGAGCAGCGTCGATCCGCCGGAGTGCGGCAGCATCTGATCGTTGAGGACGATATTGCTGGAGACGAAAAAGCTGGTGCCGGCAACGTGATCGAGGATCAGAAGAATGCAGGCCGGCATCAGCACGGCGAATGCGGTCAGGCCCATGCAGGAAGTAATGAACCATGCCCAGGCGCTCAGCGGCAGCCGCCACAGGCTCATGCCCTTGGTCCGCATGTCGAGCGTAGTCGTGATGAAGTTCAACGAGCCCAGCAACTGGCCGACGCAGAAGATGGCGATGGCCAGCGCCCAGAGAACTACTCCAGTGCCTTCGCCCGGGCCGCCGACTTCTCCTATAGCACTCAAGGGAGCGTACTGGGTCCAACCGCCAAGAGTCGGCCCGGTGCCCACGAAGAACGAAGACATCAGCACCAGGAAACCGACGAACGTGACCCAGAACGACATCATGTTGAAGTGGGGGAACGGCATGTCCTCGGCACCGCACTGGATGGGCAGGAAATAGTTGCCGAAGGCCGCGAAGGGCGCCGTGGTGAGTACGAAGAAGACCATGATGGTAGCGTGCATGGTCATCAGCTGCAGGTAGAACTCTGGCGTCATTACGTCGCCGGGAGCTCCGTTTTTGGTGAGCAGGTGCAGGCCGGGGATGGCGGCGTTGGTCCAGCCCAGGTGAAGACGCATCAGCCAGGAAAGGCCCATGCCTACGAAGGCGGCCAGCAGAGCCATGCCGTAGTACTGCTTTCCGATGACTTTGTGGTCGAGGCTGAAAACGTGTTTGCTGATGAAGCTCGTCGGCGCGTGATGTACAACGGCATCGTGCTTCGTCATATCGTGCATGGATCACCTCAGGAGATCTTGCTGCTTTCAAAGCCGACTACTGCAAAGCCGCTTGCTGCTTCAGCCAATCGTCAAAGTCCGGCTGCGAAAGCACGGAAATGTAGGCCTTCATGTTGTAGTGGCCGAGGCCGCAGAGCTGCGTGCAAACGATCTCGTACCTGCCGATTTTCGTCGCGGTGAAGTGCAAAGTAACGTCCAGTCCGGGAACGAAATCCTGCTGTACCCGCAACTCGGGAACGAAGAATGAATGTCCGACATCTTTGGTGTGCATGAGCAGATGAACTTCTTTGTTCACCGGGACGGCCATCTGCGCGGTGACGATGTCGTCTTTTGAATCCTGATCGTGATCCTGATCGAGGCCGTAGAAGTTCTGCGTGGCCTCGCTGATCTTGTCAGGGTGAATAGGGCCAAACTTGCCATCGGGGCCGGGATAGCGGAAGTAGAAAGCAAACTGCCCCGACTGCACCTGAATCGGCATGGCGTCCGCTGACGGCGGCGTTAGGTAAACGTTGGCCCAGGCTTTCACGCCGAACACGCCGAGCGCCAGCACTTCGGTTCCCACGAGCAGCACGGCGGCCCACACCATGGCCTTAGCGCCGCCGGGAAAATTCTTGATCTTGTCGCCGGGTTTGGGATTGGAAAATTTCCAGATGAAGAACGCCAGAACGAATTGCGAAGCCAGGAATGAGATTCCCGCCTCGGCCATGGTTTCCGACATCTGTTCGTCGATCGGCGCGCCGTGAGTCGAGATATCTTCTGCCATCCACCAGGTGTGCCGCAGGATCGGAATCGCGGAAACAATCGCGATGACCAGGATGGTGACCGCAAAGAATTTTGCCATGGTGTTTCGCCCTCAGCCTTTGCCCGCTGCGTTTCAAAGCCGCAGGATTTCCCTGCGGCTTTCAGATCGAAAAAGAAGACTCTCTTACTTTGCTGTGAACTTAAAATCAGCTTTACCTGGCGCGCCGGCGGCCACCGTCACTTTCGCGGTTTGCGTGCCATACTTTTCCTGCCAGGCGGTGACGGTGTAGTTGCCCGGAGGTACGCCGTTGATGGTGTAGTTGCCGCTGTCATCGGTAGTTGCGTACGGCCCTTTCACTACCACATACCAGCCGTTCATCCAGGGATGGATGTTGCACTTTACCGGAATCACTTCCGGCGCCTTCCAGCTCTTCTCAACGGGAGCGGCTCCGGGCGGTTGCGATTGGTTCCAGGGAATGTTTCCCGTCATTGGATTGGGCAGCGGGTGAATGTTGTGGGTGGTCTGATCGCTGGTCACGACTTTGAAGGTCTCGCCCACATCCATGGCCAGCACGTGCGGGGTGTACATGCAGTTCTTCTGATCGAACACCGGGACAGCCGTCTCGGTCGTGGCGGCGCCGGTCCAGTCGGAGATGTAGAGCACCACATTCTGCAGGCCGCCATTCGCGCCTACGACAACTTCCTCCAGGTGGGCAGGAGAGCTCTCGTGGGCTTTGGAGCAGTAGGGATCTTTCGACATGTCGATGCCCTTCATGTGCGGAGCAGCGCCGTCGAGTTTCACCGTCCCGGTGATCTTGCCTTCGCTGGCGGCGCTGACCACGCTTTGATTCAATATCAGCGCGCCGCAGCAGACCAGCACTATCGACGATAGTACTGCCAGATACCTGTATCCACTCTTCATAGAATCCTCCTATTGGCCACGAATGTACGCTTTGAAGCGTTAAGAATCCACACCCTGCGTGCCCGCCCTCACTGTTGTCCGGCCGGGGCGTTCGGATCCACCGGCTTGAGGCCAAGTTGTTTCGCCATTTCTTTTTCTTTGCTGTTCGGGCGCATCAGCGTGCGCAGATAGAACACCAGGTCCCAAGCCTCGTCGGGCTTGATGTTGTCGGCAAAGGACGGCATGGGCGTGCCGTCCAGGCCGGTCATGAAGATCCGGTAGATATCACGATCGGTGTCGCCGCACTTCGGCCGGGAGCCTTCGGTGAAGTTGAAGGCTGCGATCGGCCGACCCAGATCATCCTGCAGTGTTGCCGCCGACGGTCCGTTGGCTTGCCCCAGAACGCCGTGGCACTTCCAGCACTGTACCCGGGCGAAAACATCGCGCCCGGCCTTAATGCGGTCGGCTGTGATTTCGGGTTCCGGCGGAATCGTGATCGGCGCCCCAGGCTTTTCGCTGACCCACCGGGGAGAGAAGTGCTTCACCCAGGCTACCAAGTCAGCGCGCTGCTGCTTGGTAAACGTGTTCCACTGAGGCATGTTGGAGCGATCAAAGCCGCGAGTGATGGCGTCAAAAAGATCCTCGTCGGTAGGCAGGGTTCCGGTCGGAGTGGAGCGGCATTTGAAGATGCCCAATTGGAAGTCGCGGGGTTGTTGGAACACGGGCGGCTGCATGTAGAAGGCGTTTTCGCCATTGCCGTCGCCGTTGTCGCCATGACAACCGACGCAATAGCGACGGTAGTCCGCCTTGCCGTCCTTGGCATGACCGGTAATATTCCCGATGTGGCTCTCCGTGCCAATGCGTTTCTCAAAGTCCGCCGGCGTGAGTTGCGCCCAGCCCGCCATGGGGAGCGCCAAAACCGCAGTCGCGCCCACAAGAAGCGACCATTTCTGCAATCTTGTCCGCATGTCTATCCCTCTCTAGAAGTCGAAATCAAAACCGATCAAGAGTTCGCTGGTGTTGAGGTTGCCGCCGGTTGGGGAGACTCCATCCTGGTGCATCCAGTTGTACTCGTTGTGCCAGGCAAAGCCCGCTCGGCTGGTCATGAACGGGTTATAGCGGTAGCCGATGGTGTAGGTGGTGATGTTGCCCAGGTTCGAGGGCGACGCCACGGCGTCAAACGCGCCGGTCGCGGAATCAAAGCACTGTCCCGTCGGGGTCGGAGTGGCAATGGTGCAGCCCGCACCGTTGGCCTGCTGCGACATCCGGATGGTCTCAAATCGCCCGATGAAGATCAGCTGCGGGCTGTAGACGTAGTGAGGTTCGAACAGAACGCCGTTCCAGCTCGGCGCTTGCGCGCCCGTTGGCAGGGTGGTTCCGGTCACGTTGTTGTTGGGGACCGTGCCTCCGATCAGGTCTCCGAAGCCTTGACCGAACCAGGCATTGTCGGAACCGTGCTGCGTAACGACCTGCAGGTCGAAGTGCTGGCCAAAATAGAACTGACCAAAGAAGCCTTCGCGGCTAAAAGACTGATTGCTTAGGCCCGACCCTCCGAGCGGAGTACCACCTTGGGTTAGGTAATAAGTCGGCGCTTCGCCCACCATGGCATAGCCGCCAATGCGATCGACCCCAAGTCTGCCGGTGTCGAACGCCTGGCTGAAGGTGAAGAAGCCGGTGTAGCCGTTGCCGTACTGCAGGCCGACGTTTCCATCGTTGGAACTCAGGATGGCTGCGGAATAGCGGGTACGGTCGTCTGCGGAGTGGCCCATGACTTCAGCGCCAAGCTGGTTATCGCCCATTTGGCCGAAGATGTTGCCGTCGCCGACTGGAATGAAGTGATAGAGCTGGTAGATACCACCGTTGCCGGTGAGGGTGAGGATGCGCTTCTCGGACAACAGGTTATCGAGTTCGAACTTGCCCAGTTTGATGTTGAGCCAGGGGCTGCCGAACAGGTTGTCCAGGCGAGCCATTACGGTCTCGAAGTGGAAGGAGGCCGTAGCATCGGACGATGGCAACACGTAGAACGAGAAGTTCTTCTCCAGCGTGCCGCCGGTGTGGAAGTCGAGTCCGCTCAGGTCAAAGCCCGAACTGGTAACCCGCTGGACTGCGGTTCCCGTGGCCACCCCGCCCGCGTAGGTGTCAACCGCGACCTCGCCGGTGCTCACGCGGTGCCAGATCGGCGTGATGCGGAACGTGACCGGCCAATAGCCGGGGTTCTGCCAGATCGGGGCATCCCGGTCGTTCATGAGCTGGTAGCCGTTGTCTTTGAATTTCTGGCCAAAATAGTTGAGCATTGGCCAGGATTCATGGCAGGCGGAACAGCGCAGGCCATATTTCCTGGCAAAAGCGGGGAGGGCATTCGCAGACGGGCTGGCGCTGAGGACCAGGGCGACCAGAACGAGCGCAGCTGCCGTTAGAGACGTTGAAAAACGAAACCGCACATGACGAGACCGCGTCAACGTGGACATGACGGACTCCCTCAAACTGATTGTTATCTCTTCAACAATGCAATAAGGCTGACTGTCGGCGACGAAAAGCGCAAATGTGAATCAGACAAAGGAATCGAAAAGCAAGGAACTGTTTCCTGCTCCGATTTGAACCTTGGCCTAACTTCGTTCTCTTTGGTCATACCACCGTACCGTGCCCAAGACCCTACAACGATACGTCGTAGTAGTGCAAGAGAAAAATTGTATTTTTTTGCAAACGTTTTACATTGTCTCTCGCTGTAACGGGACCCATGGCTATGCGTTTGCCGAATCCTGGCTCAAATCGGCCCCGTGGTTGACAGCTCTCCGCGACCTCAATTAAGAGTTAAGATCATCGTTGTCGGGTTCGGCGCTGAAACCGCGGCCCTAATTATGGAGAAACTGGTCCTTCATACGCTGCTCGCGGGGAGATTTAGACCGAGGACCAGTTCCCGGCCGATCGGCTCTCGGTCGGTTAAGATATCCTGCCGATCGCTGGCATTGGCACTGTCCTTGTTGACGGCTGCCCTGCCCTCGCTCCAGGCCCGCGAGAAAGACAAGCTCCCCTACGGCGAGGGACTCATTGTGAATGTCCCTTATCCGGAGCCGGTGGTCGAGCAGGTCGTACGAGACGTCGTACAGAACGGCCTGATTCGTGGAACCAAGGAGTACAACAAGGACGAGTACGTCAGCGGCGCCCAGGCAGCCGACTCCACGCGCGTGTTTCCGGCGTGGACTCAGGGAGGGAAGGTTTTCTACAAGGTGCGCTTGCAGGCGCTCGATCCCCGCAACTTTAAAGACAGCGGCGATGTGGGCACGTTGGCCGTTCGCTACGTGCTTCAACCCCAAGGTGACAAGAATACGGTCTTGCGCATCGACGCGGTCTTCGTCGAGGAGTTCCGCCGTATCGCCCACGCTTCGAACGGCTCGGTGGAAGGCAGCGAGTACAAGGATATCCATGACCGCCTGGACGCCCTGGACGTCATGAAGCAGCAGGCCGCCGAGGCGGAACAAGAGAATCAGCAAGAGCGACTGAGGAAAAAAGGCCAGGCGGTGAGCGGCAGCCAAGGAATGAGCAGTAGCCAGACGCTGGCTGCCGCGCCCGCGCCCGAAACCACCGTAGCGGCCATTGACGCCGCAGCCGGACGCGACGCAGTTCCCGCTGCCCAAAGCCCTGCAGAAATGTCTTCGGGGCCGACTTCTCCAGGGCAGGCTTCTCTGGGCCAGACTTCCCCAGAACAGACCTTGGAGCAACACGTTCAGGAGTTGCGGCACCAGGTGGAACGCCTGGTGAAGGCTCCGGGCGCGCCGCTCAAGTCGGCACCGTTCCACACGGCGAGTGTTCTTAGCCCGCTGCCGACGGGCACGGAAGTCCTAATCTTGATTTCAACTCCTTACTGGTATGGCGTGGAAACCCGCGCGGGTCAGCATGGATGGATCTACCGCGACGATCTGGAGCCACTGCCATGAACCAGAGGCGCCATCAGAAGCGGCAGCATGCGGCGCCCCCCGGAGCGCCTCACGCGCGGTTCAGAATGATGCTCATGGGGATGATGTTGCTGGCGGTGCTCGCCGGACGCGGCCGTGCCCAGGGCTCCGGCTACGAACGCACCTTCGCCGATTCGAAGGCGACTGTGGAAAAAACTCTGAAAGATATGCAGTCCACGATTTCCGGCCGGCTTCCTGTGCTGGACGGTTTCGCGGTCGCCGGCGACCGCTCCCTGGATCGCTACCAGCGCGGTTATTTCCAGTCGACCGTGCTGGTGACGGCTACGGCTTCTGGAGGATCGATCGTCCACGTGAGCACCAAGGTGACGGCGTGGTATTCCGACCCGATTGCTTCCCGCTCGGGATATCAGCTGCTGAATTCGAACGGGCGTCTTGAAGTGGATCTACTCGATGAACTGGCTGCAGAACTGGCAAAACGACCGGCGGCAACGTCCGTGCCGGTGGAAAGTAGTTCGAATCCACAACCGCAGCCTCCCGCCGCAACGTCGCCCGCATCGCCGCGGGCATCTTCGTCCCCTGCAAGTTCGCCGGTTTCATCTTCTTCCCCGGCGCTGCCGCCTCCGGCAACCACGGCATCTACTCGGCCCGCTGCGCCAACCGCTGCAATCGCATCAGCCCGACCCGCTGACTCTGCACCGTCCGCACCGACTCCCCGGTTGCCGGAGACGGGAACATTTTCTTCGTCGCTGGAACACGGTCTGGCAGCCGAGCGCTCGGGAGCGACTGAAGCCGCGCACACTCCCGCGGCGGACCCGAACCAGCGGGAACTGAGGGCAGAGGCGGATAGTCTGGAAGAGGTTCTTAAGAGTCAAACCCGTCCGAGGGATCTGGTGGCCGTGAAGAAGTCAGGTACGCCGGTGGTTGCAACTCCGAGCCTGACTGCGAAAGCGCTGTTCCTGGCCAGCGCTCACGATGAGTTCAAGATGCTCGACTACAACGCCGACTGGGTGCACGTGCAGATTTCCGGCCTGTCCCGGGGATGGATCTGGCGCACCGGTCTGGAAATGCCCGAAGGAGTTCCTGAAGTCAGCGCCCAGGGAACCGCTCGCGTACCCACGGTCGATGAGCTATTCCGCGTCAGTCGCGAGGAAACCGCCGCGTTCCCCGGCGACTGGGAACCCCTGCGCAACAAAACCGTAAAAATTATTTCAGTGCAGAAGACCGATGAATCGGCGGCTGGCGGGGATGGAAAACTCAAATTGGAATTCGCGAAATCTGTGCTCGACAAAAACTACGCCGACCTCGAAAAGAACGCGAAGGCACTGGCGGGGATTGTGCTGATTTTCGATTCGGCGGATGGCGGCATGATCGCCACTACGCTGGGCACGCTGGAGCAATGGAAAGCGGGCAAGTTGTCGGACTCCGCGCTTTGGCATCAATCCTATTTTGATCCGCCAGAGATGCTAGGTTCGCCCGGTTCGTCCGCGAGTCAGTAGCCGCTATCGGTAACGACGTCCCGTCAGCTTTTCATTACTTTCTGAAACGCCGCCTGGAACTTTTCCATCTCGTCCTGGGTGCCTACGGTAACGCGGACCCAGGTTGGCATGATGGGCCAGACCCGGCCGATCATCACATTTTCCTTTGCCATGGCATCTCTGACTTGCTGGCCTGGACGCTTGGCGTCGAGCATGAAGTGGTTGGCCTCGGAAGGGATGTAGGAGTAGCCGTTGCGACTGAGCCACTCGAATGTTTGCTGGCGAATCGTGGCGTTGATGCGTCGCCGCTCCGGAACCACGGCGGGATCTTTCAGACTGGCGGTCGCGGCTACCACCGCGGTGACGGGCATGAAATTCTGGCCGCGAGCAATGACCTTTTCGAGAAGGTCGGGGCGCGCAATCACAAATCCGCAGCGCAAGCCGGCTAATCCATAAACTTTTGAGAATGTGCGGAGCACGATCACGTCTTTGCCGTCTTTGACCAGGTCGAGCGCGGAGTGCGTGGCTTCGGTTAAATGAATGTAGGCTTCGTCGACCAGCACGATCGAATCTTTCGGTTTGTTGGCGACGATGAATTCGATATCGGTGTGCGGCGTGACCGTGCCGGTGGGATTGTTCGGATTGCAGATATAGAAAATCCCGCTGTCGGGACCGGCGGCCAGCATCGCCTTGACATCATGCGCGTAGGTTTTGGTGAGCGGAACCTTGACCACGCGTGCTCCGGCGAGCGCGGCCATCATCATGCCCGTCTCGAAACACGGATCGGCGGTGACGTAACTCTTTTGCGGCGAAGCGAACGCCAGCACGGTTAACATCAGCGGCGGCGTGGAGCCGGCAGTGCAGGAAATCCAGTCGGGGTTAAGACCCTCCTGCTGGGCACACATGGCGACCAGGTCGTCAGTCAGATTGTCGGAGTAGCGGCCGCCCTGCGGAATGATCGCGGCGAGGGCGTCACGGGCAGCCTGGCAGGGGCCCAGAGGATTCTCGTTGGCATCGATCAGAACTGCATCCTTCGCATGTGGCAGGCGGCGACGGGCAGCGGCGGCCAGCATGGGTTCGGTCATCCCTCTGAAGGCAGCCGCCGCGGACGCAGCAGCCGACAGGTGCAGAAATGAACGGCGGGAGAAACGGGGCATGGGACCCTCCGCAAGGGAGTGTATCAGCGTTCGTGCAGAGCGTGTGCATGTGGAGTGGGCACTCTTGCCCGCTGCTTTTGATTTTGTTGTTGAAGTTGTTCTTGATGTGATCTTGAGATTCTGGAGCTTTCTGAAAAACGCAAGATCAAAAATCAAGATCAAAGTCAAAGGCAGCGGGCGGGAGTGCCCGCTCCACATGAAAGCCACACTGACTACTCTTCTTTGCGTCCGGCGTAATAGCCGGCTCGGGCTTGAATCTTATAACCCTGCTTGTTCTTGATCTCGATCTTACGGAAGGTTCCGTCGAGCTTTGTGTTGGTTGAGGTAAAGCCAATGTTGTACTGGCTGCGCAGTTCGGCAGCGATCTGGTCGAAGGCGTCGCGGAGTTTGTCGAACTTGTTTCCCACGTTGATGACGCGGCCTCCGGTCGATTCGGTGAGTTTGTGCATGTCGGAATCGCCGGAATAGAACATTCCCCCGTAGGACCCGCGATCGGCGCAGAGCAGCACGTAGACGATGGCGTCCGCTTTCTGAGCCGCCTCGATCGCATCCTTGATTTTCAGTCTGCTGCCTTCATCC
>Ga0210391_10002161_pt1 | contig 17221 bp, 14 predicted proteins | sample IncBWC12OmetaG_FD_160573 | JGI IMG/M metagenome (GOLD analysis project Ga0210391, IMG submission 160573) | Forest soil microbial communities from Barre Woods Harvard Forest LTER site, Petersham, Massachusetts, United States - Inc-BW-C-12-O ... | reverse complement strand
GACGGGGAGCTGTGCGCCTTGGCGCGGTAGTCGAAATCATCCACACTGCGACTCTGGTGCACGACGACATCATTGATGAAGCCAAGACGCGCCGTGGGCGTCCCGCAGCCAACACGCAATGGGGCAACTCGAAGTGCGTGCTCGCGGGCGACTGGCTCTACATGCAGGCGTTCAAGGTCGCGGTGGAAGAGCGCAACTTCCGCATTCTCGACACTCTGATTGAACTGACGCAGCAGATGGTTGAGGGTGAACTGCTGCAAATGGAAAAACTTGGAGAGCTCATCACTCTTGAAGAGTATTTCGATCTGATTTACCGCAAGACAGCTTGTCTTTTTTCGGTTTGCATGCGACTGGGAGCGATTCTAGGGGGAGCGACGTCGGAGCAGGAATGCGCTCTAGGTCAGTACGGACACGACTTGGGCATGGCGTTCCAGATCGTTGATGACGTCCTCGATCTGACGGCGTCCGAAGAGGTTTTGGGTAAGCCGGTGGCCAGCGATCTGCGCGAGGGTAAGGTCACGATGGCCGTGATTCACGCGCTGGAGCGCTGCACGCCAGACGAGCGCGCCAAAATCGAAACCATTCTGCGCGATCGCGCTTTCAACGGTGTCACGCATGCGCAGATCATGGAGATTTTGCAGCGCTATGGCTCGCTGGAGGCTGCCACCGCGCGCGCCGCACGCTACGCAGGGTCTGCACAGAAGGCGATCTGCACTTTCCCCGATTCCGAGATCAAGCGAGCTCTGCTGTGGGCGCCGGAGTTTGTAGTAGCCAGAGAAAAATAATTTTTAGATCTACATCGCAACTCCAGCACTCCATGAGGCGGTTGTAACCGACGACAGCGCATCTGCTACCCACCCTTCGCTCTGTGGCATCATTCAAGAGTCAAACAACTCTCCGGCAGGTCAATCCCGTGTGCGGCCGCAGACTGGACTGCCAAACCCTCATCGCGTTGCTCACGTGAATTGCAGCGCAGGTCCGCGGGAGCGCGGCTTCGATGTTATCTTTGGTGGTCGCCACCGAAGTGTGCCAAACAAACTATGGACGTTCTCAAGAAGCTCTTTGAGCAGCGGTTTCACACTTTACCTGCGCTGATTCAGCCGCTGCAAGGCGAGTTGGGCGGGTCAGGGCGGAAGATCGTCCGGCTCGCCACCGATGCGGTTAGCACGATTGGCATACTGTACGGCGTGCGCGAAGAGAATGCGGCGTTTCTGGAATTTTCCGGGCATTTTCGCAAGCACGGCCTGCCAGTGCCGGAGATTTATGCGGAGGATTTAAGTCAGGGCGCATATCTGGAAGAGGACTTTGGGGATACGAGCCTATTTGACTTTCTGTCGGAAAATCGCGCCGGGGAAAAGATTGCACCAGCAGCGGTGGAAGCGTATCGCAACGTGGTCGTGCTATTGCCGCGCTTTCAGATTGAAGCCGGACGCGATCTGGACTATCGGGTTTGTTATCCGCGAGGCAGCTTTGACCGGCAGTCCATCGCATGGGACCTCAATTATTTTAAGTATTACTTTCTGCGCCTGGCGGGAATTCCATTCAATGAGCAGGCACTGGAAGACGATTTTGACAGTTTGACGACTTTCTTGTTGAGCGCGGATCGTGACTATTTCATGTACCGGGATTTTCAGTCCCGCAACATCATGCTGCGCGATGGTCAGCCGTTTTTTCTCGACTATCAGGGCGGACGCAAAGGGGCGCTGCAGTATGACATTGCTTCCCTGCTGTACGATGCGAAGGCCGATTTGCCGCCAGAGTTGCGCCAACAATTGCTTGATCTTTACATCGAGAGACTCGGGGATTTCATCACGATCGGGCGCGACGCTTTTTTGCATTATTTCTACGCGTACGTTTATGTGCGCATTCTGCAGGCTTTGGGAGCCTACGGGTTTCGCGGTTTTTACGAGCGCAAATCGCATTTTTTGCAGAGTGTGCCCTACGCACTGAAGAATCTGCGCTGGTTACTCCACAATGTGACTCTGCCCATCGCGCTGCCGACGCTGACGGAAGCGTTCAACAGCATGCTGGCTTCGGAGAAGCTGCGGGGTCTGGCTTCCGAAGGCGATAACCTAATCGTACGGATCTTGAGCTTTTCATTTCATCGCGGTATGCCCAAAGACGAGAGTGGGCATGGCGGCGGATTTGTTTTCGATGGCCGGAGCTTGCCGAATCCGGGGCGGGAAGAGCGCTTCAAGTCGCTGACCGGCAAAGACGCCCCGGTGATTGAGTATCTAAATCAGCAGGAGAGTGTACATCAGTATTTGGCCAGCGTGATGTCACTGGTGGACGCCAGCGTGAACAACTATCAGAAACGGGGGTTTAAGAACCTGATGGTCTCCTTCGGTTGCACTGGCGGGCAGCATCGTTCGGTGTATCTGGCGGAGCAGGCGGCGAAGCGGTTGCGCGGGCGAGACGGAGTGGCAGTCGTGTTGCGGCATCGTGAATTGGAGAAGCCGACGCAATGAAAGCCATGATTCTGGCTGCGGGCCTGGGCACGCGCTTGCGCCCCCTCACCAGTGATCGTCCTAAAGCGCTGGTGGAAATCGATGGCCGAAGCCTGCTTGAGATCACGCTTTCCCGGCTGCGCACTTTTGGAGTTGGCGAAGTGATTGTTAATGTGCATCACTTCGCAGACGTGGTCGTCGACTATCTGAAGGTGAACAATAAGTTCGGAATGCGTATTGAAGTTTCCCGCGAGGAAGCGCTACTCGATACGGGTGGCGGCTTGAAAAAAGCAGCCTGGTTCTTTCTCCAGGATTCCAGCGGTTTGGACGAGCCGTTCGTTCTCCACAATGTCGACGTGATCAGCACGATTGATCTGGAGCGCATGCGGCAGTCTCATATCGAGCGTGGGGCACTGGCCACGCTGGCTGTGCAAGGGCGGGAGACTTCGCGCTACCTTCTTTTCGACGAGCAGCAAGATCTTTGTGGCCGGCGTACCGGCGGTGATCGAGCATCCAAACTCGTCCGTCCCGCGCAGCGAGTGGAAGCGTTGGCGTTTTCGGGCATCCATATTGTCTCGCCTCGCATTTTTTCGATGTTGAGCGAAGAAGGCGCGTTCTCGATCATCGACTCCTATTTGAGACTTGCAGCCCAGGGAGAGAAAATCCTCGCATTTCGCGCCGACAAGTATTGCTGGCGTGATCTAGGCCGTCCGGAGAGTGTGGCGCAGGCGGAGCAGGATTTTAAGAACAGGGTTCTTCCTTGATGATGGCTTTCCCGTCTACTTCGATCTCATTTTTCTTCTTTCATTGTCTTGCAAACCAGCCTGGTGTGCCCCGTTTTCGAATCAATCACGGTAGTCGCGGGCAGACAACTGCAGGTCACGGTGTTGGCATTCTCCTGTTTGACCACGACACAGTGTTCGATGAGTTCGGCGGTGGACGGGGGGAGGTGGCTCCGAATGGGGGGCGGCGGAGTGGCCGCAACCGGCTGCTTCTTCGCCGCGCAACCTGCGAGAAGCAGGCAAAGCACTATCCCAGCTTTCCTCATGCCCTCTCTGTTTTCGCTCTGACGCGCCCGCTTGTCGATTGGCAATCTTGGTTACACACCCTAAACGGGGGTGAGCAGCATGTCGCGCCCCGAACGCTGAAACTCTTGAAGACACGCTACTAGCTAACGCCAGTGTTTCCCTAGTATGGCCCGATGACTCCGGCGATGGCGCGAGAGGCTGGCGAGCGCGTCGCACTCGAAGTGTCCAGCACGTCGAGGTATTTCAATCCCGAACCGGTGTTGAAGAGGACGACCGTATCGTCGGGCGTGAAGAAACCGCTGGCTAACAGCTTCTGATAAGCGACGAGGGACGCCGCGCCTTCGGGGGCGGCGAAGATGCCTTCCACTTTGGCCCAGTGACGAGTAGCGGCGAGAATTTCTGTGTCGGTGGCGGCTAGCGCGAGACCTCCGCTTTTCTTCAGAATATCCAGGATCAGGTAATCGGCATAAGGTTTTGGAACCCGGAGACCTGCGGCGACCGTCGATGCGTGGGGCCACATTTCCACCGAGGCGCGGCCTTCATCCCATGCTTTAACGATGGGGCCGCATCCGGAAGATTGGACGCTGATCATGTTCGGACGCTCGGAGCCAATGAAGCCGAGTTCTTCCATTTCTTCGAAGGCTTTCCACATACCCAGGAGACCAACTCCGCCGCCCGTGGGATAGATGACGCCCTGCGGGAGTTTCCAACCGAGCTGTTCGGCGATCTCGTAGCCCATGGTTTTCTTACCTTCGACGCGGTAGGGCTCTTTAGTAGTGGAAACGTCGAACCATCCCTCCGCCGCCCAGGTTGGTTTTTCTTTGAGTTCGGCGACCTTGCGGGCACAGTCGGAGATGAGACCATCAACCAGAGTGACATGCGCTCCGTAGTAATCGCACTCGACGCGGTTGGCCAGGGGAACATCTTTGGGCATGAAGATGTGGGCTTCGATACCGGCGGCGGCGGCGTAGGCAGCCAGGGCTCCAGCGGCATTTCCGGCGGAAGGAATGGCAAGCTTTTTGAGGCCGAAATGGCGGGCCATCGTGACCGCGGCGGAGAGGCCGCGAGCTTTGAAAGACCCAGTGGGATTCAGGCCTTCGTCTTTGATGACGACCCCGGGGTATTCGCGGCTGCGCAGCATGGGAGTGAAACCTTCGCCGAGAGTGACGGGGGGCGCTTCGGGAAGGACGGCATCGTATCGCCACATCGTAGGAGCAAGGGGCAACAGCGATGAAAGGGAGAAAGTCTTCTTGATAGTGGCGAGGTCGTAGCGGGCATATAGAATTCCGCCGTCCTCCGGACAAACGGTTTGGGGACGATCGGCCGGAAAATGCTGGCTGCAACGGGTGCATTCCAGATGAGTAGGGCGGGACACGAGGAAAGTCTATCAGGCGCGAGAGCAAAGAGGTTCACGCCCGAAGAGTCATTCGCGCAGCCGCTATCGAGTCGTTGGTTTGGCGAGAACGAAGATGACAGCGACCTGGTCGCTGTAGACAGGCTGCCAGATTGCGCTTTCGGCCAGAATGCTCGCTAAGGCGGAGCCCTTGGGACTAACGACATATCGAACGGGATACCGCTGGAGAAAGTTTTTCCACCCCGGTTCGACGTGCACCAAGTTCAAATAGGACTTGAGAAATTGTTCACCGTAGAAATCATGGCGGTCATCGACCGCCACTTTTATTTGTGGATAAACACGATAAATCAAATAGCCGCCCCAGTTATCGGGAGCGAACACCGGTCCCTCTGCCTTCTGGCTTTCCAGATACGTTATGGCGTCCGCCGGGAAGCGCTTGGAGTCAAAGTGTGCGTCCATCACTTGGGCGACACCCAGTCTGCCGTCATGAAAGGTAATCCAGCAGGTAAGCACGATTGCCACGACGGGCCAGAGGTGGGCGTGGAGGCTTGACTCGATGACCTGCATTCTGTGAAAGAAATCCGGAGATGTCGCAGCTTGCGATTTCGATGCGACCCGCCACCCAGCCCACAATTCTTGCAACGGTAGAAGTGCATCGCACAGTCGCGGGCCAATCACCAGAATCAACAGCAGCGCCGACACCGGGATATTCCGCGAAGCATAGAGGCCCGAATAGACCGCAAAGAGCGTTAGCAGTAGGTCGCTCGTGGTGATGTCGCTACTCCTGTGTCTTTTGGTCGCAAACACGATTAAAGTGAGCAGCAGCAGCAGTGCAAAACACTTCTGGGCGGTACCATGAAAATTAGGAGATTGAAACTCGTCGATATGATCCATCAGGAAACGATTAGAAAGATAGCGATAGATATGGACGTGCAATCTCCAGCCGTAGGGATTCATCAGTGTGGTCAGGGTGCTGAATACGCCAATGAGCGCAAGCTTTCGCGCCCGCTTCCCTGCTCGTATCTTGTCCACCAGATTTTCTAAGCGATCATCCTTCAGCCGGAAATAATCCCAGACCGCGCTGAGCCAGTAAATCCCAAGAAGGGCGAAGCCCAGCAGAAAGCCTCCATGAGTATTTACCCACACCAGTGTCAGGAGCGGAATGAGCCACAAAAGCCAGCCCTGGCCAGCTTCGGCGAACGAGCCGGGTTGCTTGTTCTGGGAGGATTCTAAAATCCAAAACCACAACACAGCGAACAACCAGCTCACAACATGAGGGCGTGCGAGGAAGTGGATCATGGCTGCCGATGCGGCCAGGAGCACCAGGCCAAGAGCCACGAGAAAGTTTGCACCGCGCCGGAGAAGCAAACGAAAGCTCCACGAAAATGTCAGAGCGATGATCGCGGCGGTGAGAAAGACGACTCCGTTCAGCCCAGCGGCACTATCCAACCACCCGACGAAGACATCGTAGAGCCACTCCCAGGCAAACCATGGATGGCCGGCCATAGTCGAAGAAAATGGATCAACGCGGGGAATCGAGTGGGTAGCGAGGATCAGCTGCCCGGTACGTATATGCCAACCAATTCCAGCGTCCCCCAGCAATCGCACCGACAGAGTTGTGAACCCCAGCAGCCCCAGCAAGGCGACGAAAATCAAGTCCCCTATGGAGGGAATAAGCCATCTGCCGGCAAGGGGAGGATTCGCCTTTTCAGAACTTCTGGAGCCGATTGTCATCGCGCTGAATCTTATAGAGTGGTGCTATGAACGGCAAGGCTACACATCGAGTGGTTATCGTGGGAGCGGGGTTCGGTGGGCTGAATGCAGCCACGGCGCTGGCTGGCGCCGACGTGAATATCACCATCATTGACCAGAAGAATTATCACACCTTCCAGCCGCTGCTCTATCAGGTGGCCACTGCGGGTCTCTCGCCGGGGGAAATTGCCGAGCCCATCCGATCGATTCTTCATCGACACAAAAATATCCAAGTGCTAATGGCCGAAGTTACGGGATTCGATCTCGAACGGCGGGTGGTGCATATAGCCGATCAGGACGTTCCTTATGATTCTCTCATTGTGGCCGCCGGCGCCAGCCATGCCTATTTCGGTCACGACGAGTGGGAGACTCTCGCGCCCGGACTTAAAACAATTGAGGATGCGCTCGAAATCCGGCGCCGAGTTCTGCTGGCCTTCGAATTAGCTGAGCGGAGGGCCTCCGCGGGGGAAGTGACCGATCCGCTGAATTTTGTTGTGGTTGGAGCCGGGCCGACGGGAGTGGAACTAGCCGGAACTTTAGCCGAGATTTGCCGTCACGCTCTCGCCAACGATTTCCGCTCGATCGATCCCCGGCGTACACAGATACATCTGATCGAAGGCGGGCCGCGGGTACTGCCATCTTATCCGGAGGATCTTTCCCGCAGCGCGCTGGAACAACTGCAGCATCTCGGCGTGGAAGTGCTCACCAGCGCCATGGTCACGAAGATTGAGCCCGGCACTATTTCCATGGGCAACGCAAGCATGAAAGCGTCGGTCATTTTGTGGGCCGCTGGAGTGGCGGCTTCTTCTCTGGGCAAGAAACTGGGCGCGCCGGTGGATCGCGCGGGACGCGTCCTTGTCCAACCCGACCTGAGTATTCCCGGTCATCCGGAGGTTTTCGTCATCGGCGATCTCGCCGCGCTCAAGGATCTGTCCGGCAACTTGTTGCCCGGGGTTGCGCCGGTGGCGATTTTGGAAGGGCGCTTCGTCGCTAAGCTTATTCGTCAGGGAATGGCTGACATTTCGCCGGATCATTCCGGGCAGCGAAAGCCCTTTCATTACCGGGACAAAGGGAACCTGGCTACTATTGGCCGCGCCGCGGCCATCGCGCAGTTTGGCAAGGTTCATATTTCTGGATTCATGGCGTGGCTTGCCTGGCTGTTTATCCACATCTTATTCCTGATCGGATTCCAGAATCGTGTGCTCGTCCTGATTCAGTGGGCTTGGTCGTATTTCACATACGAGCGCGGCGCACGGCTGATCACCGGCGGGACGAGTCTTCCGGGATGGACCGGGCTGGGGTCCGAGAATCGTCAGTTGGTCAAGGAAGAACGAAAAATTCCTGCGGAGACCCACAAATAGGAGTAAGAATATTGCTTTCAGGCGGGCCCGATGAAAATCATTTCGCTTTCGCGGATTCTTCTCGGCCTCGCGGCAGTATTGTTTCTTGGTTCGGGATCGTCCGCAGAAATTCTTAAAATTGTTGTCGATGACACTATTCAGCCGATCACGCAGGAATATATCTCCCGCGCCATCGACGAGGCGGAACGACGCAACGACCAGGCTGTATTGCTCGAGATCAATACGCCCGGCGGGCTGGTCGACTCCACCCGCCGGATCATCGAAAAGATAACTTCGTCCAGGGTTCCGATTATCGTTTACGTCGGACCCAGCGGCAGCCGCGCCGGTTCTGCGGGAATCTTTCTCCTCGAAGCCGCCGACGTCGCCGCCATGGCTCCGGGGACCAACGCTGGGGCAGCACATCCCGTCTTGATTGGCCCGTTCGCGCCGAAGGTTGACGACGAGATGAAACGCAAAATCGAGAACGATACCGCGGCTTTGATGCGCTCGGTCACCTCCAAACGCGGGCGCAATGTCGAGGTCGCTGAAAGTGCTGTGCTCGAGTCCAAGTCGTTCACCGAGCAGGAGGCGCTGTCGCAGCACCTGATCGATTACGTTGCTTCCAGCGAGAACGATCTTTTTCGCCAGATGGAGAACAGGACTTTTAAGCGCTTCACCGGACAGGAAGTAACGCTGAAGCTTTCCGGCCAGACGATCGCACCCTTTGGCATGACATTAAAGGAACGCATCCTTGGCTATCTGATGGATCCGAACATTTCGTTTATTCTGCTCGCCATCGGCGCCCTCGCGCTCTATGCGGAATTCAATCATCCCGGCGCTGTCATTCCGGGCACCGTAGGCGTCGTTTTCATTTTGATCGCAGCCTTCGCTCTGAATTTGTTACCTACGCGTTTTGCCGCACTGATTCTGATCCTGGGGGCTTTCGCTCTGTTTGCCGCTGAGGCCAAGTTTGCGAGCCACGGCGTTCTCACGATCGGCGGCATCTCGCTGCTTACGCTGGGAGGGCTGTTGCTGATCGACTCGCCCATTCCGGAAATGCGGGTCCATCTGATGACGGCCCTGGCTGTGAGTGTTCCGCTGGGATTGATTACGGCATTCCTTATGACGCTAGCTCTTAAGGCTAGACGGAACAAGGTTGTCACCGGCGTCGAAGGACTGGTGGGACAAACCGGTGTTGCCCAAACTACGGTTTCCCCGAGAGGAAAGATATTTGTTCATGGCGAACTCTGGGACGCCGTCTCCTCCTCCGACGTGTCTGCGGGGCAGGCGGTGGTGGTGCGCCGAATTGACGGTCTTGTGCTTCAGGTCGAACCGCTAATTGTAAACCGCCCCGCACAGGCAACTATTGTTCCCTAGCTGGCCCGCGCACCAACGCAAGCAACGGATGCGTCCGAATTCCACGCTCCTGCTCGTCCATTGCGTTACAATCCGCCTCAGTAGCAGTCGAACGTTTCGGGCGTGGAGGCATCAGTATGGAATTTAGTTTTGGATTCGGCGCAGTCGTCGTCGTTATCATCGCCCTCTACGTGCTCAGTTCAATCAAAATCCTTGCCGAGTACGAACGTGGCGTGATCTTCCGTTTCGGGCACCTCTACCCGAAAGCGAAAGGGCCTGGAGTCATATGGGTGCTGGCTCCAATGGACCGCATGGTGCGCGTCTCGCTGCGCCAGGAAGCGCTCGAAGTTCCGCCGCAAGACATCATCACGCGCGACAACGTTACATTGAAAGTGAACGCTGTTATTTTTCTGCGTGTGATCGATCCCAGCAAGGCCGTCGTAGAGGTTTCCAACTACGTTTACCAGACTTCGCAGTTTGCACAGACCACATTACGCTCTGTGCTTGGCGAGCAGGAACTTGACGAACTCCTTGCCCACCGCGAAAAAATCAACCTGCGGCTGCAAAGCATTCTTGACATGCACACTTCACCCTGGGGAGTAAAAGTGACGAACGTTGAGGTGAAGCAAGTCGATATGCCGGAATCCATGCTGCGGGCAATGGCGAAGCAGGCCGAGGCGGAGCGCGAGAAGCGATCCAAGATTATTCACGCCGAGGGAGAGTTCTCGGCGGCCCAGCGACTGGTGGACGCAGCCCATCTGTTGGCGACAGAACCGGTCAGCGTTCAACTACGGTACCTTCAGACTTTGACGGAAATAGGCGTCGAGAAGAATACGACGGTCATTTTTCCCGTGCCGGTGGATTTCTTCTCCGGCCTTCAAAAGGTGTTAGGCAAAGCTGGCAATGAGCCGGAGCCCGTCGCGAGGTCCGCATAGGTACACATTCACACCACTTTTTAAGGAATGGTTATGGCTTCTTCACAGGATACTGAAATCACTTTAGGCACAGCGAAACTACTTGGGCTTTTTTTTGGTCTGGTAGGCATCTGCGCCGTTTTTTTTGCGCTCGGCTATACGCTAGGACGGAAATCTGACTCCGGCCTCGCCGCAGCAGCGACGCTGGCCCCACTGCGAGCAGCCCAGGGGGCCAAACCCGGCGGCTCGGGTGCAGCAGCGTCCACGCCAATGACGTTTTATAAAGCTGTGGAGCAGCAGAACGCGAATCCGCAACTGACCTCAGCAGCCGCGGTTGCGGCCACCACGGATGCGAACCGTCAGCAGACGGCTGCATCTTCCACATCTTCCGCTGGCTCATCTTCGTCGGGTGAATCGCCTCAGACTTCCAATCCGCCCGATCCCATGGCTCCGGTCCCCGCCACCGGTTACTTCGTGCAGGTTGCTGCGGTGAGTAAGCAAGACGATGCCGACTCTTTGGTGGATGCCCTTAAAACAAAACTGTATCCTGCATTTGTGGCGAGCAACCCCACGGTTGACAAGCTGTTTCGCGTGCAGGTCGGCCCGTTCGGCGATATCAAAGAAGCCGAGACCATGCGCTCCCGTCTGATCAGCGACGGATATAATCCAATCCTTAAGAAATGAAGTCCCTCTATGAAGCCTGACCGGTTGTTGAACCGGCGCGTTATTTTCAAGTTGCACGGCATGGACGCACTTGATGCGACGATTCTTAAGCAGGATGCCACCGGCTACTGGATTCGCGGTGGCACGCTGGCCGGTCAGCTTGACCAATCCAATTGTTCTCTACCGGAAAGCGATGTGCGATATCTTGAGTTCAGCCGCATTGAGTGGCTGCGAGCCCCGCGGCAGCGCGTCAGATGATTTCATATCTTGGTGCTGTATATTGACAACCGTCAATTTCTGAAACATGTCCGTTTTTGACGCCTGACTCTCTGACCCATGACTAATTTGCTGCCCTCTCTCGACCGAATGCTGCAAGCGATCGCTGATCCCACGCGCCGTCGTATTCTGCGGACGCTAAAGGAACACTCCGCCACCCCCGTGGGCAAGAATTCGGGTTTGTGCGCCGGCGACATCGAAGCAGGAGTGAATCTCTCGCAACCTACCATCTCGCATCATATGGCGGTCCTAACGAAAGCTGGTTTAGTCGACGCGGTTAAGCAGGGTCAGTGGCGCTGGTACCGGCGCAATGACAAAGCTCTTCGCCGCCTGGTGAAGACCCTGCGCGCGCAGTTGTGACCCAAAGTAATTGTCTTTCAATTTTTTATCGGGTACGACAATCAGGCGGAAGCCGTCGCCGCGTGCGCTTTCTGCAAAAGGCGCCGGGCTTGCGAAATGAGATCCGCCACTTCGAAAGGTTTCACCAGGTAGGGGATATTGTTTTCCTGGAGGAAAGTGCGCTCATCGCCCTGCTCCACGCCGTTGGAGAATGTGAATAGTAAGTGGCTCTCCATGCCCGGGCAATGCTGGGTAAGCCATGCGTAGGCTTCTTTCGCGTTCCAGTCGGCAGGCATTTTGCCGCTCATAATTACGGCATCGAAGGGCTCCGACAGCAAACGCGTTTTCACATCTTCACTCTTCGATGCCGTGACCACGCTGGCTCCGGCCCCAATAAGGACGTCGCGTTCGAACTCCAACACAGCCTCTTCTTCTTCCACCAGAAGAACTCGGCCCTGAATGGCGCCTTCGCGTTTGGGTGCAATCACCGGCGCGCCTTCCAGAATGGTTGCGGCCGTCAGCGCCATGGGCAGACGCACCTCTATCACCGCGCCGCCCCCAAGAGCATTGTGGGCCGTGATGTCGCCGCCGTGCTCCTTCACGATTCCGTAGCAGATGCTAAGACCAAGGCCGGTTCCTTTGCCCACGTTCTTGGTGGTGTAAAAGGGATCGAAAATTCTTTTGGGATCCTTGATTCCAGGCCCGTCGTCTGCAAACTGTGCGGACACGAAGCCGCCGTCGCAGGACACTCCGATCTTCAGCTTGCCAGACCGCCCGGTTTCCAGAACTGCGTCCACGGCGTTATTGATAATATTCAGAAATACTTGTTCAATCTGGTGGGGATCGGCAACCACCATCGCGGGCTTATCTCCCAAGTCTTTCTCCACGGCGATGTGGTTGACCTTGAGATCATAGTCGCGAAGGGTAATTGTTTCTTCCAGCACCTTGCGGACATCGACCTCAGACCGTTCCGGCTTTCTTTGTCGCGCGAAGGAAAGCAAATTCTGCACCACGCGATGTGTGCGCTGCGCTTGTTTGAACATCTTGGCGACGTAGTCTTGCGCCCGTTCGTTCAAGCCTTCACTTTCCAGCAGCTGCGCGTAACCCAAAATTGCGGTCAACGGATTATTCAGCTCGTGGGCTACGCCGGCAATGAGCTGGCCGACCGCTGACATCTTCTCGCTTTGCAAAAGCTGTTCCTGGGTGCGGCGGAGATCTTCGTAAGCTTTGCAAGTTTCTTCGTACAGGCGAACTTTTTCGATCGTGGTTGCCAACTGGCGGCTGATTGCGACCAGCAGGTTTTCTTCTCCGCTGGAATATTCGTACTCAACATGGCTGCGGAGTCCCATCATTCCGATCGGGCTGTCCTTGCCCCAGAACAGCACCCAGTTCCAGGCGCCGTCACTATTGGAGCGGATGAATTCCGCCACTGCTCCGGTAAGATGCGGCAGATATTCCGCCGTGATCACTTCCGCCCGCGACCGCATAACCAAGTCGCCAAAACCATCGGCAAAACTGATTTCCGCCGGCCGCGATTTGTCGCGACTTCGCGGTCCCCAGGCGGCTCGGCGACGGTAGGTCGGAGCGTCGGAATCCGAAAGATACACGGCTCCGCTTTCCGCGCCGAACAACGAGACAACTTGACGCAACGTCAAGTTTAAAATTTCATCCAGATCGAAGGATTGCGTGGCCACCACCGCCATCGCGTTCAGCGCGTTCAATTCGCGATTGCGGCGCCGCATTTCATCCTCGGCGCGGCGCTTCTCGGTTACATCTAAAACAAAGCCTTGATAGCGTTCGAGTTTCCCCGCAGCGTCACGGGTGGCGAAACTGCTCTCGGCCGCCAGCAGCAATGTCCCGTTTTTCCGCCGCATGGTTACTTCAAAATGCCGGACATAATTTTGCTGCTCAATCTGTTTGTGAAAAGCATCTCTCTGGCCGGCATCCACCCGAATTTCTTCGTCCAGGTTCAACGGCAGTAACTCTTCACGGCGCTCATAGCCCAGCATGTGCACAAACGCGTCGTTGCAGTCTAATAAACGCCCGTTGGGAGTCGCCACGTATACGCCTTCCTGCACCTGATCGAACAGCAGACGATATTTTTCCTCCGCCGAGCGACGTTCGGTAATATCGCGGACGATGTGGATCGTCCCTTTCTGCTTGCTGCCCTGCTCGCTGTAGGACGAAGTGGAGACCAGGGAAAATCCTCCGAAGCAAGGGTCGGCGCCTTCCGTAACTTCTTCCCCGCCGCGCGCACAGTACGGACATCCCGTCCACTCGCCCAATCCGTGTGGCAACACCGATTCACAAGTACTGCCAATCACATCCGCGGACGATTGTTCCAACTGTTCGAGCAGGATCTGGTTAGCCTTGATGACGCGGAATTCCGAGTCGTGCGCCAGGATAATGTCGTGCACCGAATCAAATGTGTTCCTCCACTGCCGCTGCGAGCGCAAAACTTGCTCCAGCAAACGGAAATTCTCTATCGCGATTCCTAACTGGCGTCCACAGGTTTCAAGAAAATCGCTCTCCTCCATGGTCAGTTTCTTATGGGTCGTGTTGCCTAGCAAAAGCAGTCCTATGGGCGACTTCTTTCCCGGTACCGGCACCATCAAGAGATGACGAATTTTTTCCGCCTTGAGCAGAGGTTGATCTTCCGGGCTGGCCTCGGCTCTTCCTGCCGTCCTGGGCTTGCCCTTTTCCAGCATCTGCGACACGCTGTCCGTCAACTCCGCAATGCCCACCTCCCGCAGAAATTCTGGCGAGACTCCAACGGCATGGGTGGCGACCAGGTGACCGCCCTCGATCAAGCGGAACCAGCCTGCTTTGCTTTTGGTGAGGCGCTGCAGACCCTCGAGCGCCTTATCCATCATTCCGCCCTGCTGTTGGGCGCGAACGATACTTTCGGTCAAAGCCTGCAGCATCTTCAACCGTTGGGCGCGCGCGCGCGCCTCCCGGAATACGACCATGAGCATGCTGATCCCCAGCAAGGTCTCGGCGACCGCCAAAGCTCCGGCGGGAACACGGCTGGTGAAGGGAGGCCAATTCAGATGCTGCACGAGGAGTAGCACCGCGAGCATCCACGAAGCCAACTCGTGGCGGCCGCGGCGGGCGCGCAACAACGCAACTGCGGCCGTCAAGAGAATGATTCGGTAGCCGACTTCCAGAGCGACGCGCAGGGGTAACGAATCTGGCCAAAGCAAAACTCGGGCAACCGCAAACCCCGCAGTGCTCACCGTAACCGCAGCCAGTGGCGCCAGCAGATTGCGCTCGCGAATATAAACAAAGACGCCTCCAGCAAACAGGCCGGTCGCGATGACGAACGCCGCTTGCTCAAGAGCCGGCAGACAGCGGGCAGGAATTTGCGTTCCTGCGCCGAATGTCAGCCATAGATCAGAACTGACCATCAGCGTCCACGCTGCCGTCCAAATCGCAAGGTAACGTTCGCGGAAGACGCCCAGGACGAGCAACGACGCTGCCAGAACGATTAACAAAGCCCACTCCCCGGGCTTCAGCCTCGACATGGCTGGCTGTGCGACGGTCTTCCAAATGGACCAAAGGAGCGCGATCATGTTTAGGTAATTCACGCGCCACAAAAGAGGCGCATGGCAGACGTGACACTGCCTGGCTTCTGAATATCACGGTTGGGCCTAATCTCGATGGTCTTTCCGGACCTCGATGGTTACTTTCGGTATCTCACGTCTAGGGTAGAATCGCCGATAGTAGTCCAAGACCATAGACTCGCCATGGCTGACCGTATTCTCGTAGTCGACGACGAAGAGGCAATCCGCGAAATTGTCTGCGCCATTTTGGTCGCAGCGGGTTACATCTGTAACCAGGCCGGGTCTGGTCTGGAAGCCCTGGCTCTGCTTAATTCCGGCGAGGAATTCGAACTGATGCTTTCCGATCTGATGATGGCGGATCTCGATGGCATCGGGCTGCTCGAACGCACCAAAGAGAAATTTCCCGACATGCCGGTGGTGATGGTTACGGCCGTTCACGACATATCGGTGGCGCTGGCCGCCATCCGCAACGGCGCTTATGACTACTTGCTCAAACCTTTCGAGCGCGAGCAGCTATTAAACGCGGTGCGGCGGTCTTTGGAAAACCGCCGCCTCAAAGTAGAAAACCGCACGTATCAAACGAATCTGGAATCTCTGGTGGAAGCCCGCACGGACCAACTTCAGTCCGCCATGGCGGAATTAGAGCGATCCTACGACATTACTCTGCAGGCTTTAGGCGACGCACTCGATCTCAAGGACTCAGAAACCGAAGGCCACTCGCGCCGCGTCACCGCCTTCACCATTGCTATTGCCCGCGCCCTGGGAGTGCCCCGCGAACAAATTGCGGTGATTGCACGTGGGGCGTTTCTCCACGACATCGGCAAGATGGCGATCCCGGATCACATTCTCCGTAAACCCGGCAAGCTGGACGATGACGAGCGGGCCATTATGCGCGAGCACTGCTATCACGGATATCAGATGCTCAAAAAGATTCCGTTCCTGGCCGAAGCTTGCGAGATTGTTTACTCTCACCAGGAACACTTCGACGGTTCCGGGTATCCTCGCGGCCTCAAGGGAAAAGAAATTCCGCTAGGCGCAAGGATCTTCTCGGTCGCGGATACACTTGACGCGATCATCTCCGATCGCCCCTATCGGCCGGCGAGATCGTTCGTTGAGGCTCGTAAGGAAATCCAGGCTTGGGTCGGCCGCCAGTTCGATCCCGAGGTCGTGGAAGTATTTGTGAAGATGCCCGATGAAATCTTCGAGGACCTGCGCCGCGAGATCAATGCCCAGACCTATCCATTCGCCTATACCGCAAACGCCAAATCGGCGACCTAAGTCGCATCGCGCCCGTACACGTAAACCCTCTTCGGCTTGCAATACCAGGCGTTGGCAACGTTCTTATAAATAGGAGTTCCGTTCTCCGCCTAACTATGTTCGTCTGGAGGTATTCCATGAAATTCGCTGGCTATGCAGTCGCGCTGATCCTTATCGGCACCATAGGCATCGCGTCATTTGCGCAGGAGCATCCCTCGCTCACTGCAGCTCCCAATTCTGTCTATGCGGGAGCCGACGGAAAATTCGAATCCGCTCCGGATACTGCAGTGATCCAGTTCAACATCTCCGTCCAGGAAGACACTTCTCCAGCTGCCTACCAAGGTGCGTCCAAAGAAGCGGAGCAGGTCCGACAAGTACTCCATGCTAACGGGATCGAAGCGAAGTCCGCGACGGTCGGATTCTTTTCCGTCCAACCAATGTATGAGTGGAAACCTAAGCAGAAGGTAATCGGCTACCGCGTGACCACCGACGTGACGCTGAAGCTGAAGGATTTTTCGAAGATCGGACCCATCACGCAGCAACTTGCCGATGCCAACGTCAGCGAGAGACAGACCTTGAACTACACGCTGGAGAATATTGACGAGGCCAAGAATAAAGCCGTAGAAGACGCGTACCATCGCGCCCGCAACTCCGCCGAGACTGTCGCGCGTGCAAGCGGTCGAGCTTTGGCGGACCTTTCTTACGCATCCGTCGACACTTTCGAAAACCCACGCATCGTAGTGCCTCACATGGCACGCGCTATGTCCGCGATGCCGAACGCCGCTCCCGCTCCTACGGAAGAATTCACACCGCAAAACGTTACCGTCACGGCGCACGTGAATGCGCTTTTCAATTTGAAGTGACGGTACTTTAGCGCCTCGCTTCGCCTGGCTGGACTGCCGAGGCGGCTGTCCCTACGTGAGCCGTGTGGC
>Ga0210391_10002160_pt1 | contig 17223 bp, 15 predicted proteins | sample IncBWC12OmetaG_FD_160573 | JGI IMG/M metagenome (GOLD analysis project Ga0210391, IMG submission 160573) | Forest soil microbial communities from Barre Woods Harvard Forest LTER site, Petersham, Massachusetts, United States - Inc-BW-C-12-O ... | reverse complement strand
TGAGTAGCCCGAAACAAGCTCGAGAGGTGCTGATAGAAATGGTAGGCGAAGCACGGCGAAGGTGAGCAGCCGCGCGACGCTCTAATCTCTGATTACCGTCGCAACCGAAAATCGACGCACGACAAGGTTTCCCTTCATTTAACCAGAGAGGTCGATCGTTCAAGCCCTGGTTTGAGATCGTTAAAAACGCCACAGAATGAGCTTTGCGCACGTACGAATTCTCGGACGGAAAAAGACCCAAGAATGGTCCCAAGCCGCGAATCAACGGTGATTCTAGGATCCTTAACACCTACCCAACTATAGGCGAAGCTCTATTGGGGTCGGACGCGCTTGTACCGAGTGCCAACGGCCATGCCGGCGACTAGTAGTTCCCTTACAGGCAGGGGAACGGGGTCAACCTGCTGGCGAAGACGCTTGTCCCATGAGGTTCGTGGACGGAATCGAACAAGTCCGCCGAAAGGGGGGTGAAAGCCGAGCGCGCGAGGCTAAGATCGGGTGCCACCCGAGTCGATTTGGGTGCGCTCATTTTCAGCGATGGCTCTTACTCCTCTGTCTGTTAGTTTAAGTCTCCTACAGCAATAGGGGCTTTTAGCATCGTCTTCAGCAAACCTCTCGAGCGCCTCTCTAAGAATCGCTCGGACGTCGCCACCAGAAATGCCTCTGCGCTCCACCAGGGAATCCGCCACTTCGAAGATGGCCTGTTGGATTGAAGGTGTATGAAGAAGCATATCAGCGTCAAACTCATACTGCGGTACAGGTCGACTTACCATAGTGACGACAGTTTTATCATCCGCAGTAAGCGTGGATCGGGAACCATCGCCCTCGGCGATAAAGTATTCCACTTTTGAAGGATTTTCAGCTGTTCTATCCTCAATCATCTGCTTATCGCGGGAGCAGTGAACATCTATGAGCGACTTATCGGTGAATGTGATCATTCCCTCGCAAAGTCCCGCCGAAAGGAGGCAGGTTAATTCTGGTGTAATCTCGCCCTTTTCCAGCTGGGTTAAAAGGCTGTCCTTGTTTGGATAAGTGACTCCTCCTGTTCCGGACATTTTGATAATTTGGCGTTCTTCTGAGTCAGTCTCAGTGAATATTTGGACATAGTCAATTCGCAACCCCACTGCCTCTGCAACGACCGCATGAGTAGCCTCATGCAACGCCCTTGTGTAATACTGACGCTCATTCCTCGCCATCCGAGGCAGTCCATTCTTGCTTTTCCGTTTGTGTGCGCCCATGTCTATCCCTCTCTGCAAGGCTTTTTCGCCGGTTCCAATCTTCCTCTATTCCACCATTTTCAAAGTCGCATCGAGAGACGGTCAATGGAACTTCGTTAAGATTTCATTGTGGGATTAGACACAACGGATATGTGACTGAACGATCGTCGCGCTCGAGCTTTGGCTTTCTCGCGCCGGACTGCAATCTGGTGTGTAGCAGCTTCGCTACCTAGCGAGGCAAATTGAGGCCGGATTGCCGATGACCAGAGTCCGCGATCGGCTACGGCGCGGCGAGGTCAGGATCACGATGGGGTTTAGGGTCACGTCATCGGCGACAGGCAGCGGACCGCGGTGAACCGGCTGGCGAAGCGGCTGCCAGTGTAACGTCCGGAGCGGACTGCGAAGCTTCAGAAGCGTTGCTCACCCCTCAGAAAGCGAAAAGGCCCGCCGTTGAATGCGGGCCTCTCGTTTCCCGGTGTTTGTTTCGTGCTACTTGCCTCCCTCTCGAAACTTCCTCGCGTCTTTATTCCACGACCGATTGAAAACCATCTTGCGCTCCATGAACCACAGCCGCACTCTGAGGATGTTGTTTGTAAACGGCCACAGACGGATCACGTTAGTTGCCTCCCTTCCGCTTTATCAGCCAGAACTGATATTTCCTGAATGCTGTGGAGGCGCGCAGCAGTTTTCGCAAGAAACTCTTGCGGGCTGATACGACCTCGCCAGTAGAAGCCAGGGCAACTTTAGGCACGCTAGTTCCCCTCCGACCGAGCCAAGTAAATCCAGTGAGAATATCTGCGGAAGGCTGTCTTAACGACGACAGCCTTCCGAGATCGGCGATCCGGACCTTCACCGGTCCTTCCGATTTACGTACTCGAACAACACTCGGGCATGACAACCTTCCGCCTTCGTGACCTTCACGCCATCGACATGTTCCGGCTGCAGGCACCAGCAGAGCAGATTCTTGCCCCGCAGGTCTTTTATCGCCCGTTCCTTCCACGCAACAGCTTTCGGCTCGGGCGAGTTCCACAGCGCATGAAGTTTCGTCCGGTATTCATCCGGGGTTTTCGCAATGGGGTTCTGCTTGTGCCCTCCCCATTTGCGCGGCTTGTAGCTGTTGCCATACCGCGAACCCGAGCGAACGTCTTGTTCGTGACACTTGCAACAAGGCCAAGACCCCGCGCAGCCGACGTAAATGGCGTCCTTCGGATGCTTGCGTTTCAGCGAATACACGCGGGGCTGGTTCAATTGCGGCGACACTTTGCGAAGGGTTCCACTTGGGATGAGGTCTTGCGCGACAGCCCCAAGCAAAACATCGGACGCAGAACCCGACTGGGCAGGAAGCAGCCGAGTCACGCCCGCGCCTTCAACGGCGATGATATCTTGTGGTCGAATATTCTTCGTGTTAATCGAAATGCGGAGTTTCTTATCACCCTTGTCTTGGAGAATGGCGTGCTCAACCGTCTCGTTGGCGGCAGCCTCCAAGACGATAATCGAGCCATGCTCGGGTTGGAACTCCGTCCACTTCTTGGCCTTGCGCTTGCCTCTGTATCCGGGGTGAATGCTCTCGCACTTCGAGCACTTGTCACGCGCGGATATTTGGGAAGAGCACCTCTTACAAAGAGCGGTAGGACCGTCCAAGCAGGACGAATCGCAATGCTTTTCGCAATCGGGATGAGGTATCCGATGCTTCTCGCAGACGCGACGAATGCCGAACGTTCGACGCTCGCCCATCGACAAAATGTAAACCTTGGCATCGCGGCAACGGTCTTCGTTGTGCTGGTGCCAGCCGATGTGGTCTCTTTCGTTCTCATACGCGATAAACGACAAGTAGTTGACCTCTTTTCCGCCGTTCACTTTCGTTAGCTTGGCTGCGAGTTTTTGGATGATGGCGGGCGCGTCAGCAAGGGTGCGATACTTGCTGACCTCGTTTCCGTAACCGTCCTTCGGATTCACCTTGTCCGCCGACAATCCGCGCTTCGTTGCCGAAATCGAGAACGAGGCAAGACCAATCAGCAGTTTGTTGATGGGCTTGATATCGATGCTCTTGCAAATCGGACACTTAGGTTCGGGTTCATTGGACACAAAAGGTCTTGGCGGATATTTCGCCTTGCTGGTATTCGGCTTGGGAAAATCCGCTGACCATTTCTTAGGATGCGACGGATTCTTGCACGTCCATCGAAGGATTTGCATTCGTCCGTAACGATCCTGCTCACGCTTGCGCGGCATCTGCTGCGCTCGCGTCCACAACTCGGCTAAATCTTCTGGCGTCCACTCCGCATCGAAAACGTCCGATGGCGGGAGATATGCCCAGTCCTGCCCTTGCAGGGCGGGCTGTGCAAGTTCCTGTTCAAGACCTAGGATGTCTAGCATGTGTTTCTCCATCGGCAGACAAGACTACGAGGCGGTCTGCGAGCGTCGGTGAATTTGCTTCGACTCGGAGAGGCAGTGCCTCCAGGTGGGCGTCCTCCACCTCGGCTGCGTGGCCGTCACGGAGGCAACTGCAGCAGCCTCCAACGGGATTTAATGAGGGCGGATCTGAAACGACATCCGCATCAGCGGGGTTCTCTTACGAGGTTAATAGGTCGTTAGTATACTGCATTTCGCTGTGTTCGCAAAGGCATTCTATCGGTAGTGCCGGCGGGTGTGGTTTGTTTACGTTGTAGGCGGGAGCGAAGGAAACACGAATGAAGCAGAGGACCTTTGGACCTCTCAACTTCCATGCTACGCTAGACAAGTGCGCGGCGGAGCGAAGTCGGAAGGAAATTGAAATGGGTTTCGACGCATCGAGAGTTGAAGTCGCGCAAGCGATTCCCGAATAAGCGGACGTGGCGAGCGTAGAAAGCCTCAGGGTGTGTTTGCAGAACCATACCAGCCAGATTTGTTCCAAAATACCTACAAGGAAAGTCCCGTTACGAGATTTCAGCAGTTTGAATACCAGCCACCCCTCCCCCATTTCCGCTCACCCCCTCCCCTTTTTTAACGATAAAAAGCGCAATACGAAGCCCGCAGACGCACGCAATTAAGTCGCCCGGATCTGCGGCACCCTGATGTAGGGCCACCCGGCGGATGTAAGGTGAACATCCCCGCATTAGTATTCCGGTAGATGAAAAGGGATGAGCCACAAACGACTCCCGCCCTCGGTTGGAGAAAGATTGCTCATTCAAACCTCGACGTTGGAACTCAACGTGACTTCTAAAACCGAGACTATACCAGCACAGAGGTTTTCTCCGAAGCGGAGGGGGAAGTAATCTTGATCTCAAACCAGATGACTCATTTTGGCAACCAAAGCGGTTCCCTACGTAAAACCATCCGGATCGTTAGAACGCAGTGTTCTTATAGATCTAACAGTCCGATAGCCGTTGTGTTCGGAACTTAACGGTGGGAGTGTTGGTTTGAGAGCTTGTCGAAGAGAATTTCGTTTGCTTTGGGGGCTCCCCGGAGCTTCTTAAGTCTGAAACCAACTCTTTGCAGCTCTAATTCCTTCATCGAAGGACTTGCAACGGTCAGCTTCACGTGTGTAGACACGCCCTATTGTAAGAAAACTAGCCTTGAGCTTCGACATTAGCTCGCGCCGATCCAGAAGCTGAATTCCGTGCTGCGAAGCTTCCTTTTGCGTTTCATTGGAAAAATTCCCGTTTGTAACTGCCATCAGGCGAATGGAATACGATAGCGGAGTGGAATAGCTCATTCGTGCAGCCATAAGATCCGACATCGCGATGCTTCCGACCAGTATGTCCCGGGAAGTGTGCTTTACCTGGACTATCCATACTTCCCCATCGTGGAATGAGAGAACATCAGCGCCGTGGTCATTTGATCGCGCCGTCAAAACGGTTCGGTGCCCTTGGTTTTCCAGCAAGCATGCGATCAATGCTTCGAACAGATGCGGCGGCAATGCATCGACTTTATCGGACGTGACTGGCTCGGCCGTGTTGGCTGGACGGCCTTCTCCCTTCATGCGCCCAAGCAACTCCTCGCCCAAACGATCCTCTTCGGGCAATGGTGTCAAGAATTCCCGAGCCTGATGCTGCTTTTCCAAAATCATTTCATGAAGGCTTTCGTCAAAACTCTTACTTAGTCGATTCGTCGAATCTCGGAGTATAGGTAAGTGCACGAATACTGGCCGTTCCTGCCCGATGCGGTACACACGGTCCGTGGCTTGCGCCTCTACTGCCGGATTCCACCATCTGCCGTAGTGGATCACATGGTTCGCCTCGGTAATCGTGAGGCCGATACTAGCTACAAATGGTGAAAGTATGATCGCGTTGAAGCCCCTGCTCTCCCGGAACCTTGTCAATTTTGTTTCCCGATTCTGTTTCGACGACTGGGTAGCGGAGCTGCCTTGTGTTCCGCCTTTTGCTCTAACGCCATTCACGATGTCCACGTTAACGCCGAACTCGGAGCTGATGACGGCGGCCAAAATCTGTTGCATTTCGATCCGATACGCGAATATCACGACTTTTTCCCGTCGGGACCGTATGTCCCGGAGCTTTGTTACGACTGCCCTCAGCTTTGAAGATTGGAGGAGGAGTTTCTTGGGTTCCAGTGGCCCGCCCTTTTCTTCAAGCAGCGTTGGATGTTGATACAGAGCGACCAGCTTGTGAAGAACGGACAAGTGCGAACTTGCGCCGATGCTGCCTATAAGCTCCTCATGCATTTCGATTTCCCAACTGGTCATGTCCGCATAGAGTGGCGAGATGGTTTTGGGCGGCAACTCGATCACGTCGGATTTTTCACGGCGCATCACGAAGGTATTGCTATGGCCAAAGAGCAAATTCTGCTTTAGGTTAGTTAGCCGCTCAGCTAGCGGTGATTCGGTGCGCTCATACGTCTCGCGAAACTGCTCGGATGTTCCCAATAGCGCTGGCTGTATTGCATCAACGAGATTCCACAAATCAAGAAAGCGATTCTCGACCGGCGTCCCTGTGCAAGCGATGTGCACATCCGAATGGAGTGCTTTGATTGCATGGGAAGTCTTGGTCGGTGGCGCCTTATACTCCTGAGCCTCGTCGGTGATAACCACGGACCAAATTGATTTTTGGGTGTCAGGTAACAATTGCGCAAAGCTATGCTGGTAGTTCACGACGGTTTGATAGTTCGTAATGACTACCCTGTATTTCGTGAAAACCTCGTGAGAGATTGCAGGTTTGCCAACTGCAACTTCCGGCCCTGTGATGTTAGGGCTCCTTAGACTCTTGATCGTCGTTCCGTGGAGCACCAGTAGAGGGTCAAAGACTCCGCCCGTAAATCTATCGGCGATCTCCTTCTCCCAAGTCCGATTTTCAAGAAGTATTAGGGGGACGATTATCAAAATGGGACGCCAAGGTGCGGCCGGAGTGGACAGTTGGAGCTCCTTGTCATGTTCTATGCACCAGGCTAAATACGTCAGGACTTGAAGGGTTTTCCCGAGCCCCATGTCGTCCGCCAGCAAACTACCTCGACGCCGCGGTCGAAGTCGATGGCACGTTTGAAGCCAGAGAACTCCTTCCTCCTGATGTTTTTTGAGTTTAACGGCGGAATTTAGCGCCTTGGGAGTTTGAAGCGGAAGCCTATCAACGATCGGTTGCTTTGCTTGCTGAGCGTCCTCGACATCCCATGTCTTAAGTTCCTCTTCGTCCTTGTACGGCAACAGATACTTCTTGCCCTCCTTCGTGGTTCCCGCCTGATACGAAAGAGCGCTGGCTTGTTTTTCTTCGAGTGCGACAAAGTCTTTTACAGCCTCGTTCACTTCGATAGGACGACCCCGAAAGAGGAAGCGGTCGTGGCCCGCTTCAATTGCGTGTTTCGCTTCGGCAATAAAATCTTTGCCGAGCGATCGGTCGAATTGGTCGAAACTGTTTGCGGTTGCGTCCGCTCCCGGCGACGAAAGACGTGACGATTCCGGATTCAACTTTCGGGGCTCGCTCGGGCCAAGTTCAAGTACACTCTTAGTGCGTGAAACGCCGGGAATACTTTTTGTATCCAGTGCGCCAATTCCTTCCACCCTTCGGCCGTAACGAATCTCGACGGCATCCATCAGACCTTCAAAAACAGCTTCTGGTTCATCCAGTAGACGTTGTTTGAGTTTGCCGTAGGCGCGATGCACGCCCTTCATGCGTTGTAGTACTTCTGTTTGGCGTTCGTCAAAAACAATCCGAAGACGCGAATTATTGGGGCCATCGACGTTGTAGATGTTCTCGACGGTCGGGCTGTGGAAAAAAGCCCGTTTGAGGCCGTCCCCCTTTATTCCACTGATCTGCGGTGCGAAACTAATGCTTCCGTCTGGCCACTCGTGAATGTCGAGATGTACGGCTTTGGGAACAATCACGTCGTTAGATTGGAGATATCGATCGAGACTTGCTCCGACATCCGTCGCGCATTCTTTTACTCTGCTAAATACCAACCAACTTTCCGCGCGAGTTTTTTGGTCTGCCGGAAGACTATTGAAACGATCCATCTCAGAAACTAGGGAATGGGTTTGGTCGTCTAGTTGATAGATCGTCTCCGATCCAGCACGAACTCCGAAGTACCCCGTTCTTTCAAAGGCGATCGTTTGTCCTTCGAAGACAAACGAATAGCGATATCGAAAGTCAGGTCTCCCGATATCGCTCAGGCGTTCGATCCTCAACAAAAAAGGAGACCATTCCACCCACCGTGTGGATATCGAAATTCCAGATCGCCTAACATCTGGAAACGAAGCATAGGGAATGAGGATCCCGTGATCGTCAGAGTGAGCGAACCCAAGCTCCAAGCACTGCTCAAGGTCCAGGGCGGTTTTGAGTCCCTCGGGATGATGGAGTGCCGCCTCAGGCCAGCCCGATCGGGCGCTAAGGTCCGCTAAATCGCGGGAACCGACGTGCAAGCCGGACGCCATACCGACGATAGATACAGGTCCAAGAGCAGCCAAGATCAGGTTCATATTGGTCTGGTCCCGTAGCCCGCGAGCGCGTTCCTGGTCTTACTTTGCCAGCCAATCATATGGCTGATGCTTTCTATTGCCCCTTGATCGTTGCGCAGGTCCTTCAACCCGAACTCCTGACGATCCATGCTGCCAATCTTCTGTAGAAATGATTTGTGGCGAAAGATCCGCAATTTTCCGACGTTACTGAATTCAGCTATGACCATATCTTCGCCGCTTTGGGCGCGGAATCGCATCACGAAGCAACTGACTTCCAGATCGTCAACAATCTTTCGATATTGAATCTTTTCGCGCCAAAGAGATGCCCGAAGCCGATATGCATCGGTTGGGCAAAGCGCAACAAACGACTCGTGCGCAAGGCTTACGTAACGAAGCCAAAACAACTTACGGCCTTGTTTGTCCGCTTGATCCTTCATTACGGAATTGAAGAAGAAAACGAGATCAACTTTGTTGCGCCAGCCACGGAAGGTTTGCTCCGCTTTACGCTCAATTCCAGACCAATGAGGAGCATTGTTTTGGTATCGGGGATCTCCCAATTGAGGGTGGTCCAGAACAAACATCTCAACTTCTCTTCGAAACTCTTCGACGCGATCCGCCTGTCGACAAAGAATCAGCCGTTCGGCTGCTTTACGAAGCATTTCAAGGCTGACACCAGGAAGCTGAAGAGTCCGCTCTATCCCCTTAATGTCGGCGCTTCTACCTGCTTCAATCAATGCAAGCGCGCGGTCGAGGTACGCTTGGATGATTCCGTCTGCGAGTCCGCTTTTACCGGGGACATCCCACTGTTTTAACACTTCAGTGACGGTTCTATCCGAAGAATACATTTCGTTCACGAGGAAATCGTCGGCACGACTGCTGAAAATTTTGGCCGCATGATCTTTGTAGAGCTGATAAACAGGTGAGTAGCCTGGTTGTCGATCTGCGACCCAATGCAGAAGGCTCTCAAAATCGGTTGGACTTTGGTGATGTCCCCATGCCCCAAAGTAGACTTTCGCGAGGACCGAAAGATTCGGGCGCACTTGACCACTCCGAGCGAGAGTTAGGAGGTTCTGTCGGAAGTGAGGATTCATCAAAAGCCCGTCGTGCCAAGCCAGCAGCCTTAACTCTCGACGGCTAAAACCGTCGAGCTCAAAGTTAGCATGACGACAGCGTGTGGCGAGCTCGTTGACCTCAATCTTATTCGGTTCCTTATCTATCTGGACCGCCGCCTTGAGTGCCTCCGCCGCTTGTCTCAACCGCCGTAGTTCCACGGCCGGGTCCAATCGACGGGCGAGAGGCTGCGCGCCTAGGTAACGGATCGTTGCAGACAATTCTCCCAGCGCTTCGAGAATTTTCATTCGCGCAAACTCGCCTTTATGTTTTCCGCAGCCTCAATAAGAGCAGTTGAACGCACCCGGATACGAAAAATTACGCGACGATATTCCGGGTTGTTCGCCGGACCACCATCCTTCTTGGCCCACTGTTCGCCCCTACCGCTCGCTGAAAGTCGGTCCAGGAAGAATTCCCTCTCCTCGGCACGCTCCGGCCCTTCCAAGTCGCGGAGCGATTCCTCAACGACTTTCATCGATCGGTCTTGGCTCAGTTGAAGGTTGCGCGCCTCACCTTGCTCCTCAGTCATGCCCGGCACCCGTTGTCTGTCTGTATAGCCCTCAACAATTAAGGAATCGATGTCGCCGGAGAATTTTGTAAAAAGTAGCTTCGAGATAGACGGAAAATACCTCGCTAGAAAAGCCCTGCCCCCATCCTTAAGGTCTGATTTTCCAGTCTCAAAATTCATGAGTCCTTCGGGGACGATGATGACAACGGCGTCGCCTTCCTTGCGGATATTGCCCTCTTGCAGATTGGCATCCTTCAGTTGTTTTTGTAATTCTGCTAGCAAATTGTCCTTCACATTTTCCTGCTTGCCGACTTGCTCGTGGACGAAGGCGAGAAACAGCAAAATGAATATCACGACCAGGGAGGTCATTAAGTCGGTAAAGGAGCTGGAAAGATGATCCGGTCGCTCTCGGCGTCTCACGCGGCACCTCCCGCCCGACCGTTCTTCAACGCCCGGTCAAAAACGCCAGTTAATTCTTCAAGCTGCTGTTCAAGTTGCTGAGTTTGGGTCTGCAACGTTCTCGAAATCTCAGGAAAGTAGTCGTTGGAGTGCTTTACTATTGTCCCGAAATTATTCTCGACAGTTTGGACGTAATCCTTCATACCGTTGTTAACGGCAGTCAGAACCTTCTCTACCTCCCGATCGAGGCCATCAAATACAGATTTTGTCTGGTCGACAACCCGACGGTACTGCTCAAGGATTTGTTGATTCTGCATTCCAGTTTCTTTGAAGTTTTCAAAGACCTGTCGGCTTTGGACAATTGCTTCGGTTTGGCGTTTCAGAATGTCGTCCGCATTTCTTCCTACGACCGTGAGCGCAGTTGTATATCCTTCGACTTGTCTCGCTGCGGACTCCAAAGAGCGCAGTGCATCAGCATTTTTACCAAGAACCTCGGATAGCACGACCTTTGAATCGAGCAGGGCCTTCGCCGCTACCGAAAATTCTTCGCTTCGTACCTGAACGGAATCGAGCAGGGATTGGAGCCGTTGTGTTGTCGCCTCGGTCCATTCGCCGGTCTTTGCGACCAACGAATGTGCGGCTTCTTGAGACTGAGTCGCCGCATTGCCGACAGAACGCACCATCGATTCTGAAACGTCTTCAACTTTCCGTGTGAGATCCGCGACAACATTAGTCAAAGCACCGGCAATGTTTTGTAAATTCGAGCTGGCGTTTCGCCCTAGTTCGTCGATCAAGCCGCGCATTAGCTCCTGAAGGGCGACTGCGTGTTCTTGACTTGCTCGAGCTTGGCTTCCAGAAGAAACGGTTGCAGCCTGGACTAGCTCCGACAACGCGCTTCGTGTCAGTTCAAATTGCGAGTTCATCTGACCGAGCATCTGAGAGGTATTCGCCAAGCTACTCTGCGCGGCAGCGAATTCGCTATTCGCTGACCCTGAGAGCTGGTCATGAAACTGCCGGCCCATATCTGTGAGCGCCCGAGTGATTGACGTTTCCAATGTTGTGACAAGATTTCTGACCTCGCCGACGACGCTGTCTTGTTTCTGAGATTCAAGTCTTTCGATAGCACCTTCCATTTTGTGCACCGCTGGCAGGAGTTGCGCTGTGAGCTGCTGGGCAAGCCCGTCCGCAAGGCTAGGCACGATCTGCGTGCGGAAAGCTCCAGTGAACTGCCCAACGAGGTCACTGCTTATGTTGGCGAGTGATGCTGCCTGTTGACTGGAGGATAGCTGAATGTCAGCGAGAATCCTCTCAGGCCGAATGCGAGGAAACACCTGATCGAAGTGCCGACAGATCGCAGTGTAGAGCTTTTCGAGGGATGCTTCACAGATAAATCGCTCGACGATCACAAACAAGACGCTAGCAGCAAGCGCCAAGACCGAAGTCAGAAATTTTCCGGAAAGAGCGTTGATGAGCTCTTTTAGGCCTGTGACAGCCTTATCGGTATATTCGAGATGTGCAAGACCTATCAACAGGGCAACAAAAGTTCCGAGAAGACCCAATGCAGTCAGGAGTCCCGGAACGGCCTGATGCGAGGCCTCATCGTATCCGGCAAACAACTCTTCGTACGGAAAAACTTCCCGAGCCACGTTCGTTGCATACCATCTCTCTTTTCCGTCATTACGAAAATATCGCTGAAGATTTCCTTCGGCTGCCAACCACCATTCTCTGACCGTTTGGTCTGACTGGCGCACCTTCGCCCGCATGGCCTCAACACGTTCGAGGCGAAGGCCATCTGCCCTCTCCTCAGCAGAGGCAATCTGGACACTCGACAGAAATTTAAGAATTCTGCGACGGGAGCGCCAAAGGCCCAAAGCTTGGGCGATCATCCACACAAGGCGCATCAACCACAGGCAGACAATGAATACGCCAAGAACGACGATGAAGGGAGATAGCGCCTGCAGTGTGTGTACGAAAGGAGCCAAGACTATCCTCCTCAATGAGGATTCCCTAGCCCCTAGTACGAACGCGGGATGGTTTTGGCTGGGCGCCCCGCTCATTGAAAAGCGAGATTTGGGGCTGATGTGCTGCCACTAACCTAGCAAATCTCAGACCACTGTAAGTAGAACGCGAGGAGAGTAGTGCCCAATGGTTACAGTGTCAAGGAGGCTACGCGGGATCGGCTGAATCGGCGGGCGCACCGCGTTTTGGTCGAGTCGACAGTACGGAGACTACAAAATTCGTTCCTGATTTCTGGAACGTGCAACCCGGCCTTCCGCATGGCGTGATTGTTTTCAGCGAAGACTCTGCGTGCGGCAGCTTTTGGATTCCCAGTCGGAACATTCCAATAGACATCTCTCAATTCGCCGTAGTGGGCATCCCGACGAGGAAACTATGAACGAAGTGAATCGCTTGGAATTGAGGCTCGACCGCCAATGCTTTCCTGGTGAAAACAGCATTCCGATCTTGGAGAGGTCCCGCGTGGCGGTCGTCGGCCTTGGAGGAGGATCACAGATTGCGCGGCAACTCAGCCGTCTCTGCGTGGGCGAGTTTGTCCTCATCGACCTCGACGTGGTTGAGGACACTAATCTCAACTGTCTGGTTGGAGCGACCCAACAAGACGTCGCTAGGGGCGCTGCTAAAGCTTCCGTCTCGGCCCGCGTCATTGTGGGTGTAATTCCATGCGCGCGAATATGGGCCGAACCAACGCGATGGCAGGCGTGTGCGACCGCACTGCGGTCATGCGACGTGGTCTTTGGATGTGTTGATTCGATTGCTGAACGAACTCAATTGGAGACTGCTTCCAGGCGTTATCTGATCCCATACATGGATATCGGAATGGACGTGCACAAGATAAACGAGGGAGTCTTTATTGGAGGGCAAGTGGCACTTTCTCTGCATGGTGGGCCTTGTCTTCGCTGTATGGGAATCGTTACCGACACCGCTCTTGAACTCGAGGCGCAACAGTAGGGTGCAGCGGGTGGACGACCGCAGGTGACTTGGCCGAATGGTGTTCTTGCTTCCCTTGCAGTTGGTTTCTTTGCCCAGCTCATTACGCCGTGGTACAGGACTCGGGATTTGCCGGTTCTGACGGAATTCGACGGAAATTCGCAGACGGTGTTCCCCAGCAGTAAACTTCGCTATTTGGATGGGATTACCTGTCGTCATTTTGCCGCACTGGCGGACTTAGGCGATCCATTCTGGAAACAGCCGGAGTGCCCGGAATTAGCGTAAATGAGGATGCAGGTGTGGTAGTAGGTCCTTCTAAGCTCGCACTGGCCGCTACGCTGACGGTTTCATTTGGATTGTTCCGCGAATCTGGGCGTTCCACTTTTGCGACCGCACACTGACATATTGCCAGATAACTCCGTCGAGGATTTGCGGTTGCACGTTTAGAATTTCAGCCGCGTGATACATCACGGACTTGAAATCATCGTAGTCCCTATACTCTAAACCAACAATTCGAAACAGGGTTTTGACATGCCTATCCACAGCAATACTGGGGATGCCAACCAATATCTTCAAATAGTCAACGGTCTTTGGCCCTACTCCTTTGATCGCAAGCAATTCGGTGGCGGCAGTATCTGAGCAGAACCACGTAGCGACGTCAAATTCGGTCTCCAGCTTCTTGGTGAGGAGCAGGTCCACAAGCCGATTCAATCGTTCAATCTTTTCCGGATGAGACCAGCGGAGAACGGTGCCGGGGCCAACATCACGCAGCAGTTGCCAGAAACCACTCGTTGTGCCAGCTTGGGGATACACGTGCAATATATGCTGAACGCGTGGCAGAACAACCGAACGGTAATTCACACCTGCTTGTAGCACTGTGTCAGTTAGCGTTGCGCCCATGTGCGAGTAGCCAGTTCGTTCGAGCCCGCTTCCCGTTGCAACGATGCTTGCAAAGAAATTGGCTATCGTCTGCGCCGCGGCTTGTTTGCTGTCAGTTGCAGCACCATCAAGGCTGGTCATCTTTCCCTCCAAGAGCGCGTAGAGCGGCAAGCCGTTCCACACAGTTAGGGCATGCGCCACAAGGAATAGAGGAGGACGCTTGGCACGAATAGGTTGATCCGACTGGAACACCCAATTCAATCGCAAGTTCTGCTACCCGCCGCTTCGACAGCTCTCTGAAAGGCATTCGAACTTCGACAGAGCCATACTCGGCGAGCAGCGCCGTTAGTCGGTGAAAGAACTCCGCCGAGCAGTCGATTTCTTTTGCGTGGTTGCTGTTTATAAAGGCTGAGTAGACGGCGTTGATCCCTTGCCCCTGCGCATATGCCGACGCAACGCTCAAAAACAAAATATTTCTGTAGGGCAAATAGAGATCGTTGTCCTTGACAGCCTCTCTCCAAAGATCGGGCTCAGAGATCAGCCTGCTAGAGGACCCCCTGTAGACAGCAGATATATTGATTGTCCTGAGATCTGAGCGGACTGCAGGTGGCAATACGGCCTTGGCGGTTGCGAGTTCGGTGACAGCGCAGTGCTGACCATAATCTATGAACAGGGGAAGAAACGAGATTCCCTCACGAACGAGCCAGAAGGCAAGTGTTGTCGAATCGAGCCCGCCGGAACACAGCAGCAATGCTTCCTTATTGATTCTCATTATTAATCTTTGCCGCTTGGACAAAGACCTCTGCTACTACTTTATCGAGGTCAGGCGAAACAAGAACCGGGAGTTCAGTCAGCATCAAATTCGTTGCACGATTGAATGGGTCGAAAACAATCACCGGCATCATTTTGTCAAGCGCAACTCCAATCTCGATCAAGGTCCCTGGATCGTCATACAGCAAGACTGCAACTAACAGCCCACAATTCCCGAGAAGCTTTAAGTCGGCTTCGGCAAGCTGAAGTTTCTCCGCTTTCGAGGAGTCTTTTTGTGCTTGGCCATGCTCTCGTACCGGTCGCCATGAGGAGAAATTGTGATATTTGAGAGCGTCGGCGAGTGCATCGAGAGGCGTCGTATCCACATAATCGAAATCTGGTGCCGCGAGATATATGTTTATGTCCCGGCGCGCTTCCCATGGCAATTCGACGCCACCCAAATGCTGAATGTCTTGGGAGTCGATTTGTAGCACGGCTGCGACCGACTGCTTTATAGCCGGGTCGTCGAAGTATGACGCATACTCGGCCGCGGCGAATGATGCATAAGCCAGTGCAGGTTTATCGCCATGTAGCCGGCGCTGGACAACAAAAACGGAATTAAAGCAATCACCGACTCCTACAGAGTGGAGAGCAGGGCGGATTTGAGCAGGTATGCCAAGCCAAGCGGTCGTGCCAGAACGAAATAGTCGCGATCCTCCTCGGTTTTCTTTCAGCAGAATCGAGTCTGCGTACGCAGCAAGTTCTTGACTCACGCGTCCCGGATCGCCGCCAAGTTTCGCCAGGAAAAGTTCTGATGATGTGGACAGAATCAAGGAAGCAAACTTGCGATGTAATGCCGAAAGATCGTGGAGGTCCGCTGCGATGAAGTTGATGTCCGCAAACACGTCCGCTCTTGTGGAATTGAGTTCATCTAGTACAGGATACAGGGGGAATCCTCCAGGAAAGATGAGGAAATCAGTGAAATCCCTTGCACCGATTATCTCCTTCAAGGCTTCTGAATGAAGGTTACATTGAGACTGCGCTCGAAGTAAGTATTCATACCGCTGCGAACCGGTCTCACGACCGTCTCCCACGATCACTACGTTTGGGCATCTCGATATAGTTCCGATCTGCCGCACATGCGATGCGCCGTAGCGTGCGGCAAAATCCTCAGCGTCTTGGCTCAGGTAGTCGGGTGCGGTATATGCGAAACCAAAGGTCACACCCATCGCCCAAAGCGTACGGGCAGCATGCATAATTCCGCCGAGTCGCATCATCGGTTCTGAGCCAGAACTTTCGACAAAGTCGATGAATACTTGCCCGATCAAACACGGACTAGATAGAGTCATGGTGCTGAGTGTCGAAGGTTGATGCGAACGGAAGGAATTGGTTTTTGAGACGAAGATGTGACCTCGCCTGAATAGGTGAATCCTTTTTTCATGCAAACTACCAGATGGTTATATTCTGTGGGCAGAAATCCTATGCTCTCTCCGCCCTGGGTATCGATAGACAGTCTGGGTCCTAGGAGGGTGCCCCGAAGAGAAATTGCAGTCCCCGCGTTCGGCAACGCCGAAAGCGCTAGGAAATACGCTGACCTGCCAACTTCATCTAACTGTAGGTTCGAGAGATCCTGCGCACACCCGTCACTTGCTGCCCCGCCTTGGGAACCGCCTGATCCGCCTTTCTTCTCACCCGACGGCGGATAGTCATTGAACTTTCCCGAACTCGTACTTCCCATTTGTCGCACCTCCCCCATTGTTTGCGTCGAATACACCGTGCAACATGGAATTTGCCTTCGGGGCCTGCCAGTCCGTGGCCGTTATGATTAGCTAGAATAGTACCTCGCGCATGAAGTGTGATATCACGAAACATAAGAAGCAACAACAACTGTCTGGTTTGCTCTCTGGGCGTTGAACTTCGGGTGAGCAAGGGCAAGAGCGTTCCTGGTTGATGTCATGCGAATGGTGCCGAGCAAGAAAATACGATCGATCCCACACTCGTGCTTCGTATTTGTGGCGAGTCTTATACCGGTGAGGGCGTGCCCGCAAGTGCCGAAGCTCGGGTCGTCAGTTTCCTATTGCTGTTTCTTCAGATAGTTCAGCAGCTGCCGAAGCACAAACATCCAGAAAGTACGGACATGGGAGTTCATTCGGCCTCCTTGGGTCGTTTGGGTCGATTCTTGGGTCCATCCTGAGGGTTAATCGGGGCTAAATCGGAGGGCTAAGCGAAGTCTGATCAAAGAGTTACTGCTATCCTACACGCCCCCTGCAACTATATGATTCCAATAGTGAGTCTAATCGAATTTCGCGAGAATGACTACCTGCTCTGTTGGCAGGTGCTTACGCAGATTGATGGGTCCACCCATCAAGTGCAACCTTCACCGTATGAGGTGCTTACAATGACTTCCTGAACCGCCTTAACCTTGAGTCTTGGTCCATTCGGTCCAAGAACGCAGATTTCTGAATGGGTTGGTGCGACGCTGAACCCATTAAATTGTGTCGACAACGCATTCACCTCGACCACTCACTGGTCGACTGGCA
>Ga0210391_10002154_pt1 | contig 17247 bp, 16 predicted proteins | sample IncBWC12OmetaG_FD_160573 | JGI IMG/M metagenome (GOLD analysis project Ga0210391, IMG submission 160573) | Forest soil microbial communities from Barre Woods Harvard Forest LTER site, Petersham, Massachusetts, United States - Inc-BW-C-12-O ... | reverse complement strand
CCAGCCCAATATACTTAGCGTCATTCATGAGGGTGCTCCTTGTAGGTGATGATGCGAACAATCAAAACCTACTCCAAAAGGGGCGCCCTTTTATAATGCGTTTATCAAGCGTTGGGGGCAGTTAAAACTCGCACTGTTCTCTCAACAATCGCGCCCATTGAGACACTGCGAACTTAGGACTTTCCACCGTGGTCGCCATATTCCCAGGCATACGGCACGCCGGTATCGCCGAGTATGAATCTGACTAGCTCGGGGAAGCCCGCCTCGGAGCGAACATCGTTCGACAGGATCACCACGCAACGCTGCCTGGTCTCGATGCAGACCAAGGTGTTTGCGGTCTGACCATCGTGGCCGCCTTTGTAGAAGCCGCTGCCCTGCGGGCCGTCGAAGACGACGACGCCTAGCCCCGCGTACAAATCCTTGCGCTGCTCACTCACCGGCAAGTCGGGGAGGAACGGGGGAAACTGATGGGCCGTGGTTAGATGCAGCAGCGGCTTGATCATCTCGATGCGTGATGCCTCACTCAGGCCGTCGCCACGCACCAACGCGGCGGCGAATTTCGGCAGATCGGAAATCGTAGTGTCCATCGAACCCGCCACGCGCACTTTCTTGCGATGGTCATATTCCTGCGGCTGGTCCTGATCGTTCCAGCCATCGGCAAGATTGCCAGCGAAAGCGTCGCGCCAGACGAGGCTTGTGCGGGTCATGCCTAGACGGTCGAAAATGGCGTTGGTGAGGTCGCCGACGTCGAGGCCCAATCCCTGGGCCGTGCGGCCATGCTCGATGACGAATTGCAGCAGGATGAAACCTTCGCCCGAATAACTGTAGCGCGTGCCAGGCTCGAAATGGATGTGCAGTCTTTGGTCTGGTTCGATGAACCAGAAGTTGCTGAAGCCAGTCGAATGGGTAAGGCACATACGCGGTGTGATCTTTTCCCAGCGCGAATCGTCGGCTAGGTCCTTGTACGGCCCGTGCTTGTCCGGAAAAACTGGATCGGGGCCATAACTCGGGAGCGGATTGTCGAGATCGTCCTTGATTGGTGTATCGAGCTTGAGCTTGCCCTGATCAACCAGCTGCATCACCGTGTATGCAAACACCGTTTTGGTTAGGGACGCGCCATACATAACGGTGTCCGTGGTGAGCGGATCTCCCTTGGCGTTACGGATGCCGTAGGCGTGGACGTAACCGACCTTGCCGCGATCGACGACCGCAACGGCGATGCCCTTGGCGTTGGTCTGAGACATGATCTTGCTGATTTCGGCGTCGATTGCCGCGCCGCTAGGTATTGTTTGAGCGACAGCCCCGACGGATATGCAGAAGGCAGCAAAAAAGGGAGCAAAGAGAGGAAGAACCTTTTTCAGCATGCTCAAGGTGAAGTCCTTTCAGAACTGGATGCTGACTGATGAGTTTTGGACGGAAGGGTACTCGTCACGAGTCTCGACGAACAGGCTGGTGTAGCCAGCGGAAAAAAGAGTTTTTCATCTTGGGCAATACCATAGCGTCGATCATGGCACTCCAATCGCGTTTGAAATCAAACCAGCAACGCCGCAGCCATAGCCGGATCGGAAAGGCCGATTGGCCAATTTTTCGAAGAACTGCAAAGGACACGTGCCGCCATTTTGCCAAAGAAATCGAGACCGAGAAACGATTTACGGAGATGTGCGCCAATGATGATGGTGCGGTCTCAGTTCTCGAGCTCACGAAAGAAAGCGGAGGAGCAGGGGCAAAAATGGGGTCTGCCTTGGCGCCGTCGGCGGCCGGGCGTTGTGCGACGTTTAGGCGCGGAACAGCTTCGTCTCTTGCAGCGATGCCTCGGAGAGGCAAAAAGAATCCCTCGAGTCTCCGACGAACTCCTGCAAGTGCTTGTGCGTCATGGACGCCCCAGAAATCCACCATGCGGCCAGTCCTGTGGTTGTAAGCGAATTTTTGACCGCAATCCAGGCAAGTGATGTAGCTTCCTCGCCGACCGACAGGTCGGCATCCGGAAAGGTTGGAAGAGGTAGACTCGCGCAGCGTTATCGGAGGCCCTTTATGCCAATGATGACAGACGAAAACAAGACGAAGCACTGTCCGCAGAAAGAGAGGGACCGCGAAGACCATATTCCACCACGGCTCAACACGGCTGAGCGGCTTCTGTGCATTGAACTGACTTCTTGCCGCCGAGCGATAGAGGACGATAGACCCCTCGATCCTGTCTGCCCGGACCACCTTTTTCTGCGTTTGAGGTTGCATGTGAACACCTCAGCCGGATGCTAGCCGGGACGAGGATTCGTGTCTGTTCCGTTGTGGACACGCCACCTACGAGTTCACCCACAGACGCTTTCCGGTTCACCGTCGGTGCATTGTGCTCTCCGGAGGAATGCATCAAAGTGCGGAGCATGATGAAGCGCTGAGGAATTCAGCGAACCAAGCAAAAGATGGATCAGCTTGGACGCCGCCAGCGAATACGAAAGAAGAGGTTCCCATGAAAACGAGAGCTTTGGTTATCGCAGCTGTGATGGCGCTGACCGCAATGGCAGCGACGCAAGTAGCGCAGGCCCAAGACGGTATGGCAGTCAACGTTCCCTTCGACTTCGTGGCCGGCAGTAAGACGCTTCCCGCCGGTGAGTATACCGTCAAGATCTCGGCCCCTACGCACTCGATGATCCTCATTTCCCGCAAGGACGCCACGGAGTCAGCCATAATCAACACAAACGCTGCCGTCTCGATCGAGCCCCAAACCGAATCAAAATTGGTTTTCAATCGCTACGGCGACAGTTATTTCCTCTTCCAGGTTTGGTCGGAAGGCAACATGCAGGGACGCCAACTCGTGAAGACCGCCCGCGAAAAGGAAATCTCGATGACCGCGAAGGTTGAGACCGAGGGTCAAGTCACCCTGGTCGCCGAACTCACCCGTACAAACCGCTAGCCATCCCCCCTTGCCCCCCGCAACGCCCTCGGGAATCCGGACACCCATCTCCGGATTCCCGATTTTGTTTAGTTCTTGTTATGCGCGCGGCCAGCGGCTCGACTGGAAACGCGAAAGCAGGATTTCGGCGCTAAGAGCCTTTGGCTTCGAGATCGTTCCTCAGCGTTCGGTGTCTGCGCAGACACGCGGGCTTTAGAAGGCACCTTGACCGAACGGGGAGAATCTCGGCGCGATAGCCGCGGACTGTATTTGTCTTATAATGCGTTTATCAGGCACTACGCAGTCACGAGCTTTTATACAGGGATTACTGTATAGGGGCCGGGTGAGAGACGTCCGTATATTGTGACTCTGGCCAAAGGGTCATCCGTGTGCGAAGTGTGCCCCACATGGCAAGACAAGCTGATGTGCGTTCTCCATGATGGGTTTGCATTTTGCGGATACCGGTGGATTAGAGAAAACGTCCCATCCGCTCAGCAGGAGTGCCAATGGAAAATAACAACAGCGAAGCGGGAAACACGCAAGGGGTTAGCTCTGACCACAACTTAGGCGCGGCGAACGGCGTCGGAACGAGCCTGGACGAGAATTGGTGTGGTCTTTTGGCAGGTGCTGCACCGCGCGATCACATCGTCCAGCTTTACCAGGATCAGCAGTTTCTCAATCGAGCCGTCTGTCGGTTTGCAGCTGCAGCAATTGCAAACGGTGAGGGCGTAATTCTAGTTCCGACCGTCGCTCATTGGGATGCCTTTCGCCCTCGCTTGGAAGACGAGGGCGTGGATGTGAAAGCGGCGGAGAAGCGGGGACAGCTAACAATTGTAGACGCCGACGATCTTCTGCCCACGTTCATGCGTGAGGGGATGCCAGATTCACCGGTGTTCCTCGGCTTGGCCGCCAACGTGGTCTCACAGGCTCGTGGAGACGGTCGCTACCCGAAGGTACGCTGGTGGGGTGAGATGGTTAATCTTCTTTGGGAGCGAGGTGATGTTGCCGCCAGCATGAACCTCGAAGATTTGTTTGACCATCTCGCGCACGAGCAGGATATCGCGATCTTCTGCTCGTTTTTGATGGATAACTTCAACGGAGACGTGCACGCTCGTATGCTGCCGAGGCTCGGCGAAAATCACTCTCATCTTATTCCCGTCGAAGATTATGCCCGGCTTGAACGTGCCGTCTCCGAGGCGCTTCGAGATACAGTTGGCCCGGATGAGTCCCTCGTCCTGAAAGGCCAACTCCTCGCGCGCTATCCCGGTCCCTTGCAGATGCCCCGATCTCAGGCATTGCTCTTGGCATTGCGTCAGACTCTTCCGCTTGTAGCCGATAATGTGCTGCAACGGAGTCGAGCTCTCTATCACGCACCTGATTGAAAGGATAGACATGGCCGACCATGAGCTCTTGGGAGCCGGTATTGTGTCGGGCGACGCCACAACTTTGGGCAGGATCACCAGCAACGACATTGGAATGATTGATGCCGTCGATGTCCCTATCATAATAATTAGTCTTGATTGCAGAATTGCCCGCGTTAACCGCGCTGCCACTACAGCGCTTGGCTTGAGTGCCTCGGATATCGGTTGTCCTCTTGGCAATACCCTTGCTGGCGTGGAGAATCTCGATAGGCTTTGCACGCAAGTGATTGGTGACGGAGTTCCGTACCGCCTCGAAACCCGTGACAGAGACCGGACTTTTCTTCTTCGGGTAGCTCCGTACACGGGAGGTGATCAGCAGATTCTAGGCGCGGTACTCACATTTACGAATGTCACCGCCTTTCGTGCCAGTATCGACCAAGCGATTTACGAACGAGAGTACACGAAAGCGATCCTCAACTCGGTAATCGATCCGCTGGTGGTTTTAAGTGCTCAATTGCAAGTACAGACTGCAAACCGGGCATTCTACGACCTCCTCGGGCTCTCGCGGGATGAAACACAAGGCATTTCGATCCGCAAGCTGGGAAACCACGAATGGGAAATGTCCGAAGTATGGAAATCCATGGAATCAAGTTTTTCCGACCGTACTGAATTTCCAGCCGTGGAGATCGACTGCGAGTTCCGAGCGACGGGTCGCAAGACGCTTCGGCTCGACGCACGTCGGTTAGAGCGAGAAGGGGGTGCTCTGGTTCTTCTGACGTTCCAGGATGTGACTGAGCGAAAACGAGCGGAACGAGCGGCCTTGCTTTTAGCTGCCATTGTTAATTCGTCGGATGATGCCATCATCAGCAAAAAACTCGATGGCACAATAACCAGTTGGAATAAGAGCGCCGAGCGACTCTTTGGATACACCGCACAAGAAGCCATCGGTCAGCACATTCTGCTTATCGTTCCTTCGGACCGCCGGGAAGAAGAGGCAAAAATTCTCGAACAGCTCCAGCGCGGGCAACGAATCGACCGTTACGAAACCATCCGCCAACGCAAGGATGGAACGAAGTTTGATATTTCGCTCACGATATGGCCAATAACAGACGCGGAAGGTCACTTGATCGGCGCGTCTAAAATGGCGCGGGACATCACCGGTCAAAAACGTTCCGACCGAGCATTGGCGGAACAAGCTCGCCTGCTGGACCTAAGCAGTGACGCTATATTCGTTCGCGACGCGACCGACCGGATCACGTATTGGAACAAAGGCGCATCGGAGCTGTATGGCTACACGCGCGAAGAGGCGTTGGGGCACGTGACTCATGAGATCTTATGTACTGAATTTCCCGTGCCTCTGGAAAGCATCGTTGAGCAACTGCACCTCGACAACCGCTGGACCGGTGAACTCGTTCACAGACGAAAAGACGGCACTCAGATCATCGTTGGTAGCCGTTGGGTCTTAGAACGAGATGCCTATGGAAATCCACGCTGCGTTCTCGAAACGAACACTGACAGCACGGGGCGCAAAGTGGCCGAACAGGCACGCCTGGAGAGCTTGCTCTCCGCGCGCCTCTTGCATGTTCAGGACGAGGAGCGACGACGTATCGCACGTGAAATGCACGACGGAGTGGGACAACTCCTGGCTGCGATCAGCATGAATGTTTCGCCGTTTGTGAGGGAAAGAAGCAAATTGAGCGAGGCCATGGGGCGAGCTGCGGAGGAAATTTCAATCTTGGTCGCGCGGGCGTCCTCAGAGATTCGCACGGTGTCCTATCTTCTGCATCCGCCTATGTTGGATGAAATTGGATTGCACACCGCCCTGAAGTGGTACATCGACGGGTTTGCCGAACGCAGCAAAATTAAGGTCGCCGTGGACTTGGCCTCAGAACTGCCACGACTTTCACATGACTATGAGCTGTCGCTTTTCAGGATTGCGCAGGAATGTTTGACGAATATTCATCGTCATTCCGGGAGTTTCACCGCGTCAGTACGGTTGTCCCGGATGCCAGGAAAAATTGAGCTGGAAGTAAGAGATGAAGGTAAGGGAATAAGGCAGGAGGTAGTAGCTAAACTCAACTCTGGATTGGGTATCGGCGTGGGTTTTCGTGGGATGCAGGAACGGGTCAGATTAATTGGGGGTAAGTTAGCCATTCATTCCGATGGGGACGGTACGTCCGTTCTCGTATCGTTGCCGATCAATGAAGCAGCCTTGCTGCTTGACGAGGGCGTAACTCCTAATTCCGAATACAGGCTGGTCAAGGAAGCGAAATTCACGACGCCCGGTTGAGACTGTCTCAGGCGGAAGGGCTCGAAATGCCTAATGCGCCCCGGAACCAAAGAACCATGAATATTCCTCTACGGTGACGAAGGAGGCGAGGCTTAACTTCGCCAAACGGAACCGCAAAGGAGAGCGCGTCTTTACGGTTTCTGGTTCCACAATTCCGAGAAGAGTTTCACGGTGGCAGGCCCGTGCCCCGCATAGTGATTATTTGCGAACGCCAAAATTTGAATCCGTCTTTCGTGAACTTTCCTTAGCAGTTCAACCCAATTGTGCAAATCGCTGGTGCGATCAATGATCGTCTTGTCTATCATGCCCGGATTTTATCCTTTGTGATAGAGTCCGTATATTCCAATCGGCCTACCTGTCCCCGAGGCATGAATTTCTCATCGGGGGAACTATGCCGATGCCACGGAAACTTGTCTGGATTCAGTCCAAGGATTTTCAAGGCTACGCTTGCTCCGAGTGCAATTGGAGGTTTAAGCCCTCTGGTGCGCTCGTTGGAAATTCACTGGATGAAATGAAAGAACGGTACGAAGCTCAACGTGATAAAGAATTCTTTGCGCATGTCTGCGCAAACCACTTCCCGCCTACAGGACCGAAGAAAAAATAACTTGAAAGATTGCGAGTAGGCGTGAGCCGAGCGTGTAAGGCTCAATACATCATTCGTTGTATTCCCCCGTCGAGATTGGCCACGCACTATCGCTAAGGGGCCGGGTCAATGGATAGATGGGTTTTCACATGCAAGAACTGCTTCAAGATTGTTCCGCATTCCGAAACAGGACGCACGCTGGTGGAGTACTTTTTCCCGAAGAAACCAGAAGTTCCTACCGAAGGGCTAGAGATGGAATGTCCTGAATGTAAGACCAAATGCGTTTATCAACAAAGTGAACTTTGGTATGAGCGGAATTGAGTTTCTACTGAACATCTTTCCACGCGTGGGAGGGAGTGAGAGACGGATTTTGCCACGGCTAGACATTACCCGACTACGATGTTAAAACCATCCTGTGAAAACCAAGAGCAAGGTTAAAGATTCCAAAACAGTTGATTCCGATTCGAAGTTCTGTCATGCCGAAATCCACATCAGACGGTACTTGTGTTCATGCTGGCTCAGCGCGGTCTTGGATCGTTAGGGTATGAACGGCTTGCATCAACGCCATCATGCCGTCTGGCTTGGAGAGCACCATATCAACACCAATGGCTGAGGTCAGCGACCTTCCGATGTTTTCACTGTACATCGTGAAGACAATGATGCGTACGCGAGGCATCATCTTTTTCAGCACGGACGCTGCTTCCGCACCGTTCATTTCGGGCATGGCAAGATCGAGCAAAATCAAATCTGGTTGTAGCTTCTTGGCTTGCTCGACAGCTTCGAATCCGTTAGCCGCCTCGCCGCACACGTTGATATTTCTTTGACCTTGCAGGAACAACTTCAAGATGCGCCTGACGGTCTTGCTGTCGTCCGCGATTAAGACCTGTTTGAGCACAGACACCTACCCACAATAAATGCTATTTGCACCGGTGCGGCTGGGGAATACAGGTTTTACTGTAGGCTTAAATTCCAGGTTTGGGGCCAGGGTCTATGGCCGCTCACTCGGCTCTCTGTGCAAAATCAGTTGAAACTTCCGCTCTTCGACTTCAATGCCTGCATACCTTTCCTGAGTTTTTCCAGCTCCGGTCTTGGGTCTTTTGAAGGCAGGCAAGTTTTGGACGGGAGTCGTCCAGGTCCTTGTGCGCCTCCCTCTTTTGTCCCCCTCTCGAGGGCAAATAGTCTAATGATAGGACTCGCGGAACATCGTTATGGTTACAGAAACTTTCTGCGGTCCCAGCCAGGATTGCATCTGTTTCAAGTACGTCGCATTTCGAAAAGCATCAAGCGGGTGGCTTATAGATGTGAACTTTCCCGTCCAGAACAACCGCGATGTATCTGCCGCGTTCGAGGAATTGCATAAGCCACTCTTCTCACAGAATTTTCAGCTTCTCAAGCAAGCTTCTTTCAGGTGGGTTGGCGGGACCCAATGACGGGCGGCATAAAACGCCGTAGATTGACCGCAGAACCTTAACCTCTTCATCTGACATCAGACGGACTTGTTCCCGGAACTTATCGATATTCTCATCGTCAAAGCCGGTCACGACCTGCATTATTCCTCCGGCGGAACGATAACATCTGGGTATCGTCCTTCAACTGGACTTAATCTTGCAAATATATGTTTCTTGTCTTACAAATTCTTGAAGAGCTTGACCGTCGCAGGGCCGCTGTCGGCACTTGTTTCCTCGAGTGACTAACCAGGCGCAGACACTTTTCATTGAAGGCATATAAATTCAAAGATTTTTGTGCTTTGCCTTCCACGCATCGATCCACTGCCTGACTTCCTGGGCTTCCGATGAACTCATAGTGCGTAGCATGTTGTTCATTCGCATTCGTGCTCCCTCGTCTCCCCTTTCCGAAGCAAGGAAGTACAGTGCGGTCGCTTTTATAATGTCTTTGTTTGCGCCCTCTCCGTGCTCACACATCCAGCCTAGGTCCACCATTGCGTCTTTGTTTCCCTGTTCTACTGACATTTCGTATAACCGAATTGCTTCCTTGTAGTCTTGCTTTTGGTGATACACATGGCCTAGGTTGTATTGTCCGTCCGCCAAGCCCTGCTCAGCGGCTCTTTGATACCAAGTTGCCGCCTCGAAATCGTCCTGTTTGACCCCGACTCCTTTTAAATACGCAGTCCCTAAGTTGTTTTGGCCTTCCCTGTTCCCTTGGAGGGCGGCTTTTTGATACCACGAGACTCCTTCAACCGGGTCCTTTCTAACTCCCAAACCCTGCATTAACAGCCAGCCAAGCCGTACCTGCGCGCTAGGGTCTCCTTGTTCGGCAGCCGCCCGATACAACTTATAGGCTCGGTCGTAATCTTGTTGCACGCCGAGGCCGTTATCGTACAGCCAGCCCAACTGGCTTTGCGCATAACTTTGCGCATACGGTTGGAGCTGAGTAGCAGCTTTTTCATACAATTTACGCGCTTCAACATAATCCTTAGCGACACCTTTACCGCCGAAATAAACATCTCCGAGACGAATCTGAGCAAGTACGAAGCCCTGCTCGGCGGAACTACGGTACGAACGAATCGCTGCGTCCAAGTCTTGCTTGATTCCCCCACTGCCAAATTCATACATCGACCCAACTAAGAACTGGGCGGCTTTCGCATTTCGAGATGCCAATTGATTCAAGCAGGTGATAATCGACACATTCAAAAATGATTCATCTCCCTTTCTGGCCTGAGCGAACACTGCTTTTTCGCGCTCGGTTAAAAGGCCAAGTTCCGCAGACTTAGATTCCAACACGTTGAGTCGACCAGTTCGCCCCAACATGTAAGAAGTCACTGTAGACCTTTCAAGGGAATCAGCCGCTTCGGCGTATCGCTCTTGTGCACAATACAAATTTGTAAGCAGCCCAAAAACAATTGACCTCTCAATCTCGAAACTACCCGTTTCCATCTCATGGAGAGCAGACTTATATTGTCTTTCCGCTTCAGCAGGATTCTGATCTGACTCTTTCACTGCCACCACCAGGATTTCCTTAAGCTTCGCTTGTTGAGACCAACATGTTGAGGCGGCAAAGAGAATCAGCATTCCTGTTTTTAGCCAACGCACATCATGAAGGTTCAATGAGCACCTCCGGGAAATGGGTTTCAGATATCTGTAATTCGTAATATTCTCTCCGTCCTTTTCATAGCGTCAAGTAACGCCGCAGGTTTCACCGTGGCAGGCTTCAGCGGTGAAGGCGCTGGTTCCAAGGAGAATGTCTGTCATAACCGAGGAATTCCACACCGGGACCTACCTTGGTTTTTGGGATGAAATCCAGTTGTCCGGTCCGCGCGTTTTATCGAGAGTTTGCCGTCGGAACCTCGTGATTCGCCTTGGGAATCGTTCTGGTGGCAAATTCGCTGTGTGCAGGGCGGGAGAAACATCCGTGAGGTTGGAATCCGTCCATCCGCCCCGAAGAACTGACCTTCGCTGTCCCTCTGATAAATATTTGCATCTTTCGCCGACAAGATTTGATCCAGACCTATTGCGCAGCGATGTTAGAGACCCCAGAAAAGCCAACGAACGAGACGGTCGCGGTAGGTGGAACATTCCCCGAAGAAGTTGGTCCGAATTTGAGAATGTCGGAGAGATCGACAACATATACATTCCCGTCGCTATCCACGCTAAGATTCCCGGCTGCAATCATCGTAGTTGCCGAGCCCGAGATGGTTCGAATCGGAGCGACATTTCCAGTAGAGCCGGCACTGAACACCAGAATGCTCGGCGTCGACACACCCGTGACATTCCCGTTGGCCACGTAAATTTTCCCTTCGCTATCCAAGGCAATACCGACCACGTCTTCAATCATGGTGTTGGAACCGGTAATCGAGCTGGTAGGCGGCCCATTCCCGGGTGAGCTGGAATTGAAAATCAGAATGGAGTCAGGCTGCGGGAGGGATCCACCTGCAGTGTAAATATGGTTGGCCGAGTCGACCGCGATCTGGCCCGGCGAAAACCCGCTGATAGTCGTCGCGCTTCCGGCAATGACGTTCGTTGGCGCGACGTTGCCATTGGCTGCGGCCGAAAAAATAGAGACACCCGGGTAGAGAATACCTCCTACGTTGACATATGAAGAGACATAGATGTTTCCAGAGCTATCCGGAGCGAGCGCGTAGACCAAAGATTCATTTAGGACATTGAGTCCGGTCGATGCGCCTGCAATCGTTCTGAACGGAGTTGCCGTTCCACTCGCTCCCGGTGCATAAACCAGAATCTCCGCGCTTGGAAACGGGGAAGAATGTATAGTACCGCCCACATACAGATTTCCTGGCCCGTCCACTGCCAGTCCAATGAAAGCGACGCCGGCTGGCCCTTTGAGCTTCGGGCTCGGAGAAACGCTTCCAGTTGCAGTCGTCGAAAATTGCAGGATGCTTGGAGATAGCTGCGGTTCCAAGACGATGTCCTGGTTTATGTACACGTTTGAGGCCGTAGGTCCTGCCCCGCTACCGCCGCTGCTTCCGCCGCCACAGCCAGACATAACTAGGAGCATGCTGAAGCTAGACAGAAAGCTGTCCATCGGTTTGAAGACGCGCATAATCCTCCCCATTACGAACCGCTTCAACAAACTCGATTCTCACGGTAGCCTGCCAGACTTTCTTGGTCCAAATTTCGGCCCAGGGCGCACTGTAGGACTACAGTTCCACCTTTTCAAGCGACATTGAACGCCTCGGAGTCCCATGTCGCAGATTGTCGCTATCCCACAACGTCCAAATGCCCGAACATCCCGGACACATGTCGGCTACCTGGCGAGGCCCGCCGGACAAGCGTGTTCAGGCTGAATGCCAAATGCCTAGTAAGTCCATAACCTGACATCTCTAACAATTCAGGTGCTGTCGAGAAAGCCTGTCCGGGACTGCGATCTGGAAGCTTGAGTGTTTCTCTACTCGGCACGACTTCGGTGACGCTCTCCTACGGCGGATAGAGACGGACCACCTAGCGGTCAGAGTCATTTGCATGGCGATTCGCATCGATCCCGAGTCACCCCAACTGCTATATAGGAGCTCTGGCTGCGTTTTCTTCATATTCCCCAGAACATTATACTGTTGCCAATACCGCTATATAGGTCTATAGTCGGGCGCGTTTCGTATTTCGCGTACCGAGGTGGTCCCAATGACAATAAGTCTTTCTCCCCGTGCAATCAGGCTAATGCTTTCCATGTTACTTGCGAGCCTTTTGCTCCCGTTCCTTCTCACCCTTCCACTCAGGGGAGGAGAAAAGAATCAGGACGACAATCACCACGCTAAAATTGTTGGCGGATATTTCGAGGAATGGAGCATCTACTTCGCCGGCTACAACATCGCCAATCTCCAAGCGAATGGGGTTGCCGACCAACTCACTCACCTTACCTACGCCTTCGGCGATGCCACCGCGACCGGTTGCGCCATTGCTGACTCTTGGGCCGATTATCAGTCCCCATACCTTCCAAGTGTTAGTGGCGCACCCTACGCGGGCCCGCTCTACGGCAACTTTGCCGCTCTCCAGCAGCTCAAGCAGCTTCATCCCAATCTGAAGGTTCTGATTTCTCTTGCCGGCGCTCCTGCTTTCTCCGCGGCGGCAAGCACTGCAGCAGGTCGCCAAACTATGGTCGCGAACTGCATCGACCTTTTCATCAACGGCAATCTTGCCCCGGGCATTTCCGCCGCGGGCGTTTTCGACGGCATCGACATCGATTGGGAATTCCCAGCTGCCTCCGACACGCAGAACGCCACTCTCCTCATGCAGGAATTCCGCAAGCAGCTCGACGCTTTGGGCAAAACAAATGAGAAACACTACCTCCTCACCATGTTCGGTCCGGCGGGTCAGCAGAATTTTTCCAACATCCAGTTGGCGGAAGTTGCCAAGCAACTCGACTACTACAACGTCCAGGGATACGATTTTCACGGAACGTGGGAGACCTCAACCAACCACGCTTCGCCTCTGCTCGACGACAAGCAGGATCCCGACCGCGACGAAAATTTCTTCATCGAGTACACCATCAGCTCCTACCTCCATGCTGGTGTGCCTCCAGACAAACTCGTACTCGGTATTCCTACCTATGCTCGAGGCTGGACCGGCGTTCCCAGCGCGAATAATGGCCTCTACCAGACCTCCACGGGACCAGCTCCCTTTCCCCCGGCTGACTACCTGCAAACTCCGGGAGTGATCACGTATCTCACGCTCTCCGGACTCGCCGGGTTCACTCGTCATTTTGATTACCAAAGAATTGCAGTTTGGCTGTACGACTCCAACACGCAAACCTTTTGGTCCTACGACGATCCCGTCACCGTATGGCTGAAAACAGGTTATGTGCGTGGACGTGTGCCGGGCGGCCTTGGTGGCGCCTTCGTCTGGGCTCTCAAAGATGACGACGCCAACGGCACGATAGTAAAAACCATAGCCGCAGGGCTGCACTAACTGAGCAGCAGGGACCGTCGTCCATCCCGGGCCTTCTTCGTAGAGGCGCAGCAGCGTTATTCCACATGACCGCCACACGTTGTGCGCACGGCGCCCCAGAGCTAGATCTAGTGCATGGTTTTTGGGGGGCGGACACCCTATGGGCCGATTTTGCACGCGGAAAATCAGGACATCCGCATGCATCCTCGTCGCGCTTCTTGCCCGTAAAGGATCCACTCCTCCTATAACCGCGTTAATGACGAGTTAGTGCAAAAACCTACTTTTTAGCCACCTCTAAACCTACGACATCTCACGACATTCTCGCGAAAGCCATCTTTGACGTGCTTTGTCGCTTGAAGGGCAATCGGTTTGCGCGGATGCTGCGATGGCCTTGTTGTGACATCCCAGATGCGGGAGATCATGTGGGGAAAGGATTGTGACGATGGCCATGAAAACGTCTGTTGTTGTGGTTGCGGACCGGCTGCGGAGTGTTTCGGGGCAGTGGCTGGCGCGCTCAGTGCTCTTCAGCTTGCTCAGTTGGCTGGGAGGTCCCACGCCAGCTGCTGCGCAGTCGCCATGGAAAGACAGACAAGATCTGCGCGTGATGACCTACAACGTTAATGAGGGTACGGACTTCTTACAGATCCAAGCTGCGACGGACCTGAATTCATTTCTGGAGGCCGTAGGGCAGACGATTACGCAGGTGCGTGGAACCAACCCTCCAGCGCGGATGCGAGCGGTCGCAAAGCAGATTATCGACGCTGACCCTACGCTAGTAAGTTTGGAAGAATTAGACGAGTGGTACACGTCGTCATTTAATCCGGCTACGGGCGTCTGCGGTTCGCCGACTCTGGAATTTGCCATGCTTCAGGAGCTTCAGGATGCCCTGGCCGCACAAGGAGCGCACTATACGGTCGCCGAGGAAGCGCAGCAGTACGCGTTCCCCCTGATACCAGGTTTCATCCCTCCAAGCACGTACCTATGCGTGTCGGTCGTCAATCACGTGGCGATTCTGGCGCGCACCGATCTCGATCCGGAGAGATTTCATTGGAGCAATCCCCAATCGGCCCAATACGCCACGGTTCTACAGTTCCCTTCACCTATTGGACTGCTGCCGCTGCCGCGAGCCTGGGTGTCTATAGACGCGGCCTTTGACCACAAGGCATTTCGATACATCGGGACGCATCTGGAGTCCGTGGTTCCAGCCATCCGCGAAGCGCAAGGAGCTGAGCTGCGCGCCGGTCCGGCAAATACGTCGCTGCCAGTGATTCTCGCGATGGACTCAAATGCACAAGCAGCGCCGCTACCGCAGGACTCGACCTACATGGATTTCATTGCGGCGGGCTATGATGATGGGTGGGCGCAGAACTTTCCGTTTGTTCCGGGACTCACCTGTTGCCAGGACGAGGCCGATAACAATCCCGTATCGCAGCTCTATCAACGCATCGACCTGATTCTGACCTTGGGCCAAGTCAAAGTGCGAAACATTGCGCTGTTTGGCGCGGATCCCAGGGAGAGGATTATCGGCGGACTGTGGCCATCGGACCACGCCGGCGTTGCCGCGCACGCGGTGGTCGAACGGGAGTAGTACAACCACTGGACAGGAAGTGCTGCTATCGCGCCGGGACTCCGCCTACCTCCGGGGAGTCCTGGCGCACAGTTTAGTGCGCGCGATATTTGCGAGGAGCCGCGCAAAGCGAGGATCGGGATGAAGTGGATCGGGCATGGGCTCGCTACAAAGATAAACAAGCCGGTCGTTGCGCTCCGTGTAGGCACGATCAAGCCAGTCGAGAGCCGTGCGGTTTTCACCGAGGCCGGTGTAAATAGCAGCCAAGTAAAGCGAAGAAACATAGCGCGACTGCCAAGGCGCTGGAAATCGTTGAGAGCTTTGCGCGCGCCTGCCGCGTGGCCAAAGAGAGCGCGCACGTCAGTATAAGGAAATCATGAGGGGATGGTCGGCGGAGTGTGTACGCCACTTTGAAAACCGGCGATTCGCATTCGAAGCACTTCACATTGGCAACGGCACGGGCACATGAGAGAGCGCGACCGTGGCGGAATGTTATGAGTCGCCGTGGGTAAGCTGGGCACTGGGATATAGGTTTGTCGCATGAATCTTTCGGCCATCCACGCTTTCGTTAATCGGTACCAGTCGTCGGTCGCCATAAAGTCGAGGCGAGCTTGCGTCGACCACTAACCACAACCAGCAACTGTTCCCCCCACATCTCGCTTCGAGTTTTATTGGACTCGACCAGTGTACGGACTGGTTATGGCGCCTCTCTTGCAACACAGGCTTGCGGAGCAGCCGACAACGATTGCTGAGCCAAGTATCAATCTCATGCTTGAATGCACAGACCGTGCCTGCCTTCATGTGAAATTGTCGATGGACCGGTAACCCCTCACGTATCTCCCAACGCTGCACGGTGCGAACTTGCCGGTTCAAGTAAACGGCAATCTCCTTCCAGGAGACGAGACTCCTGCGAACTTCCATTGGCGATTGCGCGTTCATTTTCATCCTGTTGTATTTAGTCAGCATTCGCTATCGTGCCTCCCATGCTCAACGTCCCGATATTGCAGGGTTATTCGAAGCGCTTCGCGGTGGCAGTGGCGCAGGCTTGGCGATAGGCGGCGCCGGTAGTGTCGGCAAATACAATCTGGGCGTCGGCGGTCCATTCGTCTGGGCCATTATTGAACTCAATGGTTTGCGTGATGGTTTGTGTTCCTGCTGTGAACCCAGGAGGCGGCGGTGGCGTTGTGGTGAAATTGATAAAAGCTATGCTCTTGGCCAAGTATGAGTGGTGACCCTGGAACTCCCAAATACCGTGCCCAGTGCCACGTTGACCGACTGCAAAGGACGGATTCGTAGTGTCCTCGATCATCGTTTCTCCATCGATGAACGTTAACAGCGATTGAAAGGGTCCGCCGACGACGGTGCCCGAGCAATTGTTCAATTGCACAGTGACCGTCCAGGTTCCCACCAGCTCGTGACGATTCGGGGTTCCGGAAGCAGAGCCCCAATTGAGGAATGAGACCAGTATGGTGACCGCAACGATGACAAATCCCTTCTTCAATATTCCCGTGTTCATGTACGTGTTCCTCCTTTATGGGCATCCCGCTTCACGAAACCGTCCCTATGCCCTCGCGGAAACCCAGGCAATTCTTCAGCGTGCGTGGAACGCAGTGAGCAGTGTCATGGGTCCGCAGACCAAAAGTAGGACCGCCCAGCAACAATGACAATGATGAGAGTGGTGAGAAATGAATGAGAGTCTATCTCATTGATTCTGTGAAAATTACCGCCATTCCCTTAGGAAGACCGATTGCCAATTTGAGTGAGTCACGGTTGTGTTATGCTCCGCGCAGCGCTTTTTTCGGGATTGCTGATGGTTACCCCCGCGAGCTTCACACCGGCCTACCGCTTCGGCTCATTCGTCTTGGATGCCGCTACTGGTGAACTCCGCAAGGGCAACACTTCCCTCAAATTGCATCCCCAGCCGTTGCGAGTTCTGACGTTATTGGTGGAAAGAGCCGGCGGAATCGTCACCCGCGAAGAGATTCAGCGAAATCTGTGGGGAGGCCACACTTGGGTCGATTTCGACGGCGGAATAAACTTCTGCATTCGGCAGATCCGAGCGGTGCTGAGCGACGACGCAGGAAAACCCCGATATGTGGAGACCATCGCCCGCCAAGGTTACCGCTTTATAGCTACGGTCACTTACGACGGCGCCCCGATGGTGGTGATTCCGATCTCGCGTGGGGAGCTGACGGCAACGACG
>Ga0210391_10002153_pt1 | contig 17250 bp, 15 predicted proteins | sample IncBWC12OmetaG_FD_160573 | JGI IMG/M metagenome (GOLD analysis project Ga0210391, IMG submission 160573) | Forest soil microbial communities from Barre Woods Harvard Forest LTER site, Petersham, Massachusetts, United States - Inc-BW-C-12-O ... | reverse complement strand
GCTCAAGGATGGGAAAGGTGAATACATCGAAAAAGCTGCTGTCCACGCGGAAAAGCCGGTCTTCCATAAAGTGCTTATCCTGGTATTGCAGCAAATACTTTCCTCCCCAACCCGGGAAAACGCGGGTGACGTACTCCACCCCGGGGACCTCACTTTGCAGGGCTGGGGCAAGTCCTGGCGGAGTCGTGGCGTCGGGCAGACGGGTGCCGTCGTCATTGACAAAGTCCTTGGCTACCCGGTAAACGCGGTCCGAATCCTGATTGAAGCGATCGTACGATAGTTCATCGCGGATGAAAAGCACGATCATCAGGCTGCAGGCCATTCCACAGGCCAGGCCGAAAATATTGATGAAGGAAACGCCTTTATGCCGGGCGAAGTTCCGGAAGGCGATCTTGAGGTTGTTTCTGAACATATCCTCCCGGCTTCAAAGGAGATGCCAAGACCACAAGCACTTGCAGTCCATTGGGTTGTACCTCCACGAGGATGCCAGGTCGTCCGTTTTCGACACAACTCCTGTACGCGTGCGGCCGTCCTAACATTTTAACAAAAAAAATAATTTAAGTCATTGTATATTTTTGGAATAAACCTCAACCAAAATGCTTCGCTTTACCCTAATCACAACCATCCTGGCATTGCCATTTTGCGCCCTTGCTCAAGACACCACCTTGCACCACAAACTCAGAAACTTGGGATCCGAATTGTATTTCCATATCGGAGGGGAAGTCGCCAATTTCCCGGGTATTAACGGATCCCTGCGACAGGCCGGCCCTTACCGCATGCCTGCCCTCTTCGTTGAGGGCGGATTCGGGCTGGCCATAAGGTATCGCCAGTTCCTGCTAGGCGTCGATGAAGGCCTCCTGGGCGGTTCGAATCCCTCCATTGCCGCCACCGGATTCTATGACCGCTTCTACCTCTCCACGAACCTCATTCACATCGGCAATTGCATCCTTAGCCCTCAACTGGGTTATCTATACCGGATACTGACGGTGCGCATCCCCAAGTTTACAGGCGCCACCAATTTCGAAGACGCGTTGAACACCGGCGCCAATTCGCTCCAGTTAAACCATGTCTCGGATTTGCTGGACGTGGGGGTAGAGCTGAAAATAAAAGGCGCCAAACCAAACCAGGTCCTGCCTGTGGTCAGGGCAGGCTACCGGTATGGATTGGAGGACGCACAATGGACCGTCAGCAATAGTACGGTTACGGATGGCCCCAGGGACCGGGGGAGTAATGTTTACATGGAACTGCTCCTTGGATTTGGGTACTAAGGGCTATCTTAGTACAAATGAAGATCGCGACCTATAACGTAAACGGCATCAGTGCGCGCTTGCCCGTCCTGCTGCGCTGGCTCGCCGAGACCCAGCCGGACGTCGCCTGCCTCCAGGAGCTGAAAGCCCCCCAGGAAAAATTTCCCGAACAGGCCATCACCGAGGCCGGGTACTCCGCCTTGTGGCACGGACAAAAGAGCTGGAATGGCGTTGCCATCCTTTCGCGGATCGGAAAACCGGTGGAGGTGCGCCGCGCACTTCCCGGCGACCCTGAGGACATCCATAGCCGCTATATCGAAGCTACATTGGACGGCATTACGATAGGCTGCCTGTATCTCCCGAACGGGAACCCCGCGCCCGGTCCCAAGTTAGACTACAAATTGGCCTGGTTCCAGCGGCTGACGAAGCATGCAGCGGACCTGATCGCAAAAGGCGCCCCGGTGGTCCTGACAGGCGACTATAACGTGATGCCCACCGAATTGGACGTCTATAAACCTGAAAACTGGGTGAACGACGCCCTGTTCCTGCCGGAAGTACGCGAAGCATTCAAGACCCTGGTGGCCCAGGGATGGACCGATGCTGTCCGTCATCTCCACCCGGATGAAAAGATCTATACCTTTTGGGATTATTTCCGCAATGCATTCGGGCGAAATGCCGGTTTGCGTATCGATCACTTCCTCCTGAGCCCCTCCATTGCCGGCCGCCTCAAGGCTGCCGGTGTCGACCGCGACGTACGGGGTTGGGAAAAATCAAGCGACCATGCCCCAGTCTGGATCGAAATGTAAAGTCATCATTACCGGGGCCACCGGTATGGTGGGAGAAGGCGTGCTTTTAACGTGCCTGGAAAGCCCGGAAATCGAACACGTGCTGATCGTGAATCGCAAACCCTCCGGCCGAAGTCATCCTAAGCTGGAAGAGCAGATCGTGCCCGACTTCTTTGCCTTCAAGGCTCCGATAGGGTATGACGCCTGTTTCTTTTGCGCGGGGGTCAGCTCGGTGGGCATGAAAGAACCCGAATACCGGCGCATTACGCATGACCTGACGTTGAGCTTCGCGAAAGCCCTGGCAAATCCGGGTATGGTTTTCACGTATGTTTCGGGAGCGGGCACGAATCCCAACGGGCGCGCCATGTGGGCCCGGGTGAAAGGGGATACGGAAAATGACCTGATGAAATTGCCCTTCCGCGCCGTCTATAATTTTCGTCCCGGTTTCATGAGACCCTGGCCTGGTCAGAAGAACGTCCTGCGGCTATACAAATACATAGGATGGCTGTTTTATGTAATGCCTTCCTCGGTATTGACGATGCAACAGGTCGGATTGGCCATGATTCATACCATCTCCAATAATTACCCCAAAAACATCTTGGAAATAAAAGACATCAGGGCACTGGCACTTCAGGAGTCCTAACCCTTTCGGGCCGGAAGCCCCTGCCAATGATCCAGGCAGGGATACGCCGCAGGAGGGGAATGTCATCCACGAGCCTCATGACCCAGGGCGCCCCACGCTGGGGTTTTTGATCCCTGCGGATATGGATCCCCTCGTGGATCTTCGCCTGGACAGCCTGGATGGCTCTGGCTGGAAAAGCACGCCTGCTCTGGAATTTGGAGAGAACGGTTTCGGGGATCGGTTCATTTTTGGAAAGGTGCTCCCAGAAGGCATTGGCAGCCGCCACCGCGTCCTGGATCGCCAGGTTGATGCCTACCCCACCCACGGGAGACATGGCGAGCGCTGCGTCCCCGATACAAACGAGACCCTCGCGATACCAGGTCTCCAAATGGTCCACGGTGATGGTCAGCAATTGGACCACGGACCAATCCCCGAGTTCCCCCACCCTGTCTACCAGGTAGGGGCAAATCCCCACGATTTTTTTCCGGAAGACCACCAGACCCTGGCTCTTGATCGTATCGAAGCCACCCTTGTCGATGACGTATCCGCATTGCCAATAAGTATCGCGGTTCAACAGGATGAGGATTTCGCCCTGCAGAAAATTGCCCAGGGTTTGAGCCGGATCACCCTCGTGGCGGGACAGGCGGAACCACAATATGTCGATGGGCACTCCCGTCTCGATGACTTCAAGACCCGCCTGGCTCCTTACATCGGAACTTCGCCCATCCGCGCCGATTACCAGCTTGCAACGAATATCGAGACTTTCATCCGGCGTTTGCACAGTAACGCCGCAAACGGCATCTTCTTCTATCAGCAATCCTGTCACCTTGGCTTCACGCATCAGGCTGAAGGTGGGATACTTCTTCGCCTTTTCGGCCAAAAAATTTAAAAAGTCCCACTGAGGCATCAGCCCCAGTACGGGCTTGACATAGTGAAGGTGAGAAAAATCGGCGAGGTGGATGGTGCGACCGTTGAAGACGGCGCTCAAGGTGGTAATTTCCTGGTGAGGCAAGCGGAGGAAATCTTGCAGCAAACCCAGGTCATCCATGATTTGAAAAGTGGAGGGATGGATGGTATCTCCCCGGAAATCGCGGAAAAAATCCTTGTGCTTTTCCAGGACCGTGACGGGGACGCCCGCCCTTGCAAGAAGGAAGGCGCACATCATGCCGGCAGGACCTCCGCCCGCAATGCAGCAGGTGGTATGAATGGTCATCTTTAAGATACGATCAAGGTTCGTGCCACACCGGTCGCTTCAACCAGGACGGGCGTATGTACCGGAACGGTAAAATAAAACCGGGTGCCGGCCCCGGGCTCGCTTTCCACCCAAATCCTCCCCCCGTTCATTTCCACGAATTCCTTACACAGCTTGAGTCCGATACCCGAGCCTTTTTCCTGCATCAGTCCATCCATCGACACGATGTGCTCTGAAAAAACACTGTTTACATCGGCATGGGGTATGCCCGTTCCCGAATCCTCGACGATGATGGTTACGCGATCTCCGTCCAGGCGTTGTCCTATACAAATGACCCCAAAAGGAGGCGTGAATTTGATGGCGTTCGACAAGAGGTTCCGGATAACGCAACTGAACAAATCCGGATCGGCATAGATGGATAAGCGTTCGGGTATCTCGTTGTGGAATTCAATATCCTTGTGGCGAAGGATGCTTTGGTACATATCCGAGGCGTCGGCCACCAGGGGCCGTAATTCGTACACGGCTTTTTTCGGATGGATCCGATTCAGCTTAGACCTGGACCACTGGAGCAGGTTGTCCATCAGGTGAAAGGCATGTTTGGCCGATTCATCCAGGTATACCAGGCTCTTTTGAACCTTGTCCGGAGGCATCTCGCGGTATTTCTTGGAAAGGACTTCCGACAGGTTTTGAAACCAATACAAAGGGTTCCGCAATTCGTGGGAAATAATGGAGAAAAGCTTGTCCTTCTCCTCATTGGCTTCTTCCAACTTGCGATTGGCCCGTTTTTTCGCATACAACTGGTTGTATACATGGAGGCAAAGGACGAGGGTAAAGCCCAGCCCGATGACTACCAGCCAGATAAATGTTGTTTTCCGCTTGATCTGGGATTCTTTCAGGGCGTTGTCAACGCGCAAAACCTGGTTGTCCCGCTCCTTCCTTTCCACATCGAATGAAATGTTCAGGGATGCCAACTGCCGCGCATTCTCCACGTTGAGGCGCTTTTTTTCGGTTTCCAACAAATTGATATGGCATTGAAGCGCGGACTTGTAGTCCCCCATGTTGTTATAGCACTCGAAGAGGCCTTTGTAGATTCTACCCAGCATTTCGTCATAGTCCGTTTGCTCCACTTTCGACAGGCTCTGTTGATAATAATTGACGGCTTTGGGAAGCATGTGCGCGCGATGGTAGATATCGGCAAGGTTCAGGCTGGCGCCCGCAATCCCATAACCATACCCCACCTGGGTCGCGATCGCATAGGCGCGATCCAGGCATCGAATGGCCTCCCCGTCTTCATTGTCATCTTTGTACAGGCTTCCGATATTGATCAACGCCTTGACTTCCCCCTTCTGATACTTCGTGCTCCGGCACAGGGCCAGGGATTGGTTAAAGTAGTAAATGGCACTGTCATTATTCTTCAATGCATGGAAAGCATTGCCAAGGTTATTGAAGGACTTGGCTACCCCTTCCGGATTGTTCAGGTAACCCCTGGAGGCCAGGGCCTTCTTGTCGAATTCGAGGGCCCTTTCGGGCTGGCCCATAATAAGGTAAAGGCTACCCAAGTGGCTGGAAGTTTCACCGTACAACAATTGATCGTTCAGTTGTCCGCTCAACTCCAAAGCTTCCAGATAGCATTGCAGGGCCAGGTTCAGTTTACCCTCCACGATGTAATTCTTGCCCCGGCTGGGTAATATCAGCAGCAGTTGCCGGGAATCCTTGTCCCGGTGGCATATCACCAGGGCAGAATCGTAATACATCCTTGCCCTGTCGAAGTTCCCCTTGGTCTCATTATATTTCCCGATGTAAAACAGTGCATAGGATTTTCCGCCGTCGATGCCGTAGGTATCGGCCAGGCGTTCGGCGCGGACGAAGTAGGTCTCGGCCGAATCATAATCGCCATGATCGTAAATGATCTCGCCCGATTTGATGATGGAAGTGCAAAGCCTGTCGTATAAGGCGTTCTTGCCGGCCAGCTGCCGGGCGGAATCGAAATAGGTCTGCGCCTCCTCATTGCGGCCCCTCATTTCTCTCAGTTCCCCGAGGATCATCCACGCATCCACAATGTAAACGGGCTTGTTTTCCTTGCCGGCGATCTGCAGGGCGATTAGCGCTTTTTGCTCCGCCAGGTCGGGGGCGTTTTCCTTGGAAGAGTCCGCAAGGGTGATGAGGCTGTCCAAGCGACCCGGCGTCTCGAGGACTACCCCACCCTGCGAACAGCCGGCCAGCAGGAAGCCGAGGAGGGCCTTACTTAATAATCCCTTGTTGGATGGCATATCGTGTAAGTTCCGAGTTCGAACTGATGGACATCTTCCTCATGATGTTGTTGCGGTGGTTACTCAGGGTATTTATGCTGATCGCCAGTTTCGAGGCAATCTCGGACTTGCGGAGCCCCATGGCCAGCATCGAAAAGACCTGAAATTCCCGGTCCGTCAGGGCTGCATGGGGGACCATTCTGGGTTTGGCCGGCCCTTGGGTGACCATTTCGGCCATCAGCTCGGCCTGCTGGGGTGAAAAATACTTGCGGCCTCCGAGGACCGTCCTGAGGATCTCTATGATTTGCCTGGGCTTCGTCTCTTTATTGATGTAAGCGGACGCCCCGTTGGTGAGCATCCGGATGGCGTAGATCACGTCGGGGTTCATGCTGAAAATGACGACGGGCAAACCGGTCCAGCGCGCCTTGATTTCGATGAGCACATCCATGGCGTCTTTACCGGGCATGGAAACATCCAGGATCACCAGGTCAAATTCACCCAGCGCCAGCTTTTCCAGCAACTCATCCCCATTCCTAGCTTCTTCCTCGATACATAAATCTCCCGTCTCATCCAGGATCATCTGGAGTCCCGTGCGAACGACCGCATGGTCATCGGCGATGATGATTCTCTTCACGTTTCGAAATTAGCTGACCCCGTTGTTGCGGCGATACGCCGGCGGTTATCTAATTATTAACTCCGGTTAATGTATTGAAAAATATTCATTCGTATAACCATGAAATATAATGGATTAAATGCGTATAGTCATTTTGACTATGCGCTTGCCCCGGGAGTGACTATTGTTCTCGCCTACCGCCGGGGATAATTTGCAGCATGCCTAGACTGCTTTTCACTGCCCTCCTATTCGTTTGCCAATTCGGAAAAGCCGGAACGATCCAAGGTAAGGTCACAGATCAAAAGACGGGCGAAAGAATGGTTGGCGTGACTGTAGAGGTTAAAAGCCTGAAGAGGGGCGTAATAACCGGACTCGATGGGTCCTTTATTCTAAAAAATTTACCTGCCGGCAACTATACCCTTACGGTTCACGCCATCTCCTACACCGACTTTCACAAAGATATTTCGGTTTCCGAAGGCGCGGTCGACCTGGACATTATCCTGGCGCCCGAACAAAAATCGATGGAATCGCTGGTGGTCGTGGGCAGGAGCTCGGGCGCCACGGATGCCGGCGCGCGTCAATTGGAAAAGCAATCGGACAATATCCTGAATATCCTTTCTTCCCGCCAGATCCTCCTTGCCCCCGACGTCACGGTAGCCAATGTCCTGAGGCGTATGTCCGGTATCACGGTGGACAGGGGCTCCAACGGAGAAGGGCGTTATCCCGTCATCCGTGGAATGGACAAGCGATACAATTATACCCTGGTCAATGGGATCAAGATCCCCAGCCCGGATGATAAGAACCGGTATGTGCCCATGGACCTGTTCCCTTCGGAAATGCTCCAGCGCCTGGAAGTGATCAAATCCCTGACCCCGGACATGGAAGGAGATGCCATCGGAGGCGTCATGAACCTCGTCCTGAAGGATGCCCGGGCTCATCGGATGCTCGATATACAGGGGGCCCTGGGATATTCCCAGATGCTCTTCAGCAACCCTTTCCTGAGTTATGACCACGGAGCGGTCAATCCAAAGTCGCCCGCGGAAATCCACGGCACCTCCTACCAACCTACGTACAGCGACTTTTCGACCGGCAACCTCGTCTTCACCTCCGGGCATCCCCTGCCGGACGGTCAATTCGGCTTTACGGCGGGGAACCGTTTTGCGCAAGAGAAGCTGGGCGTGATCGTGAGTGGGTCGATCCAAAGTACGGACCGGTACACCAAAGATTTATTCTTTGCCCTCAGCCCCCAGCCGGATCCCGTTCCGAACAGCACGCAACCGGAGATAACGGATGAGGAACCCCGGATGTATTCCATTCACGAGGACCGCATCGGGGCGCATGCCAAACTGGACTACCACTTCAATCCGCGTAACCGGATCAGCTTTTACACGGTATTCATGGCGCTGAATACTTACCAGTCCCGATACTTTGCCGACTCCTCCGAAACGCAGCGCAGCGGCCCGGGGTTTGGCGTAGTAGGTTACGATTACCGTTCCAAAACGAACTTGCAATCCATCTTTAACACGACCCTCCAGGGACAACACGCCCTGGGTAATCACCTTACGGGAGATTGGTCCCTGGTCTACTCGAATGCCGGGCAACGCACTCCTGACCAGGCGGAGCTCAGCATCCAACAGACCTTCGTGACCGACACGGTCACGCACGGGGCAACTTCCACGGGGGGGCCTTACCTGGCAGGCCTGAGTCGTATCTGGCAGCACAATTCGGATCATGACATCGCCGGTTACCTGAACCTCCACTATGCATTTTCATTGGGATCCCAACAATTTGACCTGGGCGCGGGCGCCATGGCCAGGCACAAGGAGCGAACCAATTATTACATCCAATATAATTTCGACGTCCTGAACGGGATCCCTTTTACCACCATCCAAAATGCACCTTTCACGCTCCCCAATGCGGGGACAATCGAAGACCCCGATGCCTATACCGCCACGGAAAACATCAGTGCCGCCTATGGGGAAGTGCGATGGATACCCAACTGGAGATGGAACATCCTGGCGGGCATCCGATTCGAAGAGACCAACCAGTCTTACAACCAATATGAACTGCCCGCCGGCACCGCCGCAAAAATGGGCACGGCCGCCTATCTCGATCCCCTGCCCAGTTTTCAAATCAAATATTCCCTCAACCCGAAGTCTGCCCTTCACCTGGCCTACTTCAGTTCCATCAGCCGCCCCGGATTCTTTGAAATCGTGCCATACACTTTCATAGGTGAATACTATACGGAGGTAGGCAACCCTAATCTGCATCATGTCCAGGCTCAAAACATAGACCTGCGCTATGAGCTGTTTCCCGGAGGAGCAAATCAGCTTCTCCTCGGGATATTTTACAAGCACATTGAAAATCCTATCGAGTACGTGTATGAAAGGCCCGCGACCAGCGAGAGCGTCATATCCCCCGAAAACGTGGGGAACGCCACCAACTTCGGCGCGGAATTCGTTTATACGCACTACTGGAATAAGTTCGGCGTCTCGGCGAACTATACGTATACGCATTCCAATATCGCCACCAGCTACAAGTACTACTATACTACCCCCTACCACGACGATACGGTAACCATCATTACGAAGAACCGTCCTCTTCAGGGTCAGGCCGCCCATATCGGGAACCTCTCCCTGCTGTACAAGGACCCCGCCTTGGGCCTGGAGCTTCAGTTGGCTACCATCTACACGGGACGGCACATTACCTACCTGTCACAGTACGGAGCGCCCAACGGGGATCTGGACTATTGGCAAAGAGGGGAAGTGATCGAAGACTTTTCCGGGGAGAAATCCCTGGGCAGACACTTTGCAGTATATGCCAAGCTGAACAACCTATTCAACACCGCGGATATCATCGAGATGATGTACCCACCCAGCGCCTTTCAAAAGCAGGTCTGGCCGGACGCATCTCAAAGAAGCGACCGGATCCTCGTAGAGAAAAAACAATTCGGCCAGACCTACCTCGTGGGTATCCGATACAAACTTTAAAACAAAACCAACCATATGCAAATCCCCAAAAAAGTGAAGTTGGCCGCAGCGATAAGTGTAATGCTGCTGGCCGCGTGTAAGAAGAACGACACGGTGAACACATCCAAACCGCCCCTGCAGATCGGGCAGTCGGTTACGGCCAGCTACTCGGGAGGTCCCGTCCAGGGAACCATGCTCTCAGGGCAGACCTATACCATCACCTCGGACATCATCGTACCTGCAGGTGATACCCTTCTCATCCAGCCCGGCGTAACGGTGAAGATCGCCGCCGTAGTCAATATAATAGTACACGGCACCTTCCTGTCCCTGGGGACACAGGCTTCCCCTATCTGGATCAGCCCCGGAACGACGCACATGGATCAGCCCTTTTCTTCCATCGCCACAGCCCTGGCCGCAGACCCGGCCTTCCTGGGAGGCTGGTTCGGGATCAGTTGCGATACTTTGTGTCCCTTGTTCGTCATGAAATGGACCCACGTGGAATTCTGCGGGGCCACTTTCGTTACCGCCCCGTTGTCCGGACTATCCGCTGCCAGTCCTGCCTGGACGCTCTTTTACCAGAACCCCAATGGTATATTCGACCTGGAGGACAGTTGGCTCTATGGCTCCGTGGACGACTGCGTGCGTATCACCGACGGAAAGGTCAATATCATGCGTAATACATTTGAAAAGACGGGAAGTAATGGAGGGGAAGGCGTGAATGTAAAAAGCGGTACCGTAGGGGACATCGCGTATAATCTGTTCGCAGGTGGCTCCACCAACGGCACGAAGATTTCCAACGCCGGCGCCACCCCCATTCAGTGTAATATCCACTGCTACAACAACACGTATATCGACTGTGGGTATCGTCAATCCGACTGGCCAGGTCACGGAGGATCCATCGACCTCGAAAAAGCCGCAAAGGCCGAAATCTACAACAACCTGATCGTGAACAGCCGCGTAGGTCTCCGCATCGTCAACACCGCCGACACGACGGACAGCCAGTACGGATATACCTATAACTATGCCGATTCCCTATCGGTTGCGGACATGTTTTATTCCGTAGGGGACGCTACGCATCCTCAAACAACCGATATTCCCACCCCTTCCACTTACCTCCCTGCCGGATATACCGAGGGTGCCGCATACAGTGGAGCGGCCGTCGTCAGCGTAGGCAATCCCCAGTTCAAAAACTTTACGCTGCCCAACTACCAATACCAGGAGATCGATTACGCCAGTGGTTTCGACTTCCACCTTACGGCCTCCTCCCCGGCAATCGGAAAAGGTTACACCGGATTCGGCCCCCTCGGCGTCGTTCCGGTGGATCCCAATTACGGAGCCACGGCCATCACCCCTCCCGGATCGGATATGGGCGCATATCAGTCCAACGGGACGGGCAATCAACATTGATCTGTTATGATGAGGATACTTTTTCTTTCACTGACACTCCTACTGGTCTCCTACGCCCCCGGGCCCGCTTCGGGTTTCCGGGGGCATGGGACTGACCTCCGCTTCTTCATCGTCAGCGACTGGGGTTGGAACGGGGGCAAATCCCAACAGGTAGTCGCTGACCAAATGGCGAAATCTGCGGAAGCACTCGAACCCAGCTTCATCATTTCCTGCGGCGACAACTTCCAGGTCCAGGGCGTAGCCTCCACTGCCGACCCCCTTTGGCTGACCAACTTCGAATACGTCTATAAGGATCCTGCCCTGCAGGTGGATTGGTTCCCCGTCCTGGGCAACCACGACTATAAGGGAAATACCCAGGCACAGATCGATTATTCTAAAATCAGCCGTCGCTGGAGACTGGAGGCGCACTATTATACCTTTGTGCGTAAAATCAACGACTCCATATCCGCCCGGTTCATTTTCCTGGATACGCCCCCTTTCGTCAGCGATTATTACCGTAAAGAAGGCTTCCCTGATATCGTAAAACAGGATACCGCTGCGCAACTCGCATGGCTGCGGCGGACGCTCGCGGAATCGCACGAGCAATGGAAGCTCGTCTTCGGTCACCACCCCGTCTATTCCTATGGCAAGGTTCATGGTAACACGCCCGAGCTTGTCGACCGGCTAAAACCGTTGTTGGAAAAATACCACGCCCAGATTTATTTTTCAGGGCATGACCACGACCTGCAGCACCTTCGGAACGGGCCCGTCGATTATATCGTCACCGGTACCGGCGGTGAACCAAGGCCCAGCGGCAGCGGGCCGCTTTCGCTTTTCAACGCCTCCACCCCCGCCTTTTCATCCATATCTATGTTTGCCGACAGCATCCAGGTGAATTTTGTTGATTATAAAGGGAATACCATTTATACGACGAGCAGGAGTTATAGATGATACAACATGGCTGTACACAAGCAGTGTTTGTATTCCATGCGCTCAAGAATTCCGAAATTGACGCAATGTCGGCACTTCTCCCAAAATCCACAGTCATTGGTAATTTCCGAAAAAGGAACGGGCACAAATCCCAGGGCTGTGTTCATCTTCATAATGGCCGCGCCGGTGGTAATGCTGAAAATGTGGGCCTGAGGATATAAAGTTCTTGAAAGCCAGAATATTTTATGCTTGATTGCGGAGGCAACTCCACGTCCCCTGAAAGCCGGGGACACGATCATTCCGCTATTGGATACAAACTTGCCCCCTTGCCAGGCTTCGATGTAGGAAAATCCCGCCCATTGCCCTTCATTTGAAACGGCAATAACGGCATGCCCACTTTCCATTTTCTTTATTATAGATTCCGGGGTCCGGTTGGCGATGCCTGTTCCCCGGGCAAGGGCTGACGCTTTCATTTCGGCAGTAATCAATAGGGCATATTTTGCATCGGCCTTCGTGGCCAGTCTAATGGGAATGTCATCCATGAGGCTATACATATAAAATTGAGTGCCATAATTTACATTGAATTGATTTACAATAATATCCATCGATATTGGCTTAGGGAAGACCCTCCGACAGGCATTCCATTTTGAAAAAAGCCTTTTAAATCGGGGCATTCCAAAATAAATTTGCAAAACTATAAAAATAGTTTTAGATTTAAACTATAAACATAGTTTTGATGAAACAACTGACCAAAGCGGAAGAGCAGGTTATGAAGGTCGTTTGGAAGCTGGGGAAGGGCCTGTTGATGGAAATCGTTGAAAACATGCCCGATCCGAAGCCCCACAAGAATACCGTGGCGACGATTCTGAAGACCCTGGTGGAAAAAGGTTTTATAAAGGTAGAGACCCTGGGAAGGATTCATCGCTACCATCCGGTGGTTTCCCGGGATACCTATTCCGGGAATTCCCTGTCCAACGTCGCCAAAGGGTATTTCGGGGGGTCGTTCACCAAAGTCGTGTCCTTTTTGGTGGAAGAGGACAAGCTGAGCGTAAAGGAACTGGAGCTGCTATTGCAACAGTTGAAGAAAAATAAACGCTAATCCCATGGAAACCTACATCATCAAGTCCATCTTTGCGAGCGGTTTGCTGACCGGGTATTATTGGATCGTCCTGCGCAAAACGCGCCTGCACCGCTTTAACCGGTTCTACATTCTTGGCGCCCTTACGCTTAGTCTCCTGTTGCCCGCTATCCATGTGACATGGTATGACTTGGCCAAACCTATCCACGTTCCGATCTATTTGATTCCAGGTGCGAACACGCAATCCGGGCATCCGGTCGCCTCCACGCTCAGTATGGCTTTCTGGATTACTTTGGGTTCGTTCGTGGTAAGCTTTACGCTCCTTTGCATCCTGATTCAAAAGATTATGTGGATATTCAGGATCAAACACTCCCACCCGAAAGTGAGGATGCAGGGTTATACACTCATTGAAACCGACGTGGCACAGGCCCCCTTCTCCTTTTTGGATACGCTCTTTTGGAAAATAGGCACTCCCCTAACCACCGGGATCGGTGGAAAAATACTCCGTCACGAATTGACACATATCCGGCAAGGTCATACTTACGATAAGCTGTATGCCCAATTGCTGATCTGTCTTTGCTGGATGAATCCTTTCTTTTGGTTGCTGCAAAAGGAGCTGAATATGGTCCACGAGTTCATAGCGGACGCCGGGGCCCTGGATCAGGGCGATACCGAGTCCTTTGCAAAAATGCTCCTGCAATCTTCATTCCCTGACGCGCATTATTTCGATCCCGTTCATTCATTTTTTCACTCCCCTATAAAAAGGAGATTATTTATGATAAACCTTCCCATTCCCGATAAACCCTCCTATTGGAGGCAGGTATTGACGCTGCCCACCACCGTCCTCGTAGTCCTGTTGCTAACGGTTTCCCTTGGCTACGCCCAAACCGATACCGGCACCGTCAAAATCATTCACGTCCGCTTTATCGACCCCAGGGCCAACGCAGAGCGGCCGGGTGATTCGGTGGTCACCATGAGGGTGGTATATGCCAAGGCAGGTGGCCGCATAGATAGTTTGACAATAAATAACGTAGGCTTTAAGAATGGTCCCCCCAACCCCTATGAAGTACTTTCGGGAACGAATGCCATAAAATTCGAGGCTTTGAATAAGGAACGCGAAAACGAAAACTATGCAGACGAGGTAAAAACCAAGGTGACGGCAGAAAACGCCAAAAACGTCCGGCACTGGTTAGCTTCTGTCATTTTAAGTCCTCCCGATTACGTATATTTCCTGAACGGAAAGAAAATATCCAGGGAAGATGTCAAAAAACTGGACCCTGAAAAGATCACCGATGTCAATATAAAAGAGGGTGTGGTCTCCTTTACAACGGAAACGAATACGAATCCATGAAATCAATCATCAGCCTTTTACTCTCTAGTATGATAGTCATGGGCGCCGGCACCAAAAAAAGCGTCCGCGGCTATGTCGCCCACTTCGAAAATGTACTGGGCACCTCCATGGAACTGAAAACTTTCGCTCCATCGGAAAACGATGCTTCCCTGGCCAATGCAGCGGCCATAACGGAAATCGACAGGCTGAACCGGATACTCAGCGGCTACGACAGCAGCAGTGAATTCAGCCGCTGGTTCAGGACGACGGGCCGCCCGGTTTCCATATCCCCCGAGTTATTCGAGGTGCTGGGGCTTTTCGACCAATGGAGAATCAGCACCCACGGGGCCCTGGATGCATCCGCCGAAGCCATCACCCGGCTTTGGAAATTGTCCGCTTCGCAGCACCGGGTTCCTACCGAAGAGGAAATTAGAGAGGCTACTGCGGAGGTTAAGCGTACGCACTGGATACTGGATCCTACCACGCGCACGGCCACTCACCTCGACAATAGCCCCTTGATGCTGAATTCCTTTGCCAAAAGCTACATCATTAAACACGCATCGGCAGCGGCAATGGCCAAGGGAAAGGCGGATGCCATAGTAGTAAATATTGGAGGGGATATAGTAGTTGCCGGGCAGCACGTGGAACCGGTCAGCATCAGCAATCCGAAAGCGGACGCCGAAAATGACGAACCCATCGACCGTTTGCTGATCGGAAACAAAGCAATCGCCACCAGCGGGAATTACAGAAGGGGGGAAAGCATCGGCGGCCATTGGTATTCGCACATCGTAGACCCCAGGACGGGGATACCGGCCGATAATATATTGAGCGCAACGGTCGTTGCACCGGACGCTTCCACAGCCGGAGCCCTGGCTACCGCTTTCAACGTCCTCTCGCCCCGGGAAAGCGTGCAGTTGGCCGAGGGGATTCCGGGAGTCGACTACCTGATCATTACCCTGGATGGCAAGCGATTCAGCAGCAAGGGCTGGACAGCACTGGAGGACCCCACTTGGAAAATTCCGGTAAATAACAAGGCCGCGTATGATTGGAGTTCGTTTGAACTCGTCGTCAATTTGGATATCAACCTGCAAAAAGAGAACTTCGTCAAGAGACCTTACGTCGCCGTTTGGGTGGAAGATGCCGATCACGCTCCGGTCAGGACCATCGGGTTGTGGCATGAAAGAGACCGGTATCTGCCTGAACTGAAATCCTGGTACCTGAAATACCGGGGACAGTACGAAACCGACAAATCTTTCCTGGGATCGGTATCCAGCGCCACCCGGCCCGCGGGAAAATACACCCTTAAGTGGGATGGAAAGGACGACAAGGGGAATTATGTCAAACCGGGAGTATACACGATAAAGATCGAAGCCGTTCGGGAGCATGGGACATATCAACTTATCCGTCAGCCATTGGATTGTAATTCCACGCCTCAAAAGATCGACCTCCCCGCGAATGTCGAAATTTCATCGGCCTCACTGGATTATAGGAAAAAGGATGGCTCCCGCTGAAATCCCCCCCGGCGCCTTTTGGAAACGCGGTCTCCCCAGGTTCATCCGCTGGCTGCATATTTACCTGTCCATGACCAGCTTTGCCCTGATCCTTTTCTTTGCCGTTACCGGGTTGACCCTGAACCACGCGGAGAAATTCGGAGGCCGGGTCCATTCCATCGAGGACAAGGGCAATATGAATGTCAGGTGGGTAAATCAACCGGATACGAATAAAATCGATAAGCTGGCTATCGTGGAGTTCCTCAGGAACCAATACAGGATCCATGCCGCGCTGAGCGACTTCAGGATCGACGAGACCCAATGCGCCGTTTCCTTCAAGGGGCCGGGTTACGCCGCCGATGCATTTATCGATGACAAAACCGGGGCATACGATATCGTACAAACCAGTGCGGGATTCATAGGCGTCCTGAATGACCTGCACAAAGGCCGGGATGCGGGCGCAGGCTGGGGCGTATTTATCGATATATCCGCGGTTTTCCTGGCTCTCGTTTCCCTGACAGGCCTGATCCTATTATTGTACCTCAAGAAACGTCGCACGGCAGGACTCCTGATAGCTGTGCTCGGGGGTGCTTTTATGTATATCATTTACATCATTTGGGTAAATTAATCGCATATGAAATTCACTTGGATTTTCCTGATCATCTGCCTTTCCAAATTGCACGCCCAGGATACGAGCCGCTCCCGGTTCCATGCCTTCGAGGGAGTGTTCCAGGATCAGCAGGACAAGGACAGGAACATACAGTTTATCGCGGACTCCGACGGTCTCCATGCCAAGATATTATGGGCAAACGCCGTACTTTGGGTGTTTCCGTCTTCCGATTTGGAATTCCAAACCCGGGAGGGGGAACGCGCCACCGTAAAATTTACCAGGGATCCTGATGGCACTATCAACCAACTTACCATCAATGGCGGGGGCATGTGGAAAAGGAACAACCATTACCATCCCCTTGTCCGGAATGAAATACCACACTCACCGGACCAATTGAAAGCCTACGAGGGAGTTTACCAGTTCGAGCATGATCCCGACAGGTACATTCAATTCTTCGAAAAGGATAATAAACTGGTGTTGAAGCAGCATTGGGATGGCCAGGAAATCTCCTTTTCTCCGGATTCATCGTGGGATTTCTTTATCAAAGACCAGGTCCTGTTTACGCTTCATTTTACCAAGGATTCCACCGGAATGGCCTCGAAGGTTTTGGCATTCAAACGGGACCTGTGGCTCAGGGCGCCCCGGGCACACTATTCCGGAAAAGACTTGCAGGCATTCGAAGGTAAATACCAATTAAGCGTGGACAGCGACGACCTGATCCAAATTTCCGCATCGGGAAACAACCTGAT
>Ga0210391_10002151_pt1 | contig 17254 bp, 13 predicted proteins | sample IncBWC12OmetaG_FD_160573 | JGI IMG/M metagenome (GOLD analysis project Ga0210391, IMG submission 160573) | Forest soil microbial communities from Barre Woods Harvard Forest LTER site, Petersham, Massachusetts, United States - Inc-BW-C-12-O ... | reverse complement strand
TCCATCGCCATGGCGTAGTTGTTGAACAGGATCGACAGGATCGGGATGCGGGCGCGCACCGCGGTTTCGAAGTCCATGCCGGTCATGCCGATGGCGGCATCACCCCACATGTTGATGCATAGCTTGTTCGGATTGGCGAGCTTGGCGCCCATCGCGAGCCCCAGCCCATACCCCAGCTGCGTCGTCTTGCCCCAGCCGATGAAGCTGTTGGGCGTCGTCGGTTTCCAGAACGGTGACAGCTCATCGCGCGGGCTGCCGGCGTCGTGCGTGATGACGGTGTTGGGCACATCCGCGATCGACATCAGCTCATTGATCACCCGATACGGTGACAGCGGCTTGTCCTCGCTGGTCAGCAACGGGCGCCACTTCGCCATCCACGGATCATTCAGCGCCCGGATGCGGCGGTTGACGTTAGCCGTGAGACCGCGCGGCTTGCCCTTCAGGCGGTCATGCAACGCCGCGTGCAGCATGGTGAGCATCAACTTTGAATCACCCAGCAACGGATAGTCCGTCGGAATGTTCTTGTTGATGTCCATGGGGTCGAGGGTGTTGTGGATGAACACCTTGTTCTTGGTCGGGAAGCGAATGCCGAAGCCGGTCGCCGTGAAGCTCGCGCCGATGCCGAACACCACATCGGCGTCCTGCACGTGCTGATAAACCGCTTCGGGCATGGAGACGCCACCGGAGCCCAGTGACAGCGGATGCGTTTCCGGGAAGGCGCTCTTGCCTTCGAGACTGGTGGTGACGGGTGCCTCGAGCAGTTCGGCCACCTTGAGCAGTTCGGGCCAGGCCTTGGCGTAATGCACACCTTGGCCGACATAGAGCAGCGGCCGCTGCGCGGCGATCAGGGCGGCGGCGGCCTTGTCGATCATGTCGGGGTCCGGCGCCGAGCGGTAGCGCTTGACGGGGATGTAGTCGATGGTCCCCGGGACCTCAACATTCCACATGTCGCCGGGAATTTCGATCAGGCAGGGGCCGGGGCGACCATTGCGCGCCTGGGTGTAGGCGCGGCGCATGGCCGGCACCAGTTGGTCCGCCGTCGTGATCATCTCCGCGGACTTGGTAATGTGCTGATAGTTGAGCGTCGCATTGAAGCCGGGCTTCACCCACGCTTCGCGGCGCGAGGAGCCGGCCGGAATCACGATGAGGGGCACGCACTCGGACCAGGCTTGCGCCACCGCACCGAAGGAGTTTTCGACACCGGGGCCCGCCTGCTGGCAGAACACACCGACCGTATCGCCGGAGGTCTGACGGCTGATCGCGTCGGCCATGTGAATGCCGGTGCGCTCCTGGCGCACGATGATCGGCCGGATGCCCGCGGCTGCGCACGATTCGGTGAGAGGGTTCAAGGGGTACGCGAGCAGGTAATTGGTTCCCTCGCGTTTCATGATCTCTGCAGTGACTTGAGCTACGTTCATCGTGCCTCTCCGATTGGATGGTCAACTCGCCGGCGCCGGCAGTCTGTCACGGGCAGGCGCATGCCGGAGTATAAACACCTTGTCCGGCCACGCCCGAATCCTTTGATTTGTCATCACTTGATTGCACAACGACCGGGCGGGTGTGCCTAGTGGGGCCCGCGGGGCGGGGCGGCGTCGGGGCTCGCCACATTATGGTCAAGATCAAGCTTAAGCGCCCGCGATTGTTCGCCGACATAAGCCCGAATAGCCTCGGCTTGGGCCGGGGTTAGGAACCGTTTCCAGCTGATCATGCCGCGCGGGGTCAGGGCGCCGCCGATGACCACCGACTGCCACCCTTGGGGGCTGGTCAGGAAGGCCGAGCGGCGCAGGTCCGGCACGATGTTGCTCGAAACCGCATTGAATCCATGGCACAGGCCGCAGCGCTTGTTGTACACCGCCTCGCCCACAGCAACGCGGTCCGGACTTGCGACCTCGCGTGGCGGATTAGGAGGCTGGGCGAACGGCGGGTCGGGCGGGAACGTACCGCTGCCATTGAGTTTGAACGCGAGCATCCGACCGTTGTGGCGGATGCGTGGCGTCGCGGTACCGGTATAGAACAAGGTCCCCGAGATGACCGCTACGTACTGCTCGCCATTGACGAGGTAGGTGACAGGGCCGCCAGCCATGGCATCCGGTGCATTCCATGACCACAGTTGCTTACCGTCGGTGGCCCGAAAGGCGACGAAGCTGCCCAGAACGCCCTCGCGCGGTCGGCCCTGGAAGATCAGATTGCCGGCGGTGGTGAGCAGGCCCCCGCCGGAACCCGGCACCGAGAAGGCGGCCCTGCGCGTGACCGGGTTCCAGGCGAGTAGGTAGTCCTTGCGCGCCGGCATATGCGGGCGGCTACTCACGGCCCCGCGCGTTGCTGCATCCAGATCGACCGCGATCGACTCGACACCCGGCTCGTACTTGTAGTCCTTGGTGGGTGCGTAGAACGTGGCGCTCTGCGCGGCCGGCAGATACAGCAGGCCGGTCTGGGGATCGAAGGACACCGGGTGCCAGCTGTGGGCGCCCCCGCCGCCCGGAACGCCCAGCCACGGTGCGTCCTTGTACAGCGCCGCCGGCACAACCTTTGGTCGTCCGGTGGCGAGGTCCACCCCGGTCGCCCAGTTGATCCCCGGCACAAACGCATCGGCCGACAACAGCTTGCCGGTCTTGCGATCGAGCACATAGAAAAAGCCGTTTTTGGGCGCGTGCAGCAGCACTTTGCGGGTGACCCCGCCAATGGGCAGATCGACCAGCGTCATGTCGGCGATGGCGTCGTAGTCCCAGCGGTCCCCGGGAGTCTCCTGGTAATGCCAGTGATAGCGGCCGGTGTCGGCGTCCACGGCGATGATCGAGGAGATGAAGAGATTGTCGCCACCGCCATTGGAGCGGTAGTTCTGGTTCCAGGGAAAGCCGTTGCCGGTGGCCATGTAGATCTGGTTGAAATCCGTGTCATAGACCAGCGCATTCCAGACCTGACCGCCGCCGCCATACTTCAGCCAGTCGCCGGACCAGGTCTTGAGCGCGGTCGTCTTCAACACCTCATCGGAGGCCGCGCCATCGGCGGGACCTTGAGGATCTGCGGGAACGGTATAAAAGCGCCACACCAGCCTGCCGGTTGCCGCATCGTAGGCTGTGACAAATCCTCGTCCCCCAAAATCAGAACCGGCGTTGCCGATGAAAATCTTGCCGCGCGCCGCGCGCGGCGCACCGGTGCTCGTATAGCGCAGGCTCGGATGCTCGAACATGCGCACCGTCCAGACGGGCTTGCCGGTCGCTGCGTTGAGTGCGATCAATCGGCCATCCAGCGACGCGAGGTACACCTTGCCCTCGTAGACCGCGACGCCGCGGTTGACGACATCGCAGCAGGCACGGGCGCCGGTGGGGCCGGGCACTTTGGGATCGTAGTACCAGATCTGTCGACCGGTCGCGGCATCCAGTGCATAGACCTTGCTCCAGGAGGTGCTGACGTACATCACGCCATCCACCACGATGGGCGTCGCCTCCTGGCCGCGCGTGGTGTCGAATTCGGCCGACCATGCGGGCTTGAGTGCCGCAACGTTGTTGGCGTTGATGCCCGTCAGCTTCGAGTAGCGCGTTTCCTGCCAATTCCCGCCATGAGTCAGCCAGTTGCCGGGGTACTCGTCAGCATGCATGAGGCGCTCATCGCTGACCGCGCCTGCGCCATGGGCCAGGCCGCTTAACCACATAGCCACGCACATGACGCCCACGTGCACATGGAGTGCTTTATTCATACATTTCATTCAGCTGTGTGTGCGGCTGCCCGGGTAATCCCGTAAAATTGCGACATGAGAACAACGACTCGACGTCAGGTGCTGCTGCACGGTGCACTCGCGGGCTTGGCCGCCGGCGTCGTGGCGCCACGCCTGACCTTGGCCAAGGCGGCCGATGCCGCCGCGGGTGCCAAGATCGTCCACAGCGCATTGTCCGATTCGTTGCATCTGTTCCAGGGCGCCGGCGGCAATGTCGTCGCCGCCACCAGCGCGGATGGCGTGCTGCTGGTCGATAGCGGTCTGGAGGAGGACAGCGCGGCGCTGCTGGCGCAGGTCGCCGCGGTCTGCGCCGGCCGCAAAGTGGAACTGCTGCTCAACACACATTGGCACTGGGATCACACCGGTGGCAATGCCGCGCTGGGCAAGGCCGGCGCGAAAATCATCGCGCACGAGAATACCCGCCTGTGGCTCGGAACCCGGGTCGATTCGAAATGGGAGCACCGCATTTATCCCCCTCAGCCGGCGCGCGCACTGCCCACGCAGACATTCTTTTATGGGCCGCAGAAGCTCGCCTTCGGCGGCCAGGATGTCGAGTACACGATCATGCCGCAGGCCCACACCGATGGCGATATCTACGTGTTCTTTCCGCGTGAGAATGTGCTCGTGGCCGGTGGTGTGGTCACGGGGGGCAGCTACCCGTTGCCCGATTACTGCACCGGCGGCTGGCTGGGCGGCATGATCGACGGCTTGAAAACCATTCTCGCCAAAGCGGACGCGCAGACGCGGATCGTATCGGGGCTCGGTGCCTCGCGTACCCGCGCCGACGTCCAGGCGCAGCTGGATATGTGCACCGCCGTGATGTCGAAGATCGGTACGAACTATTTCAAGGGCGGGACCTGGCAGCAGCTGCAGGACAGCAAACCCACCGCCGAGTTTGATGCACAGTGGGGTAACCCGGAACCGTTCCTGCAGATGGCCTATGACGGTGCCTGGTATCACGTCAATGAAATTCGCCGGTATTCACGCTGATGATGACGTCTCTGCAACACGCCTTGGGAATCCGCTCGCTCACCGGCGCTGCGCTTTGCAGCCTGGTGCTCGCTTCGGCCGCGCACGCCGCAACGACAACCGCGCATGCGCCGGCCTTCAAGGGCGACTGGCACATGCTGCAGACCTACTGCACCAAGTGCCATAACTCGGAGGATTGGGCGGGCGGTGTCGCCTTCGACACGATGAGTGCGGACTCGGCCGGCGATGATGCGAAGATCTGGGAAGAAGCTGTCATCAAGCTGCGCGGTGGGCTGATGCCGCCCCCCGGCAAGACCCAGCCGGATCCGGCCGCGCGCCAGGCGTTCATCCATGCCGCGGAGGACTTTCTCGATCAGTACGGCGCCCAGCACCCCGATCCGGGCCACATGGTGCTGCACCGCTTGAATCGCAACGAATACTCCAATGCCATCGCGGACCTGCTCGGCGTGACGGTGGATCCGAATGCGCTCCTGCCCCGGGATGACAAGAGCGGCAATTTCGACAACATCGCCGAAGTGCTCAAGGTTTCACCGACCTTCCTCGATCAGTATTTTTCGGCGGCCCGGCAGGTGACGGTGGCGGCGATCGGCAGCCCCCACGCCCGCACCCAGGATATTTTCTTCAACGGACCGCCGGAGCCGCAGGAATACCAGTACATGCATGTCGATGGATTGCCGCTGGGCACCCGCGGCGGCATGCTGTTCACTCATACTTTCCGGCCGACGGTGAGTACCGGTTCACCATCAATGGCCTGGTGGGCGCAGGCTACCTGTGGGGCGAACTCGACCCGAACACCCTGATCATCACGGTGGATGGCAAGCGCGTCTTTCAGGACAAATTGGGCGGAGCCAAGGACTTGGATGCCGTGGACCTGCAGCAGGCAGCGGGCCTGACCATGATCAATGACCGGTTCAGGAATGTTCCCGTCCACATCACGGCGGGCGAGCATCGTATCGGCATCACCTTTGTGCAGACCAGTGCCGCGGAAACCAATGAGACCCTGCACGCCTTCGTGCCGGTGGCGGGCATGGGCCAGCCGGTCAACGGCAACTCGAGCGGTCCCAGGCTTGCGAATGTCGAGATCAAGGGGCCGACGGTGGCGCAGGGCGTCAGCGACACGCCCAGCCGACGCAAGATCTTCACCTGTTATCCCAAGAGTGCGGCACAGGAGCCCGCGTGTGCGCAGCAGATTTTCGCGACCATCGCCCGTCGCGCATTCCGTCGGCCACTCACCGATGCAGACCTCAAGGGGGCGATGGACTTCTATGCGCAGGGGCGCAAAGAGGGCGGCGATTTCGACAACGGCATTCAAAAAGGGCTGCTGGCGATTCTCGTCAGTCCGAAGTTCCTGTTCCGCATGCATGAGCCGCCGCCGGGCGCGGTACCGGGCAAGCCGTTCCCGATCAACGATATCGATCTCGCCTCGCGACTGTCGTTCTTCCTGTGGGCGGGGCCCCCGGATGAGGAGCTGATCAAGGTCGCCGCCTCAGGCTCGCTGCACCAGCTGCCGGTGCTGGATGCCCAGGTGCAGCGGATGCTGAAAGATCCCCGGTCACATTCCCTGGTGACCGACTTCGCGTTCGAATGGCTGAATGTCCACGGCCTGGAACTGGTCGATCCGGACACCAACCTGTTTCCCGACTACACCTCGGATCTGGAGCCGGCCTTCGAGAAGGAAATCGAACTGTTCGTCGGCAGTGTGTTTGATTCGGACAGCAGTGTGATGGACCTGATGACCTCCAACCGCACTTATCTGAATGAACGGCTGGCGCTGCATTATAAGATTCCCAATGTCCGCGGCGGCGAGTTTCGCGCGGTGACGGTGCCGGACTATCGGCGGGGCCTGCTGGGCAAGGGCGCCATACTGATGGCGACCTCGTATGCGAACCGCACCTCGATCGTGCTGCGCGGCGCCTACGTCCTCGACAAATTCCTGGGCACACCGCCCGTGGCACCGCCGCCCGGCATTCCGGCTTTTGCCGAGAGCCAGGAGGGCGCCGATCAGCTGACCGTGCGGGCGCGCATGGAGGCGCATCGTGCCCAGCCTTCCTGCAATGCCTGCCACGCCATCATTGATCCCATTGGACTTGCGATGGAGAACTTCAATGCCCTGGGACAATGGCGCGACAAGGATATCGATGCCGGCACGCCCATCGATGCCAACGGCAAACTCGGCGATGGCACGGCCGTCCATGGCATCAACGATCTGCGTAACTACATGACCGCGCACGCGCCGCAGTTCATGGAGACCTTCACGGAAAATCTGATGTCCTATGGATTGGGTCGCGGCCTGGACTATTACGATATGCCGACGGTGCGCGCCATCGTGCGCGATACCGCCAAGGACAACTACAAGTTCTCCACCATCGTGCTGGGCATCATCAACAGCCCCGCGTTCCGCGAAGACGAGATCCCCTTGAAGGGCCCCGGCGAGCCCTCAAGTTCAACCCCTCACGTCGCCGCCAGTCTTTGAGGGCAGAGCATGTTCATCACGAAAAAGCACTTGAGCCGCCGCACCGTCCTGCGAGGGCTGGGCGTGGGGCTGGGTCTGCCGTTGCTGGATGCGATGATTCCGGCCGCCACCGCGCTCGCCAATACCGCGGCCGCGCCGAAGCCACGGCTCGGATTCATCTATTTTCCCCATGGCGCCGTGATGGACAAATGGACGCCGAAGGCGGATGGCGCAAACTTCGACCTCCCGGACATCATCGCCTCGCTCAAGCCCTACCAGAAACAGCTGACGCTGATCACGGGCCTGGAGAACAAGTCGGCGATCGCGGCGCCCGTGCATGCGATTACACCGGGCACCTGGTTGTCCTGCGTACCGCCGCGCATCAGCCATGATCCCTACGGCGGCGTGACCATCGATCAGATCGCGGCACAGCGGATAGGCCAGGACACGACCATGCCGTCGCTGGAAGTGGCGACCGAGGAGCGCGGTGGCGAAGGGTCGTGCGACCGCAACTATGGTTGCAGCTACGGCAAGACCATCGCTTTCAGCACCCCATCCACGCCGCTGCCCATGGAGCACAACCCGCGCAAGGTGTTTCAGCAGATGTTCGGCCAGGGGGACACCGCGCAGGAGCGCTCTTCACTGCTGCGCGAGAATGCCAGCATCATCGATCTGGTCCGCACGGATGCCTCGGACCTGTCACGCACGCTGGGCGCGCGCGACCAGGCCTTGTTGTCCGACTACCTGGATCAGGTGCAGGAGATCCAGCGCCGGCTGGAGAAAATGGAACATCGCGACATGTCGCAGATGCAGATCCCGGATGCGCCCGCGGGCATCCCGGCGGCGTTCGATGAGCACATGCACATCATGTTCGACCTGATCGCGCTGGCGTACCAGGCCAACCTCACCCGCGTGGCCAGCATGATGATGGCGGCGGAAGTCAGCAACCAGCCCTATACGTTCATCGGCATCAACGATGCCTTCCATCCGCTCTCGCATCATGCGAACGATCCGGCGAAGCTGGTGCGGCTGGCCAAGGTGCAGGCCTTCAATACCTCGGTGTTCGCAAGGTTCATCAAACGGCTGTCGGAACTGCCTGACGGGGAGGGCACGATGCTGGATAACTCCATCATTCTGTTCGGCAGCAACATGAGCAACAGCAACCTGCACGATCACTATCCGCTGCCGACCGCAATCCTTGGGTTGGGCGCGGGCAAGCTCAAGGGCAACCAGCATCTGCGTTATCCGGATCGCACCCCGATCGCCAATCTGCATGTGGCATTGCTGAACAAGATCGGCATTCCGACCGAGAAGTTCGGCGACAGCACCGGGCAACTGACGGAGATTTGAGGTCAGTGAAAGCGCGTCGAACGTGCCGGCTGTGGATGACGGCCCTCGCCATAGGCAGCTGCGGCGCTGGCATTGCGCCGGCCGCTGATTCGCTGCTGGAGGTCGCCGAGGCCGGCGATTCGGCGGCCGCCATGGCGCTGGTGGCCGCCAAGGCCGACGTCAATGCCCATCAGGACGATGGCACGTCTGCACTTCATTGGGCCGCCTATCACGATGATGTGCCGTTGATGCGCCAGCTGCTCAAGGCGGGGGCCAAGATCAATGTGAGCAATGACTATGGTTCAACGCCCCTGGCCGAGGCAGCCGAGCGCGCCGATCCGGAGGCGCTGCGGCTGTTGCTGGAAGCCGGCGCGGACGCGGAGTCGCCGAACCCGGATGGTCAGACGGCGCTGATGACGGTGGCGCGAACCGATGTCGTGGCCGCCGCCAAGGTGCTCGTGGCACATGGCGCCAACGTCAATGCCAGCGAGAAGTGGCGCGGGCAGACGGCCCTGATGTGGGCCAGTGCGCAAAGTCGCCCGGCGATGGTGGCATTCCTCATTGCGCACGGCGCCGATGTCAACGCCCGTGAAACGGTGCGCGACTGGCCGCGCCGGGTTACCGCGGAGCCGCGGCCGCAGAACCGACCGCTCGGCGGGCTTACCCCGTTGCTGTTTGCGGCGCGTGAAGGCTGCGCGGCGTGCGCCGCGGAACTGATCAAGGGACACGCTGACCTTGAGCTCACCGACCCGGAAGGCATCACGCCGCTGGTCATGTCCATCCTCAACGCCCAGTTCGATACGGCGGCAGTGCTCATCAACGCCGGCGCGAACGTGAACACCTGGGACATCTGGGGACGCGCGCCGCTGTATTCCGCGGTCGACTACAACACGACGCCGCGCGGTGGCCGACCCGACCGCCCCTCCTCGGACCGGACGACGGCGCTGGCAGTGATCGACATGTTGCTCAAGCGCGGCGCGAATCCTGACATGCAGCTGAAGCTGTTTCCCCCGTATCGCTCGCTCGGCCAGGATCGGGGCGGGGATGGCATGCTGACCGTGGGCACCACGCCGCTGATCCGCGCCGCGAAGGCCGGCGACAGCGCCGCCATCCAGGCGCTGCTGGCGCATGGCGCAAAACCGGACCTCGCCAATTCCCTGGGCGACACGCCGCTCATGGCCGCCGCGGGGATCGGCTCGACCACCATCGATATTCGCGCCCGCTTCCGCAACGAGCAGAAATGCATCACCGCCGCCTCGCTGCTGCTGGCGGCGGGCGCTGACGTAAACGCCGCCAACGGCAATGGGCAGACCGCGCTGCATGGCGCGGCCCAGGCGGGCTGGAACAATTTCGTGCAGTTGCTGGCCGATCACGGCGCCGCGCTCAACGCCAAGGACCACTTTGGCAGCACGCCGCTGGATGTCGCCCAAGGCAAGGTGGGGACGTCCGGACGGCCCGGCGTCGGCGCGGGCGGCGAAGCCCACAAGGACACGGCTGCGCTTTTGACGAAGCTGGCGGCAAAGACCTAGTCCCTCTGTCAACCGCGAGCGTGGCGGGCCCGTTGCTGTAGGCTAGGATGACTTAACGTTGCCGAAGGGGCACTGCGATGAAACACGCATGGCTACTGTTTGCAGGGTTGGCGGCGGGCGCGGGCTGGCATGACGCCCGAGCGACCGACACCACCGGCGTTCCGGCGCTTTCCGCCACACCGCCCGAGGCGCAGTGGGTGCAGCGCTCGCTCAATTACACCTATTTCGGATTCACCGCCAAGTACAGCTGCGATGGCTTGCGCGACACGGTGCGCAATGTGTTGCTCGCCTTGGGCGCGCGCAAGCAGGACCTGAAGATCAAGTCGCAGGGCTGCATCAAACTGCAGGGGCCTGAGTCCTTCCCAGGGGTCTCCGCGCAATTTTCGGTGCTGGTGCCGGTCACGCCAGATGATATCGGCAAGGTCGGCCGAGCCGCGGCTAATCCGACGCAGTGGAAAACGGTTGATCTGGTCAGACTGAATCAGGTCGGCCGTGACGCGGCCCCGTGCGAACTCCTGGAACAGCTCAAAGCCAAGGCACTGCCGTTGTTCACGAGCCGCAACCTGCAATTCAGTTCCAGCTGCTATCCACACGCGATCACGCCCGGTGAGATCAGATTCACCGTCGATGTGCTGCAGCCGGCATCCACAGCGCCGGCGGCCGGCGCGGCGCCTGCACCGGCCGCTTAGGTCATACCAGCGGCGTGCCTTTGGGAACACGCACGACGATGGTGCCGGCAAGCTTGTCGTGCCAGGCCTGCTTGCCGGGATCGATGGCAATCCAGATGAAGCCGAGGCCCAGGGCACATAGGGAAAGGATGCATCCCAGCGCCCGCACGCAGGCTGTGGGCCAGTCGACGGGACGTGAGTCCAGCCGCACGACGCGCAGGTCCAAGGCAATACCACCCACCGTTGTCCCCTTCGCTTTCCACATCACGGCGCCATAGGCCGCGAGTGCGAGTATCCAAACGCGCGTGGACCCGGCCTGAGGCCAGCTCAACAGCAACCGGATCACCGCCCAGACGATCAGGGCGTCGATGAACAAAGCGCCCATTCGGGGCCAGAAGTTGGCGCGCGGCAGGGTGGTCAGCGGCACTGGCGCGGACTCACTCGCGGCCACGCCAGGTTCGGCGGCGGCGGCCTGGGGTTGGGGTGCCGGTGGTGCCGGTGCCAGTGGCGGCGGCGGTGCGCTCGGGGCGGCATGCACCGCAGCGGCGGGTGCCGCGGCCGCGCCGGAGCCGGAGTGGCGGATCCGGGTAAGAAGCGCATACAGCACGGCGCCATAACCGAGCATGCCCAGCAGGATGAAGATCACGAAGCCGAGGATCGGCACGAGGTACGCGAGCATCACCAGCAGGCCACCGACGATCACGGACAACGCCGGATGCGGGGCCGCCTGTCCGGGCCGCAGGGCAAAGCAGCGCGTTCCGATCCACCCCAGTACGGTGGTCTTGCCGAACACCGCGCAGCAAAACAGCGCGACGAAGGCGATGGGTATCACCAGCAGCCCGACCACGGTGATCGCCAGCAGTAGGAACATCAATGGCGTGAGCAGCCCGGCCAGGATGGCAGTGACGAGGCTCTTGCCCGGATGGTCGTTCAAGGTCGCGATGCAATGATCGGCGGCATCGCGGAACAGCAGCGCAAGGATCGCATAGATGGCGAGGCAGGCGAAGAAAATGCCCCACAGCCAACTAAGCCCGGTGCCGATCACCAGCGGACGGCCGAACAACAGGCCGTGACCCACCCAGGTGCGCAGTCCGCCGGCGAATTCGATGTTGCCGGGAAGCACGCGCTCCACGCCCTGGTCCACGACGGCCGCGGGATCCTCGTTCACCGCTCCCATGACACTGACGACGTGGCCATGGATATGCGCGTGGGGCCCAAGATTGACGTTTCCCATCACCGCGACCACATCCTGGCCGACGTCGGCATTGACCGTGACGCTGCCCAGGACTGCGACCGCGCTACCGGCGGTCGGACCGTTGACCGTGGTGTTGCCCAGCACCGAGACCACGTCCTGGCGAGCGGTGCCATCATTGGTGGCTGAGCCCAGGACCGCGACCACCGAGTCGCGCGTCGCCCCCGCGGCAAGGTAGGTATCGTGACCCACTGACACCAGATCATCGCCATTGTGCTGAAAGCGGCGACGACGACCCCAGCTGCGCCATTCCTGGGTACGGGTATCCCAATTTCCCGCATCGTCATTGCTGTCGGCATCGGCGGCGCCGGGCGCGCTGCTGTCAACCGGATCGCTGGCGGGGCTGGCCGGTTGCGCAGCCAGTGCCGGCGCCGCCGCTACCGCCGGCATCTGTGCCGTGACAGACACACTCACGGCGAGGAGCGCGGCTATGAGCGCGGATTTTATGAAGCAGGTTGTCATATGAAGAAGTTCCGTCTGTTTAGCGGGAGGCCGGCATCAGCAGCCGGTAACCGAAAGCGATGAGAACGAACAGCGCCACATAGGCGGCGGCGCACAGCGCCATGCCGCCGTACCAGACACCGTCCGTCAGTGCGCCGGCGATGGTGTCGCCTAGGCGATGAAATACCGCGAGAATATCCAGCGTGGCGTGCAGATTCGCGGCTGGCCGACTGATCACCTGGCCCAGTGCCTTGGGCGTCGCCGGCCGGGTGAGCAGCAGCGCCGCGGCAGCGGCCATGCCCGTCAGCACGAAGAGCAGCTGCGCCAGCAGCGGCCATTCCGGAACGCGCCGCTGCCACCACGGCACTTTCGCGCCGCGCTCGATGCCCTTCAACACCCGCGCCTCGAGGTCTTGCGGTGCCTTGAATTGCGCCGTGCCGGCGAGCAGCCGCGCGATGCGCTGCTCCAGTGCGGCGTCGGTTTCAGCTTTGCGATCCATATTCAAACTCCTTCAGTGAGCCGCCGCCGCAGCCGGCTCAACGCCCGGCGATTGCAGCAGCTTTGCCAGCGCGAGCCGTCCGCGCAGAATGTCGGTCTTCACCTTGGCGACCGAGACTTCGAGGTCCGCCGCGATCTGCTGGTAGGACCGGTCTTCAAAGTGAAACAGCACCAGCGGCACGCGCTGCGCGTCGGGCAATCGCATCAGTACCGACCGCACCTGCGCATCGCGCTGCGCCGCCTCGAGGCTGGCGAACACGGTGTCAAGCGTCTCGACGGCGAACTCGATCTGCGCTTCGGAGCCGTCCTGATCCGACTCGCCCGGGGCCGGCAACAGCTCGGAGAAAAAGCGCCAGCGCCGTCGATACCGGCCCAGATGGTTCAATGACAGACGCAGGGTCACCGTCTTCAGCCAGCCGCCGGCGCCGACGCGTTCGCGCAAATCCGCGAAGTGTTCCCAGGCTTTGAGGAAAACGTCCTGGGTGATGTCCTGCGCCGTCGCCTCGCTGGCGGTGAGCCGGCGCGCGGTGGCAAACACCATGTCCTGATAGTCACGCATGAACATCGTGAATTCGCTGCGGTCCGGTGGCCTCGTTGGAAGTCGTTGCACTTTGAAAACATCGTTTAGACCCAACACACCGCTGGGCCGGGGAAGTTGCAGACGCGCCTGGCCTTGACCGCATTCAGATCGGCATTATCAATGTCCGATCAATGGGTTAAGAGTGCTATGTTAACTCTTTTGGAGGGTGCGAAATCCAACGCCCGCAGCGGCGTTGCGCGGGCCGCGGCTGCGGCCAAAACGCTAGTGCGCTGCGGGAGCGTCCGCCGGCGGGTGGATCTGCGGCACGTTGATCGGTCCGCCGCCCGCGCGGGTCGGGTCGCCCATCACCTTGCCATCGGCCAACGTTACAGCCACGAACAGCCCGCCCTTGGAGCCGTCACGCAGCGGATTGATGACCACGGTCACCTTGTCGCCGGGCAGCATCTGCGTGGACTTCCAACCCTGGCGTTTCAGGTTGTTGGGACTGTTGAGTTCCACCTTCCAAAGATCGGTTCCGCCGCTCGTGTTAGGCACATCGATGTCGATGAAGGCGTGCGGATTGGTCCACTGGAAGTCATGGACGCTACCCTTCAGCGGCAGGTTCTTGCTTTGATCGAACATCGCAAATGAGTGGTGTGCCGCGGCAACGCCGCCGTAGACCAGCGTCAGTGCTGCAAGGCAGCCCATCATTCGGTGTTTCATTCCCAAGCGCTCCGCATTCCGTCGGCTGATGCGTGATTTACGGCGTTGTCGCACTGGCGTCAAGCTCTTATCTCCAATGATGACATGTCAAAGGCAAGTTTGGCCTAATTCGACTTATACTCGCGGCCGAGCTGTGGCAATGAAAAATCCGCGTCAGCGAGGAAATACCGATGAGCATGCGCGCGTGGTTGGCGGCGACTTCCCTGGTTCTGGGTCTGCAGGCGATGGGCAACGGCGTGCTGGCCGCCGATCCGCCGGCGGGATCCGGTCCTGCGGCGGCCTTCCCGAAAGGCCACTATTCGCAGCTGAACAAGTTGCCGGACTGGGGCGGCGTGTGGACCTTTAATTTCCGGCCGCTGCCGGGTGTCAAGCGCGAACTGCCGCAGCTGCAGGGCAAATATCTCGAGAGTTACCAGGCCTGGCAGAAGATCGCCGATGCCAACCATGGCGAAGTGCCGCGCAATGGCTCGTATTGCCGGCCGCCGGGCATGCCCGGCATCATGATGGTCGGCCAGTACCCCATTGAATTCCTGTTCACGCCGGGTCGGGTGACCACGCACCACGAGGCCTGGATGCAGCTGCGCAGCATCTGGACGGATGGTCGCCAGCATCCGGACGATTGGGATCCCACTTTCTATGGCCATTCGATCGGTCATTGGGACGGCGCGACGCTCGTGGTCGATACGGTAGGCATCAAGACCGTCACGGAGCTGCGCAACGGCATGCCGCACTCCGACAAGCTGCATGTGGTGGAGCATATTCACCTGGCCAAGGATGATCCGAACACGCTGATCGACGAGATGCTGGTGGAGGATCCGCTGGCGCTGGCCACGCCCTGGCACACTGTCCTGAGCTATACGCGAGCACGCGACCAGGACCTGCTGGAGTTCGTCTGCGCAGAGAATGACCGCAATCCGGTGGATGCCGCGGGCCACACCGGGCTGGAATAAATCAGGGGGATCGATGGACAGCAGCATTCTGCGCAACACGCTCGCCGCGGCGCTCCTCGTGTCGATGGGCTGCGCAACGGCCCTGGCGCAGCAAAGCGCCACACCCCAGATCAGCCTGGCACCCGCCTTCACGGCGCAGCAGCTGCTCACCCCGCCGACGGACAACTGGATTACCAATGGCGGCAGCCTGTACAACCAGCGCTACTCACCCCTCAAGCTGATTAATCGCGACAACGTTGCCGGGCTCAAGGCGCTCTGGCGCACCGGTATGGGCTTAGGCACCAGTTTCGGCAATGCAGGTCAGGCGCAGAATATCGAATGAACTCCGAGCAGTTCCGAGGACGTCCGCCAACGCTTCCGTAACTGACTGAGTTATGACTGGTTTCCCGGTTTCGTCCCTAGTCGTCCAGTCCGATCCGGTGCTGGCAGCTGCAATGTGTAGCTGGTGAGTAGCTAAAACGTGTAGCTGATGTCGGGTCCGGCAAGCATAATGGACGAGCCCCTCCGCTCGATGTCGCAATCCATCGAGGCATCGCGCTATCCTTTGCGTTGAAACCCTGGGGCATTACCTAAAAAAGGTTCAGGCAATAATTCAAGTTTGGGGTCGAGGCCATGCGAAAACACTATCGCTCGTTCCTTTTCGTCGGTGTCCTGGCTGTCATGGGGGGGCAGGTGGCGAGTGCCCAAGCGGCGCAGTCACTTTGGTCCGACCCGGCCACCTGGCCCAACGGTAAGGTGCCGGTGGCGGGCGACAAGCCGACGATCAGCAAAGACAAGGACGTGGTGCTGGACGTGAGTCCCCCGCCGCTGGATGGTCTGTCGATCGACGGCAAGCTGAGCTTCTCGGACGATGCGGATCTGGAACTGACCACCGAATGGATCATGCTGCACGGGGAGCTGGCCATCGGCAGCGAAGGACACCCCCACACCCGCAAGGCGACCATCACCCTTACCGACCACGTGAAGGGTGAAGACGTGATGGGCGGCATGGGCGACCGCGGCATCATGCTCTCGGGCGGCACGCTGAACCTGCATGGTTCCACCACCAACACCTGGAGCAAACTGTCCGCCACCGCTAAGGCCGGCGCCACCTCGATACAGGTGCTGGATGCCTCCGGCTGGCGCGTAGGCGAGGAGATCGTGCTCGCATCCACGGACTACAACCCCCGGCAGGCCGAGCGTCGCACGATTGCCGTCATCAGCCGCAACAGGATCACGCTCGACAAGCCGCTCGACTACATGCACTTCGGCAAGATCACCTACGGCGTGGATGAACGCGGCGAAGTGGCCAACCTGACGCGCAACATTAAGATCCAGGCGTCAGAAGATGCGGCGCAGACGTTCTTCGGCGGCCACATCATGGCGATGCCGTCGAGCCACATGTATGTGGAAGGCGTCGAGCTGAACCGCATGGGCCAGAACCTGACGCTGGCGCGCTATCCGATCCATTGGCATCTGGTGGGGGATGCCCAAGGGCAGTACATCAAGAACGCCTCCATCCACGACACCTACAACCGCTGCGTGACGATACACGGCACGAATTTCGTGCACGTGGAGAACAACGTGACCTACAACACCGTGGGCCACTGCTTCTTCCTCGAGGACGGCATCGAGCACGGCAACCAGTTCGTGCACAACCTGGCGATCCAGGTGAAGTGCCACACTTCCAAGGAGTGTGTCCCGACCAACCTTGCCGCGGCTGGCGAGCGCCCCCCGAGTGCCCCCGGTTCCCCCAGACAGAATGGCCAGCAATCCAAGGACGTGCTGCTGCCCTCGGACAACACGGTGTCGGCTTTCTGGATCACCAACCCGGACAACTCCTTCATTGACAACGTGGCCGCCGGTTCCGATGAGACCGGCTTCTGGTTTTCCCTGCCGATGCATCCGCAAGGCCAGTTCGCCGGCGCCGAGATCAGCAAGACCATCTGGCCACGCCGAACGCCGCTGCGCGCATTCAGGGGCAACGTGTCCCATTCCAATTTCGACGGGTTCATGATTGACCGGCACATCAACGAAGACAACACTTTCGGTACGGCCTCCATTCCGTGGCTGCCGTTGGCGGACCCCAACGATCTGGACAGCGAAGCGCTGGAGACGCACTTCGAGAACCTGACCAGCTACAAGAACCGCAATGACGGTCTGTGGGGCCGGGGCGACCTCTACGTCTACAGCAACGCGAAATTTGCC
>Ga0210391_10002150_pt1 | contig 17258 bp, 11 predicted proteins | sample IncBWC12OmetaG_FD_160573 | JGI IMG/M metagenome (GOLD analysis project Ga0210391, IMG submission 160573) | Forest soil microbial communities from Barre Woods Harvard Forest LTER site, Petersham, Massachusetts, United States - Inc-BW-C-12-O ... | reverse complement strand
CAACGTAGCCATCAATGGCACCTCGGTGCTCACGAACCTGGATATCTACGCCACCGTCGGCGCCAACGCAGCACTGCTTAAGACCTTCACCGCCACTGCTAACAGTAGCGGGGACATCGTGATCGCCTTCACGCTAGGCGCGGCCAACCAGCCGCTGCTCATGGGCATTGAAGTGCGCAGCAGCGCAAGCGGTAGTTGCAGCACCGTTCCCTCCGCCCCCACCGGGCTGACGGCAACGGCCTCTTCCTCCAGCGCCATTGGCCTCAGTTGGTCTGCAGTCACCGCTCCCGCAAACTGCACCCTCAGCTCTTACAAGGTCTACGGCAGCACCGCCAGCGGGTTCACTCCCTCATCGAGCAACCTGCTGGGCTCTCCCACAGGCACGACCTTCTCCAGTACAGGTCTGGCAGCTTCGACCACCTACTACTACGTGGTGGAAGCAGCAGATGCGGACGGCAATTCGGCAGCCTCCTCGCAGGCCAGCGCGAAGACGGCGGCCGCATCCTGCTCCGCGGTTCCCTCGGCACCGACAGGGTTGACAGCCACCGCTTCTTCCTCCAGCGTGATTGGCCTCACTTGGACGGCGGTCACTCCTCCGGCTAACTGCACCATCAGTTCCTATAACCTCTACGGAAGTACCACCACTGGGTTCACACCGTCATCGAGCAATCTGCTCACCAGCGCCACCGGCACCAGCTACTCCAATACCGGTCTCACAGCTTCCACCACCTACTACTACGTGGTCGAGGCAGTAGACGCGGATGGCACCTCCACGGCCTCGGCGCAGCAGTCGGCGACCACGCAGGCGACCTCTGGCGCAGAGATTGTGGCTATCGCGGCCGGCGGCCCGGCGGAGAGCAACGCAACTGGCGGAGACTCCTCGTTTGTTGCCGATGAAGACTATAGCGGTGGAGGAGATAACCAGGTCACCACCGCTACGATCAACCTCACCCAACCGGGGGCGAATGCAGCGCCGATGGCGGTCTATCAGCACGGCCGGAGCGGGATCTTTACTTACACCATTCCAGGTCTCACGGCCGGCACACAGTACACCGTGCTGCTGCATTTCGCCGAGACCTATTTCACCGCCGCAGGTGACCGCGAGTTCAACGTAGCCATCAACGGCACCTCTGTGCTCTCTAACCTGGATGTCTTCGCCATCGTCGGCGCCAACGCGGCACTGATAAAGACGTTCACCGCCACCGCCAACAGCAGCGGCGATATCGTGATCGCCTTCACCGACGGCGCAGCCAATCAGCCACTCCTCATGGGCATTGAGGTGCGCTAGAAGTATGAACGTCCATCGCAACATGTTTACGCAAGGCAGCGCAGCAGCCACCAGGGCTAAAGCCCGGAAATTTTGTACCGCATGTTCTAGCGGGTTTGAAAACCCGCTTCCCCGGACTAAAGTCCGGGGCTGGCACGGACTAAAGTCCAGGGCTACACAACATACAGGAGAATGTAATGTCAATCAATGACTCGACCCTCCGGACAAAGGCTGTCCTTCGGACTTTGTTTGCACTGGCAGTGGTTTGCACGGTTGGCTTAGCGAGCGCGAAAGGAGCAAGCGCACAGGAAGTTGTTGCCATTGCTGCGGGCGGTCCGGCAGAGAGCAACTCCGGCGGAGGCGACTACCCCTTTGTTGCCGATGAAGACTTCAGCGGCGGAGGGGATAACCAGGTCAGTACCGCCACCATCAACCTCACGCAGCCTGGCGCCAACGCGGCGCCGATGGCGGTGTATCAGCATGCGCGGGCAGGAATCTTCACCTACACCATTCCGGGCCTCACGGCCGGCACCCAATACCCCGTCCTGCTGCACTTCGCCGAGACCTATTTCACCGCCGCGGGTCAGCGCGAATTCGATGTCGCCATCAACGGCACAAGTGTGCTTACCAACCTGGACATCTACGCCACTGTGGGCGCCAATGCAGCCCTGGAGAAGACCTTCACCGCCACTGCCAACAGTAGCGGCAATATCGTGATTGCCTTCAGCGACGGCGCGGCAAACCAGCCCGTGGTGAGCGGCATTGAGGTGAGGGACTTATCTACCACGTGCAACACCGCTGCTTCTGCACCGGCAGGGCTCACAGCGACGGCTTCCTCCTCAAGCGCCATTGGTCTCAGCTGGACTGCAGTGACTCCCCCCACGAACTGCACCATCAGTGCCTATAACGTCTACGGCAGCAAAACCAGCGGCTTCACTCCGTCTTCAACCACGCTGCTGGGCTCGCCCACGGGCACCACCTTCACCAGCACCGGTCTGGCGGCATCGACGACCTACTACTACGTGGTTGAGGCCATCGACGCGCAAGGCGCGTCGGCCCCTTCCATACAAGCCAGTGCGGAAACTTCGGCCGCAGCCTGCGCTGCACCCCCATCTGCGCCAACTGGCGTGACGGCGACAGCGACCTCCTCAAGCAGCATCGGACTAAGCTGGTCTGCGGTCACTCCTCCAGCCAATTGCACGGTCAGTTCGTACCGCGTCTACGGCAGCACCGCCAGTGGGTTCACTCCCTCCGCCAGCAACCTGCTAAGCTCGCCGGCGGGCACGACCTACAGCAACACTGGTCTCTCGCCTTCCACTACCTATTACTACGTTGTTGAAGCGGTCGACGCTGAGGGCACATCGGCGGCATCGGCGCAGCAATCCGCAACTACCCAGGCGGTAAACTCCGGCACCGAGATCGTAGCCATCGCCGCGGGCGGCCCGGCGGAGAGTAACTCCAGCGGAGGAGACGTTTCATTTGCCGCCGATGAGGATTTCAGCGGGGGTGGCGACAATGCGGTCACCGGCGCCACCATTAACCTCACCCAACCGGGCGTGAACGCGGCGCCGATGGCGGTGTACCAGCACGGCCGAAGCGGAGCGTTCACCTACACCATTCCAGGCCTCACGGCCGGCACACAGTACACAGTGCTGCTGCATTTCGCCGAGACCTATTTCACGGCCGCGGGCGACCGCGAGTTCAACGTGGCCATCAACGGCACCTCTGTGCTCACGAACCTGGATATTTACGCCACCGTGGGGGCCAATGCAGCACTGCTCGAAACCTTCACCGCTACTGCCAACAGCGGCGGTGATATCGTGATCGCCTTCACGCTGGGCGCGGCCAACCAGCCGCTCCTTATGGGCATTGAAGTGCGCAGTTCATCCGGCACCGGAGGCAGCTGCAGCACTGTGCCCTCAGCGCCCACGGGGCTCGCCGCCACCGCTTCCTCCGCCAGCTCCATCGGCCTGAGCTGGTCTGCGGTTACGCCACCCACTGACTGCACGATTACTACCTATAACCTCTATCGCAGCAGCACCAGTGGATTCACTCCGTCGTCCAGCAACCTGATCACAACTACCTCCGGCACGACCTACTCCAACACCGGCCTTACGGCTTCGACCACGTACTACTACTTGGTAGAGGCGGTAGATGTGGAGGGAACCTCGGCTGCCTCGTCGCAAGCATCCGCCACCACCCAAAGCTCCGGCTCCAGCTCAACAGAGATCGTCGCTATCGCTGCCGGCGGTCCCGCGCAAAGCAACGTCAATGGCGGTGACGACTCCTTTGTTGCTGACGAGTACTACAACGGGGGAGCAGATAACGGTGCTGTCACCGCGGCGATCAATCTGTCCCAACCCGGCGCCAATGCAGCGCCGATGGGGGTATATCAGAACGGACGCGTGGGAGTCTCCACTTCCACGATTCCCGGCCTGGCGGCCGGCGCCCAATACAGTGTCCTGCTACATTTCGCCGAAACCTATTTCACCGCCGCTGGTGATCGTCAGTTCGACGTAGCCATTAATGGCGCAACCGTCCTCACTAACCTTGACGTCTATGCCACCGTAGGATCAGACGCGGCTCTGCTCGAAACGTTCCCGGCAACCGCCAACAGCAGCGGCCAGATTGTCATCTCTCTCACCGACGGCGCCGACAATGCGCCCCTGATTATGGGACTCGAGGTCCGGGGTGCTCCCAGCGCTTGCACGCTCGTTCCCCCAGCCGCGCCGGCGGCTGTGGTGGCCGCAGCGTCTTCACCCAGCATTATCGGTTTGAACTGGACTGGAGTTTCCGCTCCGCCCAACTGCGCCATCACCTATAGTGTTTATGGCAGCACGGTGAGTGGCTTCACTCCATCCTCATCCACATTGCTTTCTACGGGTCTCACAGGAACCAGCTATTCCAACACCGGGCTGAAACCATCAACCACGTATTACTACGTAGTCGTGGCAGTGGACGGGGCCGGCTCGTCGACGGGCTCAGCGCAAGCCAGCGCAGAGACCAATTCCGCTACGTCGTGCGCGTCCATTCCCGAAGCAGCGCCGACCGGCTTGGCGGCCATTCCGTCTACCTCCACCGCCATTGGAGTAAGTTGGAATGCCGTCACTCCCCCTGCCTACTGCACCACCATCACCTATAACCTCTACGGAAGCACCGTCAGTGGATTCACACCCTCCGTCAGCAATGAGGTCGCGGTAGGGCTTACCGGCACGAAGTTCTTCAACACCGGGCTGGTGCCTTCGTCCACTTACTACTACATCGTGCAGGCGGCGGATGTAGACGGTGTATCGACGGAATACTCGGCGCAGGAAAGCGCCACTACGCTCGTTCCTCCAACCGTGTTGACGGCGGCGGCTTCTTCCGCCAACGAGATCGATCTCAGTTTCCCCGAAAGCACAGCCGCGGCCCCGGTCCAATACCTGATCTTCCGCAGTACCTCGCAAACCTTTACGCCGTCGAGCGCCAACCAGGTTGGCACGACAAAATCCAACTACTATAACGATGTCGTACTTGCGGCTTCGACGACTTATTACTACCAGGTCGAGGCGAGCAACCCGGCTGGAGTTTCGGCGCCAACTGGACCGGTGAGCGCAACCACTCTCCCCCTCGGTGAGAGCACTCCTTTCTGGGGGCCCGGCAACATACCGGCCGCACCGGCTGGGGATGTGATGACGTTTGCCTTCGTGAACCGCACGAACGGGCAATATCCAGACAACCAGGTGTGGTGGAGCACAACCATCAACGGCGTTACAACCACGAATACGATTGCGGCTCAACCTTATTTCGAGATGCCGGCGAACTCTTCCGGACGAATGGAGTTCTACCTTGGACCCCAGGGTACGAGTAGCCCGTACTCCGACTTTATCGAGTTCACCATCGGACCTACGTCTTTCAACGGCGATACAACCCGCGTGGATCAGTTCGGTCTTAAGTTGGCGATGCAGCTGACTTGCGGCGACGGCACGGATATAGCTGTCGGCGAAAACTCCGCGACCTTTGCGGAAAGCCGGGCTTCCACATTCCAACGCTACGTCACCCAGGTGCAGGCGCCCTTCCAGACTCTGGGTCAAACGGACGCACCGTACGCGATTCTTTCTCCCGGTGCGGGTGGATTCGACACCGGTGGGCCCTACGACACTTACTACAACGCGTACATTGCCCAGATATGGGCGAGCAACAACCTTACTATTCCGATAGCGGGAGACAATGGAGACGGCCTTGGCGCCAATCCAGACCTATCTGCCGCGATCTACAGGCATACCGCGGCGGCGGGAACGTTCAATCCGAACGGTACGCTGATTTCTGAGTCGATGTGGGGTAATCCGAACCTGTTCTATCAGGCGTCTCCGGCGAGCTACTATGCGCAGTGGTTCCACGCAAACGCCATCAACGGCCAGCAATATGCGTTCCCGTATGACGATGCAGGCGGATACTCGAGCGACGTTGGCTGCTCGAACCCGCAAACTTTGGTCGTGGCCGTAGGTTGGTAACGAGGGCGAGTAAAAGCAATCGAAGAAAATCGTTTTCGTCCCACGCACGCTGGTGCGTACATGGGACGAAAAGAACGAGGCGACCCGGATTTCCTGCTAAGGGGCGCCAACAGAGCCACGTGTGCGGCTTTCATTGAGGAAAGCCGCATGAAGTTCCGCGAAGCCAGCAAACTCGACAGGAAATCCGGGGGAAGCCCCGCCAATGCGTTCTTTCTGCGGTAATTGGGTAAGATGGAGAGGATTTTACGAGGAAACCTTGATGGCCGAAGATACCGCGGAATATCCTCCCGTTCCGCCTGATGATCTGGCGCGTACGCTCACCATCGCTCGCCCTAACGAGGACCAAGGCATGCCGCACATCGGCCTGGTCGGCGATACCTACACCATCACGGTCTCCGGAGAGGATACCAATGGCCGGTTTTGCGTGATCGACATGCATGTTCCGCCTGGAGGCGGCCCGCCGCCCCATCGGCATGATTTTGAAGAGACATTTATTGTGCTCGAGGGCGAAATCGAAGCAACCTTCCGTGGAAAGAAGTCCAATATCCGCGCCGGCGAGACGGTGCACATCCCCGCGAATGCACCTCACCAATTCCGCAACGCATCCGCCGGGCCGGCGCGTCTCCTTTGCATCTGCTCCCCGGCCGGGCAGGAGAGATTCTTCCAGGAGGTCGGAGTACGCGTAGCGACGCGCTCCACACCGCCCCCCAAACTGGATCAGAAAGGACAGTCAGAATTCCGGCAGCAAGCGGAGCGTCTTGCGCCCAGGTATCGGACGGAGTTGCTGCCACCGGCTTAGGGCTTTCTCCTGCCCTTAGGAATGCAAATAGGTCAGAACTGCGCGGACTGCCTCATCCCGCGCGTCCGAAAGCGATAGCGTGGGCGGCCGCCGTAAGGCCGCCCCATGCGATAAGGCGTCGATCATCTGTGCCGTCACAAAGACGACCGCATCAAGATTCCGTCGTCCTTTCAGCTCCTGCGCTCGCGACGAGATTGCCAGCAGGAACAGTCCGTGAAGGCGTTGCGCGAAATCTATCGTCCCTCCCGCCCGGTGCGGTACCTCTCTCATGAGCAATTCAGGAAGGGCTGGATCGACCGCATGCGACTTGACCATGGCCTCCATGATTGCGCGTATCAGATCCTTGAGCGGTGCTCCAGCATGCTCCACGACAACGTCCTGAATCATGCGATCAATCTGCTCGATGTGACGCTGGTGCAGCGCGTGAAAGATTGCTCCCCTATTAGGAAAATATTGATAGAGCGAGCCGATGCTCACGCCGGCGACTTCAGCAATCCGATTGGTGGTAAGGCCTTTTGAGCCTCCACGTTTGAGAAGCCGTGTCGTGGCATCCAGGACAGCTTCGACCGTTTCGATGGCGCGACGCTGTGTAGGACGGCGCCGCAGACGCTTTCCTGTTTTCTTCGTGGCCATTTCACATAGAATATCCCGAATGTGAGCAATATTCTACATATTGCCTGCGCGCGTCGATTGGCCACAACAACATCGCACCCCTGAAAGCGAGTAGACAGCGGCGTTTTCGGATAATAGCCTGTGCTTATGTTTGTGAGCATTCGTTTAGCTTCCTGCGACAGTGACTCACTTTAGGAGGCAGCCATGACTTATCTCATCACCGGTGCAACCGGAGATGTAGGCGCCCTAGTTGTCGATTCTTTGCTTGCTTTGGGGGAGCAGCCGCGCGTGTTCGTGCGTGACGAAACGAAGGCCCGTTCCCGCTTCGGCGATCGGGTTGAGATATTCGTTGGTGACCTCGCTGACACCGCGTCCCTGAAGAGCGCGCTTCAGGGTGTCGATGCACTCTTCCTGGTAACAACGGGACCCAGGATTCCGGACCTGGACGATGGGGCGGCCAAAGCCGCCAAAGCTGCAGGCGTGCGGCACCTGGTCAAGCTGTCTTCCCTGGACGTGGAGCAGAACCTTGCCATCGGCGCATGGCATGAACGGGGCGAGGAAGCGATTCGCGCCGGCGGAGTTCCCTTCACTTTTCTGCGCCCTTCGGGATTTATGTCCAACCTGTTGGCGTGGGCGACGTCGATCAAGAACGAGGGTGTGGTTCGCTCCTCTACTGGAGATGGCAAAAGAGGCTTCATCCACTCGGACGATATTGCTGCAGTCGCGACGGAAATCTTAAGGACAGGCGCGCACGTGGGAGAATCGTTGCCGCTCACCGGGCTGGAAGCGCTGAGCTTCTCAGAGGTGGCAATCAAGATCGGCGCTGCTATCGGCAAAGACCTCAGGTATCAACCCATTTCCGACGAGGAAGCGCGCCGCCGGTACGCGGCCACCGGGGCATCGCCTGAGGAGACCGAAGCACACGTCTGCTTATGGAGGGCGATTCGGGAAGGCCGGTTAGCCGCTGTGACGAATTGGGTTGAGCGTATCCTTGGCCGGAAGCCAATTTCGCTCGATCGTTGGGCGGCAGAAAATGCGGTTCGCTTTTGTTGAACTATTTCAGCGGCGGATGTTGCCGTGGTAAGGGTCGATATGCACGTCGCCGTGTGCGTCAATCTCACGAGTCTTTTCGTTGTAGTCAACGGCGTCGGCCCGTAAAACAATCGACCATTTCTCACAACCGTACTGTGATGGCGCACACATGGTCACCTGGACGTTTCCTCTTAGCTGCAGGATCGAGTCGACTTCCGCACTGGTCAGATGCGGCTGCGGGCTCAAAGTGAACTGAGCGGTGGATGCGGCCAACTCAACGCGTCCTATGCTTTCGGTGGGTGGCATCAAGAAGTACAGTCGGGGAGGCTCCGTATGTATTAAGTAAGGGCGCTCGGCCTGTGGGTTCTGCTGTTGGCTTACGCCTTGCGAAGCACAAATGAAAGGCAGGCATACTGCCATTACACTCAGAATTGGGAGTTTCATGAAATGGCTCCTCTTGAAACCATCTTATTTGCGCCGTCAGCATACCCAATCTTCTGAAGGATTAGTAGGCTACCAACAAGGTACTCCTGCTGATTTCACGGGGCAAGGAATAGAAGAAAGCTCCCGATCGGCGCCAGCCCCGGACTTCAGTCCGGGGGAGTGAGAACGTCCAAAGCCGTGCAATCAAGCCGGATCCACCGGCGGCCTTCTCCGCTTCTTACGCGCAACCTCCAGAAAAGACCGAAGCACCGGACCCTCATGCTGTGGGGCCCAGGCGATCACCAGGTCGATGAAGGCGTTGCGATCCGAGAGCGGCAGGAAGGCTAATTCCTCGTTGCTCAGGATTTGCGACCCTCCGGGCAGAATTGCCAGTCCCTCGCCGGCTTCAACCAATGCGAGCACGCCAGACGAAACGGTCGCGGTGGCGCCGATTTTTGGGGAGAATCCGGCCTCCGTGCAAAGTGTAATCACCTTGTCAAACACTGCCGGCGAATACTTGCGGTCATTCAGCACGAAGCGCTCGCCGGCTAATTCCCGCATAGAAATCTTTCGCCTCTTCGCCATCGGGTGGTTTTTGAGCAGAACCACATAAAGGCGCTCGGTCAAAAAATGCTCCGAGCGGAGGATCGCTGTTTGCGCTGGTTGCACAGCGCGAGTGAACCCAATATCGATCGAGCCGCTGAGCAGCCCCTGGTGCTGCATAGCCGGCGCCATCTCCACCAGGCCGACCTGAACGTGGGGAAAGCGATGCCGGAATTCTCTGATGATGGCCGGAAAAAACCTCCCCGTACCGCCAACAAAAAATCCGATCGTCAAGGTTCCAATCTCTCCATGAAGAGACTTCTGGACGTTGGCAGCGGCCTTACCAGCTAATGCCAGAACCGCACGCGCGTCCAACAGAAACTGCTCACCCTCCGACGTAAGGCGGATGTTTCGGTTCTCTCGATCAAAGAGCGCGGCCCCCAGTTCCTCTTCCAGGTCGCGGATTTGTTCGCTGATCGCCGACTGGGAGACATGCAGCAACTGCGCCGCCCGGCCGAACCCTCCGTTTTCCGCAACCGCGGTGAAGTAGCGCAGGTGTCTTAGTTCCACGCAATCAGTTTAATTCATCGGTTTTTCCGATTGGTTCCTTCGGAACAAAGTGCGAGTCGAGACGGGATCGAATGAATCATATTAGAGCTAGAAACCATCACCCGCGACGTGAGGTTCGCCCGTAGAGGCAAGTGAGAGGAGCTCTCTTTTCCGATGTGGATTGTCAAGTTAGCCCTGGATCGGCCGTACACCTTCATCATCCTGGCTCTGCTCATCCTCATCATGAGCCCAGTCATCATTCTGCGCACGCCGACCGATATCTTCCCTAACATCAATATCCCCGTGGTTGCGGTCGCCTGGCAATATACAGGCCTCGATCCGGAAGAAATGGAAGGGCGGCTCACTACCCCATTTGAGAAAGCCGCGACTACCCTGGTCGACAATATCGAGCACATCGAGTCGACTACCTACAACGGCGTCTCCGTAGTCAAGCTCTTCCTGCAACCGGGTGCCTCGGTCGACACGGCAAATGCCCAGGTGACCGCGGTCTCACAATACGAACTGCGGCAACTGCCGCCAGGCACATTGCCTCCGGAAATCATCAATTTCAGCGCTTCGAGCGTGCCCATTCTTCAGCTGGGTGTCTCCGGTAAGGGCCTCGATGAGCAGCAATTGGCTGACTATAGCCAGAACGCGGTTCGTCCCCAACTGGTGACTGTGCCGGGCGCAGTGCTGCCGCTCCCCTACGGGGGTAAGAGCCCGCAGATCAGCGTCAACATGGACCAGAACCTGATGCAGTCCAAAGGCGTCTCGCCCGGGGACCTGCTCGCTGCCCTGAACGCCCAGAACGTGGTGATGCCCTCGGGAACAGCCAAGGTTGGGCCACTCGAATACGACGTTCGCACCAACTCAGCCCCGCGCACCATCGAAGAACTGGGCATGCTACCAATCAAAAAGGTCAACGGCGCCATTGTGTATGTCCGCGACGTGGCCACGGTCAGCAGCGGATCCGCATTCCAAACCAACATCGTGCGGCAAGACGGCCACCGGGGCGTGCTGATCACCGTGCTCAAAGCCGGAAATGCATCCACCCTGAGTGTGGTGAAAGGCATACGCGGCCTGCTTCCCCGCGTACTGCAGATTGTTCCCCCAAATCTTAAGATCACCCCGCTTAGCGACCAGAGCGTATTTGTGCGCGCCGCGGTCTCCGGTGTAATTCGCGAAGCCGTCATCGCGGCCGCCCTGACCGCGCTCATGATCCTCTTGTTCCTGGGCAGCTGGCGATCGACGATCATCATCGCGATTTCTATTCCGCTCTCCATTCTGACCTCGGTGATCGTGCTTAGCCTGGTGGGCGAGACGATCAACACCATGACCCTGGGCGGACTTGCCCTTGCGGTTGGAATCCTGGTCGACGACGCCACCGTCACCATCGAGAACATTGAACGGTTTTTGGAAAACGGGTATGAGCTGCGCGAGGCAATCCTCGATGGCGCGGCCCAGATTGCCGTGCCCGCCCTGGTCTCAACGCTGTGCATCTGCATCGTCTTTCTGCCCATGTTCTTCCTCCAGGGCGTGTCGCGTTACCTGTTTGCGCCGCTGGCCGAGGCGGTCATGTTTGCCATGATTGCCTCCTATATTCTTTCCCGCACCCTCGTACCCACCCTCGCGGTGTACCTGCTGCGGCCCAAGGAGCACAGCCCCTCGCGCAATCCGCTGGTGGTTTTCCAACGCGGCTTTGAAGCTGCGTTCGAGCGTGTGCGCGCGGGCTACCAGGTACTGCTGACCCGGCTGGTCTTCGCGCGCAGAATCTTTGTGCCGTCCTTTCTGGCCGTCTGCCTTTGCGGATTTCTCCTGCTACCCTTTCTCGGGCAGGATTTCTTCCCCAGCACAGACTCGGGTGAATTCATTCTTCACATCCGCGCGAAGACGGGAACGCGTATTGAAGAAACGGCCCGCCTGGCCGACCAGGTCGAGGCATCGATCCGCCGCAAGCTTCCGGGCCAGGAACTTAACAATATCCTCGACAACCTGGGCCTGCCTTACAGCCCGTATAACACCATGCACCTTACCTCCGGGATCGTTGGGGCCGAGGATGGCGACATCCTGGTCAGCCTGAATGAGGACCATCACCCTACGGCCAATTACGTGCGCCAGTTGCGCAGAGAGTTGCCGCGCGAGTTCCCGGGTACGCAGTTTTACTTTCTGCCTGCGGATATCACTACCCAGATTCTCAACTTCGGCCTGCCGGCGCCCATCGATATTCAGTTCCAAAGCGACGACGTTGCGGAGGGCACGCGGCAGGCAACTGCAATGCTTGAGGAACTTCGGCAAGTTCCAGGTCTGGCCGACCTGCGTATTCAACAGCCGATGGACTACCCAACACTTAACGTGAATCTGGATCGCACCAAGGCGGAGCAGGGCGGGTACACGACTCACGATGTGGCCCAGAGCATGTTGAACAGTCTGAGCGGGAGCTTTCAGATCACGCCAATGTTCTTCCTAACTACAAGAATGGGGTGGCCTACAACCTGGCCGCACAGACTCCGCAATATCACATGGATACGCTTGCGGATATTCAAAACATCCCCGTCAACTCATCGCTCGCGGCACCCCGCGCGACGCCGGAGGTACTGGGAGATTTAACTTCCATTCAGCGTGGCCATGAGATGGCCGTGGTGTCGCATTACAACATCCGCCGCGTCATTGATATTTACGGCTCCGTGCAGGACCGCGACCTGGGCGCCGTAGCCAAAGACGTGGAAGCAATTGTTCATCGTCATGAGAAGCAGCTTCCTCGCGGCATGTTCGTTTCCCTGCGTGGCCAGGTGCAAACCATGCGCAGCTCCTACGTCTCGCTACTGGGCGGCCTGGCCTTCGCCATCGTTCTGGTTTATATGCTGATCGTAGTGAACTTCCAGTCATGGCTGGACCCGTTCATTATCATCACCGGCCTGCCGGCGGCGTTGGCCGGCATCGTCCTGTTTCTCTTTCTCACCCACACCACGCTCAGCGTGCCTGCACTCATGGGCGCCATTATGTGCATGGGCGTGGCCACAGCCAACAGCATTCTTGTGGTGTCGTTCGCCAAGTCGCGCCTGGCCGAGAACGGTGATGCCATTCTGGCTGCCATCGAGGCAGGCGCAACCCGCTTTCGACCAGTCTGCATGACGGCGCTGGCAATGATCATCGGCATGGTGCCGATGGCGCTCGGGCTGGGCGACGGGGGCGAGCAGAATGCTCCGCTGGGCCGAGCGGTGATTGGCGGCCTGCTCTGCGCAACCATGGCCACGCTGGTTTTCGTCCCCGCAGTCTTTGCCATGCTTCATCGCGGGAACGGAGAAGGAACGACTTCACAACCGGAGCATGAACAGCAACCGCAGCACGCATAGAGAACCACGGGGAGAACGATGCGAACAGAAGACAAAGCAACATCGACTACGGAAAGCCATCCTGCTCACGAAGGTCATACCGATTCAATCGACCCCCGCCGAAAGCTGGGGCGGGGAGCGGTGGTTGCGGGCGTTCTTGCGGCCCTGTTGCTGGGAGTCTTGATCGTCGTGGGCATTTTCACGCGCGTTCACGCCGAAGCAGCGCTGGCCACAACTACGCGACAGGATTCTGTGCTCTCAGTCGCCGTCACTACGCCGATGGAAGGAGCAGCCGCCCAGGAGATCACGCTTCCCGCAAATACCCAGGCCTTCATCGACACTCCCATTTATGCCCGCACCAGCGGCTACCTGCGCAAGTGGTATGCGGACATCGGTACCCATGTTCGTAGCGGACAATTGCTGGCTGAGATCGACACCCCGGAGCTTGACCAACAGGTGCGGCAGGCACAATCCGACCTGGCGACGGCGCAGTCCAATCAAGAGATTGCGCAAATCACGGCTGAGCGCTGGACCAAACTGCTGGCCAAGAATGCCGTTTCCAAACAGGAAACCGATCAGGCCATGAGTGACTTCAGGGGGCGGCAGTCTGCACTCTCGGCGGCCCAGGCCAACGTGATGCGTTTGCAGCAACTGCAGGGTTTTGAAAAAATCTATGCCCCGTTCGATGGCGTGATCACCGCACGCAATGTCGATATCGGAGCCCTGATCCAGGCGGGCGACAGCAACCCGCCAAGGGCAGAGCTGTTCCATATGGCGTCCACCGACAAGCTGCGTCTGTTCGTACCCGTGCCAGAGGTATATGCCAACCAGGTACGTAACGGCAGCCATGTCGCTGTCACCTCAGACGCTGTTCCCGATGTGAAGTTCACCGGAACAATCGTTCGCAATTCAGATGCAATCGATATCTCCAGTCGAACCCTGAACGTCGAAGTGGATGTCGTGAACATCGATCACAAGCTGTTGCCGGGGCAGTATGCGTTTATCCATTTGCCGATCCCGCCATCTGCTTCGTCCATGACTCTGCCGTCGGGCGCTCTCCTCTTCCGCGGTGAGGGACTTCGGGTGGGCGTGGTGCGTGATGGCCGGGTACAACTGGTTCCAGTCCAGGTCGGGCACGATTACGGAGCCAAGGTGGAGATTACTTCGGGGCTTGCTGCTCAAGACCAGGTCATCCTCAATCCGCCGGACTCACTCTCGGAAGGCGAACGCGTGAACGTCGAGAAAGGCGATGCGGAATGAGAAGGGCATTCTCTTTCGCTATCCCTGCGGCGCTCCTGGCCTTGTCCGGCTGCATGGTCGGCCCTAACTACAAAACACCACCGGCGATCATGGCGCCTGCGTTCAAGGAGACGACACCAACCTCCTTTGCAGAAAACGATGGCTGGAAGCCTGGCCAACCAAGCGATTCTAAACTGAAAGGAGATTGGTGGACCCTGTTTCAGGACGCACAACTGAACCAGCTCGAGACGCAGGTCGACACGGCGAACCAGACACTTAAGGCGGCGGAGGCTAATTTTCGGGCAGCCCGGGCGCAGATTGGCTTCGCGCGCTCCAATGAAGCACCGACCATTGGTGTTGGCCCATCGATCTCGACGGTTCGTGATTCCGCCAATGAGCCATACTTCAGCCACGCGTTGGCGAACAATGGCGGTGGCAATTTCACTCTCCCGGTCGATCTGAATTACGAGATCGATCTGTGGGGCCGCATTCGCCGCGGGTTAACCTCGGCTCGCGAGCAGGCTCAGGCCAGCGACGCCGACCTGGAAACCGCCCGGTTGAGCTTGCACGCCGAACTCGCCATAGACTACTTTGGATTGCGCGCCGCAGACGCGCAGGAAAAGCTGCTTGACGACACCGTGACGGCTTACGAGAGCGCGGTTCAGCTAACCCAGGATCGCTTCGAAGGCGGCGCGGCCCCTCAATCAGATCTGGCAGAAGCCAAAACGCAGCTGGACCAGGCCCGCGTGCAGCGTACCGACATCGAAGTCCAGCGTACGCAATTTGAACACGCCATCGCGGTGTTGATCGGAAAACCTCCGGCTGAGCTTACTCTGCCGCCGCTGCCTCTTGTACAAGCTTCGCAGGTCATCCCCGATATCCCCGGAGCGATGCCGGCAGACTTGCTCGAGCGCCGCCCCGATATCGCGGCGAATGAGCGTCGCATGGCTTCCGCGAATGAGCAGATTGGTATTGCCCAGGCCGCCTTCTATCCCACCCTCTCGCTGAGCGCCATTGCCGGTTTTCAGGGCACGTCTGCAGCCAACTGGTTCAACTGGCCGAGCCGGTTTTGGGCGGTTGGCCCAGAATTGTCACAGACCCTCTTCGATGCCGGCCGCCGCCGCGCCACCAAGAACATCAGCGTCGACCAGTACGACGCTACGGTAGCGGACTATCGCCAGACGGTGCTCACGGCCTTTCAACAAGTAGAGGACAACCTTGCCGCTTTGCGCGTGCTCGAAACGGAAGCGCAACAGCAGCGTGAGGCCACTGCGTCCGCGGAGCAATCACTGGACTTGTTTCAGACACGGTACGAAGGTGGAGTGGATACCTATCTGCAGGTTGTCACCTGGCAAACCGCCGCGCTCAACAATCAGCGGAATGACCTGGACATACTTCAACGCCGAATGGACGCGAGCGTGCTGTTGATCAAGGCGCTGGGCGGCGGCTGGGACACCACCCAAATCCCCAGGATGTGATTCATAGCCATGGGCTCCTCGCCCGCTAGTTCGAGCCATCGTCCAGAAAACATGAGCACTCATGATCCGGCATCGCCAAGCATTGGCTAGGCGATGCTTGAAGCACAAACCTGGACCACATGAACTACTCATAGACATCGGCGCCGTCTGCGGTCTGCGGCCAAGGCGGGAAGTCTGCCGGGATCCGCCGCCGCCCTCCTACCGATCACAGTGCCGAATCTGGGGATGGAATTGGCGTCGCCTAAGGGCTTAGAGAGTCTGCGTGAGAACTGGGCCTCCTGGAAGGGCACGGCTTCAGCCGTGCCGTAATTCTGTCAAGACTTCCGGGCTTTAGCCCCTAAGGGCATCTTTTATCAGCGGATAAGAGAATTTGGAGGCGTGGCGGTGTCACCTACCGCACGGCTGAAGCCGTGCCCTTCCGAGGGGACCGAGCTTCCATGTAGGTTTTAAAGCCCTAAATCTATATGCCGAAGCGTTCTCGCGGGATTGAAAACCCGTTCTCCGGCACTGGCTCAGATGTGCTTTGATCCAACAAGGCGAAAAATCTTCCGGCGATGGGTGCCTTGCCTCGATGGTTACGGAAGGATCTGTCCGCTGCTCCGCACAATGATCTCTGGCACACCGTGGTAGTAGCTGATCACGCCCTTGGTACAGATGTGCGCCCCCAACCGGGGAAGCGGCCCGACCCTCGAAAGATCCTCTTCCCATATAACAGCGGCAAATATCTGGTTGGGCCACGGAATGTCCAGGTTGATGTAGGTCGGTTTGCCTTTGCTGCTGGAGGCCTGGCGCACACTGGCTACGAGACCGCAGACAGTTGCGTTCTCGCCCTCATGTTCTCTGGTCTGCGCAGCAGTCAGAGTTTGGGAACCGCTGAGGGGAGCGCAGAGAAGCAGGACGGCTGCTGACAGGATCGATCTCATAGCTGTCTTCGCAGTAATATAATCGAGCCCTCGAGGATCAAGACGTATCTAGTACGGTTCACGCACCCGCGATGATCGGAAGCCCTTGTTATAAGCATCCCAGGGACCTCGCGTTCTAGCGATAAACAGCCGTTCGGCTGAACAACGGAAATGAATCTTCAAAATGGCCACACTGGGAGCATTCGTATCGTACTGTGGCTACATCGTTCGAGGGATGTCCTGCGGAAGGTAGTTCTGGTAAGCCGGAAATCTGGTTTGGCTTCTCCGTCTCTCTCATGATCGCGTAGCAGTTTGGACACTTCTTCATTGCAATCCCCTCTCCCAGGTATGACGCGAAACCTTAATGAAGGGAGGCCTGTCGTCGCCGCGTTCGTAGATAGTTTTCCTGTTCGGACTGCCGGTAACCTTCTGGTTTATCGCCGGGTAAACACGAACCACCGCATGTCTGCTCGACCCACATCGGCCTACGCAGCACGCTATGCAGATGCGAAATTTTGCGGCAGCCTATCGTGCGGTCCACGCACCATCGACTGGCAGTGATGCTCCGGTGATGTCGCCGGCGCTCTCG